>ENA-UOJK01002281-UOJK01002281.1-human-gut-metagenome-genome-assembly--contig:-C116-NODE-2281-length-10719-cov-15.788072_pt1 | contig 10719 bp, 6 predicted proteins | sample MGYA00242348_ERZ723895 | MGnify/ENA metagenome assembly ERZ723895
CCGTGTCCGCCGCGCTGTGCGAGGCGGGACTGCCCCATCAGGCGGCATGGCTGGACCGCGAGACCATGGAGCCGCGGCTATGTGCCATCGGCGACACGGAGGAGCTGACGCAGGCCCTGTCCGGCCTGCTGTCGGCGGAGACGGAGCCGGACACCCGGACGGTGACACGGCGTCTGGCGGAGACGCAGGGACTGGACTACGCCCACGCGGCGGTGCTGTCTCTGCGGTCGGAGCCGGAGGACCTGACCACCGCCTCCGGTACGCCCGTGACCCACGTGGCGGTCTCGGCCGCCATGCTGCGAAGTAAGGAGGGGATCTATCTTGCGCTTTAATGGCGCCCGCTTCGGCGGACTTCTGACCGCATCCCTTCTGACGGCGGGGCTCATGACCCTGCTCATCACGCTGCTTTCCCTGCCGGTATCGCCCCTGTGGCCGGTGCTGCTGGGCGTTTTAGCGGCGGCCACCGTGTGTCTGACGGAAGGCACGCGCCTCTCGTGGCTGCTTGACGCAGCATGGATGGCGGGCTGCCTGCTGACGGTGCTGGCACTGCCGGGTACTGTGACCAACGGTCTTGCCCAGCTGCTGGACGCGGCGGTGCAGACGTGGCAGCAGCTCCACGCCCGCAATTACACCAGCTTTCTGGCGCAGGACGACGGCGCCGCGGGCCTGACGGCGGTACTGTGCCTGCTGGGCGTGGTCTGCGGCCTGTGGTGCATGGCCTGCGTGCGCCGCCCCAGCGACCTGCGCTTCTGGCCCATGGCGCTGGTACTGGCTGCGGCGGCGGTGCTGTTTGCGCCCCTGACCGCCGTATGGTGGCTGCTGCTGGCGGCTTTGACGCTGCTTTTGCTCTACGCCGTGCGCTTCGGCGGACGGCACGCGTCCTCCGCCCCGCTGCGGGCGTGGCTGCGTCCTGCGGCGCTGCTGCTGGCCTGCGTCACGGCGCTGGGCTGCTGGAACGGCGACGCCGCCCACCCTGCCGCCGTGGATACCGCCGCCCGCTGGACAGCGGCACGGGCGGATATCCTGCGCTACGGCAGCAACGCCGCCGCAGGTCTGCCGGAGGGCGATATGACCGGCATCGGCCCCCGCCGCACCACGGAGGACACCATGCTGGAGGTCACCATGACCCAGCCGATCTCCTACTATCTCCGGGGCTTCGTGGGCGAGACGTATGCCAACAGCCACTGGACCGTGCTGGACAGCAAGACTCTCAGTGAGGACGCGGATACCTTTTACTGGCTGCATCAGGACGGATTTTACGCCCAGAGCCAGCTGACCACAGCGGCGCAGGCCGGTGTGTCGGACGTGCTGCGCTATGACAACACCGTGACGGTGCAGAACGTCGGCGCGTCGGGGAAGTATCTCTATGCGCCCTATGAGTTGCTGGCAGACAGCGATGTGCTGGACGCAGCCCAGATCGGCGACCGCACCCTGCTGGCAAGCGGCCTGCGGGGGCAGCGGACGTACAGCTTCCACGCCAGCGACAATATCATCACCCAGTACCAGCGGCTTGCTGCGGCACTGCTGGAGGAGACGGAGCAGACCAATGCCTTTCTTAATACAGAGGCGGCCTATAATCGCTTCGTCTACGACCACTATACGGACATCCCTGATGATATCCGCGGTTTTCTGGAGGAGAAGCTGGGCGGCTATCAGAAAGACGAGGGGCAGGTACACTTCGATTACCGGCGGGCCAAGCAGAACATCCTGTTCTATCTGACCACCTACATCACCTATGAGGAGAATGTTCTTCCCATTACCGGCGGCGATTTCGCCCTGACGTTTCTGGACGGCACCCAGACCGGTTACGATGTCCACTACGCCACGGCGGCGGCCCTGATGTTCCGTTACTACGGCATCCCCGCCCGCTATGTGGAGGGCTTTCTGGTAACAAAGGACGATGCAGCCCATATGACCGCGGGCCAGACGCTGCCGGTGGACGGCAGCCGTGCCCACGCATGGGTGGAGTACTATCAGGATGGCCTTGGCTGGCTGCCCTTTGAGGTCACGCCTCCCTATTTCTCCGCCATGGAAAAGGCGGAGCAGTACCAGAGCATCTCCGGTCTGGTGGGTCAGGCCCCGCTGGAGGACACACCGGAGCAGCCGGACGACACCGACGCCCGGGACCCCGTGACAGAGGCACTGCGGGAGCTCTGGCTGAAGCATGGCATGACCGTACTGCTGGTGCTGCTGGTATCACTGGCCGTGGTACTGGCGGCGGTGCTGCTGGGCCGTATCCTGCGGGAGCGGCGGCGGACACGGCAGCGGAAAGCGTCGTTTTTCGGCGCGGACGCGGCGGCCGCCATCGATGCCATCTTCCGCTATACGATGGATGTGCTCCGTGCCCGGGGCATGGCGGCGCGGAACTGCCCGCCGGAGGACTATGTGGCCTATATGGATCAGGACCTGCGGGAGGACTACCTGCAGGCGGCCCGACTGTGGCAGGAGGCCCGCTTCCGGGGCCGGCCCATGACGGAGGAGCAGCGCCGTCGGGTACTGCGCCTGAAGGATGAGATCTGGCGGCGTACCTGGCACAACGCGGGGCTAAGGCAGCGCCTGCGCCTGAAATACGTGGAATTCCTGTAAGGAGGGGATCGGATGAAACAGAGTATAGCGGCCCTGCTGCTGGCAGTGCTGGTGCTGCTGCCCGCCTGCGGCGCGCAGCCTGTGCCGGAGGCCCCGTGGCAGACGGCCTGCCGCGAGACGGGGGCCTATCTCCAGACGCAGGGCGCCCCCACGGCGGGCTCCATCGGCGGTGAGTGGGCGGTGATCGGCCTGAGCCGCGCGGGGCTGCTCAGCGACACGGCGGCCCGGAGCTACGAGCGGAGCGTGGAGGATTACGTGCAGCAGGCGGGCTCCGTGCGGCTGCACCACGCAAAATCCACCGAGAATTCCCGCACCATCCTGGGCCTGACGGCCGCAGGCTGCGATGCCGCCAACGTGGCGGGCGTGGACCTGACGGCGGGTCTGAGCGATATGACCTTCGTCCGTGCCCAGGGTCTCAACGGCCCCATCTGGGCGCTGATCGCTCTGGACTGCGGGGCTTACGATATCCCGCAGTGCGCCGACGGCGAGGAGCAGACCACCCGCGAAGGCCTGGTGGCGGAGATCCTGTCCGCCCAGTGCGCCGATGGCGGCTGGACTCTGATGGGCGACGTTTCCGACGTGGACATGACCGCCATGGCTTTGACGGCTCTGGCATCTTATCAGGAAGATGCTGAAGTCAAGACCGCAGTTGACGCGGCACTGGCATATCTGTCCGGGGTCCAGCAGGCGGACGGCGGCTTCATGAGCTGGGGCGAGAGCAACAGCGAGTCCTGTGCGCAGGTGATCGTGGCCCTGACGGCGTTGGGCATCGACCCCGCATCGGATGAGCGCTTCCTGAAGGACGGCGCGTCCCCGTTGGACGGCCTGTGTGCCTTTGCCTGCACCGGCGGCGGTTTTCGCCACAGCGCCCGGCAGACGAAGCCGGATGGCATGGCCACGGAGCAGGGCTTCTACGCCCTGACGGCCTACGACCGCTTCCGGCAGGGCAAGACGCGGCTCTTTGACATGACGGACATCACATGATGCGGCACACCGCCGGTCCTCTCAGGGATCGGCGGTGTTTTTTTTACCGCGCCGCGATTGCATAAGCACACGCTTTATGGTATGCTAAAAGCACCCAACGGGGCGAAACAGGGGAGCGCCCCCAAATTGCAGAAAAAGGAGAAAGACTATGGGACTTATCAGAGCGGCGATGGGCGCGGCTGGCGGTACGCTGGCTGACCAGTGGAAGGAATATTTTTATTGTGACGCCATTCCCGAGAATGTGCTGGCGGTAAAGGGGCAGAAAAAGACCGCCCGACGCTCCAGCAACCGTCACGGCGATGACAACGTCATTACCGACGGCTCCGTCATCGCGGTGGCGGACGGCCAGTGCATGCTCATCGTGGACCAGGGCAAGATCGTGGACATGTGCGCCGAGACCGGCGAGTATACCTACGATATGTCCTCGGAGCCGTCCCTGTTCTGCGGCAGTCTGGGCCAGGGCCTGAAGAACATGTTCGGTACCATGGCCAACCGCTTTACCTTCGGCGGCGAGGCCCCCAAGGATCAGCGCATCTACTACTTCAACACCAAGGAGCTTATCGGCAATAAGTACGGCACGCCCAGCCCCGTGCCCTTCCGCGTGGTGGACCAGCGGGCCGGCATCGACATCGACGTGGGCATCCGCTGCTTCGGCGAGTACAGCTACCGCGTCTCCAACCCCATGCTGTTCTACACCAACGTCTGCGGCAACGTCAGCGAGGACTACACCCGCGACCGGCTGGACAGCCAGCTCAAGACCGAGCTGCTGACGGCCCTCCAGCCCGCCTTCGCCAAGATCGGCGAGACCGGCATCCGTTACTCCCAGCTGCCCGGCCACACCATGGAGCTGGCCGACGCCCTCAACGAGGTGCTGAGCAAGAAGTGGCGCGACCTGCGGGGCATCGAGATCGTGTCCTTCGGCGTGTCCAGTGTCACCGCCGATGAAGAAGACGAGAAGATGCTCAAGGAACTGCAGCGCAACGCGGCCTTCATGGACCCCACCCGTGCGGCGGCGCACCTTGCAGGCAGTCAGGGCGACGCCATGAAGGCGGCGGCGGCCAACAAGGGCGGCGCGGCCATGGCGTTCATGGGCATGAACATGGCGGGTCAGGCCGGCGGCATGAATGCACAGGACCTGTACGCCATGGGTCAGCAGCAGACCGCCCAGCCGGCGGCGTCCCAGCCCGCAGGCTGGACCTGCTCCTGCGGCCATACCGGCAACACCGGCAAGTTCTGCGGCGAGTGCGGCGCACCCAAGCCCGCACCGGCGGGGGAATGGAAGTGCTCCTGCGGTGCGGTGAACACCGGCAAATTCTGCGGCGAATGCGGCAAGCCCAGACCTGCCGACGAGTGGACCTGCTCCTGCGGCAGCGTCAACAAGGGCAAGTTCTGCGCCAACTGCGGCAATCCCCGTCCCTGACAAAGTGTGACATGTGAAAGGAGAAGACTATGCAGTTCATCGATTACTATTATTATGAGTACCAGATGGCCCCCAGCCCCTTCGCCAGCTTCCTCTCCCTGCTGCTGGGCGTGGCGGGCGTCGTGGCCTGCTGACTGCTGTTCAAGAAGGCGGGCAAGCCCGGCTGGGCCTCCATCGTACCCTTCTACAATGTCTATACCATCTTCGAGATCACCTGGGGCAGCGGCTGGCGTTTTCTGATGCTGCTGATCCCCATCTACAACATCGTCCTGGGCATCCAGACCTGCATCAAGCTGGCCAAGGCCTTCGGCAAGAGCGGCGGCTTTGCGGTGGGCCTGATCTTCCTGCCCTCCGTGTTCACCATGATCCTGGGCTTCGACAGCTCCGTCTATCTGGGCGTCCCCGGGAAGGGCGGCTATCAGCAGTCTGCACCCAATCAGGATTACGCCCCTCGTCAGGACTATGCGCCCCGGCAGGACACCGGCTTCCGGCCCACGTTCTGCCCCAGCTGCGGCGCCAAGCTGGAAAATGACGGCAGCAAGTTCTGCCAGAACTGCGGACGGCCCCTGTAAGGCCGCCCCGGTCAGACTGTGAGAGGGAGGAAAATTATGGCATCCCAAGTGACCAACTATAAATGCCCGGCCTGCACCGGCCCGCTGCACTTTGTGGGCGCGTCCGGCAAGCTGGAGTGCGACTACTGCGGCGCGCAGTACGAGGTGGCGGACATTGAAAAGCTGTACGCCGATAAGGAAGCCGCCGCAGCAGCGGCGTCCGAAAAGGCGGAGGCCAAAGCTGAGGCAAACCGCCAGAAAATGGCGGAGATGGAGTCCCAGGGCTGGGACACCTCCGGCCTGAGCAGCGACTGGGGCGCGGAGGCCGACGGCATGAAGGCCTATAACTGCCCCTCCTGCGGCGCGGAGCTGATCTGCGACGCCTCTACCGCCGCCACGTCCTGCCCCTATTGCGGCAATCCCACCGTGGTGCCGGGCCAGTTCAGCGGTGCGCTGAAGCCGGACTTCGTCCTGCCCTTCAAGCTCAGCAAGGAGGACGCCGTGGCTGCCCTGAAGAACCACTATAAGGGCAAGCCCCTGCTGCCCAAGGCGTTCACCAATGGCAACCACATCGAGAAGATCCAGGGCGTGTATGTCCCCTTCTGGATGTTCGACGGCCAGGCCGAGGGCACCGTGGACTACGAGGGCCTCATCCACCACGAGTACGAGACCTCCGACTATGAGGTGACGGAGACGGAGCACTACGACGTTCACCGAGGAGGCTCCATCTCCTTCGAAAAGGTGCCCGTGGACGCGTCCAGCAAGATGCCCGATGACCACATGGACTCCATCGAGCCGTATGACTACACCGATCTGAAGCCCTTCTCCACCGCGTACCTGCCCGGCTTCCTGGCCGACAAGTACGATGTCAGCGTGGAGGACAGCCATGACCGCGCCGACGGACGCTGCGCCGTCTCGCTGGAGAGCGCCCTGCGCCGCACGGCGGAGCAGTACGACAGCTGCATCCCCCTGCGGCAGGACATCCGGCTGCGGCGCGGCAAGGTGCATTACGCCCTGCTGCCTGTCTGGATGCTCCACACCAAGTGGAAGGGACAGGATTTCCTGTTCGCCATGAACGGCCAGACCGGCAGGCTGGTGGGTGACCTGCCCACGGATATGGGACGTTTCTGGACGATCTTCGCCGCCGTGGCGGCGCCGGTGGCGGCCATTACCGCCGCCATCATGATGCTGGTATAAGGGAGGCGGCGCAATGAAAAAGAGAATTTCTACGTTCCTGCTGGCTCTGCTGGCAGCACTGACGCTGACCGTCCCCGCATGGGCGGAGACCCAGCCCGGCGACGCCCTGATCTACGACACGGAGAGCCTGCTCACCGACGGCGAGCGCCAGCAGCTGGAATCTCTGGCCGACCAGATCACTTGGCAGTACGACTGCGCGGTGTACGTGGTCACCATCTACGACTACGAGCAGTACGCCGACGGCGTCTACGAGGCCGCCTGCACCATCTACAACGACTACGACTTCGGCATCGGCGAGGACCGTGACGGCGTGCTGCTGCTCCTGAGCATGTACGACCGCAGCTACAGCCTGTATGTCCGCGACGGCTACGCCCAGAGCATGATCGGCAGCTATGCCCAGCAGCAGCTGGAGGACAGCTTCCTGGACTATCTGGGCGATGACGACTGGTACGGCGGCTTTCATGCCTATCTGACCACCTGCGCCGACATGATGCAGCAGGCATCGGAGGGCCATGCGGTACGCAAACCTCTGGGCAAGGTGATTTTCCCGGCGCTGCTGGTGGGCTGCGGCGTGGCGCTGGCGGTGTGCCTGGTGCTGAAGGGCAAGATGAAGTCCGTCCGCCGCGGCGCGGAGGCGGATGTCTACGTCACCGCCGAGGGGCTGAACCTGACGGAGCGCTCGGACATTTACACCCACACCACCGAGACCCGCCGCAAAAAGGAGAAGAACGACTCCCAAAGCGAGTCCGGCGGAGGCGGCTCCGGCCGCAGCGGCCACTTCTGATAAAAAAGAGGACTGTCCATCGGACAGTCCTCTTTTTTGCGCTTTTTTGCAAAAAAACAGGGGAAAACCCTCGATACTATGCAGCCAGCTTATTGAAATCACACAAAGACGGGTGTATTCTATCGTTGTAATGACCTGCCGGTGTGTGTACCGGCAGAGATCATAAAGAAAAGGGGAGTTTCTGTGAAAAAACGTATCCAATCTATCCTGTTGGCGGTTCTCATGCTGCTCAGCGCCCTTCCGCTGGGCATGGTGGACACCGCTTGGGCGATCAGCAGCAGAGATACTGTTGTGGACAGCGGTACCTGTGGGGGTACACTAAACAACAGCCAACTGATGAAATGGACGCTGACCTCGGATGGTACCCTGACCATCAGCGGCGAGGGAAATATGTTTGGCGCGCCGTGGAGTCAGTACAAGAGCAAGATCAAAAAGGTGGTCATCGGCGAGGGAGTCGGATCCATTTCTGACAACGCGTTTCATTATTACGAAAATCTGCGCAGCGTATCACTGCCATCCACGCTGACTTCTATCGGCGAGGCAGCATTCTGGGCCTGCAGCAGTCTGCAAAGTATTACACTGCCTAATAACCTGACCAATATTGGTCTCAACGCATTCCGCGCCTGCCATAGCTTGACGCAGGTACTGATACCTGCCAGCGTGACGAACATCGACGGCAGTGCGTTTGAGTGCTGTACAGGTTTGACGGATGTGGTATTCGAGGGAAACAGCCTGGAATTTGGCAGCGGCGCTACATTTTATGACTGTACCTCCCTGAAAAATGTGTTTTTCAATGGTACGAGGGCGGATTGGACGGCATCGCGGGGCAGCAGCGGCAGTGTATTGCCTGCAGCTGCACAGATATACTATAAAAACGACCTGATTTCCAGCGGAACTTGTGGGGACAATTCCTCAGGAAACAATACGCAGTGGAAGTTGACAAAGGCCGGTACATTGATCATTACCGTGGGCACAGGGTACACCGAGGGAGGGATTGCAGATTTTGCTTATGGGAAAGCGCCTTGGTATCAGGATATCTATGACAGTGGTATCCGCTGCCTGATCATCGGCAGCGGTATTAAAACCATCGGCAGCTATGCGTTTGCTGACTGCACCGATCTGGCGGAGATCATTGTGCCGGACGGTGTAATTTCTATTGGAAACGGTGCGTTTCTGCAAAACTCCGGTGCCAAAAGAGTGGTGCTGCCGCCTTCGACAGTATATATTGGTCATGGTGCGCTCCGGGACTGCTCGGCACTGACCTCGGTAAGCCTTCCGGACAGCATGAGCAATAGACTTTTTCTCGATATGTTTGAGGGCTGTACCAATCTGAAATCCGTAGATATCCCTGACGGGATTACCGATATCTATGAAGGTGATCTCGCGTCCTGCCCGAATTGGACGGACATCTATTATGATAACTGGGGGCGAGTATGGAATCGCGTTGTCAGCAATGTCCGTGATTCCATTCCGGATCGCATGAATGTCCATTTCAAGGACAACATCTACGACAGCGGCAGCTGCGGCGAGAACGTCACATGGACGCTGACGGCGGACGGTACCCTGACCATCAGCGGCACGGGAGCGATGACCGATTATACCTACGATTCCAGGTCACCGTGGTACAGCTGCAGGACGTACATCAAGCGCGTCGTCATGCAGCAGGGCGTGACCAGCATCGGCGACCTTGCGTTCTGGGACTGCAGCGGCCTGACGTCCGTGACAATTCCGGATGGTGTGACCAGCATCGGCGGCGATGCATTCAGTGGTTGTGCCGCACTGACATCTGTGACGATCCCGGGCAGCGTGACCAACGTTGGACAATATGCGTTCAGCGGCTGCAGCAGCCTGACGGATATCTACTATGGCGGGTATGGCACGGACTGGCAGAAGCTGAACGTGAGCATTCCGACGAGTGCCACGGTGCATTTCAAGGACAACATCTATGGCAAGGGCGATTGTGGTATCAATGTGACGTGGGAACTGACCGGTGACGGTACCCTGATCATCAGCGGCACCGGGCGAATCAGCAACTACATCTACGACAACAACGCGCCGTGGTACAGCTGCCTGGCGTACATCAAGCGCGTCGTCATACAGCAGGGCGTCCGTGCCATCGGCGACCATGCGTTCTGCTATTGCGAGAATCTGACATCCGTGGCGATTCCGGACAGCGTGACCAGCATCGGAGACTATGCATTCAGTGGTTGTGTCGCACTGACATCTGTGACGATCCCCAGTAGCGTGACCAGCATCGGTGGCTCTGCGTTCAGCGACTGCAGCGGCCTGACATCCTTGACGATCCCCAGTAGCGTGAGCAGCATCGGATGGAGTGCCTTTGAAAACTGTACTGCGCTGACGTTCATGACAATCCCGGAGGGCGTGACCAGCATCGGGGAAGGTGCATTTCTCGGCTGCACCGGATTGACGTCTGTGACGATACCGGACAGCGTGACCAGCATCGGTAACTCTGCGTTCAAAGGCTGCAGCAACCTGGCATCCGTGACAATTCCAGACAGCGTAACTTTCATTGGCCCGTATGCATTCAGCGGCTGCAGCGGCCTGACATCTGTGACGATCCCCAGTAGCGTGACCAACATCGGATGGAGTGCCTTTGAAAACTGTACTGCGCTGACGTTCATGACAATCCCGGAGAGTGTGACCTATATCAATGGAGAAGTGTTTTCCAACTGCGTCCGACTGGCCAGAGTAACCATTCCTAAGAGCGTGACAGGAATCAGCAGCAAGGCGTTCTACTACTGCGACAGCCTGACGGACGTGTACTACGCCGGCACGGCGGCGGACTGGGCGAAGATCAGTATCTCTGAGGGCAACGAGGATCTGCTGGCAGCAGCGCTGCACTGCAAGCCTACGCCTCTGACGGCCCCCAGCGTCACCGGCGGCAACGACAGTCAGGGCCGTCCGACCCTGAAGTGGGACAAGGTCGCGGGCGCGGCTAAGTACGAGGTGTACCGTTCCTACAGCCAGAATGGAAACTACAGTAAGTACAGTACCCAGACGTCTACCGGCTACACCGACAGCTCCTATCTGACCAGCGGCAGTACGTATTACTACAAGGTCCGCGCGCTGGACGCCAACGGCACGGCAGGCCCTTGGAGCGACGTGGTTGCTGTGACCTGCCGACTGGGCCTGACAGCCCCCAGCGTCACCGGCGGCAACGACAGTCAGGGCCGTCC
>ENA-UOJK01002283-UOJK01002283.1-human-gut-metagenome-genome-assembly--contig:-C116-NODE-2283-length-10718-cov-5.611179_pt1 | contig 10718 bp, 10 predicted proteins | sample MGYA00242348_ERZ723895 | MGnify/ENA metagenome assembly ERZ723895
CTGCGACGGCGGCCCGGCGGCCATCCCCCGGCTGACCCTCCTCCTGCGCTGCGGCCCCCGGGTGCTGGTGGAGCTGGCCAGCTTCCCGGCCCCGGATTTCGAGGCGCTGTTTCAGGGCGTGGCCGCCATCCCCTGGGAGGATTGCATCCCCCGGGACGGGGAGTTCCCGGTGAAGGGCTACTCCATCTCCTCCCAGCTCCACTCCGTCCCCGCCTGCCAGGCCATTGTGAAAAAGGCCGCTGCCAAGCGGCTTGGCCAGGCCTACGGCTGCGAGACCCTGCCGGAGACCGGGGACCGCTATCAGATCCAGTTCGCCCTCATCAAGGACACCGCAGCCGTGTACCTGGACACCTCCGGCGACGGACTCTACAAGCGGGGCTACCGGGCCCACAACAACGGCGCCCCCCTGCGGGAGACGCTGGCCGCCGCCCTGGTGCTGCTCTCCCGCTACCGGGGGAGGGATCCGTTCTGCGACCCCTTCTGCGGCAGCGGCACCATTCCCATCGAGGCGGCGCTGATCGCCAAAAACCGGGCCCCAGGCCTGGACCGGCGCTTTGCCGCCCAAAAGTGGCAGAGCCTCCCCGCCAAGCTGTGGCTGGACGCGGCCGAAGAGGCCATGGATCAAGAATTCCACGGCCAGTACGACATCTGGGGCGGGGACATCGACCCCAGTGCGGTGGAGTTGAGCCGCCACAACGCGGAGCTGGCGGGGGTGGACGACTGCGTGCGCTTCGAGGTGGCGGATGCCGGAAAGTTCCACCGGGACAGCGACTACGGCCAGCTGGTGACCAATCCGCCCTACGGTGAGCGGCTGCTGGAAAAGAGAGAGGCGGAGGCCCTGTACCGCTCCTTCGGCAAAGCTGCCCGGACATTGCCGGCGGGCTGGCGCGTGCTGGTGCTCTCCTCCCACACAGAGTTTGAGCGCGCCTTCGGCCGCAGCGCGGAGAAGAAACGCAAGCTCTACAACGGCATGCTCAAATGCGACGCCTTCTTCTACCACGGAGGCGCAAAGACAGAGCCAGACAAAGGTTAAAAGACAGGAGAGATCGCCGCTGACAGTCCTCATCTTTCATCTCTTCACTCTTATCTCATATTTCGCCAAGGGGGGCCTGTCATGCGCCATGTCTTTTTGATCAACCCCCATGCCGGGAAGCAGGACCAGACTGCCCGCATCCGCGCCCTGGCGGACCGTCTGGCCGCGGCCCACAATCTGGACTGCCGGTGCCTGCTGACGGACCGCCCCGGCGGAGCGGAGGTCCTCTCCCGCGCCTTGGCAGAGACCGGGGAGCCGGTGCGCATCTACGCCTGCGGCGGGGACGGCACCGTCCACGAGGCGGCCAACGGCATCGCCGGGTTTCCCAACGCCGCCATGACGGTAATCCCCGCCGGCACAGGCAACGACTTTCTGAAGAACTTCGGCCCGGACGCTGCAAAATTCTCCGACCCGGAACATCTGTGGGACGGGCCGGAATTCCCCCTGGATCTCATCGACTGCAACGGCCGCCTGTGCCTCACCATCGCCTGCAGCGGCATTGACGCCCGCATTGCTGACACCGTCCACCGGTACGGAAATGTGCCGGGCCTCTCCGGCCGGGGGAGTTACCTGCTGTCCGTGGCGGTGAATTTTCTCTTCAAGCCCATCGGCCGCCGGTGGCGGGTGGAGCTGGACGGGGAGGTCCTGGAGGATGACTTCGCTCTGGTGTCCATGTGCAACGGCCGGTACTACGGCGGCGGCTCCATGCCGGTGCCGGAGGCCCGGATGGACGACGGAGTGCTGGAGACCATCCTGGTGAAAAACGTGCCGAAGCGCACCTTCGCCCGGTTGTTCCCGGCCTACTCCGCCGGGGAGTATTGGAAATTTCCCCACATCGCCCGAATGGTGACGTCCCGGCAGGTGGTGATCACCGCCAGCCCCGGGGAGGCGGACATCGTCACCTGTCTGGACGGGGAGAGCCTCCGGAGCCGGGAGGTGCGGCTGGTACTCGCGGAGAAGCGGGTGAACTTCTTCGGGCCGAAGGGGTGCAGTCCCAATGCCACGGCAGGATTTGACCGAAAGCCAAGGAAGCGTCGATATTCCACAGCTTTTCTGCTATTATAGGCATCCTACGATCATTCAACCGCTGCGCCTCGGCACGGTATAATAGTCAACTAGAATAATTGATAAATAGAGGCCAGGACACACCCGAAGGAGGTGTCCTGGCCTCTTAATTTTTCATTCAGTGCTTTCCTGCTTCCATTTATGGCTTGTCGTATCGGAATGCAGAAACGATATAGGCAATTCTTGATGTTCCGTAAGGCACAATCCCCCCCATAACCAACCAGATAAAGGCATATTCCCTTGTCAGGCCAAAGGCAATCATGCCGGCTATAATGGTCATAAATGAAGCGTACAGTGCGACCCGAAATGCTTTTTCAGCGCATTTCAATTCGATATACTGATTTCTCTCATCCTGTTCCGCAATCATATCCTCTTCCGTTTTTTTAGGTTTCAGAAGGGAAATGCCGGCCAGCAGAACAATAATAAAGAGAGCAACCCCTGCGATAGCTTTTTGCGAGGTTGTGAACGCGGTAATATCACCCAGATAAAAGCTGCCGAAGGCAGCCAATACCAAGAGCAGGCCCAGCATCTTACCCTTTCCGCCAAATAATTGCATAGTTATTTTTCCTCCGCTCCCTCGTCCTCGCCGTCAATATGCAGGGCCATTACCATGTGATAAAGAGCTGCAAGTAAGCAGATACCTATGCCGATAACCGCCTTTGGAATACCATGCGTAGCCTCGGTAAATATACAAAATCTTGATATTCCAATACCAACGGCAAGCAGTAATAATAAAATCCCCCGGATAAACATTTTCTTATTTGTGATCTTCATCCTGATTTTCCTCACATTCTACATTTTCTTTCAAGCAGCACAACTCTTCAACGGTCGTATGAAATACCTGTGCGATCTTGTAGGCCAGAACAAGCGATGGATTGTATTCGCCTCTTTCTATGGAATTGATCGTTCTTACTGTCACACGAACCCGGTTCGCAAGCTGCTGCTGCGTCAATCCTGCGGCAGTTCGCAAATCCTTGATAATCGTTTTCACGCTCCTCACTCCTCAAATAGGAAGTTAACTTCTTAGGAAGCTGACTTCATATTAAATTAGGGCAGCGAAAATGTCAAGAGAAATTTTAAGAAGCTTACTTCCTATTGAACAGTGAAAAAGCCATAAAAATATTGCATTAAAGGCGCGTCAGCCTCCGCTCCTGTCCATGGCGGCTTGCCGTTCATCTCGACCATTGACCGAGGCCGGATGCTGTGTTGAAAAATTTTTCAGGGAGGTATGGGATAACCCGCAACAACAGCATATAAAGAAACCTCGTATTATACGGAACACTTGATAAAAATCAAAAATTTCTTTATATTTGGAAACTTTTTCCCGTGAATTGTACAGTATTTGCGCCGGTGAAAATCGTATCCGTGAAGAATGCGTAACCCCAAGCAGAGCTGTTTCATGCGGCACAGTGAGATGTGAAGCCGTCAGTCCGCCTGAGGCAGCCGTTTGGGCAGAAAGCTGGTCATGACAGTTGAATTCTCCTGTCCAGCAGGACGGCTCCCATGCGCTCCCCTTCTGAGAGGGAGATTTTTTCGGAATTCACAAATTCTTCATAGATACCCCCTTTACAAATGGAAAACATTGCGCTATGATAGCAGCGTTAGCACTCGAATGATATGAGTGCTAACGCTGAACTTGTTTTTCAAATTTTTATTTCTATAAGGAGGAACCCCATTATGAAACTCACTCCGCTCGCAGACCGTGTCATTCTGAAGATGGTGGAGACCGAGGAGACCACCAAGGGCGGCATTATCCTCACCGGCAGCGCCAAGGAGAAGCCCTCCGTGGCGGAAGTCATCTCCGTGGGTCCCGGCGGCAACGTGGACGGCAAGGACGTTGTCATGACCGTGAAGCCCGGCGACAAGGTCATCACCAGCCAGTACGCCGGCACCAAGGTCACCCTGGAGGACGTGGAGTACGTGGTTGTCCGTCAGAACGACATTCTGGCGATCGTGGAATAAATCTCCCGCTCCCGCTTGCAATCAGGAATCGGAAATTGTGGAGCCGCCTGCAACGGCCAATTTCAAATCGTTTGGCTCTGCCGGACGCCAAAATTCCCAATTCCTAACTCCCCATCCCTAATTTATGAAACATGAAGCTCTATTACAGGAGGTTTGATTACTATGTCTAAGCTCATCAAGCGCGGCGACGAGGCCCGGAAGGCCCTGGAAGCCGGCGTCAACTCTCTGGCCGATACTGTCAAGATCACCCTGGGTCCCAAGGGCCGGAACGTGGTTCTGGACAAGAAGTACGGCGCTCCCCTCATCACCAATGACGGCGTGACCATCGCCAAGGAGATCGAACTGGACGATCCCTTTGAGAACATGGGCGCCCAGCTGGTGAAGGAGGTCTCCACCAAGACCAACGACGTGGCCGGCGACGGTACCACCACCGCCACCCTGCTGGCCCAGGCCATGATCCATGAGGGTCTGAAGAATCTGGCCGCCGGCGCCAATCCCATCGTGGTGAAGAAGGGCATGGCCAAGGCTGTGGAAGCCGCCGTGGCCGAGGTCAAGAAGCAGGCCAAGACCGTGGACGGCTCCAAGGACATCGCCCGTGTCGGTGCTGTGTCCTCCGGCGACGAGGAGATCGGCAAGCTGATCGCCGACGCCATGGAGAAGGTCTCTGCCGACGGCGTCATCACCATTGAGGAGTCCAAGACCGCCGACACCTATTCCGAGGTCGTGGAGGGCATGCAGTTTGACCGGGGCTATATCACCCCCTACATGGCCACCGACATGGAGAAGATGGAGGCCAACCTGGACGATCCCTATATCCTGATTACCGACAAGAAGATCTCCGTCATCGCTGACATCCTGCCCATCCTGGAGCAGATCGTCCAGTCCGGCAAGAAGCTGCTGATCATCGCGGAGGACGTGGAGGGCGAGGCTCTGTCCACCCTGATCGTGAACCGTCTGCGCGGCACCCTGAACGTGGTGTGTGTCAAGGCTCCCGGCTTTGGCGACCGCCGCAAGGAGATGCTGCAGGATATCGCCATTCTGACCGGCGGCACCGTGATTTCCGAGGAGGTCGGTCTGGAGCTGAAGAGCGCCACCATGGATATGCTGGGCCGCGCCCGCCAGGTGAAGGTCACCAAGGAGAACACCACCATCGTGGACGGTGCCGGCGACAGCCAGGCCATCAAGGATCGCGTGGGCCAGATCCGCACGCAGATCTCCACCACCACCAGCGACTATGACAAGGAGAAGCTGCAGGAGCGGCTGGCTAAGCTGGCTGGCGGCGTGGCCGTCATCAAGGTCGGCGCTGCCACCGAGACCGAGATGAAGGAGAAGAAGCTCCGCATCGAGGACGCCCTGAACGCCACCCGCGCCGCTGTTGAGGAAGGCGTTGTGGCCGGCGGCGGCACCATCTTCGTGAACGTGATCCCCGCCGTGGAGGCTCTGCTTTCCAGCGTGGAGGGCGACGAAAAGACCGGTGTCCGCATCGTGGCCAAGGCCCTGGAGGCTCCCATCCGTCAGATCGCTGCCAACGCCGGTCTGGATGGCTCCGTGATCCTGGAGAAGGTCCGCACCTCCGGCAAGACCGGCTACGGCTTTGATGCCTACAAGGAGGAGTACTGCGACATGGTCTCCGCCGGCATCATCGATCCCGCCAAGGTGACCCGCAGCGCCCTGGAGAACGCCGCCAGCGTCTCCGCCATGGTGCTGACCACCGAGTCTCTGGTGGCCGATAAGCCCGAGCCCCCCGCTCCCGCTGCCCCCGCCGGCGGCGAGATGGGCGGCATGTACTAAGTGCAAAAAACATCAAGCCCCCTGGCTTTCGCCAGGGGGCTTTTCTCGTGGAGACTCGGCTTGTCGGCGGAGCACAAGCATCAAGCATTGAGTCCTCCACTGCGCCTTCGAGCGGGGTGAGCCGGAGTCGGGAATCGCTTGCGTTCCGGCTATAACGCCGGAATACAGGATACGAAGCTTGTGATGGCAGGAAAGTGGGGGTGACAGGCTTTGCAGCGGCGCCCCGCTTCCACCAGCGGCACAGATGCTGCACATACTGAGTACCAGCAACCATTAAGCCCTTTGGCTTTACAGCCACAGGGCTTTTTCTCGTACGCTGGGGTTCCATCAGCGTTGCCCTCCCCTGCCCATACTCTGGAAACCGCAGTCGGCATGCGTCATGGGCTATGCCTCTGCTCATGTCTGTCCGACCTGATACTTCTTCAGCAGCCGCCACAGTGTCCCCCGGCTGATCCCCAGTTTTGCCGCCGTCTGCGTCCGGTTCCCGCCGCATTCCTGAAGAACGGCCAGCAACTCCTCATAGGACAGGTCGATCCTGGTATGGGCGGCCTTCGGCATCGGCGGCGGGCACGGGGGCGGCGTCTCGGGAGAGGCGGCACTCTCCAGCAGATGGGCGATCAGGCCAGATACAGAGACGCCAGGCCGGTAAAGCACCGCCAGCCGCTCACAGAAATTCTGCAGCTCCCGGATGTTTCCCCGCCAGGGGCAGCTCTGCAGCAGACGGCAGTCGCCATCGCTCAGTTCCAGCGGACAGCCGTCGCCCTCCCGAGCCTGGAAGTTCCGAAGGAAGCTCTGCGTCAGCAGCGGGATGTCCTCCTGCCGCTCCCGCAGCGGGGGCAGATTCAGCTGCAGGACATACAGGCGGTAATAGAGATCGCTGCGGAATTTACCTGCCCGGACCAGCGACTCCAGGTTCTTGTTGGTGGCCGCGATCACCCGGATATTGATGGGAGTCACCTGACTGTCCCCCAGCCGCATGATCTCCCGCTCCTGCAGGACCCGCAGCAGCCGCCCCTGAAGTCCCAGGGGGATCTCCGAGATCTCGTCCAAAAAGATGGTGCCGTTGTGGGCGATCTCAAACAGGCCCGGCTTACCGCCCCTGGTGGCGCCGGTGAAGGCGCCCTCCACATAGCCGAACAGCTCGCTTTCCAGCAGGTTCTCCGGCAGGGCGGCGCAGTTGATGGCTACGAAGTTGTTCTGTGACCGACGGCTCCAGGCGTGGATGCTCTGGCTCAACAGCTCCTTTCCGGTACCGGTCTCCCCCACCACCACGATATTGGAGTCCGTCTGGGCAAAGGCCTTGGCCTCCTGGATACAGGCTATCATCCGCGGGCTGCGGGTGATGATATCCCCGAAGGTGTACTTGGCCTTGTGTCCCTTGTAGTGGAGCTTTTTGCGCAGCTGGTCCTCCGTGGTCTGGATCTGCGCGGCGTTCAGCAGGGAAACCACAGTTCCAGCCCGGAGGCCGTGCATCATCATGTTTTTCGTTTTGACGGACAGGTGGGTGTTTTTGTAAGCGATAATCTCGTCCGTGTTCTCCGTCGCGGACACGATGCGGCTCAACGCCGGGGTGGAGAACACGGAGGATGCCGGCTTTCCCAGATACTGTTCCCGGCGGGAGAGCTGCAAAACCTGGATGGCAGCTGGAACCGGGCCGTATTTCTGCCGCAGCTACAGCAGGATATTGACAATGTCCGTTCCGTTGATAATCAGTTCGATCACCCGGATAGAGAGGGAGCGGCAGCACAGGTCCAGATAGATGGCACCCCGAGCGATCATGGCGTCGCAGTCCGGCCACTGCGGCAACAGCCCGGATACCCCGGCCGATGACGCCTCTTCGGAGGATGGCGGCACTGACTGGCCCACCAAATCCATCAACATGATCGTTCCCATGGGCGCCGGGGGCGACACTGACTTTAATGCCCGCACATATGCAAAATATCTGGAGGATGTGTTGGGTGAGACCGTAGTCGTCACCAATATCACCGGCAATGGCGGAGCGCTGGGTTCCGAGGAAGTCAAGAACGCCTCTCCCGACGGTTATACCTGCCTGTTTTATCACACCTGCCTGAATATCAACCAGGCCACCGGCATTGCCGACTACGGTTCCGAGGCATTTGAGACCGTGGCTGTGGTGGGAAAGAGTTCCGGCGAGGCCGTGGTCGTGCGGACCGACGCCATGTATGATGAGTTGAAGGCCGCCCCCACGGCACCGGGCTTCCGGGAGATCATGATCCCCGGGGAGATCGAGTTCCATCTGACCCGGCAGGCGGAGCGGGAGGGTATCGACATCAGCCCCGCCATTGAGCAGGACTTCGCGGATCTGGCCGTCAGGTACGGCGTCCCGCTGGAACTGCTGCAATCCTGCTGACTTTCCAGTGGAATCGGCTGTCCCCCGGCCCCTGCGGGCCGGGGGACACACAGACAGGAGGAATGAAATGCACATCGTCATTTTGGACGGATACACGGAAAACCCCGGCGATCTCAGCTGGGGAGAATTGGAGAAGCTGGGAGACCTGACGGTTTACGACCGCACCAGCCTCACCGATGAGGACGAGATCATCTCCCGGATCGGCGGTGCGGAGGTGGTCCTCACCAACAAGACCCCCATCTCCCGCCGAGTGATGGACGCCTGTCCCTCCATGCGCTTCATCGCCATGCTGGCCACCGGCTATAACGTGGTCGACATAGCCTGCGCAAAAGAGAAGGGCATCCCTGTCTCCAACGTGCCGGTCTACGGCACCCATTCCGTCAGCCAGTTTGCCATCGCCCTGCTGCTTGAAATCTGCCATCACATCGGTTATCATAATGATACGGTAAAGAGCGGGAAATGGGAACAGTGCCCGGACTGGTGCTACTGGGACTACCCCCTGATCGAGCTGGCGGGAAAGACATACGGCCTGCTTGGCTGCGGGAACATCGGCATCCACACTGCCGCCATCGCATCGGCCCTGGGGATGCATGTCATCGCCTACGACATGCGCCAGCGGGACGAAGCTCTGCAGCTGGGGGTGGAGTACGTCTCCCTGGACGAACTGTTCGCCCGGTCCGACGTTCTGGGCCTCCAAATGCCCCTGTTCCCCTTCAACACCGGCATCATCAACCGGGAGAACATCGCCAAGATGAAGGACGGGGTCATCATTATCAATAACAGCCGGGGCCAGATGGTGGTGGAGCAGGACCTGGCGGACGCCCTGAACTCCGGCAAGGTGGCGGCCGCCGGGCTGGATGTGGTGTCCACAGAGCCCATCCGGGGCGACAACCCCCTGCTGACCGCCAAGAACTGCATCCTCACCCCCCATATCTCCTGGGCCCCCAGGGAGAGCCGCCAGCGCATCATGGACTGCACCGTGGACAACGTGCGGGCCTACCTTCAGGGCGCCCCCATCAACGTGGTCAACCCGTGACCGGACCGGGGCGGGCCTTCCGCCCGCCCCGCGCATCCAGAGAGGAGGAAACTCATGTCAAAGTGGATTCTCATGCCGGACTCCTTCAAGGGGACCATGTCCTCCCTGGAGATCTGCCAGCTGATGCGGGAGGCCCTTCTGCGCCACGTGCCGGATGCAGAGGTGGTCTCCATTCCCGTGGCGGATGGCGGCGAGGGGAGCGTGGAGGCGTTTCTGGCCGCCATGGGCGGCCACCGGGTAGAGGTGCCCTGCACCGGTCCGGATTTTCGTAAGATCTCTGGTTTTTACGGTCTGCTGGCCGATGGCTACACCGCCGTGATCGAGATGGCCGCCGCCGCAGGCCTGCCCCTGATGGAAGGCCGTCTCTGTGCTGAGGGAGCCACCACCTACGGCGTGGGCCGGCGCCAGGCGCCTCCTCCTGGGCCTGGGCGGCAGCGCCACCAACGACGGCGGCTGCGGCTGTGCCGCCGCTCTGGGCGTCCGCTTTCTGGACGGCACCGGGGCGGAGTACGTCCCTGTAGGCGGCACGCTGGACCGGTTGTGCCGGATCGACATGTCCCATCGCTTCCCCCTGCTGAACGGTGTGGAGATCGTGACCATGTGCGATGTGGACAACCCCCTCTGCGGTCCCAATGGCGCCAGCGCCGTCTTCGGCCCCCAGAAGGGGGCCGACCCTGATATGGTGACCCGTCTGGACCGGAATCTGCGCCACCTGTCGGAGGTGATCCGCCAGGACCTGGGCCGGGAGATCGCAGACCTTCCCGGTGCTGGCGCCGCCGGCGGCATGGGAGCCGGTGTGATGGCTTTCCTGGGCAGTCGCCTGCAGATGGGGATCGAGACAGTCCTGGACACCGTGGGCTTCGATGCCCTGCTGCCTGGTGCCACCGCGGTCCTGACCGGCGAGGGCCGTATCGACTGTCAGAGCCTTCGGGGCAAGGTGGTCATCGGCATCGCCCACCGGGCCCGGCAGACACGGATCCCGGTGGTGGCCGTAGTGGGCGACGTGGCCCCCGGCGCGGAGGACGCCTATCAAGAGGGCGTCACCGCTATCGTGTCCACCAACCGTCGCGCCGTGCCCTGGGAGGTAGCCCGCCAGTCCGCCCGGGCAGATCTGTGCGCCGCCCTGGAGGATCTCTTCCGGCTCTACAATGCGTTCCGGTCCGCCCGATGACATGAGTGGATTTTTGAAAAGACGGTGCCGGGCGGTAGGAGCCGCCCGGCCTCATTCCCACCGTATCCGGGCTGCCGGCCTCGGGGCACCCTGCCAGCGGCAGCGAGTCTCTCCTCTGCTTCCGGTTTTTTGAAATTTTTCATTTTTTTCGAAGAAACACTTGACAAACGCCGCCGCCTTCTGGTATAGTAATTGATGCCCGTTCGGGTTAGACATTTGGCGGCATAGCTCAGTTGGCTAGAGCATGCGGTTCATACCCGCAGTGTCCCCGGTTCAAATCCAGGTGCCG
>ENA-UOJK01002299-UOJK01002299.1-human-gut-metagenome-genome-assembly--contig:-C116-NODE-2299-length-10645-cov-8.052975_pt1 | contig 10645 bp, 8 predicted proteins | sample MGYA00242348_ERZ723895 | MGnify/ENA metagenome assembly ERZ723895
GCTTCACGCCGGGGGAGCATAGCTCCCCCGGCGTGTACTTCAGTCTTGATCCTCGGCGTCCGCAGTTTGAACGTTCTCCGGCTGTTCATGGGTTTTCTCCCCGAACACCGTCAGGAAGGCGTCCCGCTCCATGGTCTCGTGCTCCAGCAGGTACTGGGCCACCTGCTCCAGCTTATCTCGCTGCGCTTCCAGAATATCCTGGCAGCGGCGGTAGGCGCCGTCCACCAGATCCTTGACCTCCTGATCGATCTGGGCGGCCACAGCCTCGGAATAGCCCCGGCTGTGTCCCATGGTGCGGCCGATGAACACCTCGTCATTGCCGCTGTCAAAGGACACGGTTCCCAGCCGCTCGCTCATGCCATATACCGTCACCATCTTCCGGGCAATGGCGGTGGCACGCTGGATGTCGTTGCTGGCGCCGGTGGAAATATCGTTGAGACACAGCTTTTCAGCCACACGGCCGCCCAGCAGGCCCACGATCTGATCTTCCATGTAGTGCTTGGAAAGGTAAGAGCGGTCCTCCTCCGGCAGGGAAATGGTCATACCGCCGGCCATACCTCTGGGGACAATAGTGATCTGGCTCACCGGGTCCTGTCCCGGCAGCATGTGCATGACCACCGCGTGGCCCGCCTCGTGATAAGCGGTAAGCTCCCGCTCGTGCTGGGGGATCACCCGGCTCTTTTTCTCCGGACCGGCGATGACCTTGATCTCCGCGTCCTTCAGGTCCTGCATGGTGATGAAATGCTGATCCTTCCGGGCTGCCAACAGTGCGCCCTCGTTGATGAGGTTCTCCAGATCCGCGCCGGTAAAGCCCGCAGTGCCTTGAGCCAGCTTACGGAGACTCACATCCTCCGCAAGGGGTTTCCCCTTGGCGTGGACCTTCAGGATTTCCTCCCGGCCCTTGATATCCGGCAGACCTACATACACCTGACGGTCAAACCGGCCGGGCCGCAGCAATGCGGGGTCCAGCACGTCCGCCCGGTTGGTGGCGGCCAGGACCACCACGCCCTCGTTGGCGGCAAAGCCGTCCATCTCTACCAAAAGCTGGTTCAAGGTCTGCTCACGTTCGTCATGACCGCCGCCCAGACCGGTGCCGCGCTGACGGCCCACGGCGTCGATTTCGTCAATGAACACAATGGCGGGGGACTGCTTTTTCGCCTGCTCAAACAGGTCCCGGACACGGCTGGCGCCTACGCCCACATACAGTTCCACAAAGTCGGAACCGGAAATAGACAGGAAGCCCACGCCGGCCTCGCCGGCCACCGCCTTGGCAAGCAGCGTCTTGCCGGTGCCCGGAGGGCCCACCAGCAGCACGCCCTTGGGGATCCGGGCGCCCAGATCGATATACTTCTTTGGATTTTTCAGGAACTCCACGATCTCCCGGAGCTCCTCCTTTTCCTCGTCGGCTCCCGCCACATCGGCAAAGGTGACCTGCTTATCCTTTTCGCTGAGACCACGGATCTGTGCGGAGCCAAACTTTGCCATCCGGTCCGGCCCCATGCCTCCCTGTGCCCGGACGCTCATGAGGTACCACATACCGCCGAACATCAGCGCCATCATCAGATAGGGGAGCATGATCCCCAGCCAGTCAGTCCCCTCCGGAGGGGGATAGCTGTAAGATTTGATGATCCCTGCTGCTTTCTGCTCCTTTACCAGATCGTTGAGATCGCTGTAAAAGAGGGTATAGTCATGGATCCGGCAGCGGACCGGCTGGTCGCTGCCCTTGACCTGCAGCATCAGCGTGCTGGAATCCGTAAAGCGGAAGGCCTCCACCTTCTGCTGCTCAAAAAGCTGCACCATCTCATCATAGGTCATCTCATCCCGCTGATTGAGCTGGGTCAGCCAGCTGACACATAAAATCACGATCAGCATCAGCGGCAGAATGCTGACGCCGGGTCTTCTTTTTACCATACGGGGGATCCCCCCTTTCTGTATTATCGCCGCATACAGGCGGCTGCGGCGGTTCCCGCACCTGCCGGGAAGCGCCGGTCATGCTCAGGTGTTTTCGTAAACGGCGGGCTTCAGCACACCGATGTAAGGCAGATTCCGGTAAAGCTGGGCATAATCCAGGCCGTAGCCCACCACGAATTCGTCCGGCACCACAAAGCCGGACAGATCCGCTTCCACCGCCTTTTCCCGGCGGGAGGGCTTATCCAGCAGCGTCACGATAGAGATGCTCTTGGCACCCTTTGCCATCAGATAGCTTTTCAGGAAGGCCAGAGTATTGCCAGAGTCCAGAATATCCTCCACAATGACGATCTCCCGGCCCGTGATGTCCTGCTGGAGATCATGGGTGATCTGCACCCGGCCGCTGGACACGGTGCCGTTCTGGTAAGAGCTGACAGCGATGAACTCCACGTCGCACATCAGCTGGGAAGCCCGCATCAGGTCCGCCATGAAAATGAAGGAGCCCTTCAGCACCCCCAGAAACAAGGGGCGGTGTCCCTCATACCGCTTGTACAGTTCCTCACCCAGCTCCGCGATCCGGGTCTTCAGCTCCTCTTCCGTTACCAGAACCTTGAGAATGTCTTTCTCCATCTCACTATTCATTGTTGTTCTCCTCTGTCACTTTTAAAAATATCACCCGCACCGCCCGCTCATATCGGTCCGGTGCGAAATTTTCCTGAATAGGCAGTCCCGGCACCGCCGCCGCGATGCCGTTCACCCGCAGGACCGGAAGCCGGTCCCGCTCCTGTGGGGAAATTCCCCGTTCTCCGCACAGGCGCTTGACAGTGCGGCCGTTCAGTCGGTCCTTGGAGTCCCAGGCCGTCACAGTCAGGTCGGCGGTCTCCGAGATGGAAATGAGAACACCCTCACCGGCCGACTCTGCCAGGCTAACCTGCCACTGACCGAATGTGACGGTCTCTCCCACGGAAACAGCCTGCACCGCCGGCGCAGACGCCGCCTTGAAAAAGCGCAGCGCCGCCGGCTCCCGGAGGACCGTGACGCCGTAGGGCATAGAAAGCTGGCCCCGGTCCAACGTCAAAACCGCCCGGATATGAGCGGCAGTCAAATCCTTTTCGTGGCCAGCCACCGCCGCCAGCACCGCCAGCACCAGCCGTCCCCGCAGGGCCTCCGGCGCGTCTTGCAGCACGGCGAGGGGGATCATTCCGGAAACGTTTGGGGTCACGGCGCATTGGGCCAGCAGTTTTCGACACGCAGCGTCCAGAGCCGCTTCATCCGCCGCCAGCAGCGATGCCGTGCGGCTCATGTTCTCCACAACTCTGGGATTCAGCTTCTTCAAAACCGGGAGCACCTGATGGCGCAGCACGTTCCGGGCCGCATCGTCCGTCCCATTGGTGGAATCCTCCACAAAGGGGATGCGGTGTTCTGCGGCGTAGGCCGCCAGCTCCGCCCGGGTCACACTCAGCAGCGGACGCAGGATACAGTCCCGCTTTTCCGGAATGCCAGTCAGCCCTTTCAGGCCCGTGCCCCGCAGCAGATTTAACAGCATGGTCTCTGCGCTGTCATCGGCGTGGTGGGCGGTCAGAATGCAGCCAAAGCCCTCCCGCCGCCGGGTCTCCTCCAAAAATTTATAGCGCAGCTGCCGGGCGGCTTCCTCAACGGTGCGCCCGGTTTCCTCCGCAAAGGCCCGGACATCGCCCCGGCCCGCGAAAAAAGGAATTTCACGGGCGGCGCACCAGTCCCGGACGAAGGCCTCGTCCCGGTCCGCCTCCGCCCCCCGGAGCTGGTGATTGAAATGGGCGGCGGCTACCCGCCGTCCCTGCTTCTGTCCCTGCCGGACCGTCATTTCCAACAGGCACATGGAGTCCAGTCCGCCGGACACGGCGCACAGTGCGCCGCCCTCCGGCAGCTCCACCGCCGTCAGAGGATCAGTCATCCTCATCATAGCGGTTTTCCAGCGTGGCAAAGGTGGTGTACTCCGGCATCCACCGCAGCTCCACCTTGCCGGTCTCGCCGTGACGGTTTTTCGCTACGATACACTCGGCAATATTCCGCTTTTCGGAATCCTCGTTATAGTAATCGTCACGGTACAGGAACATTACGATGTCGGCATCCTGCTCGATGGCGCCGGATTCACGGAGGTCCGACAGCATGGGCCGTTTATCGTCCCGCTTCTCGTTAGCACGGGACAACTGGCTCAGACAGATCACCGGCACATTCAGTTCCTTGGCCATGACCTTCAGCATACGGGACATTTCGCTGACCACCTGCTGACGGTTCTCACCGCTTCGTCCACCGGATGCGGAGGTCATCAACTGTAAATAGTCGATGACTACCAGGCCCAAGCTGTCGATCCGGCGGCATTTGGCGTTCATATCCGCCACGCTCAGCATGGGGTTATCGTCAATACGGATATCCACTCTATTCAATACGCCGGCAGCGGCGGCGATCTTCTCCCAGTCCGTCTCCCGCAGAGAGCCGGTAACAAGCCGGGTGTTCTCCACACAGGCTTCGGAGCTGAGAAGCCGGGTCGCCAGCTGCTCCCGGGACATTTCCAGCGAAAACATGGCCACGGTCTTTTTCTCAGACTTCGCCACATTCAGTGCTACGTTCAGCGCAAAGGAGGTTTTTCCCATACCGGGACGGGCCGCCAGCAGGATCAGGTCCGATTTATTCAGGCCGCTGATCTTCCGGTCCACAGCGGACAAGCCGGTGGACAGGCCCGGAAGTCGGCTTTCGCTCTCGCTCATCTCGTTGAGCCGGTCCAGCACATCCGGCAGCACCATCCGCAGAGGCACCATATCCTGCGCACTCTGGCCGCGGCGGACGGCGTAGATCTTCTGCTCGGCAGCTTCCAGAATGGCAGCGGCTTCTCCGATGCCCTCCTGCACCAGTACCGTGATCTCCCCCGCCGCCTGAGCAACGCCCCGCAGCAACGCCTTATCCCGAACGATGGCCACATACTCCATCACGTTGGCGCTGGTGGGGGTGATCTCCATGAGCTGCGCCAGATAGGAGCGGGTGGTATTTTCGTCATAAGTCCCGGCCTTTTGCATCTCCTCGCAGACGGTAATGCCGTCAATAGGCCGGGCGTAGGTGAACATGGTGTAGATGGTCTCAAAAATCTCCCGGTTCTGCCGCAGGTAGAAGTCCGAGGGCACCAGCTTATCCATCACGTCCTTGACGCAGCCTTCGTCGATGAGCATGGAACCTAAAACGGCCTGCTCGCCTTCCAACGAATGGGGCATCTGCCGCAGCAGAAGATCTTCGTTAGCCATGGAACTCTCCTTCCCGCTTCTCCGGAAGCGCAAGTTAGACATTCAGACATGCAATCATTTTTGTCAGGGCGTCCCCCAGGGGAGCCTCTCTTGCCACTGCGGGGCAATTCACCTTCTGTACCTGGCAAAAACACATTGACTCAGCTGCCTTGGGCAGCGTTCACCAGTGAGCGGATCTCACTGGTGCAGGGTTTACTCAAGGGGAAACCGCCGCAGCGCCGCCAGTGGTGGAATAAGCAAGGCTGTTTCGAGGATGCGGCACGATTTGCAGTCTTATCATAGAGACTGCAAATCGTATTGCCGCGACGGTGTATCCTGATCCCCCTTGAATTAGTCTTACTTCTCCTCGCAGACGGTGACGTACACGGTACCGCTGACCTCAAAGCCCAGCTTGGCCTTCACCTGATAGCTGCCGTAGGCCTTGATCGGCTCATCCAGCACGATCTTCTGCTTGGGAATATCCACGCCGTACTGGGCCTTCAGGCCCTCGGAGATCTCCTTGTTGGTCACGGCGCCGAACAGCTTGCCGCCGTTGCCGGCCTTGGCGCTGAGCTTCACGGGGCAGTTCTGGAGCTTCCCGGCGATCTCCTGCGCCTCAGCCTTCAGCCGGGCTTCCTCGGCCTTGCGGGCCTTCTCTTTCAGGTTCATGGTGTTGATGGCGTCCGCCGTGGCAGGTACCGCCAGCTTTCTGGGCAGAAGGAAGTTCCGGCCGTAGCCCTCGGAAACCTCGATCATCTCGCCCTTCTTGCCCTGACCCTTCACGTCCTGCTGTAAAATCACTTTCATGTTATATATCCTCACTTTCCAAATGTTCTGAATGAATTTGCTTTTTCAATTCCTGAAGCTCCGCTTCCAGCGCTTCGACCTTTTGTGCCATGCTGCTCCACGCGCAGACAGCAATCGCCAGAATCAGTGCGATCACAGCGCCTGCCCGATAGATGCCGGTACCTCTGAGATCAAACAGCATCCACCCACCAAAGAAGATAAATACCTCCATCAGGATCAGGCAGACCACATACGCCTTCAAAAACGCCTTCATAGGCCGCCTCACTTTTCAAAGTATGCGTCCAAGACCCCAATCAACTGCTGACGGACGCTCTCCGGGTCCGTGTCCTCGATCCGTGCGCCTGCGGTGGTAGAGTTGCCGCCGCCGCCCAAGGCCTCCAGGATCACCTGCACATTGATTTCGCCCAGAGACCGGGCTGACATCAGCACCGCTCCCTCGGCGGCGTAGATCACGAAGGAAGCCTGAACGCCCTTCAGGGTCAGCAGATCGTCCGCCGCCTGAGCCGCCGCAACGCGGTCCACGCCCGGCTCCTCCACCACGGAGACCGCGATGTTACTCCGGTACATCTCCGCGCGGCGGATGATGTCATATTTCGTGACCATATCCTTCAAATCGCCCTGGAACAGCCGCTGGACCTCCGCCGTGTCGGCGCCGGAGCGCCGCAGGAAGGCCGCCGCCTCGAAGGTCCGGCCGCCGGTCCGCTGGGTGAAGTGCTTGGTATCCAGCACGATACCCGCCAGCAGCGCCCCCGCTTCCTCCCGCAGAAGGTCGGTAGGCTCCACCAGATATTGCAGCAGCTCCGTCACCAGTTCGCTGGCGGACGAGGCGTAAGGCTCGTGGAAGTTGAAGGCAGCGTTTTCGATATAAGTCGCCGCCCGGCGGTGATGGTCAATGACCGCCACCCGGTTGCAGGATTCCAAAAGCTGGGGATTTTCCACCATGTCCGGACGGTTGGTATCCACCACCACCAGAAGCGTGTCGGCCCGCATCTGCAAAAATGCCTCAGCGGGGGTAAGGAACACGCCGCTGTACTCCGGCAGCGCGTCCAGCCGGGCGATCAGGGTCTCGGCCGCGGTGTGCTCCCGGTCAATGACGATCCGGGCCTGCTTTCCCCGCTTCCGTGCAGCGCAGCAAATACCCGCGGCAGCGCCCACAGCATCCATATCCGCAAAGGAGTGGCCCATGATGTAGACCTCTCCCGCGTCTGCGATCAGCTCCCGGAAGGCGTTGGCCATCACGCGGGATTTCACTTTGGTCCGCTTCTCCGTGGCCTTGGTGCGGCCGCCGTAGAAGGCGAAGTCCACCTGATTCCGCACCACCGCCTGTTCGCCGCCCCGGCTCAGTGCCATTTCCAGCGAGAGCTTGGCGTTTTTGTACAGCTCCGGGATACTGGGAGAATCCTTGCCGATGCCGATGGACAAGGTTGGGTGGATATTCTCCGCCACGCGGATCGCCCGGACAGTGTCCAGAATGGAGAACTTTTCGTCTACAAAATGCTGAAAATACTGTTCTTCAAACAGGAACAGGTAATGGTTCCGGTCCGTTTTCAGCAGGATGCCCTGGCCTGCGTTGGCCCAGGTCTGCAATTTTTCGTCGATCTGCGCCAGGACCGCGCTGCGCTGGGTATCCTCGCAGGCCTTCATCAGGTCCTCGTAGTTGTCCAGCATCAGGATCGCCGCCACCGGGCGGCTGGCCTCGTAGACCTCTCTTAGATGATCGGCCTCCGTAGTCTCCACCCAGTAGGTGGTGGCCACCAGGCTCTGCACGCCGGTGCGGTTCCGGGAGCGCACCAGGCTGCCGTAGACCCGGAAACGGTGATTGTTCAGCTCCACCCGCTCCGGGCTTTCCTGCTTTCCGCTCAGCAGCCACTGGACCTGAAAATTCGGTACAGCCTCGGAAAGCCGCATCTCAAAGAGATGCTCCCGGACGCCGGCCAGCTGCAAAAAGCTCTCGTTGCTCCAGATGATCTCCCCCGTATCCGGCCGGAACACCAGCGTGGGCAGAGGGGAGTTGATGAGGGTGGACTTACTGGCGGTGTCCACGCTGCCGGTGACAGAGTCGATGTACTGCAAAACGCCCTGCCGCCGCTTCTGATTGCTCTGCCGGAAATAGAAGTACAGCAGAACGGTCAGAGTTCCCTCAGCCAAGGCCAGCTGCCAGTTGACAGGGATGGCCGCCACGGCGAACAGCAACATAACGGCGAAATAAAATTTTAAATTCGGCTCCAACAGGCGGGAGAGTTTCTTATTGCTCATTCCTTACCTCATTCTCCGATGGGGCAGGCTGGCCTGTCCCTCAGAAATCATGAAATTCATCCGATAGGTTTTTTATTATATCAGTTTACCGGCAAATACACAATGGTATTTCTACTGAAATCTTGCGAAAACAGGCGACAGGCGGGGTGGATACGCCCGATGGCGGAAACGCCCCGCTGCCCCGTGGGGCAGCAGGACGTTTTTTTAAGTGGATTCCTTTTCATGGAGTCTGATCCAAAGGGTATGGGCCACATTTTGCGGCAGCACCGCCGCCAGTGCCGTCTCGTCCGCCTCCCGGATGGCCTTCACCGTGCCGAAATGCTTCCGCAGCTCCGCCTGCCGCTTGGGTCCCAGACCGGGAACGCCGTCCAGTACGGAGCGCATGGCGCTCTTGGTATGGTGCTGGTGGTGATAGGTGATGGCGAAACGGTGGGTCTCCTCCTGGATCTGGCCGATGAGTGAAAACACCGCTTGATCATTCACAATGCCGATCTCCCGCCCCTCCGGGGTGACCAGCGCCCGGGTGCGGTGGCGGTCATCCTTCACCATGCCGAAGATGGGCACCGTGCAGCCGAATTGCTCCGCCACCTCCCGGACGGCGTCGGCATGGGTCACGCCGCCGTCGATCAAAAACACATCCGGCAAGGGCAGGAACTTTTCGTCCCCGTCCGCCGCCCTTTGCAGCCGCCGCCGCAGGACCTCCCGCATGGAGCCGTAGTCATCGGGATGGCCACCAGTCAGCTCCTTGATCTGAAACCGGCGATAGGCGGATTTCAAAGGCTTCGCCCCCTGATAGACCACCATGGACGCCACAATGTCGCTGGCGCCGGTGTTGGAAATATCGAAAGACTCCATCCGTCTGGGCGGCTGGGGCAGGTTCAGCATTTTTTGCAGGGCTTCCAGCGTATACGCCGTTTTTTCCTCGGCGGTGGTGGCCCGCCGGACCTCCTCCTGTGCGTTGCGGACCGCCATATCCGCCAGTGTGGACTTCTCTCCCCGCTGGGGCACATGGACCCAGACCTTATGCCCCGCCCGCTGGGTCAGGGCCTCGGACAGTTCCTCGCAGTCCCCCGTGTCCACGCAGAGCAAGATCTCATGGGGTAGAATGGCCCGCGGCAGATAATACTGGGCCGTGACCGCCGCCAGCAGCTCCGCCGCCGATTCCTCCATAGGCGCGGTCAGCAGTTCCGTCTCCCGGCCCACCAGATCGCCGTTTTCCATGTGAAGAACGGCATAGCCGCTCTTGCCCGCCCCCCGGAACACGCCCCACACGTCCGTATCGGCGCACAGTCCCGCGATGACGGTCTGCTTTTTGCTCAGGGCGCTGATGGCTTGGATACGGTCTCTCAGCTGGGCCGCCTGCTCAAACCGCAGGGCCTCCGCCTCCGCTTCCATCTCGGCGGTCATGTCCCGGAGGAGCTGCTTGGAGCGTCCCTCCAACAACTGGGCCGCCTGCTCCATCCGGCGGTCATATTCCGCCTCCGGCATCTCCGGGCGGCAGAACCCGTCGCACCGGCCCATGTGGAAATTCAGGCAGGGCCGCTCCGCGCCAATGTCCCGCGGAAACTGTCGGCGGCAGGTGGGCAGGCGCAAAGCCTGACATACCGCATCCACTGCCTGACGGGTCTCGTACCGCCCGCCAAAGGGACCGAAGTACTTCGCGCCGTCATTGGCGGGTCGATTCACCAGAGTGAATTTAGGATACCGCCCCCGGCTGAGGCGCACCAGCGGATAGCCCTTGTCATCCTTCAGCAGGATGTTGTACCGGGGCATATGCCGCTTGATGAGGGAGTTTTCCAGCACCAGCGCCTCAAATTCACTGGTAACGAAGATCGTGTCGAAATGATCTACCTGACTGACCATCTGCCGGGTCTTGACACTGTGGGCCGCGCTGTCCTGAAAATACTGGCTCACCCGGTTTTTCAGTTTTTTCGCCTTGCCCACATAGATGACCTTCCCGGTCTTGTCCATCATTAGATAGACGCCGGGCTGTAAGGGCAGATCGTTGGCCTTTTCCCGCAGCTCGTCCTTTGTCATGATTTCGCCTCCTATCCGGCCTAAGAACAAAAGAGCATCACTTTACAGTGATGCTCTTGTTTGGTGCGCGAGGCGGGACTTGAACCCGCACGTCCGTAACGGACACTAGAACCTGAATCTAGCGAGTCTGCCAATTCCACCACTCGCGCGCATAAGCAATCTTTCCGGAGAGAAAACTGGTGCGGCTGACGGGACTTGAACCCACACGTCGAATCGACACCAGCACCTCAAGCTGGCCTGTCTACCAGTTCCAGCACAGCCGCAAACAAATACCGCCTAAAAAAGACTGCTTGATTATTATAGCTATTCGTATCCATAATGTCAACCAGAATTTGCGGTTTTTCTAAAAAAATTTTCCGGGCGGCAACGCCGCCCGGAAAACA
>ENA-UOJK01002316-UOJK01002316.1-human-gut-metagenome-genome-assembly--contig:-C116-NODE-2316-length-10533-cov-10.445696_pt1 | contig 10533 bp, 8 predicted proteins | sample MGYA00242348_ERZ723895 | MGnify/ENA metagenome assembly ERZ723895
CAGCGGATGATAGGAGCAGAGGCAAATCGTCTTGCAATGCTAACGCGGCAGCGCCGCGCGCATGGCAGTACAATCGGCAAGCATTGCAGCTCTTCGAGCTGCTCGCTTGCAATGGGAATTTTCTCTGGGAGGGTGTAAGGGAGGGATATCTCTTTTTGAAAAGAGATATCCCTCCCTTATCCGTTCCCCGCGTCAGGCGGGGAGCATATCAAACTTCTTTATTAAAATAGAAGAACTTCTCATCCTCTCCCTTCTTCCTCATGCAGGAAGAAAGCATCTTATAAGAAGCGTCGTTCTCCTTGAAGCACTTGGCGACGACGTGTCCCAGGTGGCGCTGGTAGAGGCCCCATTCGGCCACGGCGCGGAACGCTTCGACGCCGTAGCCCTGTCCGCCGTATTCCGGCGCGATGCGGCAGCCTTCCTCCGCGCCGCCCTTGCCGTCGAAACGGTAGAGCAGCACCTCGCCGATGCACTTGCCGTCTAAACGGATGGCAAAGTTGATGGCGCGCTTTTTGGTAAAGTCCTCTCGCACAACGTCGAGGAAATAAGAGTCTAAGTCTTCACCCTTCCAGTCGGTGCGGTAGTCGTAGCCCCACCACTTGTTGCGCTCATCGTCGAGGCAAAGCGCGTTGTAGGCCTCGCGGTCCTTGTCGGTAAAGGCCGAAAGTGTCAGGCGCTCGGTCTTGAGCGTCGGGATCTCGTCCAAGTCCTCCAGCTCGTTTTTCACATCAAAGCAGAACTTCTCCGCGAGCTTGCATGGCAGATACTGGAGCTTCGAGGTGCGAAGGCCGCGGTCGCCCGCATCGTCCTCACGGTTCAAATACCTGACGCCGTCCACCGCGTAGCAGCGGGCGAACTCCTGCACCGTCGCGGGATAGACGCCCTCGTAGCCGTAGAGTGCCTTTTCGATGTGGACGTGCAGCGTCTCGCCGCAGCGCTCAGCCATCGCAATCGAAATGAGCCGTCCCTCATATTCCATACCGCCGACATAGAGCCACGACGCGCCCGTCAGGCGCAGCATCGTCTTGGCAAGCGCCAACTCCTGCCTGGCCGACTGCGAGGTCTTTTCAAACACCTCCGTATAGTCCTGCCAGAAGCGCTCGATCAGCGGCAGATCATCCTTCCCCAGCGCACGGAACTGCGCCTCGGGATAGAGTTTGCGGAATTTGTTGACGTGGTTGCGCTGGCCGCTGTAATGGCGGCCCGGGAACTCGCGCAGATCGTTCGCCTCGTAAATATAGTCGCGCCAGGAACGAAAATTGTTGAGGTGGAAGCGCGGATAGCGCTCTAAGAGCTTCGCCGCCTTCTCCTTTGGCACGACGGACAGCTCGAGCGAGATGCCCTGCTCCACGCAATAATCCTCAATGGCGCAGAGCGCGGCCTCCTCATCGCCGTCCGGTCCCAGCACGGGATAGTCGAAGCAGGGCTTGCCGTCGATGCAGTTTTTCACGATCAGGCAGCCCGCCGCCTCGGCATACTGCGGGTGCAGGTGCCCGCGCCACATCAGCTTGACGAGCGCGGAATACTCGCATAATTGGTAGTTGCAATTCTTATAATAGCGACGCAGGCGGGAAAGATCCCGCTGCGCAACGGGTTTGAATGTCAGCATGGAAAACCTTTTTCTCCTTTTCGAGTCGTATCGATTATTTTACCCGTTTTTGCGCCGCGTTACAAGCCCTTTTTCATTTGGGTTCCAGCTCGGCGAGCACTGTCTGCGCGCATTCAAGGAACTGCTGGAGCGACGCCTGCCGTCCCTCGCCTGCGCGCACAGCCATACCGAGCTCGCGCGCCGACTTGGGCTCCACCGGCACGAGCAGCACGCCGTCGCCGCGGCCGCGTAGCGTCAGCTCCGTCATCATGCTCACACCGAGACCGTGCTCGACCATGCTGATGACCGTCGGGTCGTCCACTGCCGTCGGCAGGATGTGCGGCTTGACGCCCACACGGTTGAAGATGCGCATGATGTCCTTGTCAAAGCCCTGCGCAGGCATAATGAAGTCACGCCCGTCGAACTCGCTCAGCGGATACCCCGTGCGCCCGTCGATGGGATAGTCCTTGGGCAGCACGGCATACATCGTGTCGTCGCGCAGGTGGATCCACTCGTAGCCGCTCTCCTCTTCCTGATGGCTGACGAAGATGACATCCATCTTCCCCTGCGCCAAAAGCTCATAGGGGCTGCGGATGTGGTCGGCCATGCGGATGTCGACATCAACGTCGGGCCGCTCCTCACGAAAGCGGCGGATGATGCTCGGCAGCCAGTGCATGGCCATGCTGGCGAACGCACTCACGCGGATGACCTCGCTGCGCGAGGACGCCACCTGCGCGATCGTGCTGTCAAGCCGCGCGTTGGCCTGCAAAAATTCGCGGATGGCGGGCGCCACGCGCTCGCCGTCCTTTGTCAGTCGGACGCCGCCGCGCCCGCGCTCGAGCAGCGTGAAGCCGACCTCGCGCTCGAGGGAATTCATCATGTGCGTCAGGCCGGACTGCGTGTAGCCCATCACCTCCGCCGCCTTGGTAAAGCTGCCGAGGTCTACCGCCATCAGCAGCGCTTCTAACTTTTTGCTCTCCATAGGATATTCCTTTCCTATTAGTATTCAGCATGTTTGGATTATAATATATCCTCGCGCCGTATGCAAGCGGAATTCTCGTTTTCAGCTCCTTTTTACAAACTTTTTCCATCATCTGTCATACAGGTTGGTCTTTTTTGTCCGCCTGCTGCGTAAAATAGAGGCTGAGGTGATGATCTTGAAACGACGTTTCGCGCTCTTGCTGCTGTTTTTGTTGACTTTTCTTGCCCTCTGCTTTTCTTGCACTAAAGACGGCCAAGCTGTCGCCGTCTCGGCCCCATCCCAACTGCGGCGCTGCATTGCGCTGACCTTTGACGACGGCCCTTCCCCGCTGACGACCGCAGCTCTGCTCGACGGGCTCAAGGAGCGCGGCGCGCACGCGACGTTCTTCCTCATCGGCGAGCAGATCGCGGGCAACGAAGATCTCGTCCGCCGCATGAAAGACGAAGGCCATCAGGTCGGCGGCCACAGCTACACGCACATCCGTCTTGACAGCGCTGACGCCGCTGCACTCGCCGAAATCCAGAAAACGGACGAGACGCTGCGCACCATCCTCGGCGACGGTGACTACTGGCTGCGCCCGCCCTGGGGCTTTGCAAGCGACGCACTCAAAAGCGCCGTCTCCGTCCCGCTCATCTACTGGACGCTCGACACGATGGATTGGAGCGTGCGCAACAGGGACCTCGTCGCGCACCACATCATCGAAAACGCCAAAAGCGGCGACATCGTTCTCCTGCACGACCCATATGACACGAGTGTCGAGGCCGCACTTCAGACCATCGACGTTCTTAGTGAGCAGGGCTACGAGTTCGTTACGCTCGAAGAGCTGTTTTCCAACGCCGGCGTCACGCCGCAGGCCGGACACTTCTATCTGCGCGCGGATGAAGAAGTCCCGTGGTGAGGTCTCGACAAAATTTTTGAAAAAATTTCAAATTAGGACTTGCATTTTCCGGACTGGTGTGCTATTCTATCTAAGCTGACATTGAGCAGTACACATCATCCGGGTGTGGCGCAGTTGGTAGCGCGCTTGACTGGGGGTCAAGAGGCCGTGAGTTCAAGTCTCGCCACTCGGACCAGCTAAAAGCCTTGAAATCGTATGATTTCAAGGCTTTTTTGCAACTTTTGAGAGCGAAATGCACAGTGCGAAAATGCGTGAAAACTCCAAAAGCGCACAAAAAAGCGCACAACTGCCTTGAAAAAGTTGCTGCGGCTGCTTTTGCATGATATACTTAAAATATCAGTGAATTTAAAAACAGTATTCAAGGGGGCTGCCAGCGATGAAGAAAAAACTTTTTTGCATTTTCGGTTTGATCCTGATCGTCTCGGCTATCGCCTATTTTTGCCACGATCACAGCGTACTTCCGCTCGACGCCGAAAACGCAAACTATATCAGTTTTAAAATTTACCCTCAAAATGAGCCGAATTATATGGTGACAAACGATGACCGACTGAAAGAGATCGTGCGTGCTATCAATGAACTGGATGTGCAGGAAACAACGGATCAAGTAGACAGGATGTCGGATAGCTTTTACTATTTTTGGATTCAAATATCGGACAAAGATATCCCTGTTGAACTGGATGAAGATACCATTTCGATCAATAATGAACGCTATCAGGCGGACACATCGGATTTACGCGAGCTTTTGGATAAGACGTATCGTGATGTGATGAGCGGTGTTATCGATTGATGAAGATAATATCCGCGTTTAAAGGAAAAATTGCTTGGACTTCGATTTGTAGATAGCAAAGGAGCGGGGCGCAGCTCCGCTCCTTTTTTCTGTTTTCACCCCTCCAGCGGCTTGATCTCCTTATGCTCCACGCGAGGCAGCTTGCAGGCATCGGCAGGATTGAAGCGCAGATAACCGATTGCCACCGCCTGCTGCAGCGCCTTGTGCAACACACCATGCGCAGCAGAGTTCCGCTATCCTCCACATTCCCGTCATCATCCCTTGTGCTATACTCCCGATAGGAGAGTATAGCAGTGCGCCCTTTAGTTCCTAAAGAGATTTCCCTTAATACTTTTTCATCAACTTATTAAAAATGATAATTCCTGTGATAATTTGAAACATTAAATATCCGCTGAGATAGAGTATGATCATGCGAGCATTGTCGATAACTTCCAATGCTCCGAGAATACTGAAAACCAAAATAGAGAAACAAATAACCACCAGTCCTATGCCGTAAGCATATCTTCCGGCTCTATCTCTAATTTTTGTTTTCAACTCGTCATGTTGCTCAATTCGGTCGTTCTCCAAACGTTCTTCGTATTGCTCTTTATTCTTGGGGGAACTCCAATAAAAATATTTGCATATCATCATAATTCCAGGGAAGATACCTGCGCCAGCAAAGCCCCATAAAATGCCCTCTAACTTTGTTTCAATCAATAGCGCAACAATCAAACAAACCACACCGAAAAGCACATATAGTATCCCGGTTATCAAATTACTCTTTTTCATTTTCTGCACCTCTTTCATAGATAAAGATTTCTTCAATCCGTTTACCAAAAAAGTCTGAAATTGCAAAAGCTAATTCCAATGATGGATTATACTTTCCTGTTTCGATTGAACTAATGGTTTGTCTTGAAACACGAAGCATTTTTGCAAAATCATCTTGATTTAATCCTCGCTCCTTTCGTAACTGCTCAACTTTATTCTTCAAAAAAACGCCTCCTTGCATGACAAGTTTCCTTTACAAACTTACTATAGCATGACGCGCCCATCTTGTCAAGTTTCCTTTACAATATTTACTTCTTAATCATGGGAAAACTACAATTTATTCATACAGTAAGAGTGCCCAAACATTTTTTGTCCGGGCGCTCTCAGTATCAGTCATGGATCATCCGCTTTGGCAATATCTGTCGAAAAATTCACCGATGCCTCGCCGAAGTCTGATTTTTCCGTGAGCGGGCAAAAAAAGCGCCCGCCAAATGACGGGCGCTTTCCCTTTGTTCACTTCAGGTATTTTGCGACTTCCTGCTCAAGCTCCTGCCACACGGAATATTTCGCGCCGTTTTCATCGAAGAAGGCCTTCAAATCGCGGTTCAGCGCGCTCATTTCGTCGACCGCGTTCATCGCGTGGTCGGACGCGCAGATCTTTCCGAGGCTCGTGGCGGACATGAGCTTAAAAAAGCGCAGACAGGTCTTGTGGTACGCCGCGCCTTCAAACTCCACGTTGTCCTTCGGCAAAATTTCATGTCCCGCGTTTTTGATCGCGCGGTAGCTCTCGATATTAGCGTCGATCAGTCGGCTTAAATAGGCCGTGTTGCCCTTGAGCTTTTTGAGGTCGACGGACGCCACATACTCCCGCTCCCGATGGCCTGCCGAAGACGCAAAGGCAAACATCACGTTTTTCTCCGGCAGCGAAGCGCTCAGCGCACTTGCGCGCATGTCGTTTCCCACAAAGACGATATTCTTTGTCGGATTCGTCCGCAGGGTATCGAGGATCGCGTCGAGCTGTGTATAGCGCAGGACGATGAAGATCACGTCGCACTTGTCCTCCGCTTTCAGCTCCGCCGTGACTGGAATGCGGCTGACCGACATGCGGGGCGAAAACTTATCCTTGATCCGAAGGCCGTTTTTTGGGATGCTCTCGCCCCATGCTCCCCGCGCCAGCAGCGTGACGTCCTTTCCCGCGCGGAAGAAATTCCGCGCCAGATTGCAGCCGAGCACGCCCGCGCCGAATACTAAAATTTTCATAGCCAAGTCTCCTCTTATCCTAAAAATACCTGTTTCCTTCGTTCTGCCTCGTCTCGCTATGCTCTCGTTCCGATTTTCTTTCATTTTACGTCAGTTAGTCATCTCTAACTGAAACATAGCAACTGACAGTGCAAAAGTCAAGATGTCTTTTTACCGCTCTCCGGTGCTTCCTTGCCCTTTTTCATCTTCTCCTTCACTCGATCAACAAATCCCCGCTTCAAAAGGGGCTGCGCATTGTTCATCTGTACTGGCCTGTTTTTGTCACTTCGCCAGATTTGTTCAAAAAAAATCTGCTTTTGCAAATTTAATCTTGCTTCTTCCGGATATTTTCATATAATGTTGACAACTGAACAGGAGGTACCACCATGTATGTTACCTACAACAACCTTTTTAAGCTCCTCATCGACAAGGGCTTAAATAAAACGGAATTTGCGCGCGAGGTCGGCATCAGCTCCAACACGCTCGCCAAGCTCTCGAAAAATGAGCTCGTCTCGCTCGAGGTGCTTGTGCGCATCTGCCGCCAGCTCGACTGTTCGCTCGGCGACGTGGTGCAGCTCGCCCCGCCCGAGCCGCCGATCAAAAGCGGCCTTGAGCGCATGAAGAAGCGAAGACCCACCCACGAGAAAGGAGGCAATGCGTACCGCCATGAGTAACGAAACCAAGAAGACCGGCTCCAGCTTTATGGAAAAGCTGTCGACGGTCATCGTCGACAAGCGAAATCTCATCTTTCTGCTCACGATCATTCTGCTCGTATTCTCCGCCTTTTCCCGCAACTGGGTCGAGGTCGAGAGCGACCTGACGTACTACCTGCCGTCTGATTCCGAGACGAAGCAGGCGCTCGACATCATGGACGAGCAGTTCACGACCTATGGCACGGCCGAGGTCATGGTGGCCAACATCACACCAGAGCAGGCCGCCGCGCTCGAGCCCAAGATCAAGGAGATCAAGGGCGTGCAGAGCGTGGACTACGACGAGACCACCGCACATTATAATAACCTCTCCGCCCTCTATTCCATCACCTTTGCCTACAGTGAGGATGACGAGGCCTGCCTCGACTCGCTCGAAGCCGTGAAGGAATACCTGTCCGACTACGATCTATATGTCGACACGGACCTTGGCAACACGCAGCAGGAGACCATTGACCACGAGATCAGCGTCATCATGGTGTATGTCGCCATCGTCATTGTCATCGTGCTGCTCTTCACGTCCGAGACCTATGGCGAGGTGCCGGTGCTCATTCTGACGTTCGTGGTCGCACTTGTGCTGAATCAGGGCACGAACTTCCTGATGGGCAAAATCTCGTTCATTTCAAACTCGGTCACAAGCATCTTGCAGTTGGCGCTGTCCATCGACTACGCCATCATCTTCTGCAACCGATTTAAAGAGGAGCACCGGCTGCTGCCGCTGCGTGAGGCCGTCATCGTCTCGCTGAGCAAGTCGATCCCCGAGATCGGTGCGAGCAGCCTCACGACCATCGGCGGTCTTGTCGCGATGCTCTTCATGCGGTTCAAGCTCGGTCCCGATATGGCGCTTTGCCTCATCAAGTCGATTTTGTTCGCGCTGCTCGCGGCGTTCATCGTGATGCCAGGCCTTCTGATGCTTTTCGGCCCGCTGATCGACCGCACGCAGCACCGCAGCTTCGTGCCGAAGATCCCGTTCGTCGGCAAGCTCGACTATGCCACGCGCTACATCATCCCCATCGTCTTCGTGGTGCTGGCCGTCATCGGCTACCGCCTGTCGTCCGACTGCCCCTACGCCTACGGCTATGGCCTCATCTCCGCCCCCAAGCAGAATGAGACGCAGTTTGCCCAGCAGATGATCGAGGATAACTTCACCTCGAAGAACATGCTGGCGCTCATCGTCCCCACGGGCGACTACGACAAGGAGTCCGCCATCTTAGACGAGCTCGGCCAGTACGACGAGGTCGACTCCACGATGGGTCTTACCAACATCGAAGCACTCGACGGCTACATGCTGGCCGACAAGCTGACGCCGCGCCAGTTCGCCGAGCTCGCGGGTCTCGATTACGAGGCCGCGCAGGTCGTCTACGCCGCCTACGCCGCGCAGCATTCAGAATACGGCAAGCTTGCGGGCAATCTCGCCACCTACAAAGTCCCGCTCATCGATATGTTCCTCTTTGTCTGCGAGCAGGTGGACGCCGGCATCGTCACGCTCAGCGACGAGCAGACGCAGATACTCCAGGATGCCGAGGTCCAGATGAACAGCGCCAAGGCCCAGCTTCAAGGTACGGATTACGACCGCATGCTCATCTACCTCACGCTGCCCGAAAGCAGCGACGAGACCTACGCCTTCACCGACAAAATTCTCGAAATTGCCGAAAAGTATTACCCCGATGAAAACGTCTACCTCGCGGGCGAATCGACGAACGAATACGAATTCGAAAAGTCCTTCGCCGTGGATAACAAGGTCGTCAGCATCGTGTCGGTGCTCGTGGTTATGCTGGTGCTGCTCTTCACGTTCAACTCCGCCGGTATGCCGGTGCTGCTGATCCTCGTGATTCAGGGCTGCATCTGGCTCAACTTCTCGTTCCCGACCATCACGGGCAAATATGTGTTCTTCCTGGGCTATCTGATCGTGTCCTCCATACAGATGGGCGCGAATATCGACTACGCCATCGTCATCGCCAGCCGCTATCAGGAGCTCAAATCCAAAATGCACCACCGCGACGCCATCGTCGAGACGCTGAACTTCGCCTTCCCGACGATCATCACCTCCGGCTCGATCCTCTCGATCTGCGGCTTTTTGATCGGCAGCATGACATCTGAGCCCGTCATCGCGGGCATCGGCGAGAGCCTTGGCCGCGGCACGGTCATCTCCATCATCATGGTCATGTTCGCCCTGCCGCAGATCTTGCTCATCGGCAGCGGCATCGTTGACAAGACCTCGTTCTCCGTCCCGTCCATCACGGAAAAGAAATCGGGTCACGGTAAGGTCTCCGTCAACGGCATGGTGCGCGGCAACATCAATGGTACGGTGCATGGCATCATGCACGCCACGGTCGAGGGCGACATCGACCTGAATCTGATCTCCGGATCTGCAAATGAGGAGCAAGACGATGAAGAAGACTAATCATTTCTATCGTTTCTGCGCGCTTGCACTCTCGTGCCTGCTGCTCATCTCGCTTCTCCCTGTCACGCAGGTCTTGGCAGACGGGGACGGCGCCATCCATATCAAGAGCGCAGAAGACTTACGATCCCTCGCGCATTCCTGCACGCTCGACTCCTGGTCGCGCGGTAAAACCGTTGTGCTTGACAACGATATCGAGCTGACCGACGATGACGAGCTCCCCATCCCGACGTTCGGCGGCACGTTCAACGGCAACGGCCACACCATCAGCGGCCTTTCCATCACGCAGAGCGTCTCCCCCGCCGGTCTTTTCGGCGTGCTGCAAAAGGACGCCGTCATCAAAAACCTGAATGTTGAGGGCACGGTCACCCCGTCTGGCGACAGCGAAAATATCGGCGGCATCGTGGGTGAAAACCACGGCACGATCGAAAGCTGCACATTCAACGGAAGCGTTTCCGGCAAACGCAGCGTCGGCGGCATCGCGGGCAGCAACCTCGCCACGGGCATCGTGCGCGCGTGCGACGCCTCGGGCGCGATCTTCGGCCAGAGCATGACCGGCGGCATCGTGGGCGAGAACCTCGGTTCCATCGTCTCCTGCCGCGGCCGCGCCTATGTAAACATCGAGAGCACCGACCCCTCTATCGACCTGAGCAATTTGAACCTCGAATTCTCGCTCGACCTCGCCAAGCTCTCCCGCGCCGACACGCTCAACACCGCCACCGACACCGGCGGTATTGCAGGCTATTCCTCCGGCGCGATCGCGTCGAGCACAAACTACGCCGCCGTCGGTTATCAGCACATCGGCTACAATATTGGCGGCGTGGTCGGCCGCAGCAGCGGACAAGTGCTCGCGTGCAGCAATGAAGGCGCGATCTGCGGGCGAAAGGACGTCGGCGGCATCGCCGGCCAAATGGAGCCCTATATCCGCATGGAGATCTCCGACGGTCTGCTGCAGCAGCTCAAAACACAACTCAACGAGCTCAGCGGTCTTGTCAACACAGCAACCAACCATGCCGAAGGCGGCTCGAATGAGATTGCCTCGCGCCTGAACAGCATGTCCGGCTATGTGGATAACGCCGCCAACGAGCTGAACAACGTCCGGCTGAACGCCAGTATTGACAGCGTCATCACCGGCGACGGCTCCCATTCCTCCGACACTCTGATCGGCGGCGGCAAGGGCGCAG
>ENA-UOJK01002324-UOJK01002324.1-human-gut-metagenome-genome-assembly--contig:-C116-NODE-2324-length-10493-cov-6.209715_pt1 | contig 10493 bp, 10 predicted proteins | sample MGYA00242348_ERZ723895 | MGnify/ENA metagenome assembly ERZ723895
TTGTAATACCTTTTGAAGAGGGGTTTATATGGGGGAGTATGTGGATATTTAGTACATTTTGTCTTTTTTTAGGCATAGTAATTACAAAAGCTCAAAGAAATAAAAATTAAGAAAGGAATATTGAAAGTAGTCCTTATGCTACTATGTTTGGCAGGAGTAACTTTTATAGCATAAGCATACATCATATTCTTATAAATTCTGAATATTAGTTATATCGGAATTTAAAACTGTTCCAATACCTCAATCCTTTTTTGAATAGGAGGGTGGGTTGCAAATAATCCGCTAAGTCCGTTGAATCCACTTTTAGCTTGTTTACCGGGATGCTCGATGAAGAGCTGTGCCACATCTTCCCGTTTCACAGCCTCTATATCCGGGTCTGTAGATATTTTACGTAAGGCGCTGGCAAGAGCAAGCGGGTTCTTTGTCATTTCCGCAGCACCGGCATCGGCCATATATTCACGTTTACGGGAAATGGCAAAGCGCATAAGGCTCGAGAAGAAATAACCGATGGCGGCAACGATGAGGGCTATCAGGATTAATACAATGGCTCCATTCCCTTTACTATTGCTACTGCGTGCCCGTGAACTGTAATAAATAGATCGTATAGCTATCTGCGCCAACATCGAAAAGATACCTACGAATACGATGGAGACGATCAACAGCCGGACATCCCGGTTACGGATATGTGTCAGTTCATGTGCTATGACACCTTCCAGTTCCTGATCGTCCAGTTTATCAATAATCCCGCGGGAGAGAGTTACGGTGTAAGTCCGTTCGTTAATACCGCTGGCATAGGCGTTCAGTGAAGAGTCATTGATAACGTTTATTTTGGGCATTTTCATTCCCTGTGACATGCAGAGGTTCTCTACCAGATTATAGACCCGTTTGTTGTCTTTACGCTCCAAGGTTTGGGCACCCGTAGCCGCTTTTATAATACTGGTATTGGCAAAATAGGCGATAAGAAACCAAATTGTCACGCCACCTATTATATAAGGTATGGATTGGAGAAATATTCCGTTGATCATATCCATCCGGTCGTAGTCTGCATATTGTTCCTGAGTGAGCATTACCAATAAATAACAGAACAAATAGGAGAGTACTCCTACCAGACAAGGGAAGAGAAACAACAGAAACAGAGAACGTGCATTGTTTCTGCTCTGCTGTGTTTGAATTCCGACGTATTGCATAGTTTATCTGTTTTCCGTGAGGAATTAGAAGTTGATTTTGGGAGCTTGTTCCAGATTGGCACGCTGTTCTGTTCCTAAATCGAACATGATTTCTTTATGGAAACCGAACATTCCGGCAATCAGATTGGAAGGAAATGTCTGGACTGCATTATTCAACTCTTTCGTTGCCGAGTTGAAATAACGGCGAACGGCAGCCAACTTATTTTCTATATCCGAGATTTCTTCTTGCAATTGAAGAAAATTCTGATTGGCTTTCAAGTCCGGATATGCTTCGAGCGTAATTTTTAAACCGGCAAGGGCTGAAGTCAATTGATTTTCGGCATTGATCTTATCGTCGATTGTACGAGCGTTGATAGCACCGTTGCGCGCTTGAATCACCCGGTCGAGTGTCTCCTTTTCATGAGAGGCATATCCTTTAACCGTATCTACTAATTGTGGGATGAGGTCATGTCGTTGTTTAAGCTGTACGTCTATATCTGCAAATGCATTTTCACGGTTGTTTCTTAACTTCACCAGTGAGTTATACATAGAGGCGATCATGATTCCAAGTACAACGATGATTCCTAAAATGATCAATAAAGTCATAATTTTGTGTATTTATTAGAGTTATTAATATTCCAAAGGTAGAAGAAAGTAACTATTCCTGCAATAAAACAGCTGATAATTTTCGTAAATAGCACCTGAGAACTATCAAAAAGCACCCAAAAACTGTTTTTTGATAGTTTTTACCCCAAAGAAAGACGGATTTCCCCCTATTGAAGTCTGAAAATACCTTTAAACTTGCAACATCGAGAAAAAAACGAAATATTAACCGTAAAAACCATTAGATATGAAAAGTTTAAGTTTCAGAAAGGATTTGATTGGAGTTCAAGAAGAGTTACTACGTTTTGCTTATAAACTGACTGCTAACCGTGAAGAAGCGAATGATTTGTTGCAGGAAACATCACTAAAAGCCTTGGATAACGAGGAAAAATATATCCCGGATACAAATTTTAAGGGATGGATGTATACCATCATGCGTAATATCTTTATTAATAATTACCGTAAGGTTGTACGTGACCAGACTTTTGTAGACCAGACAGATAATCTTTACCATTTGAATCTGCCGCAGGATTCCGGTTTTGAAAGTACCGAAGGTGCCTATGACCTTAAAGAGATGCATCGTGTAGTCAATGCTCTTCCCAAAGAATATAAAATTCCTTTTTCAATGCATGTTTCCGGATTTAAATACCGTGAAATAGCTGAGAAACTTGGCTTGCCTCTCGGAACTGTAAAGAGCCGTATATTTTTCACACGCCAACGGTTACAGCAAGAACTGAAAGATTTTGTATAATCAATAGGTATAATTAGATATAGTTTTAAACTGAAAGACAAACGGTCGTGTAATTATCAAATTAATGTTTTAAATGGAACGGCTATTGCTTAATTGTAAGGAGTGAGAAGGAAAGTCCCCTTTTTGCTCCTTTATTTTTGTGACAATATGATATAAAACATATCCGATTAGGCTTATTTTTCTTGCTAAAAATTGTCTTTATGTCAAATAAATCTATATATTTGTGAAAGAAGATGTGTTAACCAATTTTATGTGAAATCACTTTATGGATTACGGCAATGAAAAAGGAAATTAAATTCAGTCTTGTTTACCGGGATATGTGGCAATCGTCCGGAAAGTATCAACCCCGTGTCGATCAGTTAATGCGAATTGCTCCGTTGATTATAGAGATGGGTTGTTTTGCCCGTGTCGAAACCAATGGAGGAGCTTTTGAACAGGTGAATCTTTTGTATGGAGAAAATCCGAATAAGGTGGTGCGTGCATTTACCAAACCTTTTAATGAGGCCGGCATCCAGACCCATATGCTCGATCGTGGCTTGAATGGGCTGCGTATGTATCCCGTACCTGCGGATGTACGTCGGTTGATGTATAAAGTAAAGCATGCCCAAGGTGTGGACATTACAAGGATTTTTTGTGGGCTGAACGAAGTACGCAACATAATTCCTTCTATTAAGTACGCAATTGAAGGCGGCATGATTCCACAAGCTACTCTTTGTATTACTCATTCTCCGGTGCATACGGTAGAATATTACACCGATATTGCCGATAAGCTGATAGAGGCCGGTGCACCGGAAATCTGTCTGAAAGATATGGCCGGTATCGGTCGTCCCGGTATGTTGGGCAGGTTGACGAAAGCTATTAAAGACAGGCATCCCGAAGTGATCATCCAATATCATGGACATAGCGGACCGGGGCTGTCGATGGCTTCCATTCTTGAAGTTTGCGAGAATGGTGCCGATATTATTGATGTGGCTATGGAGCCGATGTCGTGGGGAAAGGTTCATCCGGATGTAATATCCGTACAGGCCATGCTCAAGGATAAAGGATATGATGTGCCTGAAATTAATATGAAGGCTTATATGAAAGCGCGTGCCATGACACTGGAGTTCATTGACGACTTTTTGGGATATTTCATGGATTCCACCAATAAGCAGATGTCTTCTCTTTTATTGAAATGCGGGCTTCCCGGTGGCATGATGGGGTCGATGATGGCCGATTTGAAAGGTGTTCATGCAGGTATCAATATGATATTGAAGAGTAAAAACGAGCCGGAGCTGAGTATTGATGATCTATTGGTGATGCTTTTTGATGAAGTGGAGTATGTGTGGCCTAAACTCGGCTATCCTCCGTTAGTGACCCCATTCAGCCAGTATGTGAAGAATGTGGCGTTGATGAATTTAATGCAGTTGGTGAAAGGGGACGAACGTTGGACGATGATCGATAACCATACTTGGGATATGATTTTGGGTAAGAGCGGCCGTTTACCGGGTAATCTTGCACCGGAAATTGTCGAATTAGCACACTCCAAAGGATACGAATTTATCGACACCGATCCACAGGAAAATTATCCGGATGCCTTGGAAGATTATAAAAAGGAGATGGATGAAAATGGTTGGGAATACGGGCCGGATGACGAGGAACTTTTCGAGTTGGCTATGCATGACCGGCAATACCGTGATTATAAGTCCGGTGTCGCCAAGAAGCGATTTGAAGAAGACCTGCAACGTGCCAAGGATGCAGCCATGGTTAAGAACGGGTATTCGGAGGAAGAAATAAAAAAACTGAAACGCGCCAAAGCCGATCCTATTATAGCACCGGACAATGGGCAGATACTTTGGGAGGTTTCCGTAGAAGGACCATCCACCGCACCGTTTATCGGGCGTAAATATCAACATGATGAAGTCTTTTGTTACCTTTCTACTCCGTGGGGGGAATATGAGAAAATATTAACCGGATTTACAGGCCGCGTTGTCGAAGTTTGTGCTCAGCAAGGAGCTACTTTAAATAAGGGAGATGTAATAGCTTATATCGAACGTAGCAATATATTTGCCTGATTATCGGATTCAGGAGTTAAGGGAAGCAAAAGGTCTATCGAGAAAAGATTCTGATACGATTATCGTGCTGCTCCTTAACTCCTGAATGATGAAAGATAAAGCCTGTTCCGACTTTTTATCTTAGAAGAATTCTTGGTCTATACTTTATTGAGTTAGCGTTTCTAAGGTCTGAATCTGACTTGTTGCATGCCTATCAATTTGTCGTACCGTTCGCCGAATGGACGCGCATATACTAAAATCAGATATTCGTTTTCCGTTTCATAGTAATTTCCTTCTACCGGACCGGTTTCCCCTTTTGTACTTCCATTGGGGACATATAGATATTGATAATTGTAAGCACCCTGTTTAAGCAATTGTACCGATTCATAAGCGTATGTTTCTTTATTATATTTCATTTCCGTTTGCCGGTTAAAGTTGTCATACGTAAACTCTCCTTGCAGGTATAACTTGCCGTCCATAAAAGGATCTTCCCAGGGAAGGCTGAAATGTACAAAGAAATAATCTGCTTCGATTTCATTATCCGTAGCATCGTCGTAACGAATCAGATAACGTCCGTTCTGGTCTTCGTCATAACTATAATTTCTGGTACGGGGATCGCTTGGAAACAGCGTCGCATGATAATAAGGATCATGGAATTGAAGACTTTCCACACCGATATTAGCATAGCGTGTACTGACTGTTTCGAACCTGCGATATTCGTTTCCTGCCGGAAATATCAGGGCTTTATTGTGTGTATAGCGCAGTTCGTCCGGGCCGACGTAGGTAGGCAGTACTCCGGTTACCATATTGTCCGTCCGTCCGTTCTGCATTACCTGAATTTTTACTTCCTGTTGTGGATTTCGTATATTGTACCCTCTGTGCCGGACATTGAAACTCACTTGCTGATGACCTTTGTTACGATCTATTTCCGTATCACTGCTTACCGTAGCCGATACACTGACTTGCTTGTCCAATACCCGGAAACAAGTTTTGAAAACAGGTTTACTGGTGTCCGAATCATCATAAACTGTTATGAGATAATTGCCGGACAATTTCATGCGTACCTCATTATTGGGCAATGTCAGGCGATAGTGGGTATAAGGCATCGTTGTATTGATGGAGGTTTCGTAATCTTCTATCGGATTATTATTGAACCCATCCAGATAATCGATGTCCGAAAGGTCGGAAGCAGACCAATCTGCATTACAGTGGGAGAGGACGTACTGGTATCGGTGATACTCATGTGATAGTTCATCGAAAGAGAGCTCGATATAATCATTACTGTCCAATGTAATGACGGCAGGAGCGTTGATGTCATTGTTGGCTACCACTTGCACCGTCTGAATATGAGGTGCGTAAATTTCTGTGCGTTGTGCTCTGATTCCGCCTGACAGGCATAACAGAGAGAAAAGAAGTGAACAATATTTTATCATAAACAAAAGAGGTTTAGTGATGAGTAGTTGGCGGGGGAAACTTGGGTACAAGATTCATTAATCTCATGATCTGTTTCTGTCTTTTTAGTATGTAAGGCGACGGATGGGCAGAATCGAAACGTATGGGGTTAGGTAGCGTAGCAGCTATTAATGCACATTGGCCCTTTGTTAATTTGGCGGCTGTGGTATTGAACTTATATTGGGCAGCAGCTTGTGCCCCGTAAATGCCCTTTCCCATTTCGATGGAATTCAGATATACCTCCATAATCCGTTCTTTCGACCAGAATGTTTCAATAAGAAAGGTGAAATAAACTTCCAGTCCTTTCCTTAGCCATGAGGATTGGGGCCATAAGAAAACATTTTTTGCTGTTTGCTGACTGATAGTACTTGCACCTCGTTTTCGCTTTCTACTTTCATTTTCTTTTATCGCTTTTTCTATTTCCTTGAGATCGAATCCGTTATGTTCTGCAAAACGATTGTCTTCGGAAGCAATAACAGCCATAGGCAGATGTGGGGAGATCTGATTGAAAGAAACCCACGTGTGTTTGCACGTGGGTTTATCTCCCGATGCTATCTGCTGCACACTCCGGATCACCATTAGCGGGGTAACATATACCGGAACAAACCGGTAAATAACGACCGCAACAAGGGTTGACAGGAAAAAAAAGAGCAGCAGACTGCGTATGATACGAAGTATTTTACTTACCGGCTTCCGCATCTTTTATCATCTGTTCGCTGGCGTACATGTATACTTCTACACGACGATTTTGAGCAGCTGTTAACGATTCGTCATACTGTGAGTAACCTACACCTTCTACTGTTTTGAATTGAGAAGGCTGAACGCCACAAGATTGTAGGTAATTTTCTACTGCATAAGCACGGTTGTTCGAAACCTTCTGATTGGCTTCCTGCGTACCTACCTTATCGGTATGTCCGATGATTGCAATATCTAAAGTCGGATCGCTTTTCAACACACCGGCAAATTCACGCAAAGATTGTTTGGCGGCATTGCTCAATGTAGAAGAGTTGAATCCGAAAAGGATACCTGAGTCAAAAGTCACTTTTACAGCAGCCAATCCATTGTTGTCTGTGATTTGCTCTACTTGTGCACCTTCGATTTTGGCAGCTTCTTCTGCTTTCTTATCCATTTTCCGGCCAATCAATGCACCAGCAGTACCTCCGACGGCTGTACCGATAGCAGCACCGATAGCAGCGCCTTTACCCTTACCGGCGATACCACCGATAATTGCACCTAAAGCGGCACCTGAACCGCCACCGATCATTCCACCTTTAGCGGTATTGTTCATTGATCCACAACTTCCGAATACTAAAGCCATACTTAGGAAGAAGGCCATAAACTTAATCTTTTTCATACTTCTTATTAATTTATTAGTGATAAACTCTAAAACGAGGACAAAGATAAAAAAATATTTAGTTATGCCGTCGTTCCTTTCTCTCAAAAACAACTAACTATGCAATTTTGTTGATGGAAAGAACCTTTTTTCGTATAATAATGAACCACATCAGCAGGATTAATCCCTTAGCAATGGTTGTTACACTAACTGCCCACCAGATACCTTCTACTCCCATACCTAAACGGACGAAGAAAATGGCAAGTGGAATACGCATGTAATTACATGTGATACTGATGACGGCAGGCGGTACTGTTCTTCCGATACCATAAAACACGCCCTGCATGGTAATTTCAAGCATCATAAAAAGTTGGGAGTATCCGTCTATCCGAAGAAAGACGCCTCCTGCCTCATAAGCAGCTTGTTCCGGTACGAAGATGGCAAATACTTCATTTCCAAAGAAAATAAACAGGAGTGTGCAGAACGTACCGAATATTCCCGTCATCCATAAAGTGGTGTGCCATGCTTTTATAACTCTTTCCGTTCTTCCGGCTGCATAGTTCTGTGCTATGAAGGCGCTCAATGCTGTAGAAAATCCTTGTGAGGTATTCCATGTGATGGCTTCTATCTGCCCTCCGGTAGTAAAGGTCATCAATCCGATGTGCCCGCCTTGCTCCGAAGCCGTGCGGCACAGGAACATATTGACAAAAGCAAACAAAGTGTTGAGGGTAGCTACCGGAAGCCCCAATTTCAGAATACGGTGCGTATATCTTTTCTTTAGTTGAGTGAAAAAAGGAAAGCTACCTAAAAGTGCATCACGGAAACGTAATTGATATATAAAGATACTGCATACGGTTGCCTGGGAAATCCAAGTTGCATAGGCAGCTCCATTAGTTCCCAGTCCGAATCCGAAAATAAAAAGCGGATCGAGCACGATATTCAGTATTAATCCGGTCCCACTGATATAAAAAGGAACTTTGCTTCGTCCGGCAGCATTGTAGATACCGGTGAAAGCCGCCGAAAGAAAAACGAAAGGCATCGCTGTGGAAACTATCCGGAGATAAGTTACGGCATTGTCGGTAATATGCGGAGCGAGTTCGTAGATACGTATAATAGGGCCTGCCAATATAAACAACAATGCTCCCCAACATATGGATATAAGAAGTGCGATCGTGATATTGTGTGAAGCGAAGTGACGGGCGTCTTCCTGATTTTGCGCTCCGATGGATTGTCCGACACTAACTTCCGATCCCACCTTATTCAATAATGAAATAGAACCGGACATCCATGTAAGTATGCCTACCGAACCGATTGCTGCTACTGCTTCACTACCTAAACGCCCTACCCATGCCATGTCTGTCAGGCTATAGGCCATTTGGATGAAGGAGGTTGCCATAATAGGCATAGCCAGATTGAATAATTGACGGTTTATGGATCCGTGGGTTAAGTTTTTTATTCCTTGCATGGATGATTCTTTTGCTTGTCGTATGAAATGAGGCGCAAAGATATGAAAAACTATGCTCGGATATATCTATTCCTGCCGCGATTTTTTTCATTGATACCAAAGTATGGATACAATGTCTTTTTAATGGAATAATGTTTTCTTATGTAGAATGAAGTGCGTTGAAATATTCCGGTAATTGCAAGCTGTTTAAGTATTTTTAAATGGCCGGTCGGGCAAATCGTACTAAATATTTGGAAAATATGCTCTATTTTTGAAGCGCAATAATGGAAATTAATGAAATACATCTCTATCTTATCTTATGCTTTTGCGTTTCTGTTTTTGTACAGTCAATTATCAATGGCAAAAGACGTTGCGAGTGACGATTCGTTGTATACAAGAGAATATATCTCGCAGATATACATAGCAGAACCGGAACGTGCATTGAAACTATTGGATGAAGCGGAAAATCGGGGAACCATGTTGCCATACCTTATTAGCGATTTGCGTAGTATGGCTTATCGTAATATGTATATGAATAAACTGGCATTTGATTATGCCCGGAAATCGTATGTCCTCGATTCTGTTTCACAAAATAATCCGGAACACTTGCTGCAAATGACGATAGCCTTAGCCTAAATTTCAAATCTGCTCAGTGAATATATAGATAGTATGAGGTACGCAATGCAGGGTATTGAATTTGCTCAAAGACAAAATGATATTAAGGCTGAAAGTAAATTACTTTTCTGTATCGGTGAAAATGAAAGGATGCTCTCTTTAAAAGAAAGAAGTTACGAACATTTTGATACGGCCATCCGGTTATTGCAAAATATTAAAGACAGGGAAGGGGCGGCCATGCTGTCGTATTTTTATGGGATAAAAATGGGGTATCTGCTTGATGACTCCCGCTATGATGAAGCTTTGGCGATAGGACTGCAACGGGAGAAACTGATTCATGCGATAGATTCGTTATATCAGACTCCGGAAGGGTATATTGACCGGCAATATGCTTATGTGTATTCAAAATTGGCATATATCTGCCATTTCAAAAAGCTATATATGGAGGCAGAGAAGTATTTTAACCGATATCTGTCTACCAAAGCTGCCTTGACACCGGACGGGCAATATGATGCGACTCCATATCTGTTACTGAATAAACAATACGCGAGAGTTATTGATATATGTGAAAATTTTAGGGCTGTATTACAACATCAGGATACTATAAACTTGCAGTATTTAAGTGTTTTGCAGAAACAAGTGAAGGCTTATCTCGGGTTGCATGACTTTAAAAAGGTGGCGGAATTGCGTGAGTCGATTTTGACAATAGTGGATAGTATGAACACTCGTGAAAAACAGAACGCAGCATTGGAATTGAGCACTGTCCATAAAATGAATGAAAAGGAAGAGTTTATTAAAGAGCAGGCTTTTCAATTGAAAGTCAGGAATATCTCGATTTTCTTTTTCACTTGCATTACAGTTCTGATTCTATTCATACTATGGCGAATGTGGCGTCATACCTGTATTATCAAATATAAAAATCAGACTTTGGTCAAACTTATCAATGAGCGGATTGCCGGCATTGATGAAAAAGAGAAAGTGACCGGGGATGGTAATCGCAATGTGGATATAAAAGAAGATAAAGTTTCATGTATTGTAAGTTCCGTTCAATCAACAGGTGATGTACAAAATGTATCAGATAATATAGAGGTGAATG
>ENA-UOJK01002330-UOJK01002330.1-human-gut-metagenome-genome-assembly--contig:-C116-NODE-2330-length-10454-cov-7.045293_pt1 | contig 10454 bp, 9 predicted proteins | sample MGYA00242348_ERZ723895 | MGnify/ENA metagenome assembly ERZ723895
GCCTAAACTTCCGTACGCAAACAATGCGCTGGAACCTGTAATCAGTCAGCAAACTATAGATTATCATTATGGTAAACATCTACAAACCTACGTAAACAACCTCAATAGCCTGGTACCCGGAACGGAATTTGAAGGCAAAACAGTAGAAGAAATTGTAGCGAAAGCTCCGGATGGAGCTATCTTCAACAATGCCGGACAAGTACTGAACCATACATTATATTTCTTACAATTTGCACCGAAGCCTTCAAAGAAAGAGCCATCGGGTAAGTTGGCAGAAGCGATCAAACGTGACTTCGGAAGTTTTGAAAATTTCAAGAAGGAATTTAATGCCGCCGCAGTAGGCTTATTCGGTTCGGGATGGGCTTGGCTGTCTGTTGACAAAAACGGCAAGTTACATATCACCAAAGAAGCTAACGGAAGTAATCCGGTACGTGCAGGCTTGAAACCGCTATTGGGCTTTGACGTGTGGGAACATGCTTATTACCTTGATTTCCAGAATCGCCGTGCAGATCATGTAAACGCTTTATGGGATATCATAGATTGGGAAGTAGTTGACAAACGAATGTAATAAACCCTTTTTTATTTAATTCATTAGAGAACGCCGTCTTGTTTAAGATGGCGTTTTTTTTATCTAATCTATGTTTCAATGCTGTTCTGCCAGACAATAAGAGTATTCATTATTAAATAATTGATATGCGGACACACTGAAATACTCATCCGCTAACTCATTTTTACAAATATAAATTATATATTTGTATCGACTAACTAAATTAGACCATCTTCCTTTGAACAAGAATAGAAAAAAATTACTATGTACTTTTGCTATCATTGGAATTATTCTTCCTCTACATTCGCCCTACAGCCATGCACAGGAAATTATCAATTCCAAAGAGGAAATATTGTTCATTACTTCCTACAATTCGGACAGCAAGCACACTTATGATAACATAAACTCTTGTATCACGACTTATCAAAAATTGGGAGGTACCTGTCCGGCTGTAGTGGAGAACATGAATGCCATCAGTTTGGAACATGCCTGGAGATGGCCGAAAATAGTAAAAAACATCATAGACAAGCATCCCAAGGTAAGCTTGATCATACTGCTTGGCGGAGAAGCATGGAGCGGCTATTTTTCATTGGAGGAAGAAGAATATAAAAAAATACCGGTGTTATGCGCCATGGCTCCCCGCCATAGTTTCGACCTGCCTTCCAAAGAAACGAATGCCAGTACCTATCTTCCCGCCAGTATCGACTTGCTGGAACGCATGAAAGGTTTTAACGTGAAAGCATGTTACGCTTATAAATATCATGTAGACCGTGACATACACCTGATAAGGAATTTCTATCCGGAAATGGCACATCTTGCCTTTATCTCCGATAACACCTACAACGGACTGGCTCAATTGATTTACGTCAAACAGGAATTGGAGAAATATCCGGAAATAGGTACCACTTTCATCGACGGACGAAGACTCACCTTAGACATGGCGGCACAAAAGGTACACAATCTGCCGGACAACTCTGTCGCCCTACTCGGTATATGGCGGGTAGATATGCAAAAGATGACCTACATCAACAATTCGGTGTATGCTTTCTCACATACCAATCCGACACTGCCGGTATTCAGTCTGACAGCTACCGGAATAGGATACTGGGCCATAGGAGGATACGTCCCCGATTACGAAGACATCGGTCTGAAAATGGGTGAAAAGGCTTATCGGATATTAGATTTAAAAGAAAACCCCGAACCGGAATTGAACACATTACCATGCCGGTATGTGTTCGATGCAAAAGTATTAAAAGAATTGGGATTTGAAAACAAAGAGCTACCGGAAGGGGCTGTTATCATTAATAAAGAACCTACTTTCTTTGAAACTTATAAAAACGGAGTAAGGGTTGTTACCGGCATCTTTTGTACCCTATTACTCGGATTGTTCGTTTCTTTGTACTATTACTTCAAAACCAGAATTCTAAAAAACAACTTGGAAGAATCGGCAAAACAACTGGAAACAGACAAGAAAAAATTGGAAGACAATGAAATCGAACTGCGTCATGCCAAAGAACGCGCAGAAGAAGCCAATCGGATGAAAAGCGCCTTTGTTTCGAACATGAGTCATGAAATCCGTACTCCCCTCAATGCGATCGTAGGTTTCTCCAGTCTGCTGACAAGTACGATAGAAGCATCCGAAGAGCAAAAAACATACATCTCGATTATTCAGACCAATTCGGATCTGTTACTCCAACTCATTAATGATGTGCTGGATGTCTCCCGCTTGGAATCCGGCAGGCTACAGTTCGATTATGAATGGTATGATCTCATCGGTCATTGCCAAAATATGGTAATGTTAACCAACCAGAACAAGGCAGTAAATACAGAAGTCCGTTTCGATTCTCCCCTCGAATCATATACGCTTTATACCGCCCCGCTCCGTCTTCAGCAAGTCATTATCAACTTGTTGAACAATGCACTGAAATTTACTCCCGAAGGCGGAAGCATCATACTGAGTTTCGAAATAGACGAGACAGACGGCTACGTCCTCTTTTCGGTCACAGATACCGGATGTGGCATACCGGACGATAAACAAGAGCTCGTATTCAACCGTTTTGTGAAGTTAAACGAATTTGTACAAGGTACCGGACTGGGGCTTTCTATCTGTAAACTGACCATCCAGCAGATGGGTGGAGACATTTGGATAGATCGCAATTATAAAAACGGAACCCGCTTCGTATTCTCGCATCCAATAAAAAAACGGGAAGAGGAAAACACAGAAATACAATAAAAAAGTATTCGTTTTATTTTTTTTCTGCTTCTTTTTCATTTACTTTGCCGCCGTAAAGACAAAGGGGTGCCCGGCAAGACGGGCTGAGATCATACCCTGGAACCTGATGCAGTTAGTACTGACGTAGGGATTGTGTTACTTCATTACCGCTCTCCATATTAATAGCACTCTCTTTGTATTTACTTTCGTTATCATCAATAAACCTAATTTTGTAGCGATGAAAGTACAAGTTAACAACAAAGAAGTGGAAATAGCCGATACTTCTACCATTACGCAACTCACCGTACAATTGGAACTTCCCACTCAGGGCATTGCCATTGCAGCGAATAACAAAATGATTCCGCGTACGGACTGGGACAGTTTCACACTCCACGAGAATGACAATCTGGTTATAATTAAAGCTGCTTGCGGAGGATAGACTATGATCAGCCTGCAATTTATTACTCACCATACCGAGAAATATTCTTATCTGGATTCTGCCCGCATGGCACTTGAAGGCGGGTGCAAATGGATACAATTGCGTATGAAGGAAGCGCCACTGGAAGAAGTGGAAGCCGTTGCCCTACAATTGAAACCAATGTGTAAGGAACATGACGCCATTCTGATACTGGACGACCACGTGGAATTGGCCCAAAAGCTGGAAGTGGACGGAGTACATTTGGGTAAAACAGACATGCCGGTAGCCGAAGCCCGCCAACTGCTGGGCGAAGCGTTCATCATTGGCGGAACAGCCAATACATTTGAGGATGTAGAAATGCACTATCGTGCAGGAGCAGACTATGTAGGTATAGGTCCATTCCGTTTCACTACTACCAAAAAGAACCTGAGTCCTGTCTTGGGAATAGAAGGATACACTTCCATCATTTCACAGATGCAACAGGCCGGAATACAACTTCCGGTAGTAGCCATCGGCGGTATCACTTATCAGGATATTCCGGATATCATGAGAACAGGAGTCAACGGTATTGCTTTATCCGGTACCATACTGCAGGCCGAAAACCCTGTAGAAGAGACCACCCGGATCTTGTCAATCCCCCTTTAATCTCCCTCCCTATTATAAATCATCATTCATAAATTATAAATCATGAAACAGCTTATTATTGCGGGACGTGAATTCAACTCCCGGCTATTCCTTGGTACAGGAAAATTCAACTCAAACGAGCTGATGGAAAAATCTTTACTTGCATCGGGTACTGAAATGGTAACGGTGGCCATGAAACGCATAGATATGGATAATAAAGAGGATGACATGTTAAAACACATCATTCATCCGCACATCCAGTTGTTACCCAACACATCGGGTGTACGAAATGCGGAAGAGGCCGTATTTGCCGCACAAATGGCACGCGAAGCTTTCGGAACGAACTGGTTGAAGTTAGAGATTCATCCCGACCCGCGCTATCTGCTTCCGGATTCGGTAGAAACATTGAAGGCTACCGAAGAATTGGTAAAACTGGGATTTGTCGTACTTCCCTACTGCCAGGCCGATCCTGTATTATGCAAACAATTGGAAGAAGCCGGTGCGGCAACTGTAATGCCCCTCGGTGCACCCATCGGAACAAACAAAGGTCTGCAAACCAAAGAATTTCTGAAAATCATCATTGAACAAGCTAATATTCCGGTAGTGATAGATGCCGGAATCGGTGCACCAAGCCATGCCGCCGAAGCAATGGAACTGGGCGCAGCAGCTTGTTTGGTAAACACAGCCATTGCCGTAGCCGGTAACCCGATAGAGATGGCTAAAGCCTTCAAACAGGCAGTTGAAGCGGGCCGCATGGCTTATGAAGCCGGATTGGGAATGCAAATCGACAACCTGATGGCCGAAGCCAGTTCGCCATTAACTGCTTTTCTTAACTCATAGGCTTCCATGCTAAAAAGATATCATAACATACTATCACTTATCACTAATTAACAATTGCTTATAACATGGAACAAAAGATAAAATTTCCCCGTTCAGAGAAAGTATATATATCGGGAAAACTGTTTCCCGACATACGGGTAGCCATGCGTAAAGTGGAACAAGTGCCCAGTACGACTTTCAATGGCGACGAAAAGATTATAACCCCTAACCCGAAAATATATGTATACGATACCAGTGGGCCTTTCAGCGACCCCGAAATATCCGTGGATTTGAAAAAGGGGTTACCCCGTATGCGTGAAGAATGGATTCTGAAACGTGGTGATGTGGAGCAACTGCCCGAAATCACTTCCGAATACGGCCGTATGCGTCGTGATGATAAAAGTCTGGATCATCTCCGTTTCGAACATATCGCCCTGCCATACCGGGCTAAGGAAGGAGAGCACATCACCCAAATGGCATATGCCAAACGGGGAATTATCACTCCGGAAATGGAATATGTAGCCATCCGTGAAAACATGAACTGCGAAGAATTGGGCATCGAAACCTATATCACACCCGAATTTGTCCGCCGGGAAATAGCCGAAGGCCGTGCCGTACTACCCGCCAACATCAATCATCCTGAAGCGGAACCAATGATCATCGGCCGTAATTTCCTTGTGAAGATCAATACGAACATCGGTAACTCGGCCACTACTTCCGGTATCGACGAGGAAGTAGAAAAAGCCGTATGGAGTTGTAAATGGGGTGGAGATACACTTATGGATCTTTCCACCGGAGAAAATATTCACGAAACGCGCGAATGGATTATCCGTAACTGCCCTGTACCGGTAGGCACCGTGCCCATCTATCAAGCATTGGAGAAAGTGAACGGTAAGGTAGAAGACCTCACTTGGGAACTTTACCGCGATACCTTGATCGAGCAATGTGAGCAGGGAGTGGATTATTTTACCATTCATGCGGGTATCCGTCGCCATAATGTGCATTTGGCCGACAAACGTCTTTGCGGTATCGTAAGCCGTGGCGGAAGCATCATGAGCAAATGGTGTCTGGTACACGATCGCGAGAGTTTTCTCTACGAACACTTTGATGACATCTGCGACATCTTAGCACAATATGATGTAGCCGTTTCACTGGGCGACGGACTGCGTCCCGGCTCTATCCACGATGCCAACGATGAAGCACAGTTTGCCGAACTCGACACCATGGGAGAACTCGTTGTACGTGCTTGGGAAAAGAATGTGCAAGCATTCATCGAAGGTCCGGGACACGTGCCCATGCACAAAATAAAAGAGAATATGGAACGTCAGATCGAAAAATGCCATAATGCACCGTTCTACACGCTCGGTCCGTTGGTCACGGACATCGCTCCGGGATACGACCATATCACATCGGCCATCGGTGCAGCCCAAATAGGATGGTTAGGTACAGCCATGCTCTGCTATGTCACTCCGAAAGAACATCTGGCGCTTCCGGATAAGGAAGACGTACGTGTAGGGGTCATCACTTACAAGATAGCCGCCCATGCCGCCGACCTTGCCAAAGGACATCCCGGGGCACAAGTTCGCGACAATGCATTGAGCAAAGCCCGTTATGAATTCCGTTGGAAAGATCAATTCGACCTTTCACTCGACCCGGAACGTGCTTTTTCTTATTTTCATGCCGGACGTCACACAGACGGAGAGTATTGCACCATGTGCGGCCCCAACTTCTGTGCCATGCGTCTGAGCCGTGAACTCAGAAATACTAAAAAAGAAGAATAAAGCAAATATGGAGAGAATAGACGAATTCCGTAATATGCTGTTGGTGCATATTTCCGAATTAGATATAAAGCCATTGGTAAAGGAAATCAACTACCATCCGGAATATTTCCCCGACATATACCAACTGACTTCCGACAGTAAGCCACTGGTATCATGGCGCGCCTTATGGGTGTGTGAAAAACTGAGTGAGATACATCCGGAATGGTTCATTCCGCTATACGGAGAACTGACCGACCGATTGCTGACTTGCAAACACGACGGTTCGAAACGCCTATATCTTTCCATACTTTTCAATCTTCCGATACAAGAACCAATATCGGTCCCCCTGCTGAATTTCTGTTTCGACCGTATGTTTTCACCTGCCGAAAGCATCGGTGTGCAAGCCTTATGTATCAAGATGGCCTATCGACTCTGCGAAAAAGAACCGGAGCTAATGGGTGAACTACGCATCATACTGGAAAATGCCGAAACGGAATTCTTCACAAAAGGAGTAACTACTGCTATCCGAAACACATTGAAAAAAATGGGGAGGAAGTAGTCAGGGGAAGAATTTAGTAGTTAAGTAGTCAAGTAGATAAGTAGTTGAATGATCAAATAATTAAGTAGTTAAGTAGTAGAATCAATATGTTTTCAGAAGAATTAGAAAAAATATCATGGGAGGAGACGACGAAAGCCATCTATTCCAAAACAGATGCCGACGTACGTCGTGCATTAGGCAAAGAACACTGTGATGTGAACGATTTCATGGCACTCATATCACCTGCCGCCACCCCTTATCTGGAAGTAATGGCGCGACTCAGTCAAAAGTACACAATGGAACGTTTCGGAAAGACGATCTCCATGTTTGTCCCCTTGTACCTCACCAACTCATGTACCAATTCATGCGTTTATTGTGGTTTTCACATTAGCAATCCTATGAAACGCACCATATTGACTGATGAAGAAATCATAAACGAATACAAAGCTATCAAACGGCTCGCTCCTTTCGAGAACCTACTGCTGGTAACAGGAGAGAATCCGGCAGCCGCCGGAGTGCCCTACATAGCACGCGCTTTAGATTTGGCTAAACCTTACTTCAGCAACCTTCAGATAGAAGTGATGCCTCTCAAAGCGGAAGAATATGAAGAACTGACCTATCACGGACTGAACGGTGTCATCTGTTTTCAGGAGACATACAACAAGGCTAATTATAAAACCTATCATCCACGCGGCATGAAGTCCAAATTCGAATGGCGCGTCAACGGTTTCGACCGCATGGGACAAGCCGGCGTACACAAAATCGGCATGGGAGTGCTCATCGGCCTGGAAGAGTGGCGTACGGATGTTACAATGATGGCTTACCACCTGCGTTATCTTCAAAAACATTATTGGAAAACCAAATATAGTGTCAATTTCCCACGGATGCGTCCTTCGGAAAATGGCGGTTTCCAACCCAACATCATCATGAACGACCGCGAATTAGCACAGTTGACCTTTGCTATGCGCATCTTCGATCACGATGTAGATATCTCCTACTCCACCCGCGAAAGTGCCGAGATACGTAATCATATGGCAACATTAGGTGTAACTACCATGAGTGCTGAGAGCAAAACAGAGCCGGGCGGATATTACAGCTATCCGCAAACCCTGGAACAGTTTCACATAAATGATGACCGCAAAGCCGTGGAAGTGGAAAGAGATCTGAGAAAACTCGGTCGCGAGCCTGTATGGAAAGACTGGGATCAAAGTTTCGACAATCTGAAAAGAGTATAGTAACATCAATACTATTCATTCTACATTTACCTCAAAAGAAGCTTGAACAGTAGTTGTTTCTCAATTGTGATACGAGCGTATCACATCTATGATACGCGTGTCGCTCAATTGTGATACGCTCGTATCACAATTGAGAAAAGATAACTACTACGGTAACTTTTCATTTAAACTACAACAGCTTTTCATCTAAGCTATGCAACATCATTATCAACTATAAAAACATTTGAATATGCGTTATAACCGTCAAATCATGCTTCCCGAAATAGGAAACGAAGGACAAGCCAAGCTGAAAGCGGCCAAAGTATTGATAGTGGGTGTCGGCGGGTTGGGATCACCCATCGCTCTCTACCTAACAGGTGCCGGAGTAGGTACTATCGGACTGGTAGACAATGACGAAGTAAGTATCAGTAACCTGCAACGGCAAGTGATATACACCGAAGAGGAACTTGGAGATTTCAAAGCCGTATGTGCTGCTATGCATCTTACCGCACTCAACAGCGAAATTACTGTGAACTCCTGCCCGGGACGCCTAAATAAAGACAATGCAAGCGAACTTATCAGTGATTATGATATAGTTGTGGATGGGTGTGACAATTTTGCCACGCGTTATCTGATCAATGACATCTGCATAGAACAGGGAAAACCCTACGTCTACGGAGCCATCTGTGGCTTTGAAGGCCAAGTATCCGTTTTCAACTACGGAAATACTCCCAAAACATACAGAGACCTTTATCCCGATGAAGAAGAAATGCTACGCATGCCTCCCCCGCCCAAAGGAGTATTAGGGGTTACTCCTGCTATCACAGGCAGTGTAGAAGCCACCGAAGTATTGAAAATAATCTGTGGTTTTGGAGAAGTTTTGGCAGGTAAATTATGGACAATTGACCTGCGGACATGGCAATCTAACATATTTTCACTATAAACGTTGGCATCGGATATAGTTAATTGCTAACTTTGCTAAACAAATTGTTTAACAAAAGAAATGAAGCTCATTGTAGTTACCACCCCCACCTTCTTCGTTGAAGAAGACAAAATAATTACTGCTCTTTTCGAAGAGGGTCTGGACATTCTACACCTTAGAAAACCGGAAACACCTGCTATGTACTCAGAACGTCTGCTGACGCTGATACCGGAGAAATTTCATCACCGTATCGTTACGCACGAACATTTCTACTTAAAAGAGGAATTCAATCTGATGGGAATCCACTTAAACAGTAGAAACCCTAAAGAGCCCCATGACTATGCAGGGCACGTAAGTTGTTCGTGTCATTCGGTAGAAGAGGTGAAAAATAAAAAGCACTTCTACGATTATGTATTCATGAGTCCCATCTACGACAGTATCTCGAAGGTGAATTATTACTCCACTTACACAGCCGAAGAACTACGCCAAGCACAGAAAGATAAAATTATCGACTGTAAAGTAATGGCGCTCGGTGGCATTAATGAAGAAAATATATTAGAAATAAAAGATTTTGGTTTCGGTGGTGCCGTAGTACTCGGAGACGTTTGGAATAAATTCGATGCTTGTTGTGACCGTGATTATCTGGCAGTAATAGAACACTTTAAAAAGTTGAAAAAGCTGGCTGATTGATATTTATAGCAATTCGATATAAGAACTCCCACTGTACTCTTAATGAATGAAGCGGGAGTTTGTTGCGTCAGCAAGGCAGTTAGGCCATTTAGAATTTATATCCTAAAGTAATAGCACAGTTTATATTTTTAGGGTTAGAGTCAAGGTTCAGATCTGCCAGTTTCACTAAACCAAACTGACCATCAATACCTACAATAATCCGACCGAACTCGGCTGCAACACCCACTCCCAAACCGGCATCAAAACGATCAAAGGCGTCACTTCCGAAAGTTTTTTCCTTGATATCCGTCTTCGATCCACTTATACTCATTTTGGTTCTAGTTTTTCCTCCTACTCCACAAGCTAAATATGGACCGGCGCTTACCACAATATTCGTATTATTGGCCACATTGAAACGCGCTGCCGCCATAATCGGCAATTCAAAATACATTGCATTGAACTTTACTTCAGCTTCATTACCGGAAACAGTTGCACTGAACTTAGCCCCCTTTTGGGACAAAAACAAAGAAGGCTGTAACAACCACGTATCGTTAAAGGCATATTCCATCCCTACCCCCAATTTAACACCAACCTTAGCACTCACATCCAAATCACCCGTAAAGTTACTGATATTCATACCGACTTTAGCATTCCAGGAAACTTGTGAAAAACCCGCTAAAGACAATAAAGCGAACATCACTAATAAAATACCTTTCTTCATAATTTTAATT
>ENA-UOJK01002335-UOJK01002335.1-human-gut-metagenome-genome-assembly--contig:-C116-NODE-2335-length-10441-cov-3.807241_pt1 | contig 10441 bp, 10 predicted proteins | sample MGYA00242348_ERZ723895 | MGnify/ENA metagenome assembly ERZ723895
AAGCTTGGAGCTGTCACGAACAGCAGAACAGCTGAGATCCAATTTTCATTGTACGATGAAAAATTATATGGCATAGCTCTCTTTTTTTATGTATCGGGAGAAAATACCGATGGAGAGCTTGTATGTTCATTGAAGCACGATGGAGAGACTATTTCAGAACAGACGGTTGCAGTGAAGGAGCTGTTTGCTCTTGTCAATAAGAATGAAATTAAACCAAAAGAACTGATTCTTGGAAACGGTGAAGTATGCAATGGCGATTATATGCTGGAAATAAAGGGAAGTGGAATTTCATCGCAGACAAGGATTTCTTTATATGGTAATAAGGCAGATGAATATTTTCTGGATTATACCAATGCAAATTATCAGAACTATAATGGAATTCTTTATATTGTGGAAACTTTAGACCCAGAACGACCATATGTATGGGCCTGTGCATTTTTACTGGCTATGAGTTTTGTCTTTAGCCTGATCATATGTATGAATGAGAGGGAGAAAGAACATGAATAATATTAAGAAACATAAGAGACTGATAGCTGCGATTGTTGTGATTCTGCTGGCAGTGCTGGTAGAGATTTTTGCAAACCGGTCTGCATGGGGACATGCATATGATCTGGATATTACCGATCATATGTACATCAGCGAGAGTGCAGGTCAGGAAGAATATCAGGTTATATTTTCTGCTCCAAAAGGACTTTATATTCAGATGCTCCAGGTGCAGGGGCATTTTAAAGATGAAGAGTTCTATGATATAGAAACAAAAGAAATCAATGATTTTGGCAAAGAAACAGAGAAAAAATATCATGACTGTGTAAATAAACTTCTGCCGGAATATTCAACCAGCATCAACAAAAAAGTCACCTATCTGAAGATGACCATGAAGAAGAATAAGGATGCAGAACTGACAAAAGTATCTCTGTCCAATAAAGCAGACATTAATCTGTATCGTTATTTCTTTATACTGTTGATCGGAGCGATGATTTACTGTACTTTCTTTGAAAAAGAATTTATCAAGAAGACAGAATGGTATTTCGCAGTATTTGCACTGAGTTTTGGCATGTTGATCATTGCAGCGGCCCAGCCAACCTGCAATTCCTGGGACGAGCAGATTCATTTCCGAGATTCTTATCGAATTGCCAGCGGGCATAATGTAGAATGGACAGAAGCCGGACTTAACATTATGAACCGCATTAATCCAAAATGTAATACAAAGGAAGAATATAAACTTCTGAAAGCATATATGGATGAACATGGCACGGAAGTTGTTATGAAAGAGACGCAGGAAACGTCAGGAATTTCCTATGATAAAATTGCATATATCCCGATGGCAGTTTTTCTGTTTATCGGAAAGAATTTGAAACTTCCATTTTCGGCAGTGTTTGCACTTGGAAAATTCGGCAATCTTCTGATGTATGTGATTGTGATGTTTTGGGCGATTCGCCTTGCAAAGAGCAGAAAATTACTGCTGGCGTTTGTGGCGATGCTTCCGACGCCGCTGTTTCTGGCATCGTCTTATACGTATGACAGCGTTGTGTTCTCGTTCATTACACTGGGATGTGTCCTGTGGTCAAGAGAAGCATTTTTCCAGTCAACGAAGTATTATCATACAGCTTCTGTGATCGGAGCAATATTTATGATGTCCGTCGGATGTCTCTCAAAAGCAGTTTATATTCCACTGGTATTGCTGATGCTTCTGCTGCCGCAGTTTTATAAAAAGAATAAAAAAGAAAAAATCTTATTCCTGATCGGAATCGGAGTATTATTCCTGGTAGTTATGGCAACGTTTGTATTACCGGTTATTTCCAATACAGTGTCAGGGAATATTGCTTATGGCGGCGATTCACGAGGCGGAGATACCAGCGTTGTAAGACAGCTGGTATCTATGGTAAAACATCCGCTGGCAAGTATCCGGCTTATGTTCGGAAGTATTTTCCAGCTGGACAATTTCCGAAATCTGGGTAATATAGATTCCGATAATTATTTCTTCGGAAATCTGATGTTTTTAAATTATGCATCAAGGGGAACACTTGCAGATAAATGGAGTATCCTGTTGCTTCCGATGCTGACCCTGCTGGTTTTTCAGAAAGAAAAGGGCAGCAGCAGACTGGCAAATTGTGAAATATGGAAACGAATCCTGATGTGGGGCATTTTTCTGATCACGGTAATGCTGATCTGGAGTGCAATGTATTTAAGTTTTACGCCGGTAGGAGAGGCAAGTATCGCCGGTGTGCAGGCAAGATATTATCTGCCGCTTATTTATCTTGGATCATTATTGCTTTCAAATTCAAAAATAAAAGTAGAAATCAGTAAATACGGACTGGCAAAACTATCATTTATTGTTGCAAATATACTGCAAATTGCAGCGGTATGGGAATTATTGCTGCAGGGAAGATTGATATAGGGGAATAGAATGACAAAAAGAAATGATCATACGTTTGCAATTTGTGCATACAAAGAAAGTCCATATTTAGAGGAATGCATACTTTCTCTAAAAAATCAGACGGTCAAAAGCAATATCATAATGGCTACTTCAACGCCGAATGAATGGATACAGGGATTGGCAGAGAAATATGAGATTCCGCTGTACATCAATACAGGTGAAGGCGGGATTGCCCAAGACTGGAATTTTGCATACAGACAGGCAAAAACAGACTATGTCACGATCGCCCATCAGGATGATATCTATGAACCGAATTATTTGAAAATGATTTTCGGAGAACTGAAAAAAGGTAAAGATCCGATTGTTGTGTTTACCGATTATGGTGAACTCAGAGATGGAGAAAAAGTTCAGAAATCAACGCTGCTCACGATCAAACGTATTTTGCTGCTGCCGATGCGAGTTCAGGGATTCCAGAATGTGCGATTTTTTAAACGCCTTTTTCTGAGGTTCGGCAATCCGGTCTGCTGTCCGGCGACAACTTACATCAGGAAAAAATTTAAGGGGGATCCGTTTGAAGTAAGATTCTCAAGCAACGTAGACTGGATGATGCTGGAGAAGCAGTCCAGAGAAGAGGGATCTTTCTGTTATATATCAGACATAGGTATGTATCATCGTATTCATGAAAAATCAACAACGACAGAAATCATTCATGGAGATATCCGCTGGAGAGAAGACTACGAAATGTTTCGAAAATTCTGGCCGGCATGGGTTGCAAAACCGCTTGTCAGGGTTTATCGTTTAAGTGAGAAATCAAATAACATACAACAGAGGGAAGAAAAATGAAGGTATTAGTGATCATTCCGGCATATAATGAAGAATTAAATATCAAAAAAGTAGTGTCTAATTTGATCGATCATTATCCACAGTATAACTATGTAGTTGTAAACGATGGTTCCGCAGACAGCACATCGCAGATCTGTCACCAGGAAGGCTACAATATCATAGACCTGCCGGTCAATCTTGGACTTGCAGGAGCTTTCCAGACAGGACTGAAATATGCAGATCAGGAAGGTTATGACTGTGCGATCCAGTTTGATGCGGACGGGCAGCACAGACCGGAATATATCGAAGATCTTTTAAAAGAAATTGAAAACGGATATGATATTGTGATCGGTTCCCGTTTTGTGACGGAGAAAAAACCATTCTCGATGCGAATGTTAGGAAATCGTATGATCGAAAGAGCAATCAAATTTTCAACCGGGAAGGTACTGACCGATCCTACTTCCGGAATGCGTATGTACAGTAAGAAGATCATTCACGAATTTGCATCCAATATCAACTACGGACCAGAGCCGGATACCATTTCATTCATGATCAAACAGGGAGCTTCCGTTAAGGATGTGCAGGTGAAAATGGATGAAAGAACTGCAGGAGAAAGTTATCTGAATCTGACAAGATCGATCGCCTATATGCTCAGAATGATGCTTTCGATTCTGTTTATCCAGAATTTCAGAAAACGCAGAAAAGCAGACTAAGAAGGGAGTCAATATGTCGATCTATTTAAGAATTATTCTGGTTGTCATATCCATGCTCAGTATGATGAACGTTATGAAGAGAGTGAGAAGATTCAAACTGCAGATAGAAAACTCTATTTTTTGGATCATTTTTTCACTGCTGCTGATACTGGTGGCAGTCTTCCCGGATCCGATGTTCTGGCTTGCAGACCTTTTGGGCATCCAGTCTCCAGCAAATATGGTATTTCTCTTTGTTATCTTTATCCTTTTAATTAAGACATTTAATCTGACACTTGAAATTTCACAGCTTCAGTACAAAATACAGGAGCTGGTACAGAAAATAGCATTAGATGAAAATAAAAAGAACAAAGAAGCGGACAAGGAGGAAAAATGAGCAAAGTATCTGTGATTGTTCCGGTTTATAATGTAGAGCAATATATAAAACGATGCCTGAAAAGTATTCTGGATCAGAGCTGGCAGGATTTTGAGATTTTATGTGTGGATGACTGTGGTCAGGATCAGAGCATTTCTATTATAGAGCAGATGCAGAAAGAATATCCGCAGAAAATAAAAATATTATACGGGGAACAAAACATGGGCCTGGGTGCTGCAAGAGATCGAGTAATGAAGGCGGCATCCGGGGAATACATTGCCTTTATTGATAGTGATGATTATCTGAAACGAAATTTTCTGGAAACTTATATGCATGCAGCACAGAAAAAAGATGCAGATATCATTGTTGGCGGTTATATCCGTGATGTAAACGGAAAGTTATCGGAAACACCGATCGATGTCAACGATGATACATTTGTATGGATGAATGTCAGTGCCTGCACAAAAGTATATAAGAGAAAATTTCTGGAAGATAATCATCTGTCTTTTTATGGAGTAAGACGCTACGAAGATGAAGGATTTATGTATCGATGTCTGGCATGTCATCCGGTTGTTGAACTTATGGCATATTCCGGTTACTATTACTATATGAATAGCGAGTCTATTACCAGGAGCAGCAAGAGCGACCGAACCGGTATTGTAAAAGAATATTTTCAGACAGTGAACAAACTGGCTGATACCGTAAAGTGTGACAGAGAGACTCAGCCATTGTTAAATTATTGCCTGGTATCCGGACTGACGGCAAATATGCTTTATAATGGTCAGGGATGCGGCGGAAAAAAAATGAAAGAATTATATATTCAGTATAATAAACTGCTCAATAAAATAGACAGAGATATCTGCAAAAACAAATACATTGCATTGAAGTATTTAAAATCAGAACCGGCAAAAAAGAGATATACAACATGGCTGATCTTAAGACTGAGAAAAATCGGACTGGACAGGCTGCTGTTTTTTCTGGTAAGCAGGATCTGATAAAAGTAAAGCTGAAACAATGAGAGGAATTATCAGATGAAAAATAAAAAATTAAGCTCTGAAGAAATCAAACAAATAGAACTGAACCTGTTATTAAAACTGGATGAGATATGTAAAAAATACAAGCTCAGATATTACCTGTGCGGAGGAACACTTCTTGGTGCAGTCCGTCATAAAGGTTTCATTCCGTGGGATGATGATATCGATGTTCTGATGCCGCGTGAAGATTTTGAGAAGCTTTTGAGACTGGAAAAAAAGCAGAAACAAGATGCGGTGGAAAAGATTGTTTCCTGGAAATCTGGTAATTCTATCTATCCGTTTATCAAACTGATCAATACGAATACGGTACTGAAAGAAAAGTATCTTTCTGAAGAATTTACAACGGGTATCTGGATCGATATTTTTCCACTGGATGGTATGCCGGATGACGAAAAAATTATCGCAAAGAAATTTAAGAAAATTAAATTTTATAAGACCATACTACTGACGGCTTACAGCGAAATGGGAAAAGGAGCTACCTGGTATGCGGCACTTGCAAAGCGAGTCCTGATCCCGATCTGCAAACATCTCAACACGGAAAAACTCTGCAATAAATTAAATGCGATATCAAAAGAGTATCCGATCGACAAGTCGCCGTATGTGGGCGGTTTTCTGTGGGGGTATGGACCGCAGGAGAAAATGCCGAAAGAATTTTTAGAGCCGGTGGAAGTAGAATTTGAAGGACATATGTTTCCGGCACCAAAATGCTGGGATTTCTATCTGACACAACTGTACGGAGATTATATGCAGCTTCCTCCGGAAAATAAGAGGATCTCGCATGATTTCAATGTTTATATGAAGGAGAATAAAGAATAATGAATATCGGACTGATCTTTGCCGGAGGTTCCGGAGTGAGGATGAATACAAAAGGTCTGCCAAAGCAGTTCCTTGAGATGAACGGAAAAGCAATCATCATTCATACGATCGAGCATTTTGAAAAATGTAAAGCGATTGATGCAATTGTGATTGTATGTCTGAAAGACTATATTGAATATCTGGAAGATCTTCTGGACCGGGATCGTATCACAAAGGTAAAGAAAATTGTGCCGGGCGGTTCCTGCGGTCAGGAATCCATCTATCATGGACTTTGTGCAGCAGAAGAAATTTCAGAGAATGAAGATGACATCATTCTGATCCATGATGGAGTACGTCCCCTGATATCCGGAAAATTAATCCATGATAATATCAATATGGTAAAAGAAAAGGGAAATGCGATCACGGTAACACCGGCAACAGAGACGATCATTCAGGTTGGCGGTGAACAGGAGATTACGAATATCATCGACCGCAAAAGCTGTTATACAGCAAAAGCACCGCAGAGTTTTTACCTGAAAGATATTCTTGATGTGCATCGTCAGGCGATAAAAGAAAATAAAACTGACAGGATTGATTCTGCAAGTCTGATGAAAGAATTTGGACATACTCTTCACACACTCGAAGGGCCGACCGAAAATATCAAGATTACAAATCCATCTGATTTTTATATTTTCCGTGCCATTTTGGAAGCAAAGGAAAACTCACAGATCTTTGGATTATAAACTATGGGAGACAGAAATATGCCAGATATTAAAATCAGTATAATTGTTCCGGTATATAATTCGGAGAAATATTTGCCGGAAACGGCACAGAGCATTTTAAAACAGTCTTTTTCGGATTTTGAATTAATCCTTGTGGATGACGGATCAAAAGATGGAAGCGGAAAAATATGCGATCAGCTTGCAGCGAAAGATACCAGAATAAAAGTTATCCATAAGACAAACGGCGGGATCTGTTCTGCACGAAATGCAGGATTAAAAGAAGCGGCCGGAGAATACATTGCATTTTGTGATAATGATGACATTTATCTGCCGGGACTTTTAGAAGATAATTATGCACTTGCAAAAAAATATGATGCAGATGTGGTGCGTTATTCCAGAAGTTATCGCACGGTCAAAGACGGCAAAGTGATCGCAGAAGAAAAGACCTCTTTTAAAGCAGGTGTATACAGCAGTTCACAGTTTGCTGCAAATTTTGATCAGATCAACAAAGCCGGAGAAGGAATCTGGGCCGGTATTTATCGGAGAGCTTTTTTACAGAAAAATCAGATTGATTTTGATGAAACCATGAAGTTTGGATATGAAGATCTGGATTTTATAACGAAAATATATCTGTGCAGCCCAAGTGTTGTACTGAATCCGAAGACTTACTATGTGTGGATCATGCGATATGCACACAGTACAAGCGGAAAGACAGACATTAACAATATCACTTCGCTGATGAAGTGTCTGGAAAATAAAAGCAGACTGGTAACACAGACCGGTATTGAAACACAGATTCCGGCATTCTGGGTGGAAGAGCTTTCCAGAAGAATTTATACGATCGTGCGTTATGTAAGCCCGAAAAAAGTAAAAATGCCGTTTGGAAAAAGAATCGAGCTTTTAAAATATTTCCGCACAGCAGCAGTATTTCAGCAACCGACAGATAAAAAGAAAACGAAAGCATTTAAGAAGCAGTCGAAGCCAGGCTGGCTGATCTGGTACTTATTTGATAAGAAGCATTACTGGCTGTTATACTTTCTGGTAACAGGCAAACAAAGGCTGTCAGAGAAATAAGGAGCAGGGAACATGAAAGAAAAGTCAATCAAATTAAACGCAGTGCTCAATGTTATGAAAACGGTATTGTCTCTGGTATTTCCACTGATCACATTTCCGTATATCACACGAGTACTTCAGGTAAATGCGATTGGAAAATACGATTTTTCCGTATCGGTTATCAGCTACTTTTCTCTGATCGCAGCTCTTGGCATCACAACTTATGCAGTAAGAGAAGGAACAAAATACCGGGGCGATCAGGAAAAAATGAATCAGTTCGCAAGCGAGATTTTTTCTATCAATCTTTATGCAACGATCGTATCGTATATCCTGTTGTTTTTGGCACTTATGTTTGTAGACAAGCTGAAGAGCTATAATATCGTGATCGGGATCTTCAGCCTGGAAATTCTGCTGGCAACGCTGAGCGTTGTCTGGATTTATAATATATATGAGGATTTTGGTTATATTACGTTTGTTACGTTTATTCTTCAGTTCGTATCTATCATCCTGATGCTGCTGTTTGTACACAGTGCAGATGACCTTTACAAGTATGTTATTATTTCCGTTATTTCAAGCAGCGGTTCCGGATTATTTATGTTTTTCCACGCAAGGAAATATGTGCAGCTGCATCTGGTAAAAAAGCCGCCGCTGAAACATTTAAAACCGATTATGATCGTGTTTTCGACAACGATTGCAGCTACCATTTATATCAGCTCAGACACAACAATCCTTGGATGGCTGACAGATGATTACCACGTTGGAATTTACGGAACAGCGGCCAAGATATATAAGATTGTAAAACAGGTTCTTAATGCAGTCGTGGCAGTTGTTATTCCAAGATTCGCATTTTATATTGGAACACAGGAAAAAGATAAGATATTACAGCTGGGAAGAAAACTGATCGATTATATGGTAGCAATCTGCTGTCCGGCGATGGTGGGACTGTTTTGTCTGAGTAAGCCAATCGTAGAAGAGTTTGCCGGAGCATCTTTCAGCGAAGCCTATATCCCGCTGCAGCTGCTCAGTATTGCCCTTGTCTTTGCTGTCTTTGCAAACTTTTTTTCCAACTGTGTGTTGATTTCTTACAAAAAAGAAAAAATTGTTATGTTTGCGACAATCCTCAGTGCAGTGATAAATATTGTACTGAATTTTATCCTGATTCCAAGATATCAGGAAAGTGCAGCGGCTTTTACGACGATTATCGCAGAAGTATGTGTATGTGTAATATCCGCATACGAGTCAAGAAAAATCATAAAGATCAATTGCACAGCAAGAAATCTGATCTCAACGATCATTGGCTGTGTGGGGATTGTGATCTGCTGTATGCTGGCTGCAAAAGTTATTGAAAATCAGATTTATCTGATTCTTGTATCGGTGATCGTATCGGGACTGGTTTATGCAGTTGTTTTGATTCTGCTGAAGAATACAGTTATCACAGATGTTTTGGAGCGTTTTGTCAGAGGAGCAAGAGGCTAAGGGAGAGGAAAAATGCAGGGAAAAAGAAATTCAACAATGGACATTGTAAAGGCGATAGGTATCATTTCTATTGTGATGGGACATTGCTGCTATTCAATCATGATACCAGCCTTGAACGTCAGTGTGGGAGAATTTGTATACAGTTATCATTTAATGGTGTTCTTTTTTGTGGCGGGATTTTTTTACAAAAGAGGATACCATGAGCACCCGGAACAGTATATCGGCAAGCGGCTTTTGAAGCTTGGCGGTATGCTGTTTCTTTATAATACCGTGTTTACGCTGTTACATAACACACTGGTGTCGGTCAAAATGATCAGCAGCACCGAACATTACAGCATCAGCAAAATGGTATCCTGCATCGTACAGAGTCTGCTGATGAAATACACTGAAGAATTGCTGGGAGCCTGCTGGTTCCTGCCAATGTTTTTTATCGGAACAGCATTGTTTGCGATTGCATTCAGCAAAGCAGAAAAAAGTAAAAAACCGGAATATTGGCATAAGATCATCTGTATTCTGTTTGCTGCTGTTGCATTATATGCAAACAGTCGGGAGCTGACCTGGGAATACTGGATACAGACTTCAATTCTGGCGGTTCCGATTATGTACATTGGTTACTTTGCAAAACAGAAATGGGACAAACTCGACAAAGGGATTACCTGGTATGGAACTATTTTAAGTGCTGCCGTGATTCTTGGAATCTTAAATCGTATGCCGGGAAGTATTGAACTTTCGGTCAATCAAATCTTACATCCGGTACTTTTTTATCCGGTGACCTTGCTTGGTATTTATTTCTGTATTGGGCTTGCAAAAATACTTGGCAAAAATCCATATACAGAAAAATTTTTCTCACTGGTCGGAAAAGAAAGCTTTCACATTATGGCACTGCATTTTCTTGGATTTAAGATCGTGGATCGTATTTATTCGTCAGTGTATGGCATTACAGATGCTGAAAAAATTGGAAAATTTCCACATTCAGATTACGGTCTGCACATCAGTTATGTGATTGCCGGAGTGCTCATTCCATTATGTCTGATTACATTACTGCGTAAAGTTCAAAAATATGGTCATTTTGTGAAAGAAATGTAAAACATGCTTTT
>ENA-UOJK01002337-UOJK01002337.1-human-gut-metagenome-genome-assembly--contig:-C116-NODE-2337-length-10423-cov-4.901813_pt1 | contig 10423 bp, 11 predicted proteins | sample MGYA00242348_ERZ723895 | MGnify/ENA metagenome assembly ERZ723895
CCCCTTTACTGTTTTTGCATCAGGACGGCCGTGACATTGTCCGGCGCGCCCTGGCGCTTGGCGATGGCCAGCAGCCGGTCCAGGCAGGTGTCCGGCCCGTCCCCGTGGATGACCTCGAAGAGCATCTCCTGATCGGTGACGGTGTTCACCAGTCCGTCGGAACACAGCAGCAGATACTCCCCGGCGTTCATCGGGCATATGTACCCGTCACAGTCGGCGGAGATGTCCGGTCCCAGGGCCCGGGTGATGAGATTGCGGCTGGGGTGGCGGCGGGCCTCCTCAGCGGTGATATCTCCCCGGTCTACCATGCTCTCCACCAGGGAGTGGTCCTTGGTGATGCGGGTGATGCCGTCCTCCGTGATGTGATAAGCCCGGCTGTCCCCCACGTTGGTGACCACCACGCCGCCGTCATAGGAGATGGCGGACACCAGGGTAGTGCCCCTGTTCCGGCATTCCTCCCGGCGCTCTGCCTCCGCCTGAATGGCCTGATTGGCCAGGGCTGCCGCCTGGGCGGATGCCTCCAGCAGCTGCTGAGGGGTCTGATCCGCCGTCAGGAGCTTCTCCAGCTCCTCCAGATAGACGGAGACGGCGATCTGGCTGGCCACACGGCCCCCGGCGGGGCCGCCCATGCCGTCGCACACCACGCCCACCGTGCGGCCGGAGGCCGTGTGCTGCGCCGTGACGTAGGCGTCCTGGTTCTCCTTCCGGACAAGGCCGATGTCGGTCATGCCCCAGACGTTCATTTGGTTCATTGGGAACACTCCCCTTTCTGCGCTTCTTCCATGGCCTTCCGGCGGAGCTGTCCGCAGGAGGCGTCGATATCTCCACCCAGGCTCCGCCGCACGGTGGCGGTGATGCCGTGGGATTCCAGCCGTTTTTGAAAGGCCCCGATCCGGCGGGAGGGCTTGTAGGGGCTCTCCACCACGTCGTTCAGGGGAATCAGATTCACGTGGCCCGGCATCCCCCGGAGCTTCCTGGCGATCAGGTCCGCCTGCCAGTCGTGGTCGTTGACCCCGTCGATCATGGCGTACTCAAAGGAGATGCGGCGGCCGGTCTTGTCGAAGTAGTCGTGGCAGGCCCGGAACAGCTCCTCCACGTCATAGGCCCGGTTGATGGGCATGATCTTGGATCGGGTCTCGCTGTCCGGCGCATGGAGGGACACAGAGAGAGTCAGCTGAAGTTCAAGCTCCGCCAGCCGCCGGATGCCCGGCACGATGCCGCAGGTGGAGAGGGAGATATGCCGCATCCCAATGTTCATCCCGTCGGGGTGGTTCACCAGCTCCAGGAATTTCAGCACCGTGTCCAGGTTGTCCAGCGGCTCGCCGATACCCATCAGCACGATGTTGGAGACGGGCAGGCCGGAGTCTTTTTGGGTGAACAGCACCTGGTCCAGCATCTCCGCCGGGGTCAGGTCCCGGACCTTGCCGGCGATGGTGGAGGCACAGAAGGCGCACCCCATTCGGCACCCCACCTGGGAGGAGATGCACACGGTGTTGCCGTGATGGTACTGCATGAGCACCGTCTCGATGCAGTTGCCATCGGACAGCTCCCAGAGGTATTTGATGGTCCCGTCCAACCGGGACACCTGCTTGCGGGCCACCTGGGGGGCGGTGATGAAACAGGTCTCCTTCAGCTTTTCCCGCAGGGACTTGGAGAGATTGGTCATCCCATCGAAGTCCGTCACCCCCCGGTGGAGCCAGGTGAACACCTGCCTGCCCCGGAAGGCCGGCTCCCCCAGGGACTGGAGGAAGGCCGTCATCTCCGGCAGGGTCAGTGATTTCAAATCGGTCATGGATCGTTCCTCAATTCCGCGTCATGCGGCAGATGTAAAAGCCGTCGGTGCCGTGGCGGTGGGGCCACAGAGTCACCTGGCCCTCGGTCTCCCCCACCGGTCCGGACAGGGAGAAGGGCGTGCGGCAAAAGTCCGGGTGCTCTGCCAGGAAGCTGTCGGATACACCCTCGTTCTCCTCCGGCAGGATCGTGCAGGTGGAGTACACCAGCGTGCCGCCGGGCCTCACGTACCGGGCGGCGTTGTCCAAGATCGCCCGCTGGATCACCGGCAGGGCGAACAGGTCGTCAGGCTTTTTGTACCGGACATCCGGCTTCTTCCGGATGATGCCGAAACCCGAGCAGGGGGCGTCTACCAGCACCACATCGAACCGCGCCTCCCACTCCGGCCGGAACCCCCGGCCGTCTGCGGCGGTAGTCTGGATGCACGCAAGGCCCAGTCGCTCCGCCCCCTCCCGGATGCGCTTCAGCTTGTTCTCGTGGAGGTCGCAGGCCAAAATCTCCCCCTGGTCCTCCATTGCAAAGGCGGCGGAGAAGGACTTGCCTCCCGGCGCGGCGCACACGTCCAGCACCCGCATACCCGGCTCCACCCCGGCGATTTGGGACACCAGCCGGGCCGCCGGGTCCTGGACCAGGAATTTTCCCATTCGGAAGGGCTCCAGCGCCGTCAGATCCCCGACGTGGTCCAGCTCCAGGCATCCGGACACCCAAGGATGGGGCCGGACAATCACGCCGGATGCCTCCAGCTCCGCCGTCAGCTCCTCCGCAGCAGCTTTCAGCGGATTCACCTGAATCGTCAGCGGCGCCGGAGCGTTGTCGGCCGCAAGGCAGGCTTCCGTCTCCGGCCCCAGAATGGCCTGGAGGCGTTTCACCAGCCACTTGGGATGGCTGTACCGGATGGAGAGGCTGTGCAGTGCATCCTGGTCTGGGATCCTCGGCAGGTGCACCTTGTTCCGGGAGAGTTGCCGCAGCACCGCGTTCACCAGCCCGGCTGCCTTGGCCCGGCCGTTGTCCTTGGCCTGCTCCACCGCCTGATTGACAGCGGCGCTGTGGGGAATTTTATCCAGAAACAGAATTTGATAAGCCCCAATCCGCAGAATTTCCAGCAGCGGCGGCTGCAAGTGGTCGACCTTTTGGGAGCAGTAGGCACCCAGGTAGAAGTCCAGCAGCAGCCGGTTCTGCATCACGCCGTAGACGATACGGCTGCACAGCGCCGCCTCTGGTCCGGACAGGCCGTCCCGGCGGAGCTGGGCCCTCAGGGCCGCATCCGCCCAGGCCCCGGCCGTGCGGCAGCTCACCAGGACGCGCAGGGCGGTGTCCCGGGCATTAGGGGCCCTCATTGGCTGCCTCCCTGATCGCGGCCGCCGCGGCCGATAAAGATCAGCACAAACCGCATCAGCTGCAGCAGGCTCATCAGCAGCGCCGCCACATAGGTCAACGCCGCGGCCCGCAGCACCTTTTTGGCGCCGGGCAGCTCATCCTCATCCAGCAGGCCTGCCCCGTCGATGGTGGCGATGGCCCGGGCGGAGGCGTTGAACTCCACCGGCAGCGTCACCAGCTGGAACAGCGTGGTGAAGGAAAACAGCACGATGCCGATGAAGAACAGAGACTGGTTGTACAGCACCAGCCCCACCAGCAACAGGATGAAGGACAGGCTGGAACCGATCCGCGTGGCGGGGATGATGGCCGTGCGCAGCCGCACAGGCCCGTAGTTTTCCGCGTACTGGACAGCGTGGCCCGCCTCGTGGGCCGCCACGCCCACCGCCGCGATGGTGGGGGCGTCGTAGACTGTCTCAGACAGGTAGATGGTATTGTCCCGGGGGTCGTAGTGGTCTGTCAGATTTCCCCGGCAGGGCCGGACAGGCACACCGAATACCCCGTGAGCCCGCAGCACCGCTTCCGCCGCCTGGGCACCGGTGATGCGGCGCCGGTTGTTCACGGCATTGTAACGCCGGAAGCTGCCGGACACCTGGAACTGGGCCCACAGGGACAGCAGCAGCACTGGGATCAGCAGCAGGACGTACAGATTATTTGCAAGAAAGTCGCCATAGCCGTAATAGATATGACCGTAATAGGGCATAAAAACCTCCCGAATTGTGAAACTGGCGGAGCTCAGACCTCCAACGGGTGGCCCAGCAGATAGGACGCCGCAGCCATGCGCTTGCCGCCCTCCGCCTGGATCTCCGTGAGATACAGGCTCTCTCCTCTGCCGCAGGCCACCTGGATGCCCTGCTTCCCGGCGGAGAGCACTGTACCGGGCGCCGCGCCGGTCTGTTCGCCGGGGGCGGTGCGGTAGACCTTGAACCGCTGCCCTGCCAGCTCGCAGGCCGCGCAGGGCCAGGGAATCAGTCCCCGGACCTGACAGTCGATCTCCCGGGCGGAGCGGGTCCAGTCGATGGGGGACATCTCTTTTGTCAGCATGGAGGCGTAGGTCTGACGGCTCTCATCCTGGGGGGTCCGGGCGGCTGTGCCGTTTCCGATGGCCGCCACCGCCTCGCTGAGGGCCTCTGCCCCCAGGTCCGCCAGGCGCACCGTCAGGGCCGGGGCGTCCTCGGCCGGGCCGAGGGGAGTCTCCTTCTGCAGGATCACGTCCCCTGCGGCCAGCTCCTTCGCCATATACTTGATGGAGACGCCGGTAGTCTCCTCCCCGTTCAGGATGGCCCAGTTGATGGGGGCCGCCCCCCGATACTTGGGCAGCAGAGACGAGTGGACGTTGATAGAGCCGTATCTGGGCGCCTCCAGAATGTCCTCCGGCAGGATGCGGCCGTAGGCCGCCACCACCGTCAGCTCCGGTGCCAGGGACTGCACCAGCTCCAGCGCCGTGCCGTCCCGCATCTTCAAAGGCTGATAGACGGGAATATTTTCTGTCAAAGCAAATTCTTTTACAGGCGTTGGCACCAGCTTATGTCCCCGGTTTTTGGGCTTGTCCGGCTGCGTGAACACGCCGCAGACCTCATGGCCGTCGGCCACCAGCCGCCGCAAGGACGCCACGGCGAAGTCCGGCGTGCCCATGAACAGGATCCGCATGGGCTCACTCCCCTTCCTGAGCTTCTGCGGCCTCACGGGCCTCCCGCTCCTCCTGCTCCAGATAGTCCCGAAGCTCCTCATCAGAGAGGAAGTGGTCGATGTGCTCCACAAACAGATGGCCGTCCAGATGCTCGATCTCGTGGCAGAAGGCCCGGGCCGTCAGGCCCTCGCCCTCCACCTCGAACCAGTCACCATACCGGTCCTGGGCCCGGACCCGGACCACGTCCGGCCGGGTGACGATGCCCCATTTGCCGGGCACGCTGAGGCAGCCCTCCAGCCCGGTCTGCTCGCCGCTCTGAGCCACGATCTCCGGGTTCACCAGTTCGATATACTCCTCAGAGTCCTCGTCCAGCACCACGCACACCCGGCGCAGCACTCCCACCTGGGGAGCAGCCAGCCCAGCGCCATTGGCATCCTCCAGTGTTTCCAGCATATCGTCCAGCAACTGGTGCAGGTGAGGGGTGAACTCCGTCACAGGGCGGCACACCTTTGTCAGGCACTCCTCTCCCTGCACCACGATCTTCCGTAAAGCCATAAGTCCTTGACCTCCTTCAAAACGCTGCTCACTCCATGGAGTTGCAGTCCACAAATAGATTCATCCCGCGGTTGGCGCGGTCGTTTGCAAATGCCTTCAGCAGCCAGCTCACCGCCTCTCGGGTGGGCCTGTCGTTCTTTCCCACCAGCAGGCAGCGGTAGCGGTAGCGGTTATTCAGCTTCATCACCGGCGCAGGGGCGGGACCCAGCACCTCCGGTTCTCCGGCCGCCAGCTCCGGCAGGGCGCAGAGGCGGCGCAGCTCTTCCCGCACTGCGACGGCGGCCCGGAGGACGGCGCCCTCCTCGGTACCGGAGACGGTGAAGGTGAAGAGGTCTGCAAATGGCGGAAACCGCCGCAATCGCCGCATCCGGATCTCCCGCTCATAAAACCCCTGGTAATCCTGCCGAGCCGCGCACTGGATCACATCGTTTTCCGGGGTGTAGGTCTGGATCACCGCCCGGCCGGCACTGCCGCCCCGGCCCGCCCGGCCCACCACCTGGGTCAGCAGGCTGAAGGTCCGCTCGGCGGCCCGGTAGTTGTCTACATACAGGGACAGATCCGCAGCCAGAACCCCCACCAGTGTCACCTGGGGAAAGTCCAGCCCCTTGGCCACCATCTGGGTGCCCAGGAGGATGGGAATCCGCTCCCGCTCAAACTTGTCCAGCAGTTGCTCATGACGGCCCGCGGCGGTGTCTGCGTCCATCCGCAGCACCTCCGTACCTGGGAACAGATCGTGGAGCTCCTCCTCCACCTTCTGAGTGCCGGTGCCCACGTGCTTCATGATGCCGCCGCAGACGGGGCAGGTGTCGCTGGATCGCTCCGAGTGGCCGCAGTAGTGGCACATCAGCCGTCCATTGGCGGAGTGATACGTCAGCGCCACGCTGCAGCGGGGACACTCCGGCACATGGCCGCACTCCCCGCACAGCAGATACCTGCTGCTGCCCCGGCGGTTCAGCAGCAGGATGCTCTGCTCTCCCCGCCGCAAGTTTTCCTCCAGCTCAGTGCGGAGGACCTGCCCCACCATCCCGGCGTTGCCCGCCCGGATTTCCTGTTTCAGGTCCGCCACCAGCACCTCCGGCAATGCCTGCCGGTTATATCGCTGGCGCAGCAGCGCCTTGTGATAGATCCCATGCTCCGCGTTCCAGGCGGTCTCCACCGCCGGAGTGGCAGACCCCAGGACCAAGGTGGACTTGTCCCGGGCGCAGAGGTATTTGGCCACGTCCCGGGTGTGATACCGGGGCGGGTTTTCCGACTGATAGCTGCTCTCCTGCTCCTCGTCCAGGACGATCAGGCCCACGTTTTTCAGCGGGGCGAAGATGGCGGACCGGGTGCCCAGCACCACCTGGACCTCGCCCCGGCGGATACGCTTCCACTGGTCGTAGCGCTCCGTCATCCGCAGGGAGCTGTGGAGCATGGCCACCTGGTCCCCAAAACAGGCGGAGAGCCGCCGCATCATCTGCGGCGTCAGCACGATCTCCGGCACCAGGACCATGGCCCGCCTCCCCCGGCTCAGTATTTCCTGAACCAGACGGAGATAGACCTGGGTCTTGCCGCTGCCGGTGACGCCCTGGAGCAGCACCGCCTCCGGCTTCCCGGTCTTCGTCAGGGTCCGGATAGACTGAAAGGCCGCCTCCTGTTCCTCATTGAGGACGATAGGACCGCTGGGTTCCACCGCCGTCAGGTCCGGCAGCCGCAGCTCCTCTTCCGCTGAAAAAGCCACGATCCCCGCCTTCTCCATCCCCCGGAGGGCGGCCATGGAGACGCCTGTGAAGTAGCATACCTCCGCCGCGCTCATCCGCCCCTCTGCCGCCAGGAGACGCACCGCCTCCCGCCGCTGGGGGGAGGATCGCTTTTCCGTCAGAGATGCGGCCTCCTCGGCGCTGACGGCCAGTTCCACCATCCGACGGGACTTGTCGCCGATCCTCCGGCGGGCCGCAGTCTCGCAGACCGTGACCCCGGCCTTCTGCAGTGCCCGCAGCACAGTGCCAGCCTCCCTGCCGCAGGCCTCCTCCAGCACTGACAGCTCTGCGGAGCCTCCGGCGGCAAACAAGGCGTCCAGCACCGGGGCGGCCCGTCGGATGCCGGTGGCCGCGCCGTCGGCCGCGCAGCGGTCCATGCCCTCTGCCACATGCCAGACCTCCCGGATCTGGTACCAGAGTCCGGCGGGCAGGATGGCCTTCACCGCTTCAAACAGCGTGCAGAAGTACCGCTGCCGCAGCCACAATGCCAGGGCGATGCCATCGCCGTCCAGTACCGGCCCTCGGTCCAGGACCGACAGCAGGGGCTTGAGCCCCTGCATCTTTTCACCTGGCGTCCGGGCCAGAATAATGCCCTCACTGGTGCGGTTGCCCCGGCCGAAGGGCACGGTGACCCGGACGCCGGGTACCGCCGTTTCCAGCAGCTCCGGGGGAACCAAGTAGTCATAGGGCTTGTCAATGGAATAGGGCGCGGCGCTCACCGCGATTTTCACGATCTCAGCGGTTTCCATGCCTCGCCCCTCCTGTTGTTACTGTGCCTCTTCCTCCGCCGGCTGTAGATCCTCCGGTTCCTCAATGGTCAGGTCCATATTTCTGGCGTCCAGCTTGCCGTCCGCCACTTCCTGGATGGCCAGGGTGACGGGCTTCTCCGTCAGATGCTCGCCAGTCTCCTCCGCCTCGTCGGCGATCTGCCGGGCCCGGCGGGCCACCACGTCCACCAGCATATAGCGGTTGGGGATATAGCCGGTCAGCTTGTTCATTGCGGGATACAGCATCATAATGGATCAACTTCCTATCTGCCTTGCAGGCGTAAATTTATTTATGAACAAAGTGCGCGTCTCAGCGTCCGCTGATGATCTCCATGCGCTCCTGGGGCTTGCAGTGCTCCGCCGTGATAATGGCGTTCAGCTCCCCCACCGCATTCTCCACGGTGTCGTTGATGACAAAGTAATCATAGGTGTGGGCCGTCTGAAACTCCACTTTGGCCCGCAGCAGCCGCTTCTGGATCTTCTCGGGGCTGTCGGTGCCCCGCTCTGTCAGGCGGCGCTCCAGCTCCGCCCAGCTGGGAGGGGCGATGAAGATGCGCACCGTGTCCGGCCGCTTGCTGCACACCTGGATGGCGCCCTGGATCTCAATATCCAGGATCACGTCCTTCCCGGCCTCCATGGCATCGTCCACAAACTTCTTGGGTGTGCCGTAGAAGTTCCCCACATACTCCGCGTACTCCAGGAATTGGTCCATGGCGATCCACGTCCGGAAGGACTCCACGTCCATGAAGTGGTAGTGGATGCCGTCCAGCTCTCCGGGACGCGGGTCCCGCGTGGTGGCCGACACAGAAAAATACAGATTCTTCCGGGACTCCAGCAGGGCCTTGAGCACCGTGCTCTTCCCCACGCCGGAGGGGCCGGAGACCACAAAGGTCCTCCCCTTTCTCATATACACACGCTCCTATTCTTCGTTCTCTCTCTCTTCCTTCGGTGCGAACCGCTCCGGCGGCAGGGCCGACAGTACCACGTGGTCGCTGTCCATGATAAAAATGGACGCGGTCTTGCGGCCGTAGGTGGCGTCGATCAGCATTCCCCGCTCCCGGGACTCCTGCACCATGCGCTTGATGGGGGCCGAGTCCGGCCCCACCACAGCCACCAGCCGGTCAGCGGAGACCAGATTGCCGAATCCGATGTTGATGAGCTTCATCTTCCATCACTCCACATTCTGGACCTGCTCCCGCATCTTCTCCACTTCCGCCTTCAGCCCCACTACCACATTGGCAATGGCCACATCGTTGCACTTGGAGCCGATGGTGTTGGACTCCCGGTTGACCTCCTGGATCAGGAAGTCCATCTTCCGGCCCATGGGCTCGTCGCTTGCCAGCATGGTACGCAGCTGGGCCACGTGGCTCCGCAGGCGGACGGTCTCCTCGTCCACAGCCACCTTGTCCGCGTAGATGGCGGCCTCCATCAGGATCCGCTGCTCGTCGACGGTGGTGCTCTGCAGCACCTCCTCCATCCGGGCGGTGAGCTTGGCGCGGTACTCCGCCACCGTCTCCGGCGACCGCATCTCCACCTGTCCGGTGTAGCGCTCAATGGCGTCCAGCCGGTTGGAGATGTCCTCCGCCAGCTTCTGCCCCTCTACGGCCCGCATGTCATTGTACGCGGCCAGCGCCTCGTCCAAGACCGCGCAGAGGTCGGCGCTGACGGTCTCCAGGTCCTCATCCGCCTTCGTGACGGTGAGGACGTCCGGGAACCGGGCCAGCGTCTCCGGTGCGGGCCGATAGTCCGCTGTGCCGCAGACGTCCGACAGCTCCCCCAGGGCGGCGGCATACTGGGCCGCCAGCTCCCGGTTCACCGCAACCTTGACCACATCCGCGGCAGTGGCGTCCACGGTGATGAACACGTCCACCTTTCCCCGGGACACCGCCTGCTGGACGTGCTTTTTCACCGCGTCCTCCGCAAAGGCATACATCCGGGGCATCTTCACGGTGCAGTCCAGATACCGGTTGTTGACGGAGCGGACCTCCACCGTGATGTCCCGCTTGTGCAGCTCCTGTCTTGCCCGGCCGTAGCCGGTCATGCTCTTAATCATGTGATCCCTACTTCCTCTCTTGTGGTCTCTCAGCAGCAGAACCAATAGCCGCCGCCATTGCAGAGCGCCCAGAGACAGCACAGGCTCATACAGGGATTTCCGCCGCACAAGGTGCCGAAACTCCCGCCGCCGGGGCGGTATGCCGTGTCGTCCGTGCCCTCCATATACTCCAGCGCCTGCCGGTACTCGGCGTTGGTGGGGTCCATCTGGCAGGCGGTCCGGTAGTACCGCAGCGCCTCGTCCAGCCAGCCCCGGCGGTAGCAGACCGCCCCCTTCAGGAAGTTCCACTCCGCATTGTGGTCGCTGTAATTGGCCAGCAGCGCCTCCGCCCGGCTGATGTTGCCGGTGTTGATGGCGATGCGGGCCTGCTGGAGCACGGAGCTCTGACCGCTGTAACTCTGGGAGCCCCCATATCCGCCGTAGCCCTGATAGCCGCCGTACCCGCCGTAGCCGGAAGCGCCGTAAGAGGCCCCGCCGGAGCCGCTCCCCCGCTTGCCGGAGGCCCGCTCCTTGG
>ENA-UOJK01002338-UOJK01002338.1-human-gut-metagenome-genome-assembly--contig:-C116-NODE-2338-length-10422-cov-5.408508_pt1 | contig 10422 bp, 8 predicted proteins | sample MGYA00242348_ERZ723895 | MGnify/ENA metagenome assembly ERZ723895
TCTTTCTCGTGGAGAAAGTCGAAGACGTGGTCGCCGGCGGCTGCCGCCGTCTGCATCTGGGTCATGCCCTGGGCCAGGGTGCTCAGGGGAGAGGTGAACAGCCGCACATAGAGGATGAACGCAACAATGACGCCGAAGGAGATCTCTCCGCTCATGGCCAGGGCGGAACCCAGGACGCAGACCGCCACATAGCCCAGGTTGCCGATGATAGTCATCAGGGGCTGCATGATGCCGGAGAGGAACTGGCTGCGCCACTCTGCGTCGTACAGAACGGCATTCATCCCGCCGAAGGTCTCTTTTACCTGCTCGTTGGCCCGGGAGAGGCGCACCACGTCGTGGCCGGAGTACATCTCCTCAATATAGCCGTTCAGGGTGCTCAGGTTCTCCTGCCGGGCGGTGAAGTACTTCTGGGACCGGAGCATCACCGCAGCCATGATGAGGAAGCCCAGTGCCGTGACGGCAATGGCTGCCAGCGCCATACGCCACTCAGTGCCAAACATCATCACCAGACAGCCGAGGAATTGGGCCACTGCGCTGATCATGGAGGGCAGGCTGTTGGCCAGGGCCTGCTGCAGAGTACTTACGTCGTTGGTGATGCGGCTGAGGATGTCACCATAAGACACCTTGCTGAAGTAGCTCATGGGCACCCGGTTGATTTTTCGGGACAGGTCCTGCCGCATATCCCGGGACAGCTCCAGGGTGACCGTAGCCATGATGAAGTGCTCCACATAGGTAAAGACGGCACTGAAGCCGTAGATCACCAGCAGGATTACGCCGGTGCGGCCGATGGCGGCCAGATCGATCTCCCCGTCCAGGGCGTCGGAGATGAGGTCCGTGATCCGACTGAGCAGGCTGGGGCCGATGATGGTCAGCACTGCGCCGGCCACGGCGAAGCAAAAGGCCGCAACAGAGGGCGCTTTCAATTTGTTGGAATAGGTGAACAGTTCTCTGAGCACACCGCCGATGCCGCGCCTGCTCTTTCCCGGCGCGCACATTCTGTTCTGCATCATCTTTGGCATCTTGGTTTCCTCCTTAAGCCCCCAGCTCTTCCTGGGAGAGCTGGGACCGGGCGATCTCCTGGTAGATCGGGCAGGTTTGCATCAGTTCCTCGTGGGTACCCATCCCCACCATCCTCCCCTCGTCCAGAACGATGATCTTGTCCGCGTTCCGGATGGTGCCGATCCGTTGAGCCACGATCAGTCGAGTGGTATCCTTCAGCTCCCGGTCCAGGCCGGCACGGAGCCTGGTATCCGTCCGGTAGTCCAGGGCGGAGAAGGAGTCGTCGAACACCAGGATCTCCGGGCGCCTCGCCAGGGCCCGTGCGATGGAGAGCCGCTGCTTCTGGCCGCCGGATACGTTGGTGCCTCCCTCGGCGATGGGGGCATGGATGCCTCCGGGCATCCTGTCCACAAACTCGCTGGCCTGGGCCAGCTCCAGAGCCTTTTGAACGTCCGCATCGGAATCCTTGCCCCGGCTGGCGCCGAACAGCACGTTGCCGCGGACGTCTCCGGAGAACAGGATGGCCTTCTGAGTTACATAGCCGATGCGGTCATACAGGGCGTCGAAGGTGTAGTCCCGAACGTCCACCCCGTCCACCAGCACAGTGCCCTCCGTGGCATCATAGAACCGGGCGGCCAGGCTGACCAGAGTGGTCTTGCCGCTGCCGGTGGCGCCGATAAAGGCCACGGTCTCCCCCCGCTTGGCCTGGAAGGTGATGTGCTCCAGGACATTCTTGTCCGAGGAGGGATAGTGGAAGGAGACGTCCCGGAACTCCACAGTACCGGTTTCCAGGGCATCGATGCGGGCGCCCTGAGTCAGGCTGTTCCGGGTCTCCAACACCTCATTGATCCGCTGGGCGGACACCTGGGCCGCCGGGAGCATCATGATAATCATGACCATCATCATAATGGACATGATGACGTAGGTGGCGTAGGTGCCGAACACCACGATGTCGCTGAAGGCGGCCAGCCGTGCGGCGGTGTCCGCGGCAGGGACGGCGTTCACGATGGAGGCACCCACCCAGTAGATCACCAGAGACAATGCGTTCATGGCCAGGGTGACGCCGGGCATCAGGAAGGCAAAGGCCCGCTGGTTGAACAACTGCGTGCGCATCAGTTCCTCGTTGCCCTTCCAGAACTTGGCGTTCTGGTAGTCCTCAGCGTTGTAGGCGTGGACAACATTGATACCGTTCAAGTTCTCCCGGGCCACCAGGTTGATATGGTCGGTGAGCTTTTGCACCCGGCGGAACCGGGGCACCACCACGCCGATGATGACCGCCATCATCACCAGCAGGGCGGCCACAAATCCGGCGGTGATAGCGGAGAGGGTCCAACTCTTGCCCACGATTTTGCTGACGGCCCACACTGCCATGACGGGGGACTTGATTAGGATCTGCAGGCCCATGGCCGTCAGCATCTGCACCTGGGTGATGTCGTTGGTGGTGCGGTTGATGAGGCTGGGGACGGAGAAGGTCATCATCTCCTGTTGGCCGAAGTCTGCGATCTTATGAAACACCGCCTCCCGGATGGAAAAGCTGAACCCGGCAGCCACCTTGGCGGTCAGATAGCCGCAGATGACGCACAGCACCGCGCTGGCCAGGGTGCAGCCCAGCATTTCCAGGCCGGTATGCAGGATGTCCGACAGGGTGCTCCCCGGCGTTTTAATCAGAACGGTCAGGCTGCTCATGTAGTCGGGCAGCGCCAGATCGAAATTAATCTGCCCCAGGATGAGCACTGCGCACACGGCGGCCATGGCCCACTCCTGCCGCCGTAGGTTACGAAGTAATTTCAGCATATAAATCCTCCTTGTGGTATCATCAATTGCTGTTTTGCCGCCAGAACCGGCCGGAGAAGCAGGCGCACAGGATCGAGGCCGCATCCTGAAAGATCAGCAGGCTCCCGCTGAGGATGCTGAGGTGCGGACAGCCCGGAGAGGGGCGCAGACCGGGAAAAATCCGCCCGCTGCCAATAGAAGAACCAAGGCGGTGCACCGGCCCCGGCCTAGTCCCTCCGGCCGCTTCAGATTAAAGGAGCTGACAAGTTTGCTGAAGCCCGGGTACAGCAGCCGCATTCCAAAGAGATAGGGGAGTGCCGCGGCAAAGATCACGTTATCCACCGAACCGGAGATCATGCCGGATCTGCGTGGCGAAGAATCCCAAATAGGACCATATTCAGCAGTTCGCCTGCGGTTTCCAGCATGGCATGGAAATCCTGCGCGGGATGTCCGCCCTGATAACTCACAATCATATTCTGGAAAAGAGACTCGATGGTTTCCAAATAGCGGGTCACCATTTCAGGCTTCAAATCCGGCCGCAGCGGCATTTTGTCTATGAGCCCCTCGATAAATTCCTGATTCAAGCGCCGCATCGGTGCGCGCAGGGCCTGAATTTGCGCGGCCAGATGTTTGGGCGGACGGAGCATGGCGCTTTCAAAAACGAGCTTTTGCTGGGGATGAAGCTGGAAAAAGCGCTCCCGGATCATGAAGAAATCTTTGACTGCGGCTGCCGTATCCTCCCCTGACAGATGGGCCATATCCCGTTCCACATGGGCCCTGAGCTCCTGGAAAGTGCGTTCGACGCACAGTAAAAACAACTCGTCCTTATTGGAGTAGTAGTGGTACATCATGCCCTTGGAGATCCCGTGGTTCCCACAGATCCGCTCCATGTTGACCTTGTCGTAGCCGTAGGTCCCGAACTCCTCTAGGGCGGCCTGATAAATCTCTTTTCTGCTGCGTTCCTGGCGCTCTTTCTGCGTCATGCTGCATATCCTCCTTCTGCCTGATCCAAAACCCCCGGCCCTGCCAAAACCCGGAACCAGGGAGACACCCGGGCGGGCAGCGGGAAAACGTCCGGACGGACAGGCCATTTTGACGTCCGACCAATTCCGCGCCGGTATGGGACCGGACACACGCCGTCAGGTTTGCAACCCGCGGCGGCTACTGCCTGAGGATTTTACAGACGATCTCGTCTATACTTTTGGAAGTATACTACTCCCGGATGGCCTCATCTATGTTTGCCTCGTGAACGGTTCATGAATTTTTTGAAAACGAGCCGGAGAGGCTGAGGCCGGGAGCAGCTGTCTGTCGCGGGCACGGCTCCCGGGCCCTTGACCGGCAGGGAGGCGCTCTGCTCCCGCGCACAAAGAAGCCGTGAGTCTGCGGAGAACCGCTCACAGCAGCGGTGCCAGCAGCCGCAGAAGCCCTTGAAACAGGCGGAACAGCGGTCAGCGACGGCAGATTGCGGCGGCTGTCTCCTGGCAGACGCCTTTTATTCCCCTTGCAGGACTCTGATTGAAAAAACATACGGGAAATTACCCAATTGAGCCCACGGCATTGGATATAACGAGAATGAAGTCAGCCGCTATTTAAAACCCCCAGGGACCGCTGCGCAGCAGTTCCTGGGGGTTTTAAATCTTTGCGGCAAGATGCGTGCAAAAGGCGTTCCTGCACACGCTGTCGGCAATGTTTGGAGCCATCGCACCAACAGGGACACACGCCGATGCGGACAAACTGCCCTGTGGGAGGCGGCACGCCGTTTATCCGGAATAGCGCTTGTGCAGGCGGTCAGTCAGATAGCGAATGAAGTGCTTCTCTCTGGGGCGGAGCGTAAATGTCCGGGAATGCAGCAGGGCCACGGCCATGGGAGCGCCGTCCGCGATGGGACAGCAGACGCAGTTCATCCGCCGGGCATCCTCCTCCGGAATGCTGATGCCGATGGCGATGTAATTGCCTTTGCGGACCGCGTCGAAGATCGTGCCGCGGTCGCAGATGTACAGCAGGTCTGTGTGGCTCTGGAGTCCCAGCACGTCCAGCGTATCGTCCGGATCGATGTGCGCGTCGGCGATGAACGGATACCCTGTGAGATCCTTGAGCGAGACACGGGAAGAGTTGGCCAGTGGATGGGACTTGGACATCAGCGCGGTGACGGGAATGGAGCGCTGGAGGACCGTCATCTCCAGATTGTACTGGTCCGCCAGATCCATGTACTTGGGGATGACCTGCTCGAACAGCACCAGGATGCCCAGCCTGCAGTTCTGGGCCACGACGTTTTTCAGATTTTCCCGGAGGCCGGCCTCCAGAAATTTGTCGTGGGTCCTGTTCAGGTTGGGGAAGCAGTTTTTGTAATCAAAGAAACACTGGAGCACAAAGGCGGAGCGGGCGCAAATGATGGAGAGGCTGTCGCTCTCGGACATGGATTGCGGGATCTTCTGGATATTATTGCGCTCGGTGACGATCTTCTCAGCGTGGCTCATGAAAATCAGTCCCTCCGGCGTAGCGGTGATGCCGTTGGCCGTCCTGTGAAACAGGGGATAGCCGATCTCCTGTTCCACGTTCTTGATGATGGTGCTGAGATGGGACTGGGAGATATAGCAGTTTCGGGCGGCTTTGTTGACGGAGCCGCACTTGTACGCCTCCAGGATATAGACGAGGTGTTCTGTGTTCATGTCGCGCTCTCTTTCTCAAAACGGCGGAGGGACCTAATCCCAAATAGCGAAGGCTTAACAAAATCCCCTATAATCCGACAGCCAGGGGAGCATGTTATAATCGTAACAGGCAAAACAAAGGCGCCCGGTCAGAGGGGCGTTCAGATTTTATCAATCATTATAGCGCCAATTTTCAAAGAATACAAGATCCGCACCCGGCGGTGGAATGCGGATCAAAATGAGGGAAAGGAAGAGAGGCATGGCAGAGAAGAAGCGCGAAAAGTCCGTTGACGTGCTGGACCGGCTGTTCTGGACGGTGCAGCCACCTATGGGGCTGGTAAAGGGAGACTATTACCGGGCTGAGAATTGGTTTGCCCCGCATTTCCCAGGGGACAAGGGGTATCACGGCATTCTGGAAGTGGTCCGGCGGGACGGAACCCTGCAGATGGTGGAGTTCAACGAGATTAACAACCCCACCTATTACATCAGACGGTACCAGGGCGTTTCCAAGCGGCTGTCCGACTACGGCTTTCTGCAGGCCACCAAGGAGCGGACCGCCAAGTCCGGCGTGGTGCTGGTAAACGGTCTGACCCATCTGGAAGAGCAGATGGTGGCGGAGAACCGCCTCACAGGCGAGTTTGACCTGCTCACCGGCGCCTCCAACAGCATCAAGCGGTCTATGCTCCCACTGGCAGAGGAGATCGCGGGGCGGCTGGACAAGCCCTCCGGCCAGGTGTATTACGGCCTGTCCCAGGCGGTGGAGCCCGGCGTCACCGGGCGCTTGCAGATCGTGCTGGAGGCGGGAAAGATCATCTCCTGCGCCTACGACGAGATCTTTGCCGACCGGCAGGAGGAGATTGAGGACCCGGAGCTCAAGCCCTATTACCGGCAGTCCAAATACCACTGCCCGGACTACATCTCCACCATCGGGGCCGGGTTCAACAGCATCTTCGACCTGCTCAGCGCCCGGGTGCTGGAGACCCAGAGCCTCACCGACCTGACCGGGCTCCCCTTCACGGAGGAGCCCAAGCGAGCGAAGGAATGGGACAACTATCTGGAGCTGGCGAGGCGGATGGAGGATGCTCTGGCGGCCGACGGCCTGCGCTGAGCACACAATCAGGAATGTGACCGCCGGGGGCGGTTTCAGAAATATATCACCACCACGTCAGGAGGAGTACGATGAAGAAGAGAGTTTTCGCACTGTTCACCGCAATGTTCCTGCTCTGCGGGATGCTGGCCGGCTGTGGCCCCACCGGTTCCAGCTCGACGACCACGGACGGTTCCGACGATGGCGCCAAGGATACCCTGATCGTTGCTATCCCAGAGTCCCCCACCTACATGGACCCCATGGTGCAGGCCTCCATCGGGACCTATCGTGTCACCACCCAGATGTTTGACCGTCTGGTGATGATGGACAACGACATGAACCTGGTGCCGGGCCTGGCGGAGAGCTGGGAGGTTATCGACGATACCACCACCGTGTTCCATCTGCGCCAGGGCGTCAAGTTCCACAACGGGGAGGAGATGACCTCCGAGGATGTCAAGTACAGCCTGGAGCGCTGCATCGCAAACCCCGGCGTGAATTACAACTACCTCATCATCGAGAGCATCACCTGTGACGACGACTACACCGTCACCATCAAGACCTCCGCGCCCTTCAACGCGCTGCTGTACCGCCTGAGCCTGGACGCGGCCTCCATCATCTGCAAGAGCGCGGACACCAGCGCGGAGGAGTTCAACAAGAACCCCGTGGGCACCGGCCCCTTCAAGTTCGTCTCCTGGGAGCTGGGCGGCGACGTGGTCCTGGAGGCCTTTGAGGACTACTGGGGCGGCGCTCCGGCCGTCAAGCGCGTCATCTTCCGCACGATTCCCGAGGCGCTGAACCGCACCATTGGCCTGGAGACCGGCGAGGTGGACCTGGCCTATGACCTGGGCATCACCGACCTGGAGAGCCTGGCGGACAACGCGTCCGTCACCACCCTCACCTCCCCCAGCACCACCGTGTGGTATGTGGGCATGAACGTGCAGAAGGCGCCCTTTGACAACGAGAAGGTCCGGCAGGCCGTCGCCTACGCGCTGGACCCCCAGGGCTACATCGACCTGGTGTTCAGCGGCGAGGCCACACCCGCCAACTACACCATGCTGCCCCCCAGTGTGGACGGCTACGTCTCCGACTGCTCCGACTACTCCTGCAACGTGGAGAAGGCCAAGGAGCTGCTGGCCGAGGCCGGCTATCCTGACGGCTTCTCCACCACTCTCTGGTGCTCCGATACCCAGGTGATGCGGGACTCCGCCGTGGTCATTCAGGAGCAGCTGCGCCAGGTGGGGATCAACGCCGAGGTCAAGACCCTGGAGAGCGGACAGTTCCAGTCTGAGACCGGCAACGGCGCCCATGATATGTTCATCATGTCCAAGACCTCCATTGACCCCGACTCCATGCTGCGGTCCATGTACCACACGGAGGCTCTGGGGCCCTCCGGCAACCGCTGCTTCTGGACCACGCCTGAGGTGGACGCCTTGATCGATGAGGCCAGCACCACCACCGACACCGAGCACGCCATGGAGCTGTATGCGGAGATCCAGAGCAAAGTGGCGGAGGCCGCGCCCCTGGTCCCCATGGCGGTGGAGCACCTGAACGCCGGTATGCAGTCCAATGTGAAGGGATTCGGCCTGTATCCGGGCAAGTCCCACTACATCAACGGCACCTATTTTGAATAAGCGCATTCAGGCATTCCAGTGAGCGGGCGGCGGCAAAAGCCGCCGTCCGCTTGCGCGAATTTGCGTTATGGAAAAGGAGAGTGACAGATGTACCGTTTTATTCTCAAACGGCTGCTCATGCTGATTCCGGTGCTGCTGGGTGTCAGCTTCATCGTTTATACGATCCTGAGCTTCACCCCCGGCGACCCGGTGCAGATGATGCTGGGCGACAACTACTCCGAGGAATCCTACGCCGCCATGCAGGAGGAGCTGGGCCTGGATGATCCCTTCCTGGTCCAGTACGGCCGGTTTATCATCAACGCGGTCCACGGTGACTTCGGTACCTCATACAGCACCGGCAACCCGGTGGCGGCGGAGATCGCCGCCCGGCTGCCCAATACCATCCTGCTGTCGGCCTGCGCCATGCTTTTTGCCATTCTGATCGGAATTCCCCTGGGCGTGATCTCCGCCACCCATCAGTATTCGGCGGTGGACAACATTTCCATGGTGGGCGCTCTGTTCGGCGTCTCCATGCCGAACTTCTGGCTGGGGCTGATGCTGATCGTGATCTTCGCAGCGGGGCTGGGGTGGTTCCCATCCTCCAACTTTGAGACCTGGGGCGCTCTGGTGCTGCCGGCCGTCACCCTCAGCGCCAACTCCCTGGCGATGATCACCCGCATGACCCGCTCCTCCATGCTGGAGACGATCCGGCAGGACTACATCCGCACCGCACGGGCAAAGGGCCTGAAAGAGAGCGTCATCACCATCCGCCACGCTCTGCGCAACGCCATGATTCCCATTGTCACCACAGTGGGACTGCAATTCGGCTTCTCTCTGGGCGGCGCAGTGCTGGTGGAGACGGTGTTCTCCTGGCCCGGCATCGGCCGGCTGCTGGTGGACTGCATCGGCCTGAAGGACACGCCCGTGGTGGTGGCCTGCGTATTGGTGCTGGCCACGATGTTCACCATCATCAATCTGTGCATTGATATCCTGTACGCATTCCTGGACCCTAGAATCCGGGCCCAGTACAAAACGGCAAAGAGGTGATGCGGATGACTGGGAAAGTGAAAAACAAGAACAAGAAAAAGTCCCAGGCCGCCGCAGTATGGCGCCGCCTGAAGAAAAACAAGATGGCCGTTCTGGGACTCATCATTCTGGCCGTCATCATCTTCTTCGCCGTCTTTGCCGATGTGTTTTTTGACTACGAGACGCTGGTGATTCAGCAGAACGCATCCCTGAAGCTCCAGCCCCCCTCCGTCGAGCACTGGCTGGGCACCGACGAGGTGGGCCGCGACATCCTGGCCCGGATCGTCCACGGCGCCCGGATCTCCCTGCCGGTGGCCTTTGCCACCATCGCCATTGCCACAGTGGTGGGCGGCCTGCTGGGGGCCATTGCCGGTTACGGCAGCCGCCGGGTAGACGATGTCATCATGCGTGTCATGGACATCTTCCTGGCGATCCCCAGCATCCTGCTGTCCATCGCCCTGGTGTCCGCCATGGGCACCAGCGTCACGAATATGATGCTGGCCATCAGCATCTCCAACATCCCGCCCTTTGCCCGGATCGTCCGCTCCGCCGTTCTGACCATCAAGAACGAGGAGTACATCGAGGCGGCCCGCGCCATCGGCGCCAGCGACAAGCGCATCATCCTCAAGCACATCCTGCCCAACTGCATGGCCCCCATCATTGTGCAGGCCACGCTGTCCATCGCCGGGTCCATCCTGGCCATTGCCAGCCTCAGCTTCATCGGCCTGGGCATCAGCCCGCCCACGCCGGAGTGGGGTTCTATGGTCAGCACCGGCCGGCAGTATTTCCGGGCGGCCTGGTGGGTGTGCGCGTTCCCGGGCTTTGCCATCATGTTGACCATCCTCTCCCTGAACCTGCTGGGAGACGGACTGCGGGATGCCCTGGACCCCAAGCTGAAGAACTGAGGAGGGAGGACGCCACATGGAAGAGAACAAGCAGCACAAGACCGCTTTGCCAGAGACGGAGCCCATCCCCTCCGCGCAGGCCCCGGAGGCCCTGCTGGATATCCGCGGCCTGCGGGTGGAGTACCACACCGACGAGGACGTGGTCTACGCCGTCAACGGCCTGGACCTGACCATCGGAAAGGGCGAGAGCCTGGGTCTGGTGGGCGAGACCGGCGCCGGCAAGACCACCACGGCCCTGTCGGTCCTGCGGCTCATCGCGGACCCGCCGGGAAAGATCATGGGCCGCGAGATCTGGTTCGAGGGCGAGGATATGCGCCAGGCCAAGCCCGCGCGTCTGCGGGCGAGCCGCGGCAGCCAGTTCACGGGGCTTAGGC
>ENA-UOJK01002339-UOJK01002339.1-human-gut-metagenome-genome-assembly--contig:-C116-NODE-2339-length-10422-cov-4.814893_pt1 | contig 10422 bp, 9 predicted proteins | sample MGYA00242348_ERZ723895 | MGnify/ENA metagenome assembly ERZ723895
GGCTCCAAAAAAGCTGAGTGGGGACAGGCAAAGAATCATAGCGTGAGCGCGCTAGCAGACCACTCAAAAAAGAGGCTACTCTGCATATGGGACGCGCCGCTTTCTTTCTGATCTCTGCAGAGCGTCCTTCCTCGGACTATAAAAATTACCAGCCGCTAATAGAAGGCTCCTCTTCAGTAGCGATATTTTTCCTGCTCATCTTTGTTTGCGCGAAAAATGACATGGCTTGATAAGCCCGGTTTTCCATACCGCAGGGATGACCAAAACACTATATCCAGAGAACACAAAGAAAGTGGTCAAGCACAGCCGAATCAGCAGCGGCAGTTCTGCAAGCCATTGCTTGCAGCCCCACGTCAAAAGGATGGACAGGATTCCACCTATCAATATGTTCGGTGTTAAGTTCCAAAGAGATTTCAACGACAGGAATGATGCGGTCCGGCGAGCAGACTGCACATTCAGCATGCCGATTACTAGGGTGGCTACGCTGCTGGCAAGGGTCACTCCAAATACACCGAACTTTCGACAAAGCAAAATGCTCAATGTAACATTGCAGGCGATGCCGATGACACTGTTTACCGCGGGGTGCTTAGAGTCCTGATATCCGTATTGGACCCGGCTATATACCTCACGTAACGCCAAAGGGATAAAACTCAGGCTGTAGCCCATCAATGCCTGGGCTGTCATAGCCGCCGCTTCCGCGTCAAATGCGCCGCGGCCATATATGAGCAGGACTATGTCTTCCGCCTGGCTTACTGCGATCACAGTGACAGGCAGCAGCAGAATCACCAGAACCAAAATCGCCCGTTCTGTCAGTTGGGCCACAGCCTGTTCCTTTTCCTGCGAAATATATTCTGTTACATGGGCATAAAGCACGGAGCAGAGGGAGCAAATCAGTGTCCCTACCAGATTGGAAAGTGTAGCGGCATAGCTCATGGCAGTGACCGTCCCATCCGCCAGTCCGGATACCAGGATTTTGTCTACCATTTGGTTGATATAAACTGCACCATAGCCGATAGAAAGTGGTCCAACCATTGCGAGAAGCGAACGGACCTGCGGATTACGGAACGGATTTCTACTGCTCTTCCTCAAATAAGTCCGCGCCTGATAACCCAGAAACCCGGCGCTGAAGGTTGCATACAACCAATATCCAATGACTAGGGAGTCCACGCCCAGATAGGGCGCTCCCAAAATAATCACGATAACCAGGATCACGCTTTGGTACAATCCCTCCAGTTGACCTGGGATAAAGCGTTTGTTGGAGTTGAGAAGTGCATGAAAAACCGCCATCCAAACCAATGGAATGAGGATCGGGGAAAATAGGCGAATATAGCCCCCGAGCTGGCTACTCAATTCCTGGGAATAGCTTGGGGCCAGCAATTTTGAGATCCAGGGGGAAAGCATAAAAATGGTCGCTGAAATCGCCGCTACAACGATGGTGCCTGCGCAAAGGGTGTCGCTGGCAAACTGCCCGGCTTCATTCTGGGTCTCTTCCTTCACATGAATATAAACAGATACCACTGCGGTAAGCATCACTTGAACCAGCAGATATTGGATGTCGCCGATAAATCCATAGGACAGATTGATCAGGTCAGTCTCGGCATTGGCGCCAAAAATGCCGGCGATTACCATCTGCTTGAAAAAACCCAGCGCCTTGACCAAAATCAGCACGCCACTGACAGAGAGAATATTTTTCAGCAAACGAGACTGCATCCCAGAGTATCCTTTCAAATCTTCAAATCACTGCTGCAGAGACTCCTTTTTGTAGGAAGAAGTCTCCCGGCATAGGACAAAAAAGCCGCCAGCACAGATACCCACAAGTCCAAAGAAGATCACAAAGGCCGTAAATGCCTCCTGTCGGGTGGCGGGCCGGGTAGTGTGGCCGATCTGGACCGTCACGTCCTCCTGCTCCGCCGAGAAGGTGATATTCAGATGGTTTTCCTGCGCAATCTCCTCCAGCAGGGCCACTGCCTCTTCCGCCCGCGCATCCAGCGCCCGGGCGGCGTCATCGAGGCGCTGCGCCATTTCTTCACTGGCCTGGCGCAGCGCGGGATACTCGTTTTCCAGCAGATTCAGCCGGGTATCCAGCTGTTCCAGATCCAGCTGCAGCTGGCGGTATTCCGCTGCCTGGGAAAGAATGGAGGCGTAGATCTCATTGACGGCGGCGTCGCTGGTACTCAGGCCGCCCACGGTATCCAGCAGAGATCTGGCATACTCGGATTTGCTGATATTTTGCAGCAGCGTCTCCCGCTCCCGCCGATACTGAGCCAGAGTGCTCTGACGTAGCTCATCGGGCAGGTAAAACGCATCCGGGGCGTTCAGATCCCAGTAGATAGGAACAAGCTCGTCCTCATCAAAGATCAGGATTTCTTCTTTCATCTCTAGGAGCTGCTCTTGCTGCGATTCCGTAATAGAGGAATCGTTCCGCACACCGTCAATGTACGAACAGAGGACCTTGCGCTGCTCCTTGATGTAGTCGTAACAGTCCACATAATAGGTGATACCCATGGGGACCTCCGCAAAGTCCACCGGCTCCCATGCCTGGGCGCTGCCGGACCCTTCCGCCGAGGCCCGGCCGGAAAAGAAGAATCCAGCAGCAAGACCCAGCAGGAGGAACCCGGCCACAATGACCAAAAATAGTTTCCAATCGCGCCGGAACCCGGAAATAAGGTCCTGAACGCGCAGTTCACGATTGTTCATTCTTTACGTGCTCCTCTTTTTGTACAGGAAATAGATACAGGAAGATACAGGCCATCAGGAATCCTCCGGACAGCAGGACGGTACTCCAGGAACCGTTGCAGAAACTCATAGCAAAAAACACACACAGCCCGATATAGATCTTTTGGGGGATGTCTCCGGCATCAGGAAAACCCCCAGCACGACCGGCAGATTGGCATACATATCACCCACCAGACCGTTGTTGGCGCTGGATCCGGTCCCCATATATTCTCCGATCACCTTGGGGATCTTAATGGAATAGACCGGGTCATAGGACAGCTTCCCCAAAATCCCGTCCCGGAACAGATTCAGCGGGTGCTCCCGGAAAAATTGGGCGTACACCTCGCTGAGCTGGACAGGCACGTACATGAGCCTGCGCACAAACAGGGACATGGGGGTGAGAAACTGGGCCCCGGCCTCCAGCACCCAGCAGCCCATGACTCCCAGTGACAACAGCCCGGCGCACCAGCGGTACATCCATTTCCGGTACAGCAGGTAGCAGAACAGCAGTAAAAAGAGAAACAAAAACACGGACTTCTGTGCGCTGATGGAGTAATAGAACAGATAGACTACCACCAGCACGCCTACCGCCACGTACCGGCGCTTTTGCAGCCAGTACAGGATCAGCACGGACAAAATGACCGTCATCCAGGAGAGAACGTAGGCAAAAAGACCGGGAATATCGTAGGCTGCTGCCTCTGCCCGGATCCCATAGACATCTGAAAGGTTCAACTTCAGCCGGAATCCGGTATAGATCCCCGAGATCCCCATAACGAACAGGCACGCCCCCACACTCACGAGAAAAAATAACAAGGAGGTATGCCGGTGGGGCAGTTTGGGCACCAAGATGGTGGGCATACGCAGCTGCACCGCCAGCAGCACCAGCCAGTACACCGCCACTGCGCAGAAGAAGCCCAGATCACTTCCCTTGCATCCCAGATAGGACGTCATCGGGAGAAAGTAAACATAGTTCATCAGCGTCACCAGGATGGAGGAGGGACGTTCCTCCTGTCCCTGGAGCCCCACCACCAGGGGCAGACACACCAATACCAGCAGCCAGGAAAGGGCGTATTTGATCCACACCAGATCCGTGGTAAAGCCGCTGTAGGCGTAGATGGGAGAGAGCTGCGTAAGGTACATGAAGTCCAGCACCAGCCGGTAGAGGAGGATCAGTCCGCACTGGAACAAAAACTGATGCCTCCGGCTTACGCGGGAGAGCTTCTCCAGGGATTGGGCCGCCCGGCTCCCACGCAGTTTTTCTGTGACAGATGGCAGCTTCATTTACCCGTTTGTCTCCTCTTTTTTGTCAAACCGGCCTGTGAAGTCCAGGGAGGCCACGTCCTTGAGCGGCAGTTTCACCGGCATTCCGGTGGCCGCGGACTGATACATGGCAAGGATCATCTCCAGCGCCCGGCGGCCGGCCTGAGCGTCGATATACGGGGCCCGGTCATGGACGATGGCGTCCATCATATCCGCGTAAACGGCGGTATGGCCGTTGCCGTAGACATTGCTGGTGGCCTCCTGAAGCCCCTGCAGGGCTGCGTCCTCCTCCCGTTGGTCGGCAAACTGCCAGACGTCGATGTTATTGGTGGAGGTACCGCCGATCTTCACCGTTCCCGTCTCACCGAAGAGATACAGCGTCTCTTCCAGGTTTTTGGGGTAGACGTTGGTGGTGCCCTCGATGGTGCCGATGGCGCCGTTGGCGAATTTCACCACCGCCATGCCCACGTCCTCACATTCCAGATAGTGATGGAACTGCTGAGCCGTCTGGGCATAGACCTCCACCACATCATCCCCCATCATCCAGCGCAGAAGATCCACGCCATGGATGCACTGGTTCATCATGCAGCCTCCGTCCTGGGCCCAAGTGCCGCGCCAGGGGGCCTGGTCGTAATAGCCCTTGTTCCGGTTCCAGCGCACATGGATGGAGCCGTGGGAGAGCTTGCCGAACCGGCCCTCCTCCAGGGCCTTCCGGGTGGCCTGGACCGCGGGATTGAACCGGTTCTGGTGGCAGGCGCACACCTTGACATGGTGGGCCTGGGCAGCCTCCACAATGGCATCGGCGTCCGCCATGGACATGGCCATGGGCTTTTCGATGATGACGTTGACGCCGTGGGCAATGCAGTAGAGGGCGATCTCCGCGTGGATTCCGCTCTCCGTGGCAATGGCCGCCAGAGTGGGCTGCTCCGCCTCGATCATCTCCCGATAGTCGGTATAGCGGCGGATGGAGGTGTCCTTCTCCAGGCCGTGCTTGGCCAGGAGGGTCTCCATGGCCTCCGGCTTGACGTCGCACACAGCGGCCAGTTCCAGGTGGTTGTTCAGCACGGCTTTGATGTGGTTGACGGCGATCCGGCCGCAGCCGATGAGCACGTATTTCATGTTGATGGTCCCCTTTTATTCCTTGAAAATTTCCTCGTACAGGGCCAGAAGCTTTTTTTCCTCCACGCCCCAGTTGAATTCTTCCCGCACGGCCTGACGGCCATTCTCTCCCATCTGCCGGGCCTCCTCCGGATGATCCAGCAGATACCGGATAGCGGAGGCGATCTCCTCCACGTTCTCCGAGTCCACACAGATGCCGCAGTGCCAGCGCTCTACGAATGCCCGGTTGTAGGCAGACCCGTTCATCACCACCGGCAGCCCCATGGCCAGATACTCACAGATCTTGGTGGCCAGATTCTCAGCCTTCCAATACTGGCCCTGGTTCAAAAGCGGAGAAAGGCCCACCCGGCTGGTCTGCAGAAGCGCTGCCACCTGGTCCTTGGCCAGGACGCCCCGGTAATCTACGCTGGAAAATTCCGGCATCTTCCGGAGCTGGGCCTCATAGTCCGCCGGAGAGATCGGGCCAGCCAGCGCAAGTGTACACTTTGCCGACGCCGCAGCCCGGATCGCACTGGTGATGCCCCGGGCCTCCGTCAAAGAACCTGTCAGGCAGATCTGATCCTGGTTCCGTACGGCTTCCGGATCATACCGCTCATAAAAATCCTCCAGCTTGACGCTGTTGTCTACCAGCGCTGTGTGGGGACACCTTCCCGCAAAGGGGTCCTCTCCGTTCACGGTGCAGGGAAAGATGGCCCCGTCCAGGCGCCGGAGGACGTAACGCTCATACCGCGCATATCCAAACGCAATGATCCGCGTGCACCAGCCCGGCAGATAGGGTTTTTGCCGCAGCTGCACGGCATAGAGCTCGTGACTGTCGAAAATCACCTTTTTCCCCCGGCGCTTGAGCTTGATTCCGTAGGGAAGCAGCTCCGGATCATGAAGGTGATAAAGGTCTGCGTCTACGGCCAGTGCCGCCTCATACACTTTGCGGGCAAAGGAGGTCATCCGGGTAAGCCGCCCGCCGGAGGGCTGTCCCACACCGATGATCCGGACACCGGAGTTCTCCCCGCTCTCTCCCCGCTGCACCAGAAAAACCTGGTAACCGGCCTTTGCCAGAGAGACGCACTCCTTTTGAAAAATACGCGTGTCTCCCGGCTGATGGGCACTGGTCATATGGCATACTTTGATCATTCCTGAAACTCCTTCATACGGACGCGTTCCCAAAAGAGAAGCTGCCGGCTTTACAGAACCTCGATGTTCTCCCGGTTTTGAATGTGCTTGGTCACATTCTTGCAGTCAAAGACCGGCACGCCGCACTCGGCCACCATCTGGTAGTCCACCTTGGTGTGGGCCGTGGTGATGATGACCAGATCATAGGCTTTGACGGTCTCCGGCGTCAGCGCCTCCAGGCCCTGATACCACTGGCCTTCATGACGGTACTTGGGGATAAAGGGATCATAGAAATCCGTCATGGCCCCCGTTTTATGGAACTCCTCGATGACCCGGATGGCGGGGCTCTCCCGGTAGTCGTCGATATCCTGCTTGTAGGCCACGCCCAGCACCAGGACCTTGGAGCCGTTCAGAGCCTTCTTATAGCGGTTGAGGATCTTTCCGGCCCGCTCCACCGTGTACTCAGGCATCCGGTCGTTGACCATCATGGACGCTTCGATCATGGAGGTGTGGAAGCCGTACTCCCGGGCCTTCCAGCTGAGGTAATAGGGATCCAGGGGGATGCAGTGGCCGCCCAGGCCGGGACCGGGATAGAATGCCTGGAAGCCGTAAGGCTTGGTTTTGGCGGCGTCCACCACTTCCCAGATGTCAATGCCCATTTTATTGCACAAAATGGCCAGCTCATTGATCAGGCCGATGTTGACGTTTCGATAGGTGTTCTCCAGGATCTTCTCCATCTCTGCCACAGCGGGAGAAGATACGGTGGTCACGTCCCCATCCAGAATGGAGTGGTACACCATGGAGATCACCTCCGTGGCGTCAGCACCGATGGCACCCACAACCTTGGGGGTGTTGCTGGTCTTATAGATGAGGTTGCCCGGATCCACCCGCTCCGGGGAGAAGCCCAGGTAAAAGTCCTCCCCGCACTTGAGGCCGCTGCCCTCCTCCAGGATGGGGCGAATCAGCTCCTCCGTGGTGCCGGGATAAGTGGTGGACTCCAGCACTACCATGGATCCCCGTCTGAGGTGCTTGGAGATGGCGATGGTGGAATCCCGGACGTAGCTGATGTCCGGCTGCTGGTGCTTGTCCAGCGGCGTGGGCACGCAGATGGCGATGAAATCCACATCACACACCCGGGAGAAATCCGTGGTGGCGCTGAGCATCCCGGCATTCACCAGCTTTTCCAGATCCGCGTCCACCACGTCGCCGATGTAGTTTTTCCCGGCGTTCACCATGTCCACCTTTTCCTGTTGGACATCAAAGCCGATGGTGCGGAACCCGTGTTTCGCCTTATCCACCGCCAGGGGCAGTCCCACGTATCCCAGACCGCAGACACCCATACACAGGGTCTTGTTTTGGATCTTTTCGATCAGTTCTTCTTTCATGGACATATCAATTATTCCTCCAAAGACTTTTTCAAGTTGGATAAAAATTTCTGATGATCAATTGCAAAGTTGCCGGAGACTGTCTGCCCGGCGGGAACTTCTTTCGTCACGACAGACCCGAGGGATACCCGGGCGCCGTCGCCCACGCGCACGCGGTTGGACACAATCGCCCCGACGCCGACCCAGACGTGATCTCCCACCCGGCTGTTCCCGCAACAGCGGCTGCCATTCGCCAGCAGGCAATTCCGACCGATATGGGAGCCGTGCGCAATGAAACACTGGGCATCCACTTTTGTATTTTCTCCAATCCGGGTCTCTTCCCAGGGAAAAATCCCGGTACTGATGGCTACCTGTTCAAAAATTTCCACATGGTCTTCGATGATGATCCGGGCAGTATCCTCCACAGAGACATTTTGACCCTGTGCATCCTTTGAAAAAGAGAATCCCTTGCAACCGATCACCGCACCGCTGCGGATGGTCACATCATTTCCGATGATCACGCGTCCCTTGATGACCACAAAGGGTTCAATTGTCACGCGGTCTCCGATGACGACGTTTTCACGGTCAATGGCTGCCAGGGGACTGATGGAGCACCCCTCCCCCACCACAGTAGCCGCAGAAGCGCCCACATAATCCGGATGGCGAGCCAAGCGGTTGTGAATCTCAAAGAGTGCAGCCTTGGGCCGGTCACAGAGGAACACACCTTTGATATGGGGCGGGATCTTTTCCGCCAATGCGGAGGTAGTCAGCACACAGGAAATCTTGGAATTATCCAGAGCCGGGAGGAATTTTTCCTTTTCCAGAAACGTCAGAAACTGGGACTGCTCCTGTTCCGTGGCAAATGCGATGCAGTTGAATTCCCCATCTGCAGCCAGCGTACCGGAAACGCCCCGGACAGCTTCAGATAATTTCATCACAGAACCTCCAAAACCGCGTCGATAACCTTGCGCTGCTCCGCCTCTTCCAGATAGGGATGCATGGGCAGGGAGAAGGTCCGGGCACAGTAGTCGTCCGCGTTGTGGAAGGTCTCTCCGTAATGAGGCTCGTCCCGGAACACCGGCAGCGCGTGCTGGGGCGTGGGATAGTAGATCATATTGGGGATCCCGGCCTCCTTCAGGTGGGCCACGATGGCGTCTCGCTGGGCGGTGTCCTTCGCCAGCAGGGCATACTGGGCCCAGGCGCTGACGCAGCCCTCCGCCACAAAGGGCGTCACAAACCGGCCGGCAAACGCCTCGTTGTACCGGCGGGCCACCGTCTGTCGGGCGTCGATCTCATAGGTATCCAGAGCCTTAAGCTTAGGCAGCAGCACGGCGGCCTGCATGGCATCCAGCCGGGAGTTCATGCCTACCCGCACATTGTCGTACTTGCCGCCGGGGCCCTTGCCGTGGACGCACAAAGACCGGCACAGCTGATCCACCGCGTCGTCGTCCGTAAAGATCGCGCCGCCGTCGCCGTAGCAGCCCAAGGGCTTTGCCGGGAAGAAGGACGTGGTGGCGATATGGCCGAAAGCACAGGCCTTTTTCCCATGATAGGAGGCCCCGAAGCTCTGGGCAGCATCCTCGATGAGGAAGAGCCCGTATTTCTCACAGATGGGCCCGATGGCATCATAGTCACAGGGATTTCCCAAAATATCCACTGCCACCACGGCCTTGGGGGTCAGCTTTCCCTCCGCCAGCACGGCCTGGATCTGCCGCTCCAGGCCCGCCGGGCTCAGGCAGTAGGTGTCCGGAGTGATGTCACAGAATACAGCAGTGGCCCCAAACATTTTGGCCGGCTCCGTGGAGGAGATGAAGGTCATGTCCGGGCAGAACACCGCGTCCCCGGTACCCACACCTGCCACCATATAGGCGATCTGCAGGGCATCCGTACCGTTGGCGCAGGTGATGCAGTGCTTCCGCCCGGTGAAGGCCGCCAGCTGCGCCTCCAGCTCCTTCACATAAGGGCCGCCGATAAACTGGGCAGAGTCCAGCACGCCCCGGATATTGGCATCAATCTCATCTTTTAGTGCACGATACTGTGCTTTTAGATCAATAAATTGCATATTCTTCACGCTTTCTTTTTGATAAAGGGCTTTGCAGGGTTTCCCACCACGGTCTGACCGGGGGCAACATCTTTCACAACAACGGCACCCAAGCCTACAAACGCATTCTCTCCGATGGTGCACTGATTACGGATAATATCGCCGGCGAGATAGGCATTCTCTCCCACATGCACGCTGCCGCTGACACTGCACGGAACTGGCATTGCCGCATTTCTTCCAAACCAGCAATTATGCGCGATATGCCCCAGCGCATCGATCTTGACTCCGTCCTCCAGAACGGTGTCATCAATGGTTCCACGGCTGATACAGACGTTTTCACCGATCAGAACATCGTTGCCGATACTGACGCCGCCAAAATGCTTCACCATGACCTTGTGATGCCCGGCATCCTCGGTATAGGCATATCCATCGTGACCAATCACAGCACCGGAGTGAATATCACACCGGCTTCCCACCGTCACCCGGTTCAACAGCACCACACTATTCCAGATGACCGTATCATCCCCGATGGTGATGTCCCCATCCAGCGTGCAGTTGTGGCCGATCCGGACGTTTCTTCCCAGCTTGACCCGCGGACCGATATAGGTAAACTGCCCCACGGCGGGCCGCTCCTCTGGTTGGGCATAAAAATGCTCAATCGAAGAAAAAAATGCGTGCTTGCTTTCCGGTGTCCGGATCACATTGGGAGCGTTACCGCCATCGACATCCTCCGCAACGAATACCAGAGCCAGACCCGTCAGATCCATTCCCAGCGGGATGTTCTCCTGCTTTTTGATCCAGGTGAAGGACCCC
>ENA-UOJK01002354-UOJK01002354.1-human-gut-metagenome-genome-assembly--contig:-C116-NODE-2354-length-10363-cov-6.819073_pt1 | contig 10363 bp, 8 predicted proteins | sample MGYA00242348_ERZ723895 | MGnify/ENA metagenome assembly ERZ723895
TAAATAATTACAAAATAAGAGTAAGTCTTTCATTGGTTTCAGTTATTTATAAATTTACTTTTATATATAAGGAACAGTATTGAAATTTACATTAATTCAGCAAAAATCCAAACAATGTGATATTATGATAGAAAGAGGTTCATTTTGATGAATCAAAATGATTTAATGTTCCAAAATTGGGGGGAGCGTTATGGAGAATGATAAGTTGCTGCTGCATAGCCGTAAGATTATAGCGATTGGGATCTGTTTATTATCAATCCTCACTGTGATTTTCCTCTATGACTTTAATCGCCGTACTGATTATCAGGTTGAAGCTATCACACAAAGCTATCTTATGGAAAGCGCCAATCAGGGAAGTGACTCCATAATCCATCAAGTCAATGACAGACTGGTTAATCTTCGCTTTACTGCGGACTATCTGATTCAGGAAACAGACGCTAATGCTCGCTATGAAGTGATGGAAAAGCTGATGGATAATGATCATTTCAATCAGTTTTTACTTATTGATAAGGAAAATCAGCAGCTGGCTGTCAGCGGCATAGAAAGCTCACTGGCAGATCTGCGTTTTTATGATTCATCGCTTTTTGGGCAGGAAGGCATCAGTGATGTTTATCAGCTGGGATCGATGAATCAAAAAGTCATCAGCTACTATGTTCCGGCTTTTAATAATGGTGAGCTGGCAGGTGAATTCATCGCGACAATGTCGATTGAAAAGATTGCTGACACAAGTTTGAATACGACTTTTCAAAGCAACGCGTATTATTATGTCATCGCGGCTGATGGCACAATGATTCAGCAGAGTGAACATCAGGATTCACTGTATGACGGCCGTAATTATTATGACTACCTCAAATCGATGGATGATCCCGGTATAACGGTTGATGAATTACAGGCTATGATGATGAATAACGAGACGGGCAGCTTTTATCTGAGTATTGGCAGTCAGCATCGTTATGTGTATATCCGTCCTTTGCCTATTAATAATTGGTATTTGTTTACTTTGGTATCCAGTGATAATTTACTGGTTCAAAATGAGAAGCTTTCAAAGTCTGCTTATTATCTGACCATTAAGCTGGTTTTGACCTTTATCTGTTTCTTTGCCGCTTATTATTATTTGGCAAACCGTTCTTATCAAGGAACAATAGAAGCTAAACGATCAGTGGAACGCAGCAATCGAATGTTTGAGCTGGCGCTCCAGCACTCCTTTGCGACGATGTTTGAATATGATATACAAAAGGATGCCGCCTATTTCTTGAAGGAAAGAAATATCAAAGCGCTTTGTGATTATGACAGTCTGTGTCCTTTCAGCAAGCTGGTGTTTGAAAACCGTTGTCTGAATGAGACGGAAAAAGAGAAACTGTTGGACGCACTGAGCCAGATGGCGGATGGCGCTGAAAAAGCCGTCTTTGAAATTAGTTCAGGGATAAAGTTTGATGAGCCGCACTGGTTCCGTTTTACGCTGGCCAAGCTGCCCTCAGAAGCTGACGGTAAAAATATTCTGGGCATAGTGGAAGATATCAGCGATGATGTGCGCAAACGCCGTCAGCTGGAACAGGAAATCAGCATGAAAGAAGCGCTGTTCCATGAAGCTATCAGTGTTTGGACACTGAATCTTGACAGCAAGATTATCTGCAGCTACACGCGTGATGGCATGATTCAGGATGCGGTTGAAGCAAATTATGATGAGATTTGTTTGGCAATGCTGAAAATTGTTCATGAGGATGATGCTGAAATGGTTGCCGAGGCAATGAATTTTACTAATTTGAAGCGTGAATTTGCGGAAGGCAGGGAACAGCGCATTGAATATCGCATCAACCGGCGTCATGAGGTAAAAGATTTTATCTGGGTAGAGAGTGTATTTAGTTTTTACACATTAGATAATCAGACACCGATGCTATTATGTTATACGATGAATATCAACGAGGAAAAGCGAAGACGCATGGAGCTTAAATTTAAGTCTGAAAGAGATCCGCTGACCGGCCTGTATAACCGAACGGCTTTTGAACAGCTGGTAAATGATGATTTAAACAGCTTATCGCTGAATCAGACGGCGGCTTTCTTTATGATGGATCTCGATGAATTTAAACTGGTGAATGATACATTGGGACATAATGCAGGCGATGAGCTGCTGATGCAGGTTGCTTATCATCTGCGTGATATCCGCGATCATAACGGTTTGTGTGAAATATCGATCGCCCGCTTTGGCGGTGATGAATTTGTCGCTTATTTAAAGGGTGACAAACGGCAGGATGTTATGGATATTGCAGAGCGGATCTTGGCAGATATTCAAAATATTAAGCTGCCTGAACGTGTCGAACTGAGGATATCAGTCAGTATCGGTATTGCATTTATTGATCAGCAGCATCATAATTTTGCTGATTTATATGAGAGTGCTGATCAGGCGCTTTATGAAAGCAAGCGCAGCGGAAAGAATCGCATCAGCATTCATAATTAAAGGCGGATCGTTTAATTGGAAAATATTACAGCTGATTCAAAAAGACGGTACTTGTTTGATCGTGTATAATATTGAACGGATCGCTTAAGGATAAGTTAAATTTTTTAGATGTTGAAGCAATCGCTTTTATGATACAATAGGAGTGAAAAAAACAGTGTGTGTCACGATGACAGGCTGATGAATAAGATAGAAGCAGATGGAGGGTTTTTTATGAGTGAAGAAGTAATTAAAATCGAAGGTGGGCATCGATTAAGAGGCAGCGTTAAAATCAGCGGCTCTAAGAATGCTACGGTAGCATTGATCCCGGCAGCGATTCTGGCAAATGGGCCGGTAACGATCTGCGGTGTTCCGAATATTTCGGATGTTGAGTCACTCTCCGTTTTACTTCGTGATTTGGGTGTTGATGTTTGTATTAAGGAAAGTAAGGATCATATCGTTATTGATCCTACGCATATGGAAAATAAGCCAATGCTTCAGGATGCGGTGCAGAAGCTTAGGGCATCTTATTATTTCATGGGCGCTTTGCTGGGTAAGTATGGCAAGGTTGTAATGAAAATGCCGGGCGGCTGTTATCTGGGGCCGCGGCCAATTGATTTACATCTTAAAGGTTTTGAAGCGCTGGGCGCTGCGGTGAAGTATGAGCATGGCGCTTATGAGATTACGGCTGATAAGCTGATCGGCAATAAGATATTCCTCGATATTTCCTCAGTGGGTGCTACAATCAATATCATGATGGCTGCCGTTTATGCGCAGGGCCGTACAATTATTGAGAATGCCGCCAAGGAACCGGAAATTATCGATGTCGCAACCCTGCTTAATAAAATGGGCGCAAAGATTCGCGGTGTTGGTACGAATGTTATTACGATTGATGGTGTGGATCATCTTGATGGATGTTTCCATGAGATTATTCCAGACCGTATTGAGGCTGCCACATATATTGTACTGGCGGCGGCTGCGGCTGATGAGATGACGGTTGAAAATATTATTCCGGCTCATCTTGAAAGTCTGCTTTCTAAGCTGCAGGAAATTGGTATCGATATTAAGGTTGATGTGGATAAGGTGACGATTCGCCGCGGTGATCAGCCTTTAAAGTGTACGGATATTAAAACTTTGCCGTATCCGGGCTTCGCGACTGATATCCAACAGCCGCTGACTGCCTTGCTGACGCAGGCGCACGGCCAGTCGGTAATTACTGAAACAATTTATACGGAACGCTTTAAGCATTGTCAGGAATTGAATAAAATGGGTGCGGATATCGATGTGCGGATTCCTTCCTCATTTATCAATGGGCCAAGCCGTTTATCCGGCAGTGTGGTAGAGGCAACCGATCTGCGCTGCGGTGCTTGTTTAGTGATTGCCGGTTTGATTGCTGATGGTGTTACTGAAATACATGCTGTATATCATATTGACCGTGGTTATGAAAACCTTGACGGTAAATTAGAAGCACTGGGTGCTAAAATCTGGCGAGAAACGATTTAAGATATATGCATTGTTTCATTAAGTGAATCAATGCATTTTCTTTAATATTTCCATTAGGAGGTTTAAACATGGAAGAAAAAGATTACCGGTTGGAGAGAGATTCATTAGGTGAAAAGCTGGTACCTAAAGATGCATTATATGGCATTCAGACTCAGCGTTCAAAGGAAAATTTCCCAATTACCGGTCTGCGGACACATCCGATGATGGTCCGTTCATTAGGAATGGTTAAAAAAGCCTGCGCATTGGCTAATTATCGCACCAATCATCTTGATAAAGAACGGCTTGTTTAGATTTTACAGGCTTGCGATGATGTGATTGCCGGCAAGCTGAATGAATATTTTGTTACTGATGTGATCCAGGGCGGTGCCGGTACTTCAGTAAATATGAATACCAATGAGGTTATCGCTAATCGGGCGGCTCAGCTGGCAGGCCGTGAATTAGGTAAATATGATTACATACACCCTAATGATCACATTAATTTTGGACAGTCAACCAATGATGTGTTTCCGACCGCGGGTAAGATTACCTGTCTGTTTTTAGTTGATGAGCTGCTGAATGAGCTGCAGCTGCTTCAGGAAGCATTGCTTGATAAGAGTCTGGAATTTAATGATGTCATCAAATTAGGCAGAACTCATCTTCAGGATGCTGTACCGATTACGTTAGGTCAGGAGTTTCATGCCTATGCGACTTCTTTGGTAAGAGATATCCGGCGGATTAAAATTGCCTTTCAAAACCTAAAATCGGTGAATATGGGCGCTACCGCGGTGGGTACTGGTTTGAATGCTGATGAGAATTACCGCCGTACTTTAATTCCAATTTTAAGTGAGATTACAGATATTGATCTGACCAGTGCCAGAGATTTGATTGACGGTACACGCAATGTTGATCCATTTGTCTGGGCGCATAGTTCTTTAAAGACATTGGGTGTCAATTTATCTAAAATGTGCAATGATCTGCGTTTAATGGCATCAGGCCCTAAAACTGGTTTTTATGAGATTATATTGCCTGCCCGTCAGCCGGGCAGCTCAATCATGCCGGGTAAAATTAATCCGGTTATTCCTGAGGTGGTAAATCAGGTTTGCTTCCAAGTATTCGGCAATGATGTAACGATTTTAAAAGCGGCGGAAGCCGGTCAGATGGAATTGAATGTGTTTGAACCGGTGCTGTTCTTCAATTTGTTTCAGTCAATTGAGGCATTAAGTCATGCGTGTGCGACACTGCGCTGCAACTGCATCATGGGTATTGTTGCGAATAAAGAACGGTGTGCCGATCTTGTGGATATATCTTTGGGTACCGCGACAGCGTTGGCACCGCATATCGGTTATGCCAATGCCTCGAAGTATGCGAAACAGGCACTGGCGGAGAATAAAAAGCTGAAGGAACTGATTCTTGAAGCGGGTCTGATCTCTAAGGAAAAGCTTGATGAGGTGCTGAATGCGCGTGAAATGACACGGCCGGGTATCCCGGGAATGCGCCGTCATAAGCGTAAAAAGGAGGATAAGTAGATGCGTGAATTTGATGTAAGACAGCTCACAGAGGCTGTATCCACCATGGTTCAGGATGTGAACTACCGCTATCCTGCAGATGTGAAGCAGTGTCTTGATTCAGCCTGTGAAAAAGAAACCAGCCGCATCGGTAAAGCAACGCTGGAATATTTAAAGCTGAACGCGGCTATTGCGGATGAAAAGCATATCCCAATCTGTCAGGATACCGGGATGGTTGTCGTATACCTCTATGTCGGTCAAGATGTGCATTTTACTCATGGCTCGGTCAATGAGGCGATTCAGGAAGGTGTGCGTCAGGGCTATGATAAGGGCTATTTAAGAAAATCAATGGTTTCAGAGCCGTTGTTTGAACGTGTTAATACGAAGGATAATACACCTTGTATGATTTATACTTCCATCATTGACGGTGAACAGGTGATTCTTGAAATTACATGTAAGGGTGCCGGCAGTGAGAATATGAGTGTCATTGAGATGCTGAAACCCGCGCAGGGCATTGAAGGTGTGAAACAAACGGTACTCAATGCTGTAAAAAAAGCCGGTCCTAATGCCTGTCCGCCGATGGTGATTGGTGTCGGTTTGGGCGGCAGCTTTGATTACGCGGCTTATCTGGCCAAAAAGGCTACGGTAAGAAGCTGTGACAGCGCGCATCCAGACCCACGCTACGCAGCGCTTGAAGACCAGCTGCTGAGTGAAATCAATCAGTTAAATATCGGCCCGCAGGGATTAAAGGGTGATACTACGGCGCTTAAGGTAAACATTGAAACCCATGCGACACATATTGCCTGCCTGCCATGCGCGGTCAATATATCCTGTCATATCACCAGACATGCGAGAAGGGAGTTTTAAGATGAAGCTGACAACACCCATTACTAAAGAAAAGCTGGCTGGCTTAAAAGCCGGTGATGCAATCGAAATAACCGGTACTATTTATACCGCCCGTGATGCCGCGCATAAGCGAATGAATGAGATGCTTGAACGCGCTGAGGCACTGCCTTTTGATATTAAGGATGCGGTGATTTATTATGTTGGTCCGACACCGGCAGCACCTAATCATGTGTTTGGCAGCGCTGGACCTACAACCTCGATGCGGATGGATGCCTATGCGCCCCGGCTCTATGATCTGGGTTTAAGCGTAAGCATTGGCAAAGGCTACCGCACCCAAGCGGTTGTGGATGCGATTAAACGCAATCACGCTGCCTATATGGTTGCCATCGGCGGTGCCGGAGCACTTTTGTCACAATGTATAAAAAAGGCTGAACTAGTCGCTTTTGAAGAGCTTGGCCCGGAAGCGGTTTATCGTCTGGAGGTTGTTGATTTTCCGGTAACCTTAGCCATTGACGGTGAGGGTCATAACTTATATGAAGAATAATATTTTAGAAATCTGCTGCGGCAGTCTTGAGGATGTAATCGCGGCTGATGCCGGCGGTGCGGATCGGGTTGAATTAAATTCAGCCTTATACTTAGGCGGTCTGACACCAACATGTGCCACGCTGATTCTTGCGAAGCAGCAAACCGCGCTGCCAATTATCTGCATGGTGCGTCCGCGCGGTGCGGGGTTCTGTTACAATGAAAGTGAATTGGCGGTTATTTTTCTTGAAGCAAGAGAATTGCTGCGGCATGGTGCCGATGGCATCGCTTTTGGCTTCTTGAATGAAGATAAGACGATCAATGTTGAACAAACGTGTAAGATGGTAAAGCTGATTCATGAATTTAATGGTGAAGCGGTATTTCACCGAGCCTTTGATTGCACAAGCAATATGATGAAAGCCTGTGAACAGCTGATTGAATGCGGCTGTGACCGTATATTAACAAGCGGTCAAGCTAAAACTGCCGTTGAGGGTATTAAAGCTTTAAAATATCTTCAGGATACCTATGGCAGCTCTATTGAATTCTTAGCCGGCAGCGGTGTGAATGCTGAGAACGCGTTGGAAATCATTCGCAATACGGGAATAAAACAGCTGCATACTTCTGCTAAATGCTGGAAAATTGATTCGACTACCAACTATGGCTCACCCGTCAATTATGCGTATATCAACGGCGATTCTTATGATGCTGTTGATGCTGAAAAAGTAAAACGGTTTCATAATCATTAATATGTGACAAAATCTTTAGATTTCTTGTAAGAAAAGCATGATATAATAGTTTAAAGGAAACAGGAGGAAAATGAGAATGAATGGAAAGAAGTGGATCAGTGCAAGTATAGCGGCCGCGATGGCCTTCTCCATATCTGCGGTTCCTGCTCATGCCCAATGGGATGGCAATAATCATTGGATCGACAACGGTGCATTTGCAACTGGCTGGCGATATATTGAGGATGCCTGGTATTATTTCAGCAATACTGGTGAAATGGTTAAGGGCTGGACACAGGATTCAAGTCAGGCATGGTATCTGTTAGATTATGAGACAGGTAAAATGAAAACTGGCTGGATCGCTGCCAATTCAACTGATTGGTATTATCTGAATCCGGCTAATGGTATTATGCAGGCTAAGACTTGGGTTGAAAGTGACGGTACAAAATACTATTTTGATGAACATGGCATCATGGTTCGCGGCAATCATGTTATTGACGGTTATAATTATGTTTTCCAGCAGAACGGTGCTTTTGTCAGCAAAGGCGATAAGAGCGATGAGGTAGATGAAACCAAGAAGAACGGCTGGGTTAAAGAAGGCACACAATTCTATTATTATAAGAATGATGTGAAACAATCAGGCTGGCTGACACTAGGTGAAAAGAAATACTATCTGGGCGGCAGCGATAACCGTATGCTGATTGGCACTCAGAAGATTGACGGTAAGACTTATACGTTTGCGCAAAACGGTGTGCTGTTAAGCGAGGGCGGCAGTGATACTGATTATGCCGATGCTTATAGTGCGACGGAATACCGCACGGATAAGAGTAAGCTTGTTGATTATCTGAATGATGAACGTGATTATGAGAAGCTGGATGAATTATCATGGGTACGTTCTGACGGCCTTGATAAGGCAGCCTATATTCGTGCGAATGAATTAGTTGATGATTTCAGCTATGATCGTCCAAACGGCAAGTCATTGGATGATTTGATGGATGATTTAAAACTGGATTATGATATGGTTGAGGAACATTTCGTAAAGGCGGCGTCACCAAAAGACGCACTGAGAGAATTGTTTAATGACCGCTGGGCTGAACGGGATATCCTGAATGAAGATTTCAATGAAATCGCTGTGGGTATCGCTAAGGACAGCAATGATGAATATGTTTATGTGATCCTGCTGACAGACGGCGGTTCAGGTACTGGTGTATCCGGTTATGATTATCGTGAATACCGTACTGATAAACGTGAGATTCTAGGTTATCTGAATGATTACCGCAAGAGTGACAAGGTTGATTCACTGACATTGGCTTACAATGATGAATTGGATAAAGCCGCTTATAAACGGGCAGTGGAAATTGCCAGCAAATTCAGTGATACGCGTCCAAACGGCAAAGATTATGAAACGGTACTTGATGATTTCAAGGTTGATTATAATTCATCTTATGAATTGATTTATAAAGACGAAGATGATTATGAAACTATCGTTGATGAATGGATGGATGTCCGTGCTGACAAACGCGCAATTGTTGATGAGGATTACAAAAATGTCGGTATCGGTATTGTCGAAGACGGCAAGCATACATATGTAGTTGTATTGCTTGTGGAGCCAGATACTTCACTGACTTACAGTTCTACAGCATACCGCACGGATAAGCTGGAAATTATGAATGGTGTTAATGATTACCGCAGCGGTACCGCTTTAACGAAAGTCACTTCCGGCAATCTTGACAAATATGCCTTCCAGCGTGTGGTACAGGTAGCACAAGGTAAGGATAAGGATGATATTGAAGACTTCCTTGATGATTTAGATTATGATTATGGTACATATGCGTATGAAATCATTGTCAAGGATGAAGATGATATCGATTATGTTATTGATGAAATCACTGATGACAGCGCTGTGGACAACACACGTTATAAGAAGATAGCAGTAGGCGCTGTCGAATACAAGAAGAAAATGTATTGGGTAGTATTGCTTACTCAGAAATAAGCTGAAGGTTATTCTGTAATTTAAATGATAAATAGGTTCAAAACTGATGGTAATAGTCAAGTTTTGAACCTATTTTATATCATGAATAAAGAAAAAATATTAATTTGCGTCATATAAAACAATAAACATGAATAATAAACCATCTGTTGATTGCAAATGGTATTTTTTTATGTTGGCAAGATAAACAACCATTCAATCTGAAACTTGACGCATAGCTTAGTCTGTGAAGGGGGGTGAACGATATGAAAGTGATTAATCGATGGAAGAGTGCGCTGTTGGTAGTCAGTCTGTTGATTGGCTTTGGTGTTTATCTGCTACTTGCCAATGGTGAAATTTGTTTAGATGATCCGATGATTCTCTCAACCGGGCTTGCATTTACAGCCCTTGTCGTATTAACCTTTTTTGTGATTGGACTGCTGTGGTCACCAAAAAGCCGTTTGTTGAAGATAGCCTTTTGCTCTGCCGGAACATGGGCGGTTTTGGGTGCTTCAGGACTGCTGATCTCAGCCTTTTTTGTAACCTTGGTCGGTTATTGCTCAATGAGTTTTCAACAGTTATTTCTAGCATTAAGCTTCTTCTTTTTAGTATTAATGTCTGGCGGTATATTCCTGTTTTTGCATATTTATAATGATTGCTTTGAAAATGAATGCCGTTGTTAATCATGTGAAGGTCGGGATAAAACACGGCTTTCTTCTTTTTCTGGTTGAAAAAACATAACAATGGTTTTTTTTGATTTATGAAGTAACTTTTATGATATACATTGATTAAAAGTTTACATAAAAAACTATCATTTGTCTAGTTTTGCATAACTTAACAATGTACGTTATCATTTCTTATAAAATTTTATTACCATTATTTTCCC
>ENA-UOJK01002358-UOJK01002358.1-human-gut-metagenome-genome-assembly--contig:-C116-NODE-2358-length-10353-cov-4.777627_pt1 | contig 10353 bp, 23 predicted proteins | sample MGYA00242348_ERZ723895 | MGnify/ENA metagenome assembly ERZ723895
TTTTTGGGATCCAATACATATTTAAAATATCGAAAGCCGTACTGAGTCCCAAGCGCCTCCACCAGCACATAGCCGCGCGGCGCGACCGGCGGCCGCTCCGTGCTGTAGTCCCGGACAGCCTCCGTCGCCGGCTCTGCCTCCGGCTTCACGCAGTTGCGGCTTGCCTTCCAGCGGTGTCCGCCAAACTCCTCTCGCCAGTGCCCGTGCAGGTAGTTCGCCAGCGCCGTGTAGTCCTGCCCGTGGTCCACCTTGTTTCCGTTTTTATCCATATAATAGTTGTGCTTCCGCAGCGCCTTTGACTCTGCCACGCTGCCAAGGCCCCAGAGCCGCGCGAGCTCAGAGGCCGGAATGCCGTCCGTGATCATGTGCAGGTGAAATCGGCTCGTCGATTTTCCGCGCCCGTAGACCATCACGATCTTTGCCTCCGGAAAACTGTAGCTGAGCCTCCTGTAGTACTTGTCACGGATTTTGCGCATCTCCTGCGCACTATGTACCTCATATTCATCCGCCAGCGTCAGCGTGGAGTACAGGCTTGTCGGCCCGAAGTTTGCGTTCACGAGCGCCGCAAACTTCCGCTCCGAGTTCTTGCGATTGAATTCCGCGCGCTCTGCCTTGTTCGCAAAGCGCGGCTTTCTTGGCCGGCTGGTCTTCAGCTCCGCACCTGCCGCCACGCTGTAAACGATCTGCTCGCATACGTGCCCGGAAAAAATTCTGCGCTTATGCCGTCTTACCATCTCAAGCCCTCCACGTTTCTCTGTGTCGCTCAAAGCATGGCAGGATACCTCCTGCCATGCGTTCAGCGCGCAGCGCTACACCTCAATACATTCGTTTCTGCGTATGTTGATCCGCTTCCCGCCGACTACGATCACATAGCCGCCGACCGGCGACGTGTACGACGGCCACCGCTCTGCGTCATATACGGCCCCGACCGTCGGGCACAGCTCCGGCAGCAGCTCCACCGGGCTTGTGATTCGGATTTTCACCGCCGTCGGCGTCAAAAATCGCTCAGCGGTTTTTCGCTGGAATGTCATTTTTCCCGCTCCTTTACTGTTATGATGTCCTGCGCACGGCCTTTTGCAGACGACCGTGCGCAGGATGCAAAGCCGGTTTCCTTTCCTGCCGTCTCATGGCAACGCGGCAGGCCATAAGTCCATCAATTTTCTTTTCCTTCCGGCTGATTTCCATTTCCAACGTGCCTGCGCCGCAGGCCGTCCTCGTCCTCCACCAGCGGAAGCGCGTGCCGCCGCTCCTGCTCTGCTGCCATCCACCCGCATCCGTGGCACACGTAAGCGCATCCGATTCCACCTGCACAGCAGCGCATGTCCTTCGGCAGCGTGCACGGATCCTTTGTTCCCACTAAGCCTCACACCTCCTGTATATCGATCCCGTACTTGGATCGCATCATCTTCCGGTTGCGCAGATACTCCTTCGTCCGCGTCGGCCCGCTTTTGACATCCTCCACCACCAGCTTCCCGCCGAAGCGGTAAGAAAAGTCCGCCGTGTAGCGGATCGCGCGGATGCGCTCTCCGCCCTCCGTGAGATAGCTCTCCTGAAGCGTAAACTGTGGCTGCAGCCGCAGATCCGTGATGATGCCGCCGCGCAGCATCACCATCAGCTCGTCATACCGGCGCGCCTCCTTCTGGCTGTCAAAGCGGATTGTACCGCGCTCTGCCTTCTGGCTTCCGTATTTCGGTTTCCCTTGGCTCCCCTTCGCAAGGGGAGCTGGCGCCGCAGCGCCTGAGAGGTCGATCTGCTGCCTGGCATACAGCTCCCGCATCCTCGGCGGCATGTCCGCCATGCTCTCAAACCGCAGCCCGCTCATTCTGTCTCCCCGTAACTGCAAAGATCGTTCGCCTCTTTTACCGGTTTGAAGACACGATCCCAGCGCTCACCATAGGTGAAGGTGTTTCGCGGGTGTCCGCAGTAATAGCCTGCCGTTCCGTCTATCCGCTCATACCGTTCGGCGTGTTTGCAGTCCTTACACCGCACCACCGGCGCAACGTCTGCCGCTGGAGCATTTTCGAGAATAGAGCATACTTTCCGAAATAAGAACTCCGCTTCTTTCGTATACAAAGTCCCTCTGTTCCGCTTGATCGCATCGATTGCGCCGGAACGTAGGATGTATTTATCACTCATTGCCCCGTACCTCCACATAAGCCGCGCGGAGCAGATCGTCCAAGCTGCACTGCGCGATGTCGCAGAAGTTTCCATCAAACGTCAGTCTTTCCATAGCCCCTCCTATTCAATCCAAAACGTCGCAACCGGAACAAGCTCTTCATACCATTGCTGGAAATCATTCCAATCGTTGAGAATGTTCCGGAAAAATTGTGCTGTCCCTTTTACCGTTCCCCATCCGTTCGATGCTTCGTATTCTTCGAATTTGTCGGGGCTCTGCTCCAACTTTCTCAAGCCAACCTCGATTTTCGGAATTACGTCCACGCAAAGCCCGTTGTTCTGGCAGTTCTTCCATTCCAGCCCCGTCGACTTCTCTATAATTTTCCGGACGTTCCACGTTATATTTTCGCCGCACGTACCAACTGGGACGTAGGCATCAACTCCTTCGACTTTGACCTTGAACGAAATATTGTAGCTCACGTGTCTCCCTCCACATAGCACCAGCTCTGCGGCGGGCGTCGAATCTGCAAACTACCATTGCCGCAGGTCCCGTTATACTCACTGTACATAGCGCAGCTCTCACACCACCAGTCATTTTTGCATGCCCGTCTGAAGGCGTCCAATTCGCGCGGGGTGTCGTAAATCTTGAGGTTGGATATGTGCCAGCCGAAGCCGGTGGCAGCTCCGAGATACTGGTGCAGCTCCGCAGGCTCTAGGCAGGTTGGCCGCGCAGCATCCGACGGGATCCTTTCCGCGCCGTTAATGTTGATGATCTCATCGCACAAAAATTCCCCGATAACCTTGCCATTCCCCAAGAAGCCTCCGACCGGAATTGCCGTTTCCGCGTTCATGCAGGCGATCAGGTTCGTGCCTGACGCATTCTGCATAAAGGCAAGGTGCTTGTCCTTTGTGCAGTAGATGTAGCACTTAAACGGCCTATACATCTTCGGGCGCGTCTTGCGCACCTCAATCGTTTTCTCTCCGCTTATGATCTTCTCGCACCACTTCGGGCGGATGCTGATTAAAACAGCTTTCATGCCTTTTCTCCTTCCTCCGCCGCTTCCGGCAACGGAATCCAGCGCAGGATTTCCCCATCATCCGGCTCCTCAAACCAACCGAGCTTTCCACCCTGCACGTCATCGGTCTCATATAGTATGGAGCCATTTTCGGAGATAAGGAGCAGTACCGGCCCATCCGGGAAATCGCGGTCTGTGCGCCACCTGAGTGGTTCTGGGCTTTCCGGCGTTGGCATACGGCCATCCGTCAGCCCCATCTTTTTCCCCCACGCGCTGAGCTGTGCCTTGATCGCGGCGCGGAGCTTCTCGGCCTTTTCCTCGTCCTCGATACTCGCCACTGCCTGTGCCAGCTCGTGGAACACCTTCTGCCACTGTTCGAAGTACAGCCGTGCCGCCGTTACCGCCGTATCTGCCATCGCGAGCTTCCGTTTCAGTGCCTCGATCTCGTCCAAAATCTGCCGCTTCTCGCCCGTCCCGGTCGCTGCCTCCATTTTCTTCTTCGCCTCTGCAAGCTGCTCCTTCAGAAGCTCTGCTTCCTTCCGCGTGCGTACAAGCTCCTGCTGTGTTGTCTCCGCCTGCTTGTCTAACTCCCTCTTTTTCTTTTCCCAGCTTGCGTCCGCTTCGGCCTTTGCCTTGGCCGCAGCCTCGCGGATGGCTTTCTCGTCGCGCTGCACGGCCACCTCGACTGGCCGCTTCCGGAGCGCCTCAAGCTCGTCCGCGATCTGGCGCCGGTCGTTTCGCGCCGCCTTCAGATCGTCCTCCAGCGTCTGAGCCCGCTCCATTGCTTCCTGAAGCTCGTCCTCTGCTTTTTTTGTGCGAAGCGAATACACGTTTGCCTCACGCCTTGCGTTGTCCCGGTCTGCGACCGCCGCGTCCCTTTCGCGGATCGCCTTATCAAGCTCTCGCGCGGAAAGATTCTCCGCGTCGATCGCCTCGGCGAACGTCTCCCGCTCATCCTCCGGCACCGCAAGAAGCCGCAAAGCATTGGAAATGCTCAAATTTTGCAACGTTGACGAATTTGGTTCAGCCCCGAAAATGCCGATCTGAGCCGCGCCGTACTCGTCAAAAATTCGCATCATTCTGGTTGCCGTCGTTTGCGAGAACTCCGTGTTCTCGTGGATCCAGTCTGCCCAGCCGCCATGCGGTACCATGCTCTTTGCGGCGGTCAGCCGCCTCCCGATCTCGACGGCGTAGTACACCGTCATTGCCTTTGCCTGCCGTGTCAGCTCCCGGATTTCCACGCCGAGCCGTTCCGGCGTCACTGCCAAATCGCTCATGCCGCTGTCTCCTTTCGTTTCTTGCTGGCCGTTTTCAGCGCCCGAACGTGCGCAAGCCACCTGTTTACAAATTTCTGTACTTCCATCGTCGGCCCGCAGTTGCGCAGCCCGTGGTTTTGTATCTCCTTGAGCGTCTTAAGCTCCACCTGCAGCGTAAACCACGGCTTGTCCGGCGCCGCCACACGGCGGATAAAGAAGATGCAGCTCTCTCCCTTTGCTACCGTCGGGCCGTATCCGTCGACGCAGTGGTGCAGCGCCGCGCCCTCGTCCATCAGCTCCTCCTCCGTGTGCACCGGCCGGATGCAGATCCCCGCGTCCTCCCATGCCCACGCCTCCAGCGGAGCGACCGTCTTTTCAAATTCCGGTCTGCGTTTTTTGATCTCCGCGAGCTTCTTCCGCTTTTCTTCCTCGTTCTTCTCGATGCGCTCCGCCTCCATGAGTCGATCATGCTCGTGCTTCAGATTCTTCGGCAGCTTCACATGCTCGTCCCAGATGTCAAGCCCGGCTCTTTTTGCCATCCGCCAGTAGTCCATCATCGTCACAACATCCGATTTCTGCCGCTCCAGATACCGCAGGCACCGCATGATGCTCAGATTCCCGCGCCACGCTTTCTCGATGTGTCCGCCCACCACAGACGGAAAAAGCCCCGTCTCCCGGCATAGCTTTTCCAGACTGTAGATCGTCTGCTTTTTAATCAGCCTCCAGTCCTCCGTCAGCTTTACCGGCTCGTAGGCCCGGACCATCTTGTACCGTGCGAGATCATCCTGCGTCCACTGCTCTTGCACGCACACAGAAAACTCCTGCTTGTTGAGCCCCAGCATCTTTGCCGGCCGTTTCTGTTTCCAGTCGATCCATTCCAGCCGCTCAGAGCCGTTCGAACCGTATCTATTGCACTCCCTGCGGATCGCCTCCGCGATCATCTTGCCGCATCCCTGCACGATCAGATTCTCCAGATTCCTGTGCTTCTGCCAGAGCCGCAGATACGCTACCGGCCTCCCATCATCTCCGGCCGCCTTCAAATACAGATCCAGCCCCGAATGCTCGATTGTCGTGCCGTCAAGCTTCTCAGGCCGGCGAAACCAGGCCTTCCGTGCTGTCGTTCCCCATCGGTCATCGCAGCGCTTCGCCTGCCGCCACCGGTCAAAAAAGCTGACCGTACTCATATATTTTTGATACCCTGTCAGCCTCACGGCCTTCCGTTTCTCAAACACATACGCCTCATACGGCCACATCCGGTAAACCTTCCGTGCGTCCTTCCCGGTGTTTCGCTCTGCCCTCCAGCCCAGCAGCACGAATTTTTCTCCCAGCTGCCACGGCTCGCAGAAATATACATTGTCGTCGATCCCGTATTTCGAAATTGCCCCGATGTGCCTTACCGTCACCCGCGCGCCGCACAGCGGGCATGGAATGCTGTCTCCGGTCGCGGCCACCGCGCCCCCGTTCAAAAACCCGAACGGTGCCATCCCTGGTGCGCATTGATCCGCATCGTGTACCTTCTTCGCAAACCAGCTCCCGCCGCAGGCCGAGCAGGTGACGGACACGCCGTTTTCCTTGATGCCCGTCAGCGGATCTCGCCACCATGCGTCGCGGTAGATCGCGTATTCCTCCTTGAATTTTTCACGGATGCACCATTCCAGCGCGCCCTCTGACGGCTGCCTTGGCAGCAGCTCCTCGTAACACATTTGCTCCGCCATCAGAAAAACGCCTCCAGATCGATCACGTCGTCCGCCGGCTTTTCCGTCTGCTCCTGATTCGGAGCCTTCCGCGTCTCCGGCAGCCCGAAGTATTCCCGGATGATCATTTCACCCTCCATACCCGTGCAGCATCCGCCGTGCCCGCGTGCAAACTCGCGGATCTTCTTCTCGCACTTCTCAAGGCTCATCCCGCCGTGTGTCAGATCGTCCAGCACGAGCTTCGTCGCGTCCTCGTCCTGCGCGATCATCTCCAGCAGCTGCTCTCCGCACATCCAAACAGGCCCGCGCTTGCCCTGCTGCTTGCGTACGATCTCCGTTACCTCTTGCAAATATCTGTTTCCCATGTTATACTCTCCTTGTCATCGTTCGGCCTTATGGCCGCGCCCTCGTCCGGCTCCTTCCGGTCGAGGGCTTTTTTTATCCGAAAAAATCCGGCTTGCTGTGCAGCTTGTACGCCTTCGCGTTCTGGTGGTACTCCGGGTGCGAGAACTTGTACCCCCAATGCTTCGCAGCAACGAACAATGCCGCGAGCGTGTCCGCCGCATGCACCGTCACGGTCTGCGCCCCGTACACCACAGAAAAGTAGTTCCTTCCCGTGTATCCGTCCTGCTCCACGATCCGTGTCCTGCGCTGCCCGCCGTCGCCGGAATAGTCCACGCTATTTTGCCGCATAAAGCCTCGGCCTCCTTTGCCCCTTGATCGCATCGTTCATCTGCTTGTTTGCCTTCCGGTTCATCTCCAGCGCCGCCTTCCCTTGATGGTTCGCATCGTAGATATGCTCCCGGATGGACTCATAGAGCGTCCACGTGCAGCACATCACGCTGCACCCTGCCGTCCTGCCCGGACAGTCCTTCCCGCATGGCGGCGGCACCGGCCGCATCGCCGGGGCATACCGGCGGCTCACACCTCCGCCTCCTCCCGGACGTGCTGTAGCCACGCCGCGAGCGTGCTCAGCCGCTTCCGGCTCTCAGCAAGCTCCGCGATGATCTCTCGGTCCGGATGCGGCATGCTGGCGAGGATCTCAATGTCCTCCGCGTCCTGCTCCGCCGCCCGCACGACCGCCTCGATCACCTCCTCCAGCTGCTCCTGGCTGAACTCCACCGTGATCTTCTCATTCATACAGCACGCTCCCGGCCACCGCCACGACCGCCGCCACCGTGCCGAAGATCAGCGCCGGGAGCTGCGCCCCGAACGCCATCAGCACCAGCGCCATCCCGGACAAAAACGCCCCGCCGACCCAGCAGCATGTCAGCCCCTGCCGGCGTACCCGCTCGCGCCGCTCGCGCAGCTTCGCAATCTCCGCATAGCGCATCCCAAGCTCCCGCTCTCTTGCGCGCCGGTGGTTCATCTCCGTGATAAATTCAATGTCGCTCATGTTTTTCCCTCCTAATACGGATATGTGATCGTCTCCCGCACCTTTTCGATTGGGATGGACAGCCCGCGCATCAGGCGCAGCGCCTTGTCCATGTACGCGGTAGGGGAGTCAAACACCTTGTAAAGCGTGTTCACGCAGCACCCGGCGTACCGGCTGGCCTTCTCCACGCTGACATTCTGTGCGGCCATCTCGCCGCGGATCATCGCCGTCAGGCGATAGTCCGTCGAGCGCTCGACCTTTATCTTCGGCATGTCCTTACTCCTTCCTTAACCTTTCGGCTAGTCAAACGCGCGATTTTTCAGGATGTCGAGAATCTCCGACCGCGCATTTGCTCCCGCCGAGTGAAAGCCTCTCGCCACGAACCTGTCCGTGCTGTTCAACCCAATCATGGCCACACCGTCCCCCGGAATATCTGCATCCTCCGGCAACCCAATCTCATGCAGGATTTTGATGCACAGTGCCGCGTTCTGCCTTGCCTCGTCTCGCGCTGTCCATCTGCAAGCCTCATCAAAGAATGCCTCAAGCTCGTGCAGCAGTGCGCGAAGTGCCTCCCGTTTCAGTTTTTCCATGCTTTTACGCCTCCTTCCGTTCCGCCTGCATCAGCTTTGCCGCCGTTGCCATACCCTGCATATATGTGATCATGACCTCGATCTGCTGCGGGGTCATGTGCTTCATCTCGTGCAGCACGCCGTCGATCTTCTTCTTCTGTTCCTCGGACATATTCTCACCCCCTTGACGCCTCCCTTCCGTATGCTAAAATACGGTCGAAGGGAGGTGATTTCATGCCTGATAATTTCTACACGCTCGACCCCGTAGACCAGCAGATCGCGCTGGCCTACGCCCAGGGCAAATTCTGCGACTGGCTCTCGCAGAATCGCCACGCGGATTTCCCGGCGCGGAAAGCCGAATTTCTAAAGTGCCTCGAAGAAGGCATCACGGTTGCGCTTGACCTCTGCCATCGTTAACACATGGAGCGCTCCGGTCAGACCGGCCCACCAGCGGATATAATCGATTGCAGCATCGAATTCTTCCGCGCTGACATCCAGCTCTGCGGCTGCGTCCATCAGCCGCAGAGCTAACTCATACGCGCGCGGATTTCTGTTCTTTGCGCATTTCTCGTAATTGGTCAGCCCCGGCGTCGGCTTTGTGTAATCCATTCCTCTCACCTTCTTCCTTGACACCTTCCCTCCGTATGGTAAAATACGGTCGAAGGGAGGTGATTTTATGACAAAAGCTGAAATTGCAATGCAGTTGACAATTGCCATGCTCGACAAGAAACTGCCATACAATGCAAACAGCAATGCGGAAATGGGGGCAGCCATTGCAGAGATCTATAACGCGATCTACAAAAGTATCTGCCCCCACCCGGAGCACTAATTCTTCAGCTCATGCAGCACATGCACGAGGATGTGGATTTTGCTGATCGCGTCCTCGAGCGCTCCTCCGCACATACCGTCCTGTGCCAGCAGCTCCACCTGCTTGCGCAGGGCGGTTTCCGTTGCGGCTTTCAGCGTCTTTTCCTCCATACCTCCCACCCCCTTCCAATCGACATTTCTTTTCTCGGTTACGTCCCCTGTAACTTGGTTTCATGCTATCACATCTCAGATTCGTTGTCAAGCACTTTTGTGAATCCCAGTTTCATTATTTTCTTGACAATGCATTTTTTCTGTGGTAACTTAGTTTCAGAAAGGAGGTCGCACATGAATAGCATCAACCAGCGGATCGATTTTCTGATAAAGGAACTAGGTATTACAAAAACAAAATTTTCCGAAGCAATCCATGTTTCTTCTCAATTCGTCTCCGCTATTTGCTCTGGCTCAAAGGTGCCGAGCGACCGCACGATTGCAGACATCTGCCGGGAATTCGGCGTGTCTCTTGCATGGCTGGAGACCGGAGAAGGGGAGATGTACGTCCAGCGCAGTGAGAACGAGCGCATGGCCCTGATGTTTGCCGACGTTCTGTCCGAGGCCGACGAATCTGTCCGCAAGCGCTGCATCGCTGCGGCAATGGAAATGCCTCCTGAGTTCTGGGACAACATCTACGAGTACGCGAAAAAAATCACCGGAAGCGAATGACCGCTTCCGGTGATTTCTTATCGAAGTATCTTTTCTGCCAGCCGCAGCAGCAGCCAGACCTGCTCATCAGTCGCCCGCTCAAGGATGTTTTTCAGTCTTTCTCTTGCCTTTTCCATCATTTCCTCCCTTTCTCAACAAAAACGCCGTTCATTTTTCGTTCATATTTCCGGATTGCACCCTCCCGAAAATATGTCTATACTGTAAATATAAATTTCTTTTGGAGTGTTTCAAATGAATCTGGTTATGAATTCAAACAAACGCGTTTTGGAGTATACTAGCAAAGCCTACCATTGCATAATGCATGATGAAATTAATGCTCTTAGATTCGCATTAAAACAGGATGGTTTCCTCAATCGCAGGGTTTCTATTTTGTTGTCTCTATACACTTACGGGTATTGCATGGGCGTTATTGACTATGATTTATCGTTATCAGTTGGACGCCCAAAGCAATATGAGCTTACCGACCCAATGGACGCCTTGTTTGTAAAGCATTTGTCTAATTCGATTTCTGTATTCTCTGCAAACAGGTCTCAGACGCTTAATGACGTTTTACGCCGTAACAATTTCAATCGTGAATTTGTTACATATATGTTGACTGAAAAAACAGATAAAATCGAATCCCTTCAAAATGAAACGCTGGACGATGCCGCATATCGTGAAAAGTTCAGTGAAATCATAATAGATACGCATGACGCTCTTCGCTCCCATTTCCTTGAGACACTACAAATACCGTTTTATGATTTCAACCCTAAAGTCAACGTTGCTACCGTAGATGCAATTGACAATATGTTTATTCAGTCT
>ENA-UOJK01002416-UOJK01002416.1-human-gut-metagenome-genome-assembly--contig:-C116-NODE-2416-length-10141-cov-4.709697_pt1 | contig 10141 bp, 9 predicted proteins | sample MGYA00242348_ERZ723895 | MGnify/ENA metagenome assembly ERZ723895
GTGCGGCTTGATTGCTATGACCATGCCATTAGGCTGCTTGTAACTCACCCAACAGTCAAAGGTATGTTCATCACCCATGACAATCTGCATCACCTGAAGCCCCTTTGTATCCCGGCTTCCCTTCACCATGACCTTATTCTTGTATTCACGAGTGCCACGGGATGCAAGGAAATAGGCGTTCTTCATGCCCTCATCCTCCATGAGGTAGCTGATATACCTTGTCACTGTCTGATAAGATGGTATCTTCTCCCATTTGTTGATGTTGGCTATGGCGTTCAGCTTCTCATAAAGCATCTCACGGGTGCCTTGGTTCCGGGCAAAGTCCTCATTGAACCATATATTCTTGATGACTTGCTTGACTTCCGGTTTAATGCTTGGGAAGCATCCCGTTTCTTTGGGTTTCCGGCACAGACACAGAACCTTCAGGAACTCATACCCGGCTCCATCTTCCTTCTGAAGTTTATCCGCCCATGCTGATGCCTCAAGATATGCCTTGGTGTATCGGTAGAGTGTCCTCTGCCCTTTCCCAAGATGCTTCTGTGCAAACTCTTCAGCGTACTTCGTCCGGTCTCCTTCGTCATACTGAAGGAACTTCCTGACCACATTTCCAATCTCCACAGCTTTGTAGTATCTCTCCTTGTAGTTTTCAATGTACCAATCAACATCCGTATTCACATACCACGGGACTTCCGGCTTCTGCTCCGCTTCCTGCTCCCCCGGAAATTCTTCCGTGAAAGATTTCAGCTTCTCCCTTTCCTTCCATGCGTTCCTTGCCTGCTTTGACAGTGAGGAGACCGCCACAAGTACCACATCTTTTCCGCCCGTCTCTGATTTCTCGGTCTTTGTCTCAAAAGCTTGCTTCTTCCGTGATAGCCTTTGAGCCATTGTCTTGTACTTAATCCCTTCCAGTTCCGCAGCTTCACTCAATGTGACATAACTTTCAGCCAATCAGCTCACCTCCTTCATGCCGCTGCTTCAATATCCAGTATTTTTGATATTTCCTCTATGTATTTCTTACCACTACGCTCACCGACTAAAATTTTATGGATGTACTGCTTATTGCATCCAAGCAAAGCAGCAAGCTCCACTTGCGTCATTCCTTTATCAATGAGCCTTTTTCTGACCTTTTTTCCAAAAGGTGTTAGCTTTTGCTGCTTCGTTTTCATTCGCTCACCTCACATCACAGGCTCTTTGATATAGTCTTTGTCCTTGGCTTTCTACCAATCTTTTTCAATGCCGTCCGGCTCACCACCTCTAAAGTGTCCGGGAGGTTTTTCACTACAAGCCAATTTTCCGGCACTAATCCATGAGCCCTCATGATTTTCTTCTGCTCCCGTGTAGGGGCTTTTCCATTCTTCACTCGTTTATTACCTCCTTCATTTTTTACATTACCGATACCCTGAACAGGGTGACTTTTTTGTGTGCCGGAGAACTCCGGCTATTGAGATTTGTCAAGAAATTTGATATGCTTATTGGGTTACAAGTAACCCCCTTGCAATGAATAGTATATCTCCGTATGCGGAGAAAGTCAATAGTTTTTCTTCTCATAAGGAGATTTTTTATTCTAATACGGAGAAAGTGAGGTCAATATGGATATAGATATGATGAGTATTGGTAAAAGAATTAAAGATAGACGAAAAGAATTAAAACTCACGCAAACAGACATCAAGCGTGAGTGTGGTATATCATCAGGAGCCTTGAGTGAAATTGAAAACGGAAACAGAACACCTTCGATTATTACTTTTCAATTATTATCCCAAACTCTAAATTGTTCTATGGATTGGTTAGCTACTGGCAATTCTTCTGATGCGGAGAATATATCTATCTCCGAATGCGAAGATAATCTTTTAAAGGGTTTCCGGGAGTTGTCAGAAGGAGACCAAGATGAAATTATGGAGATATTGAACATGAAACTCCGGAAAGCACAACGGGCAAGAAGGACAAGTGCAAAATCATCCGGATTGACAGATACCGGAGAGGCTAATATGGTGGGATGATTTTTTTGCTTTTTTTGGGTTACTTGTCACCCCAAAAAAGTAGAATTGCATAACCGGGAATTATTTTCCTAAAAAATAGCGAAAAGCCGCATAAATAGGGCAATTCTACAACCATTCTCAAGCAGTTCCTTTTTGTAGAATTGCTCCTCCTATTTTTTGCCGCTCAAATCTTGAAACTTTTAACGCTGAATAACACCTCTCTTTTTATGCGTTACAGCCAAGAAAGCCCCTATTTACGGCATTCTTTCAACATGTATGAACTTTGACAACCTACTAACAAATAACGCAATAACGCACCGTTATAACGCTAAACCTATTTTCAGATAGGTGGGAGTGATGTATAATATATTTACAACCTAAAAGAGGAAGGGAAAAGCTGTGAAAACCTAATAAAATCAATGCTTCCACGCACTTTTCTCTCCCTCTTCCATTCTTTCAGACATACAAAAAGCATCTTCACAGCCTATTTTCAAAATTGCTGTCAAAGATGCTTCATTTTTTCCCTGTTAAATTCGCCAAAACCCTTGATTTCACGGGGTTTCCCGTCATTTCCCACCTCTTCACGGATGGTCTCATGTTAAACCGTCCTTTTTGTCAGTTATTCTGTTAAGTTACATACATGATCCACCATATGCTGAAACATTATCTCTACAGCGGATTTGGTATCCGGCTGCTGTTTGATTTTTCTTTTTATCTGGAGCAGCATGCACAGGAGGTTGATTTTGCAAAGATCCACAGCTGGTGTCAGCAGTCGCACATTCTCCATCTCTACGAGAGCGTCCTAGAAACCTGCCGAATATATCTGAATTTACCGGAGATGATCGATCCGGATGTGCACTACGATCTCTCCGACTGCGATGCTTTCCTGTCCAGGATCCTGGAGGATGGGGATCTCGGTGCGGATGTATCACAGGAACTTGTTGGCAGTCATTCTTATAAAAAAGTAAATCTGTTTACTTATTTCCGGGAAGGACATTTGCAGATGAAAGTACGTTTTCCAAAAGCAGGATGCTGTCCGCTTCTGTGGCCGGTGCTGTGGCCGATTACGTTTTTCTGTTTTCTGAAAAATACTTATACACTCCGAAACACCACCTTCCTGGAAACATTGCAGCGATTCAAAGAAAGCAATCAGAAGACACAGCTGATCCGTATTTTTGAAAACAGCGATTCCTGACGGAGTCGCTGCCTGTATTTACACTTCCCGCAGTCCGGTATCAGACAATTTCTCATCTATTCTTTGCCGGATCAGGCTGCGGATTCCGATGGACAGCAACAGATAAAGCTTAAGCTTCATACCGATACAGAATCCTTTGGTCATAACAACCCATTTCTTATCCTGTAATTTCCAGATTTTTTTATCTGCTGCCAGTCTGCACAGACATTCCCGTGCAAATTCATCTTTTCCATAAAGCCGCAGCGTTTTCCAGATAAATCTCAGTTTCTTTTTGTGTTCTTCATATTCCATTTTTGCATCAAAAAATATCGCAAAAAAGATCAGATACCAGACAAGTTCTTCACAGGACTCCATCTGGATTTCATGATCCGACATCCATTCTTTCAGATCGCGTGCCATCGCAATCCAGCACTCGCTGGAATTTGCACGGTACCGGCTGGATATGGATGTTTCATTTTTTCGATAAATGTAGCCGATCCGGGAAAGGAAAATATATTTTGCACGGCAGAGATAACACTGCATGTTGAAAAATTTATCTTCTGCATAATCATATTTTGCGAAACGGATCTGATTCTTTTCCAAAAACGATCTGCGATAAAGTTTTCCCCAGACATAAGAAAGTGTCCCGGCGGAAAAGAAGCCGCGAAACTGAAATTCCTGAGAATCTCGATGATATCTGGAAAAAGATGCGTGGCTGACTGCAGGCAGCATTTTTCCGTTCCAGAGTCTCGCATAATTGGCAACTACAATATCTGCATCTGTCTGCTCTGCCATACGGACATAACGCTGCATGACGGATGCATCCGGAAGATAATCATCCGAATCCAGAAACAGCACATATTCTCCCTGTGCCTTTTCCAGCCCCTGATTTCTCGCCTCACCGACTTTATTTTCTCCCCGCTCTATCATATGGATGCTGTCATATTTTTTCTCGTAATCTCTGGCGATCTTTTCACTTTGATCCGAAGATTTTCGAACAAGCAGAAACAATTCCCAGTTTTCGTAATCCTGGCTTATCACACTGTCCAGTGCTTTCGCCAGATATTTTTCTGCCTGATAGACCGGCACGATCACAGATATTTTTCCTTTTTCTTCGCTCATAGTCACTTTTTCCTTACTTTCTTCCATATATTCTGAAATACTTTATACAGCAGGGCTTCTGTTCTTTTCCAGTTATCCGTTCTGCGGTAAACCGCCCACAGAAGCAGATTGACCAAAAGCAGACAGATACAGAAACGGTAAACCAGAAGGAAGAGTGGCGATCCGCTTGTGATCCGGCAGCAACATTCTGCAATCGTCCACACTCCTGCCATGACAAGCATATAGTATGCATATGTTTTGAAAAACTCAGATACTGGTCTTTTCAGACGATATTTATAAATGATATAAGGTTCTACCCACACAGAGGTCAGAACCGTGCTGCAGAACGTTCCGATAAAAATTCCCACAATTCCGAAATGAAGTACAAGCAGAATGGAAATGCTGAGGTTCAGCAATGCCTCTGCGATCGCCTTATAACGGTCATACCAGAAAAGTCCCATCGACTCTTTAAAGATTAAAACTGCTCTTCTTGTCCCGTTGATAAAGAAATTGATGCACAGAACCAGCACGATTTCTCTTGGAAACAGATACTTTTTGCCAAACGCAAATTCCACAAACGGATTCAACATTTCAAAAAGGCAGATACCGGCAAATCCAAACAGCCAGTACCCGATAAAAAACAGCTGTTCAAAAACGCTTTTAACCCGGTCTTTATCCTCCAGTACTCCAAGATTTCCGACACTTGCAGAAACCCCCAGAAGAGCCTGATCAAGAACCTGACGGATTGAACCGATGATCAGGAAATAATTGGAGTAAATTCCGGCACTGACCACTCCGACAAAACTGGAGATCAGCAGATTGTCCGTATTATTGACTACAACATTTCCAAGTTTATGCATCAGCATCGCTTTTACATTTTTTAAAATATCCCGCCGCTCTTCCTGCGGCAGTTTTTCATGACAGGTCTCCTTCAGATATGGAAACAATGCATCTGCTTTTCTGGACATGCACACATTTCCGATAATCGTACACACTACGGCAACGCTCAGAAACAGGACAAAATTTTTTGTCGTGATCAGAATAATGATCTGACAGACATCCTGAAGCACCAGGAACCCATTGTGATACAGTACAGTAATATAATTCATCTGATGAGCATCGATCAAGGTTTTTTTATAGATCAACAGATACGATACCACCGAATTTAACAGATACAGACAATAGATCAGTACCAGATGATCCACGTCCGGGCGGTCTTTCATCAGAATATCCAGAAATGGGATCAGGCACAGACCTGCCCCCATGACAAAAAGTGCCGTCATGCGATAAAAGGTGCGGAACATCCGCATCAGAATCTGCTGTTTTTTAATATCCCCTTTTGCGATCGGGGCATACAATGCATAAGTGATTGCCGTTCCAACGCCAAGCTCGGATAACGACAAAATATTCAAAATATCGGTGAACAGGCCGTTAATTCCGACGTAACCTTCGCTGAGCATTCTCGTAAAAACAACTCTTGTAAAGAATCCCATCAGAATTGCCGAAACCTGTGCCACAAACGCTACACTTGTATTCATAACGGAATATTCCGTTCTTGATTTTTGTTTCACTCTTCACGAATCCTTTCTTTTTAGGTATAATTAATGATGCCGAAATTGTGGGAGTACGAAGTACGGAACAATTCGTATGGCATCTTTTGACCCCAACATCATAACATGAGCCAAAAGACAAATAGACATAAAATCCAAAAGGAGCTAAACCATTTTATGAAAAAAAAATTATCTTTCTGGGGCAATATCGCCGTCTTTACTCTGTGCGTTGCACTGGTAATCGCAGCTTCTTTTTATGCCCTGTCGGTGCGGCAGCTGAACGTTGTCTATACACCGGCAGACTCAAAAGAATCTACAGCGGATATTACAAACCCTTTCTGCGGTTTCTATAAGATAAACGGTTATGTACTTGCCGAGGATAAAACTGCCAGGGATGCCGACATCTGGTGCCAGAGAAGCTGTAAGGACACTACGTACCCTCTCATGCTTCTGGAGATCAATCTGCGGAATTATGCTGATCAGGATCTCAGTGCCAACGCTCTTTCGCAGCTTAACCGCATTTTTAAGATCTGCGAAAAGAAGAAAAAACAGATCATTCTTCGCTTTCTCTATGACTGGGACGGCAAAGCCCAAAAAACGGAGCCTTCTGATTTTTACCGCATCAAAAACCACATCCAGCAGGTTTCTGCCACAGTAAATGCCCATGCCGACTGTATTTATATCCTTCAGGGACTTTTTATCGGCAACAATGGCGAGATGAACAATACCAACTACGGAGACATTGACCAGATGCGTCAGCTTGCAGAGACACTGGCAAAGAACATTTCGCCTTCGATCTATCTTGCTGTGCGTACCCCGGCTCAGCTCCGCGGCATTCTCTACAGCCGTACACCAATGGCAGGCCAGAGCGACGAGGGAAGCCTTGCTTCCAGACTGGGACTTTTCAATGACGGTATGCTCGGCTCTGTCTATGATCTCGGTACATACGATGATACACCACTTACTTCCGCCAGTGAATTTAACGAACAGGGCACAAGGAGCGAAGAACTTCTTTTCCAGAACAAGCTCTGCCAGTATGTTCCAAACGGCGGTGAAGTCACGATCGATAATAAATACAATAACCTGGACAATGCCATTTCGGATCTGTCCACGATGTGCGTATCGTACCTGAATTCGGATCACGATCTTGCCGTGCTGAATAAATGGAAAAATTCTACTTACACCGGCTCCGGCGTATTTTCCGGATGCAGCGGTTACGATTATATCCGTGCCCATCTGGGCTACCGCTACTTTATAAAATCATCCAGCCTGGATTTCCATGCCTTTATGAGCGACAAGGCCTCTCTGTATCTTACGATTGAAAACGTCGGTTTTGCCCCGGCATACCGGCAGTTTGATACTGCTCTGATCCTCACGAACCAGGAAACAGGCGAGTCCAGACGGATGAAAACAGAGATCGACAACCGCTCGATCGCCGGCAGCGATCAGTCTGAGTTTAAGATTGAACTCGATGTACGCTCTTTTGCAAAAGGCACTTATCAGATGAATCTTGAAATGAAAGATCCCTACACCGGACAGGTCATTCATTTTGCAAACGCCGGTTCCGAAGAGAGTGCCACCGTTTCTGTCGGAAGACTTGTGATCCCATGATGAAACAGGACTCAGTTCTTACCGTTCCGACAGAACTCTTTCTGGCTTTATACACAGTGCAGACTTCCGATCAGCAGGCGGTCTGCACTGTTTTTATTTGCAAAAGAAATGATTTTTCCGTCTTTTTTTCTGCGGATCTGAAGAAAAATATTTCCTTTCATTGCCCCGGTCTCTGTATCCACTTTGTATGTGCTTCCGCCATGCCACTTCTGCACTTCTTCTGACAGCAGCATCTCTTTTCTTTCTTTTTCATTTTCCTGGATCAAAAAAAGCTGTGCCTCCTGAAACAGGGAAGCGAATCCGCAGTTTTCCACTTCAAAAACAAACTTTATTTTATCACGTTTTGGCACTTGCATTTCCACTTTTTTCAGAACAAAACGATACCCGAGGTGGGCACTGACGTATTCATAAAGCGTTTTGCCGCTCCAGATGCCGTCTTTGCCGCAGCTCTGTGCTTTCCACTGATCCAGGATTCTCGTATCATGCACCAGATTCAGATAAGCAAGATGCATCTTTTGCATCTCGAATATCACCGCTTTTGCATCCTTTGTAAGGATCTGATCTGCCCTGTCCGGATCTGCCTCAGCGATCGCCTCTCCGCCACACGGGAAATCACGGCTGATCTGTTCGATAAATTCCAGCTCTTCCTTTCGGCTCCATGGCTTTTCCCATCCGGCCGCCTCACGCATCATCGTGCCAAAAGTCCCAAGATGCGTTGTCGATCCGAAAATCCCGTCATCAAACAGACCTAAAGCCTTCCATTCCCGTTTCTGAAATTTCTCTTCCGGGATCAAAGTACGCCACTGCGCCGGTGTCCGCACTGCCACACGGATCTTGTCTGTGGTATGTATTTTCAGCATATCCCACATCTGTCTGATATGTTCTTCCGTCAGATATGCCGAGGTATGCATTTCTCCCCAGCTTCCCACCAGAAAGCCCTGAAAAACAAGAACACTGTGCTTCTCTTTTTCCAGCACTTCCCCGATCTGTATGAGATGCGTCAGAACCAGCTCAAAACTTTCCGGCTCCGCCTCCAGCCCTTTTCCTTCCCGGTCGTATACGGGACGCAGGATCACATCTTTTTTATGTGATGCGAAAAAATATAAAATCGTTTTTATGTTATAAATCGCCTGTTCATCCAGCGGTTTTTCACGGAATTTCTGAAGATCCAGCAAGACAAGTGCCAGTGTTTCCTGCTCATGCAGACTCCATTTTAACTCCTGTGGATCGATTTTTTCTTCCACCAGAAAGGTATAGATCTCGTACCATCCTCTCTCCGGATTTTCGTAGAGGATTTCTTCTCCTTCTTCCAGAACTTCCTGTGAAAATTCCCAGTCTTTCTTTTTCTTCCAAAATCCAATCATATTTGCTTTTATCCTCATATCTGTCCCTTATTTTAAAGTAAAGCGGACATTCACAATCCGCTTCTCTGCGTTCAAAAACTGCACATCTTAATTATCGTTAAACCGAAACATCTGAAGGACATCTTCTTTTTCTGCTGTCAGCTTTTCTGAGGCTTTCTTGCAATACTCCCGACATTTCTCTTCGTCTGAAAGAAGTTCTTCGATCCCTGCGCTGATGCCTTCCGGGGTCAGCTGGCACATTTTTCCGTCCACGCCATCAATGACCTGCTCACGATTTCCGCTGCAGTCTGACACCAGTAAGGTGCATCCCAGGATCTGTGCCTCCTGAATAGCAATACTTTTTCCCTCAAACAGCGTCGCATGTACATATAAGTCACACTGTGTATAGTAAGGATAAGGATTGGTCTTTGCCCCAAGAAGAATAAAGTCATCTTTCAAGCCAAGATGGTTGATCTTTATCTGAAGCCTATCCCTTAACTCACCCTCACCGAGTACATACCATTTTGCTTTTACACCATGATCTTTCAAAATCTTCATGGCATCAATAGCAATATCATAGGCCTTCTGTGCCGTCAGCCGTCCAACCGTCAGAATTCGCTTGCCATCGTAAGCATCCTCAAATCCTCCTGCCAGTTTTGATTTTCGGATAATTTCTTCGTTATCCAGAAGATTATGAAACACACCAGTGTAACTTCTACACTCCGGATAAACTTCCAGAAAACTCTTTTTTACTTCATCGGATACCGTAAACACCCGATCAAAATCCAGATAGCAATCCCGATCCAGACTGCGGCTGTAGCCTGCATAACTGTAATCTACATGCAGAAACGTAACCTTGCGGTCTGCCCGAATATGATCATGGATATAATATGTTGATCCGCCCTCCAGAAAGGCAACTGCCATATCATAATGTCCATCGATCACCTGTGTGCTGTCCGCCATCACCCTCCAGAGCAGCTTATCCGGATAAAGCTTTCCTTTTTTCAGCATTTCTGCCATATTTTTGAGCATATATCCAAGATTTTTGAAAATAGCTCCTCTCACAAAAAGACGTTTGAAGATCTGCTGGTTCAGAATATGCTTTCCCTTTTTCGATAAAACCGACGCATCCGAATAGGATTGATTTAAAATTTTCACCTGTTCCGGGACCTGATGGATCAGTTCTCCCTGTGCCAGCAGTACATAAAGTGAAACTTCATATTCGTTCTCAGGAAATCTTTTCAAAAGCTCCAGCAGAGCTTTCTCTGCACCTGCACCGCCAAGTGTGTTGATTACAAACAGTACCTTTTTCATGATTCTTTCATCCTCTCTTCTGTATCTCCCTGATATCGATCAAATACTTTCTGCGACGGGCAGGTACCTTTG
>ENA-UOJK01002418-UOJK01002418.1-human-gut-metagenome-genome-assembly--contig:-C116-NODE-2418-length-10131-cov-9.762505_pt1 | contig 10131 bp, 8 predicted proteins | sample MGYA00242348_ERZ723895 | MGnify/ENA metagenome assembly ERZ723895
GGCTTACGGCATCCGCACGCCGGTTCTGGAACGGGCGGTGCTCATCCGGCCGGAGGCGCTTGATCTGGTGCTGGTGCCCTGCACTGCCTTTGATGCGGTCTGCCGCCGGGTGGGCATGGGTAAGGGCTACTATGACCGCTATCTGCCCAGGTGCCGGAACGCTGTGGCGCTGGGCGTGGCCTTTGAGGCCCAGCGGGTGCCGGAAGCGGCTGCAGATGAACAGGACCGGCGGCTGGATGGATTTGTAACAGAGAGGAAAGTATATCGTGGAACTGATGAATTTGAGCTGTGAAGGTTTTCTGGAGGAGCTGGCCAGCAAGGCGGCGGCTCCGGGCGGCGGCGGCGCTTCGGCGCTGGTGGGCGCGGCCGGTGTGGCGCTGGGCAGCATGGTGGGCAGCCTGACCGTGGGCAAAAAGAAATATGCTGCCGTGGAAGCGGACATCGCTGCCCTGAATGTCCGGGCCGAGGCCCTGCGCAAGCGGCTGGAAGCGCTGGTACAGGCCGACGCGGAGGCCTTTCTGCCCGTGGCGGCGGCCTACAAGCTGCCGAAAGAGACCCCGGAACAGCAGGCCCACAAGGCCGCGGTGCTGGAAAAGGCACTGGACAGAGCCTGCGCCGTGCCGCTGGAGGTGATGACTGCCTGCGGTGAGGGCATCGTACTGGCCGCAGAGTACGCCGAAAAGGGCAGCGTGCTGGCCCGTTCCGATGCCGGATGCGCGGCGCTGTTCTGCAAGGCAGCCATGCAGGCGGCGGGGCTGAACGTGAAGGTCAACACCCGCCTGATGGCAGACAAGGCCCATGCGGATGCGCTGGAGGCCAGAGCGGAACAGCTGCTGGCCGAGTTTGTGCCGCAGGCTGACACGGTCTATCAGACTGTATCAAATGAGTGAGGGGAGAAGAAAATGGCTCAGATCTTGAAGGGTGCGCCCGTGGTGGCCGCCATGAACGAAGCAAACGCCGCGCGCTGTGCCGCGCTGAAGGAAAAGGGTATCGTGCCCACACTGGCTGTGGTGCGGGTCGGCGCGCGGGAGGATGACATTTCTTATGAAAAGGGGATCGTCACCCGGTGCGGTAAGGTTGGCGTGGAGGTGCGGCAGTTCCATCTGGCGGAAGATGTTACGCAGGAGGAACTGCTGGATGTGATCCGGCAGATCAATGGGGATGCATCGGTTCACGGGTGCCTGATCTTCCGGCCCCTGCCAAAGCGGTTCGATGACCGCAGGGTCCAGGAGGCGCTTGCCCCGGAAAAGGACGTGGACGGCATCACGGATGGCTCGATGGCTGGTGTGTTTACCAATATGCCCATCGGTTATCCGCCCTGCACGGCGCAGGCCTGCCTTGAGATCCTGAAACACTACAACGTGCCGCTGTCCGGCAAACGGGCTGTGGTCGTGGGCCGCAGCTTGGTGGTGGGCAAGCCCGCTGCCATGATGCTGGACCGGGAGAACGCCACTGTGACCCTCTGCAATTCCCGCACCCGGGACCTGCCCGCCCTCTGCCGGGAGGCCGATGTGCTGGTGGTCGCCATGGGCAGGCGGGGAGCCATCGGGGCCGATTGCCTGCGGGAAGGTCAGGTCGTGGTGGATGTGGGCATCCACGTCAACGAAGAGGGCAAGCTCTGCGGCGATGTCCGCTTTGATGAGGCAGAACCCATCGTGGAGGCTGTTACCCCGGTGCCCGGCGGTGTGGGCACAGTGACCACCTCTGTGCTGGTGGGCCATGTGGTGGATGCCGCATCCGCACAGTAAAACAGAAAACAACAGGCGGTGCCGGAGATTTTCGGCACCGCCTGTTGTTCTCATACGGTTGCAAGCACGGCGAGGATGCTCTGCCAGCGGGGGTTCTGCACCTGCTGCGCGGCACGGCGGGGCGCGGAAGGCGAAACCGTGCGGGCAGGACGCTGGACGCAGTCAGTCGGCTGCGCAAAGGGGGAGGCGAGTTCGGCCTGCCAGCGGGCGGCCAGTGCCATGGCTTCAGGGCTGGATTGCAGGGTGCGGCGCTCCGTTCCGGCCAGAAAATCGCCCAGCCAGCAGAGAATGGCCGCAATGGGCAGGCAGTCGGCGGCACGGGTGGACCAGTAGTTCCACTCGCCGCCCCGGCCCACAAAGCTCTCCACGGTGATCATGGCACCTTCCCGGGCAGATTGAGGCAGGCAGGAGCGGGAGGTGCCTGCCGCGCGGCGCAGCTCCCGCAGAATGATCTCAGTACGGCCCGCGTCCAGGGTGTCATCCCGGATGCAGGCGGAAAAGTCCGCACTGTCCAACAGGTTTTCGGCCCGGGTGGGGAATTGCCCTGTCATTTCGCCGGATGCGTTGTGGCAGAGCTGCCAGCCCTTGCGGAACAGCTGGAAGTTCAGGTTGCGGCGGCCCATGGTGGAGTAAAACACCCGGGCGCGGCCATTGGGAGACTGCCGCAGCTCCAGATAGGCATCAGCGCCGCCCAGGTCCTGTACCTTGACGGTCAGGAGCAGGGAAGAATTGTTTTTCTGTGCGGACATGGCACGGTGCATCTCTTCAAAATAGCGGCTGGCATCCATAGCGGGTCTCCTCTCTGGTTTTGGATGATGTGTCGGAAACCATCCATCGGTTGTTCTCTGCCTGCATTATAGCATAGATGACAACAAAATACAACTAAAAGTTTGACAAAAACCAAAATATTTTGGAAATTCGGGGATGTGGACAAACGGATTGGTTGTAAATGGAAAAGGCTTCTCCCGTCGGAGAAGCCTTTTGTGGTGGCAGGATTCAATCGCCCAGCTCCCGGATCTCATTCTGGATGAGCCGCCCAGCGGCGCGTGCCAGCTGATCCATGCCCCGGATGCGGGCGAGATTTTTGCCGTAGATGCGTTCTGCATCGTGGCTGGAGCTGTCCTCGCCCATGAACACGGCAGAGACACGCAGACCCTTGCGCCGCAGGGTGCGAACCTCGGCGGCGGCATCATCCACACCGTAGGAGCCGCCGTAATCACAACCCAGCGGTTGTTCCGGGCTGGGCGGTACGCGGCGGCTGTCGTTGGGGGAAGCATCCGTCAGCAGGATGAGCAGATGCCGGGGTGCGGGGCCGGGGTCAAAGCTGACCAGATCGCCTGCCGCCCGCAGGGCAAGGCCGTCGCGGTTCCAGCCCGATGCAAAATACTGGTCGATCCCCTGCAGGCTTTTGTCCGCAAAGCCCTTGAGCACCCGCAGAACCGTATAGCCCCGCAGGCTGCAGAAACTGCTGACCCGCACCGGGATGCCGCAGGCGGCAAGGCTCTGGGCCAGGATCGTGCCCTGCGCCGCAATGACCTCCTGACAGTGGAGCCGGGAAGCCGACGCGTCCAGCAGCAGGTCCACGGTGAAGGAGGGCTGATTCTCCTCCTCGGCACAGCGGAACACCCGGCTGTCGTTCAGAAGGGGAGCGCGCCAGACCCGCTCCGGGTCCAGGGCGCCGCTGCGGGCGATCCGGGCATTGGGCTGCTGGTGGACCAGAATGCAGTTGCGGATCTGCTCGGTGAGCCGGAGCACTACGCTGCGGTGAAGCGCCCGGTTTTTGGCGTAGTAGGCGCGGTTGCGGTCGGCCTGCAGCTGAGCCTGCTCGGCCAGGTGCTTTGCCTCCGGTGTGGGGGCCTGTTCCGGGCTGGGCACGCCGGAGGCAAACCAGAGGCGGCACCCGAGGTGCGCCCCGGTGCAGAGCGCCTGCTCGGCCTTGCGCAGGCGCTCGGGCGGGTAGAGGGAACGGCCAAAGCAGCTTTCAATGTAGGCGCGGTCCTCGGCGGCATTCTGCCGCAGGGTGATGTGGGCCAGCCGCTTGTCTGCCGTGGGGCCGGAGCCGCCCGCCTCCACGGAACCGGAGTGCTCCACGGTCAGACGGTCGGTCTTGATCATCTGGGTGGGCAGCGTTTTGGTGGCAAGAGAGGCCAGCAGCCCCTCCAGATGCAGATGAAGCCCCACTTTGTGCCGGATCCTGCCGTCAAACAGGGCAAACCTTGCAAACAGGCCCAGCAGTTCACCCTTGAGCTGACCGGGCTGGGGCGGTTGGGAGGGAGAAAGTGCCTCTGCCAGCCGGCTCTCGTAGGGGGTCATCACAGGCGGATGCCTGCCCTGTACAGTGCGCCAGCGGTCAGCCTGCATGGTGTAGACCAGCTGATTTTTTGCCATCCACTCCTGCCGCGAAAGCTTGTACTGGATGCCGAAGAAATAGTCCGCGTGGGCCCGGCGCAGCTCGGAAAGGACCGGGCGGCGGGGCAGCTCCAGCAGATAGACCGCGCTTTCGAGGTAGAGCCATGTCAGATCGTCCAGCTGGCTCTCCCGGAGATCGCCGTCCCATGTGGCAAAAAGGTCACGGAGCAGGTCGTCGCCATAGTATTTGTGCACCAGCCCCACGACACAGTTCATATAAAAATCGATCGTGCCGTCGGTGTTGCGGGCCAGGAAAAGCGGCTCGAAGCCGTAGGCTCCCGCCGCCGCCCACACCTGATTGGCGGCCCGCCGCTCCTCGGCGGTATAACTCCGGGCATCCATCAGCGGAACAGCTTTTCAGCCGTCAGGCTGGCCGGGATGCGGGCGGCGATCACGTCCCGGATCAGCCCCTGCTCGTAGGAATCAAAGGCCTTGTTGGTGATGCCCATGTCCAGCGCAGGCCCCGCAGCCACGCCCCGGCGCATCAGGCGCAGAGCGTCCAGCATTCCGCGCAGATCCAGCGCTTTGGTGGAAATTTCGGCGCTGTCGCATTTCTTTTGCAGGTCGAGGAAGAGCAGAGCAAACTGGTGCACATATTTGTCCGTCAGATCGGCAAACTGGGCCCGCAGCAGCTTTTCAAGGTTTTCCTCCGTGATGATGGGCATCTGGATGACTGCAAAGCGGGAAGTCAGGGCCTCGTTCAGCTCCCGGGTGCCCGCGTAGCCATAGTTCATGGTGGCGATGAAGCGGGTCTCTTCGGCCAGCGGGATGCGCTCGTAGCCGGGCACATCAATGGCGCGGCGGAAGTCCAGCACGGCGTGGAGGACGGCCAGGGCCTCGTTTTTGGCCATGTTGATCTCGTCCAGCACGCCGAAGCCGCCGCACTGGGCACAGCGGTAGACCGGCCCGGGCCGGAAGGTGACCGCCCCATCCACAAAGGTGTCCATGCCGATGAGGGAGGCTGCATCCATGTTCACATGGAACGAGATGTCCCATGCGGGGCGGCCAAAAGCGGCGGCCAGATTCTCGGCCAGCACATTTTTGCCGGTGGCCTTGCCGCCGGCCAGCAGCAGGTTCTCGCCGCAGAGCAGGGCCGCCAGTGCCTGCTCCCAGACCTCCCGGCCATAATAGGTAAAGCCGGAAGCCGGGATGCGGGGGCGCAGGGCCTCGGGCAGAGCGTGGGCGGCGCGGTATTCTTCCACAGCACGCAGCAGGTCGGGGCTGATGCCCTCCTGCCGTAATGTTTCCATCAGATCAGACATCCAAGACATCTCCTTGCGGTTGGCTTTGCCAAACCGATTTTTCAGCCTTATCATAGCACAACCGCTCCGGTTTGTGTAGGGGGCGCGGGGGCATTTTTTGCCGGATTTTTGCCCGGGAAATGCCGCAGGGTGGAACGGATCTGTGTGCTGCCGTGCAGACGAAGGAGTTTTTCGTGCCCAGGGATCGTGCGGCAGCGGATATTTTGTGGAAAGCTATCGAAATGGCAGGTGTTCCGCGTTGTGGGTATCCACTTTTGGCTCAGAATGGTAAAAATTCCGGAAATTCGATTGACAAATCTGAATATTTATCGTATAACCTATATATGGGAACAATTCCGGAGGGAATGCGGAACTCGTGCCCCTGCCCGTTCCTGTCGGAGGAACCACGGTCTGGTTCTGGTGCCGGTGCACTTGGCTTGGTGCAGACGGTAAGTATAGATTGATTTGAAAGAGAGGAATCCCCGATATGATGAACAATGAGATCAAAATGCCCGCTAACTTTGCTGCGATCGATGAGAACGAAATGGTGTACCTGCAGGGTGGCGCAACCACCGAGGCTACCGCTTGGGACGTGTTCCTGAACGTTGGCAAGCTGTTCAACTACATCGCCCGCGTGTTCTCCGCAGGCAGCTCCATCGTCAACAACATCAATGTTATCGTGACCACCTTCCAGACCCTGAGCACCTTCAGCCTGACCGCTAAGAACTAAGGTTTGGGCCAAAACCGAATCAGCATTTACAGGGCATCCGCTCCGGCAGGCGCGGGTGCTCTTTTTTGCTGTACAGGGCGGGAAGGCATTCGCCCCCAAATGCAGGAAAGCAGCCTTTTTTCTGCAAAGCGGGCGGATTGTCCATTGACAAGGCTCAAGAGGGTGTCGTATACTAACGATGCCTTGCAAGAAACCCCGCATCCGCGGAATAAAAGAGGAGAGAGAATATGAAAAATAACAACAGCAGCATCAAGCCCGTTGTCGCTGTCGGTATCGGCGCGGCATTGTTCTTTGTTCTGGGACGTTTTGTGGCCATTCCCAGCCCGGTACCCAACACCAACATCAGCCTGCAGTACGCCGTTCTGGCCCTGCTGGCTGCCATGTACGGCCCCGTGGTCGGCGGCCTGATCGGCTTCATCGGCCACACCCTCATCGACCTGTCCTGGGGCGGCAGCCCCTGGTGGAGCTGGGTCATCGCCTCCGCCTTTGTGGGCGTTGTGGTGGGCCTGTTCTCCAAGAAGCTGAACCTGCAGGAAGGCGAGTTCAGCAAGAAGCAGGTGGCTTTCTTTGCGCTGGCCAATATCGTGGCTCATCTGCTGGCCTGGATCCTGGTGGCCCCCGTGCTGGATATTGCCATCTACGCCGAGCCCGTCAAAAAGGTGTTTGCACAGGGTGCATTTGCCGCAGTGTCCAACAGTATCACCGCTGTGGTGGTGGGCGGCCTGCTGGTGCTGGCTTACACCAGAACCATTGCCAAGAAGGGCTCTCTGGATCAGGAGTGATCCCCGCATGAAACCCGGCCTTTCCATCTGCGCCGTCCGGCCCGTTGGAAAGGCTTTTTTGATGAACAGCTGAGGTACCATACCCATGGCAGAACGTAAACCCATCATCTCATTCCGCAACTTTTCCTTCCAGTACCGCGCCCAGAAGCGCCCCACCCTGACCGATATCAATCTGGAGATCTACCCGGGGGAGCGGGTGCTCATTGCGGGCCCCTCCGGCAGCGGCAAGAGTACGCTGGCGGGGTGCATCAACGGGCTGAACCCGTTTTCCAACCCCGGTGAGTGCACCGGCACCCTGACCGTGGACGGTGTGGATGCGCCCCACAGCAGCCTCTTCGAGCTTTCGGCCCATGTGGGCACGGTGCTGCAGGATCCGGACGGCCAGTTCATCGGGCTGACCGTGGGCGAGGACATTGCCTTTGCACTGGAAAACAGCTGCACCCCACAGGATGAGATGCACGCCATCACCCGCCATGCCGCCGAGCTGGTGGGCATCGAGAATCATCTCGGCTATGCACCGCACGAGCTTTCGGGCGGGCAGAAGCAGCGGGTGAGCCTGGCGGGCGTGATGGTGGATCAGGTCAAGATCCTGCTCTTCGATGAGCCGCTGGCCAACCTCGACCCCGCCACCGGCAAGCAGGCCATTGAGCTGATCGACGAGATCCAGAAAAAGACGGACACCACAGTGCTCATCATCGAGCATCGGCTGGAGGATGTGCTCTGGCGGAACGTGGACCGCATCGTGCTGGTGAACGGCGGCACCATTCTGGCAGACCTGCGCCCGGATGAGCTGCTCTCGGGCAGCCTGCTGGCGGAAAACGGCATCCGGGAGCCGCTGTATGTCACGGCTCTGCGCTATGCCGGGGTGGATATCACTCCGGACAAGCACCCTGCCCATGTGGACAGTCTTGTGCTGGACGATACCGACACCCAAAAGCTCCGGGACTGGTTCACGGCCCGGCCCCGGCCCGCCGCGCAGCCGGAACGGGAGACGCTGCTGGAGGTAAAGGGCCTGTGTTTTGGCTACCAGAAAGGCCAGCAGACCCTGCGGGATGTCAGCTTCTCGATCGGCAAGGGGGAGATGGTGAGCATCGTGGGCCGGAACGGCGCAGGCAAATCTACCCTTTCCAAGCTCATCTGCGGCTTCGAGACCCCGGATGCGGGCGAGATCTTCCTGAACGGCAAGCCGCTGGCTGAGGAGAACATCCGCCGCCGCGCCCAGCACATTGGCTATGTGATGCAGAACCCCAACCAGATGATCTCCAAGACCATGATCTACGATGAGGTGGCTCTGGGCCTGCAGCGCTCCGGCCTGACCGAGGAGCAGATCCGGGAAAAGGTGGAGGCGACCCTCAGGGTCTGCGGTCTGTATCCCTTCCGGAACTGGCCCATCTCGGCACTGAGCTTCGGCCAGAAAAAGCGGGTGACCATTGCCAGCGTGCTGGTGCTCGACCCGGAGCTCATCCTTCTGGATGAGCCCACCGCCGGGCAGGATTTCCGGCACTATACCGACATCATGGAGTTCCTGCGGGGCCTGAATGCCCGGGGTGTGACGGTGGTGATGATCACCCATGACATGCACCTGATGCTGGAATACACCCGCCGCGCGCTGGTGTTCTGCGACGGACGGCTCATTGCCGACCGAACCGCGGCCGCCGTTCTGTGCGACCCCGCGCTGGTGGAGCAGGCTGCCCTGAAGGAGACCAGCCTGTACACGCTGGCCAACCGCTGCGGCATTGCGCCAGCACAGGAATTTGTAGAGAGATTTATTGAGCAGGACCGGGAGGTGAGAGAGGGTGGCCGCTAAGACTGTTTTGAATTATCTCCCCCGGGAGAGCGTCATCCATAAGATGACCGGAACCACCAAGCTGGCGTTCTTCCTGCTGTTCACCTTTGCCAGCATGATCACCTACAACACCTGGGTGCTGCTGGGCCTGTTGGTGGTCAGCCTGCTGGCCTTCAGGCTGAGCCGGATCAAATTCCGGGAAGTCCGGTTTATGATGACCTTCATGCTGGTGTTCCTGCTGCTGAACAACCTGTTCATCTTCCTGTTCGATCCCAGTCAGGGGACCACCCTGTACGGCACCCGCACGGTGCTCTGCCACCTGTTCTGGCGGTATGACCTGACAGCGGAACAGCTGTTCTACATGGTCAACATCAGTCTGAAATATTTTGTGGCCCTGCCGGTGGCCATCCTCTTCATCTCTGCCACCGACCCCAGCGAGTTTGCTGCCAGCCTGAACAGCATCGGCATCTCGTATAAGGTCGGATATTCGGTGGCCATTGCCCTGCGCTACATCCCCGATATCCAGCGCGACTACCACAGCATCAGCCAGGCCCAGCAGGCCCGCGGCGTGGAGCTGGGCAAAAAGGAGCCCTTCTTCAAGCGGATGAAGAACTCTGTCAACATCCTGCTGCCGCTCATCCTGACCAGCCTGAACCGCATCGACACCATTTCCAATGCGATGGAGCTGCGCGGCTTCGGCAAGAACAGCAAGCGCACCTGGTATACCCAGCGCCCCTTTGCCCGGCGGGACTTCGTTGCCCTGGGCGTGGGCGCGGCCCTGCTGCTCATCAGCCTGACTGTGACCATCCGCTTTGGAAGGTTCTATAACCCATTCCTCTGAACAAAAAGGCATCCCCGCACTTCCTGTTTCGGCAGGCCGTGCGGGGATGTTTTACTTTTACAGACCGTTGGTTCAATGATGCCGCAAGAGAAAGGGGCCGTGTTACGCCGCGTCCACGAACTCCTCCGGGTCTTCCACGGCATCGGTGATGGTCTCCTCCGCGTCATCGGAGGAGTCGGCAGGCTGCTCCGGGTGGAGCAGGGCGTTGAGCAGGTCACGGAAGTCGATCAGGCTGTCGTCCACCTGCTGGTTCCGGGCCAGCAGGTCCTGCACCATGTCGGGCTTGTCGGTGATGAGGTCGTCCACGCCCAGCTCCAGCATGTGGGTGGCGACCTTTTCGCGGTCGATGGTCCAGGCAGAGACGGTCTTGCCCCGCAGATGGACGGCGTTGACCATGCCGGAGGTGATAAAGGTGGTCTCCACGCTGAAAAAGTCGGCATCGGGCAGGTCGTAGTAGTTGCCTACGCCCAGAGCCAGAATATAGCCGGTGGGGTACTCAGGGGCCAGCGCCTTGACCTTGTGCAGGGTCTCGTAGCTCTGGGAGACTAACTATTAAAAGTCAAGCCCCAAAATGAAAAAATCCGCCAACCGACC
>ENA-UOJK01002422-UOJK01002422.1-human-gut-metagenome-genome-assembly--contig:-C116-NODE-2422-length-10112-cov-6.224023_pt1 | contig 10112 bp, 6 predicted proteins | sample MGYA00242348_ERZ723895 | MGnify/ENA metagenome assembly ERZ723895
TGGCCGGCACCGAGCGCGGCATCACCGAGCCCACCCCGACCTTCTCCGCCTGCTTCGGCCAGGCCTTCCTCGAGCTGCATCCGACCAAGTACGCCGAAGAGCTCGTCAAGAAGATGGAAAAGAGCGGCGCAAAGGCCTACCTGGTCAACACCGGCTGGAACGGCACCGGCAAGCGCATCTCCATCAAGGACACCCGCGGCATCATCGACGCCATCCTGAGCGGCGCGATCCTGAACGCCCCCACGAAGAAGATCCCGTACTTCAATTTCGAGGTCCCCACGGAGCTGCCCGGCGTCGATCCGAAGATCCTCGATCCGCGCGACACCTATGCTGACGCTTCCCAGTGGGAAGAGAAGGCAAAGGATCTGGCCTCCCGCTTCGTCAAGAACTTCGTCAAGTACGAAGGCAACGAGGCCGGCAAGGCTCTGGTCGCCGCAGGCCCGAAGGCTGAGTAATTCCATATTTTCCGAACAGGCCGCAGCAATGCGGCCTGTTTTTTACTGCCGGAAAATCCCTTCCGGCTTTTCCGGCAATCGGACCGCAGTCCGCTGCGCGCACGGATCGTCCGCCTGCGGGCGGCAAACTCTGCGAGGCTTTTTTGCACACCGAAATGGACTTGCGATGCGCCTGCGCATCCCCTGTCACGCAAAATTCTCTGCGCCGGGGGGCTACCATTTTCCCTTCGACGCTGGTATAATGGAAAAAAATCTGCTTGCAGCAGGGAAGGGAGCATATTATGGGTCTGATCAAAGCCGGTGTCGGCTCGCTCGGCGGCACGCTCGCCGATCAATGGAAGGAATTTTTCTACTGCGACGCGTTGTCGCCGGAGGTGCTGGCCGTCAAGGGCCAAAAGCGCGTCTCCGGGCGCAGCTCCAACACGAGGGGCAGCGACAACATCATCTCCAACGGCTCCGTCATTGCCGTGGCGGACGGACAGTGCATGATGATCGTGGAGCAGGGCAAGGTCGTGGAATTCTGCGCCGAGCCGGGCCAGTTCGTCTTTGACGCCTCGACGGAGCCGAGCATCTTTACCGGCTCATTCGGCAAGAGCCTGCTCGATACGTTCAAGACCGTAGGCCGCCGCTTCACCTTCGGCGGAGACACGGGCAAGGACCAGCGCGTTTACTACTTCAATACCAAGGAGATCGTGGACAACAAGTTCGGCACGGCCACCCCGATCCCCTTCCGCGTCGTCGACCGTAACATCGGGCTGGATATCGATGTGTCCGTCCGCTGCAACGGCGTGTATTCCTACAAAATCTCCGACCCCATGCTGTTCTACACGCATGTGTGCGGCAATGTCGAGGGCGACTACAAGCGCTCCGAGATCGACAGCATGCTCAAGACGGAGTTCATCAGCGCGCTGCAGCCCGCCTTTGCCCGCATCTCCGAGCTGGAGGTCCGCCCGAGCGCCCTGCCCGCCCACGCCGAAGAGCTTTCGACGTTCATGAACGAGACGCTCTCTCGCAAGTGGGGCGAGCTGCGCGGCCTGCAGGTCGTCTCCATTGCCATGAACCCCATCAGCCTCCCCGAGGAGGACGCAGAGCTCATCAAGCAGGCGCAGCGCACGGCCATGCTGCGCGATCCGTCCATGGCGGCTGCCACGCTCACGGGTGCACAGGCCGAGGCCATGAAGACCGCCGCCGGGAACAAGAACGGCGCGATGATGGGCTTCATGGGCTTGGGCATGGCCCAGCAGGCAGGCGGCCTCAATGCGCAGGAGCTTTATGCCATGGGCCAGCAGCAGAAGGCTGCACCGGCTGCACCGGCTGCAGACGGCTGGAAATGCAGCTGCGGCGCAACGGCGACGGGCAACTTCTGCCCGAGCTGCGGGGCAAAGAAGCCGCAGCCTGCCGCAAACGGCTGGACGTGCACCTGCGGCCAGAGGAACACCGGAAAATTCTGCTCCGCCTGCGGCAAGCCGCGCCCTGCCGAGGGCTGGACCTGCGCCTGCGGCACGGTGAATCAGGGCAAGTTCTGCCAGAACTGCGGCGCGAAGAAGCCCGCGAACGAGCCGCAGTACCGCTGCGACAAGTGCGGCTGGCAGCCGGAGGATCCGCGCCATCCGCCGAAATTCTGCCCCGAGTGCGGCGACCCCTTTGACTTCAACGATCAGGTCTGACGAAAGGGTGGGAACCTCGCATGGCTGAAACGATCCAGTACAAATGCCCCTGCTGCGGCGGCCGCCTGGAATTCGACAGCGGCCTGCAGAAGATGAAGTGCCCGTACTGCGACACGGCCTTCGACGTAGAGACGCTCGAGGGCTACGACGACGCGCTGAAGCAGGACGCCGCGGACGACATGCACTGGGACGCGGCGCAGCAGCCGTGGGACGACGTGCAGATGGGCGTTTACACCTGCAAGAGCTGCGGCGGCGAGCTGGTGTGCGACGAGAACACCGCCGCGACGGCCTGCCCGTTCTGCGGCAATCCCATCGTGCTGACCGGCCGCCTGTCCGGTGACCTGAAGCCCGACTACGTCATTCCCTTCAAGCTCGACAAAAAGGCGGCCGAAGCCGCCCTGCGCAACCATATGAAGGGCAAGCGCCTGCTGCCGAACCTGTTCCGCAGCGAAAACCGCATCTCCGAGGTCAAGGGCGTGTATGTGCCGTTCTGGCTGTTTGACGCCGACGCCGACGCCCACATCCGCTACCACGCGACGCGCATCCGCACCTGGAGCGACCGCGACTATGACTACACCGAGACGCAGCACTATGCCATCCTGCGCAGCGGCGACCTCAGCTTCACCCACGTCCCGGTGGACGGCTCGTCCCGCATGCCGGACGACCTGATGGAATCCATCGAGCCGTTTGACTTCTCCAGCGCGGTCGATTTTCAGACGGCCTACCTGTCCGGCTATCTCGCCGACCGCTATGATGTGAACGCAGACGACAGCATCGGCCGCGCGAACGAGCGTGTGAAAAAGAGCACGGAGTCCGTGTTCGCCTCGACCGTCGTGGGCTATCACACCGTCGTGCCCGAGAGCACATCCGTCCGCCTGGCAAACGGCAGGGTGCGCTATGCGCTCTACCCCGTGTGGCTGCTGAACACCGTATGGAACGGCAAAACGTTCTCGTTCGCCATGAACGGCCAGACCGGCAAATTCGTCGGCGACCTCCCCGTGGACAAGGGGAAGAAGTGGCGCTGGTTCAGCCTTGTCAGCGGCATCGCGGCAGCGGCAGCCTATGGCCTTGTGTGCCTGTGGCAGCTGCTGCACTGAGGGAGGGCACGGATATGAAACGAACGCTTACCCTGCTCACGCTGCTGCTTGTCCTGCTGGCGCTGCTGGTCCTGCCCGCTGCAGCGGCGGATCTGCCCCGGCTGGTGGACAACGCAGACCTGCTGATGGCGGATGACGCGGAAGCGCTGCTGGCCGACCTCGACAGCCGCAGCGAGGCGCTGCAGTTCGACATCGTCATCGTGACCGTCGACTCGCTCGACGGCGAAACGCCGCGGAATTACGCGGAGGACTTCTTCTGGTACAACAACTACGGCCTCGGCGAGGACCGCGACGGCGCGCTCCTGCTCGTGGCCATGGACACGCGCGACTGGTACATCGCCACGCATGGCTTCGGCATCACCGCCATCACCCCCGCCGGGCGAGAGGCCATGGTGGACCGCTTCCTGCCCCAGCTCTCGAACGCTGAATATGCCGCGGCATTTTCCACATTCGCGGAGGAATGTGAGGATTATGTCAACCAGGCGAGGAACGGCTCGGCCTATGACACGGGGAACCTGCCTGACGAGCCGTTTGAAGCGCCGGGCTTCCTGTGGGTCGTGGCCTGCCTGCTGTTCGGCGCGCTCATCGGCGGCATCACGGTCGGCGTGATGGCAGCGAAGCACAAGACGGTGCGCCGCCAGCCCGCTGCGAACAGCTATGTTGTGCAGGACAGCCTGCACCTGACGCAGCAGTCCGATCTGTTCCTCTATGCCAACACGACGCGCACGGCGCGCCCGAAGGACAACGACCGCAGCGGAAGCGACGCACATTCCGGCTCCGGCGGCTCGTCGTTCGGCGGCGGAGGAGGAAAGTTCTGAGGCAGCACCCGAGAATATGCACCAAGCCGGAGGCACTGCCTCCGGCTTGCGGTGGTTTTCTGGGAAAATGAGGGTATCGATGGAGCGTTGTAGGGGAGCGGCATGCCGCTCCCGGCGCAGCACCGGCACAATCAACAGGCTGTCGTTAAAATGGTAAAAGCCTCCGATTTGTCATTGCGAGGAGGCCGCAGGCCGACGTGGCAATCTCGCAGTACAATGGTAGATAGCAGGAAGGCCTCGGCGAATTCGCAAGCTGTTGCAGGAGATTGCCACGGGCGCAAAGCGCCCTCGCAATGACAATTTGGGGGCAGTCGCCATTTTAACAGCGGCTTGTATCGGCTGCAAGTGCAGCGCCGGGCCTGGCTGTCCTCGCCCCTACAATGGCGGGTGCAGGACGCCAGCCTACAGTCCCATCATCCTCTGCAGCTTCTTCAGCGCATTCTCAAACTCCTCCGGCAGGGGGCAGGAGAGCGTCATCTCCTCGCCGGTGCGGGGGTGCAGGAACGTCAGCTCCTTCGCGTGGAGGCACTGCGAATGCAGGCCGAGCTCCGGCTTGCCGATGCCGTAGACCGGGTCTCCCGCGATGGGGTGGCGGATCCACGCCATATGCACGCGGATCTGGTGCGTGCGGCCGGTCTCGAGGCGGCAGCGCAGGTGCGTATACTGCCCGTAGCGCGCGATGACCTCCCAGTGCGTCACGGCCTCGCGGCTGTTCTTCTCCGTGACGGCCATGCGCTTGCGGTCGCGCGGGTCGCGGCCGATGGGCGCATTGACCGTGCCGCTGTCCTCGCGGAAGCCGCCGCGGACGATGCACTCATAGGTGCGGCGCAGCGTGTGGTCGCTGAGCTGGGCGGCAAGACGCTGGTGGGCAAAGTCGTTCTTCGCCACGATGAGCAGGCCGGTCGTGTCGCGGTCGATGCGGTGGACGATGCCGGGGCGGCGCTCGCCGCCCACGCCGGACAGGCTGTCGCCGCAGTGATAGAGCAGGGCGTTGACGAGCGTGCCGTCCTCGTGCCCGGCGGCCGGGTGGACGACGAGGCCCTTCGGCTTATTGATGACGAGCACGTCCCCGTCCTCATAGACGATATCGAGCGGGATATCCTGCGCGGCGGTCTCGACGGGCCGCGCCTCCGGCAGGGTGACGGCGTAGACGGCCCCGGCCTCCGTGCGCGCGTTTTTCCGCACGGGCGCGCCGCCGCAGGTCACGCTGCCCTCAGCGAGCAGGCGCTGCACGGCGCTGCGGGTCAGCTCCGGCAGGCAGCCCGCCAGAAAGACATCCACGCGCAGGCCATCCTGCGCTGCTGTGAATTCCATAATAAGCCCCCTCAGAGCCGCAGCGTGTCGCGCACGTCGCCGGAGAGCGTCTTCCAGGTGAACACGCCGTCCTCCAGCGTCATATAGCCATGCCAGCTCCCGGCCTTCGGGATGGAGACGGAGCCGGGATTCAGGACATAGACGCCGTCGCGCAGGGTGCGGCGGGGGATGTGCGTGTGGCCATGGAGCAGGACGTCGCCCGGATGCAGGGGCGGCAGATGGTCCTCGTTAAAATGGTGGCCGTGCGTGGCATAGATAAGATGGCCCGCCGACTCGAGCAGGCAGTAGTCCGCAAGAACGGGGAAGGGCAGCACCATCTGATCGACCTCGGCCTCGCAGTTGCCGCGCACGCAGAAAATGTCTGCCTGCCGCTCCTGCAGCAGGGCGATGACCTCCTTCGGCGCATAGCCCTCGGGCAGGTCGTTGCGCGGGCCGTGATACAGCAGATCGCCGAGGAAGAGCATGCGCGGCGCTTCCTCCCGCTTCCAGGCCTCGAGGAGCTGGCGGCAGTAGTGGGCAGAGCCGTGCAGGTCCGAGGCAATGATCCATTTCATGGTTTCTTCGTTCCTTTCCGTTGCAATTCTCTCCCGATCATACCACAAATGCGGCAAAACGGCAAGGAAAAACCTCTGGGGCAACAGCGCACAATTGCATCTTCGGCCTTCGCCGGATCTTTTTCGCCAATCTATCGGCTCGAAAAGTTTGAGGTATTGCGCAGCCGTTGGCGGCTTTGCCCCCTGCGGATACACAAAGCACTCTGCACGTTTCAAGCCTTGTCTTGACAAAAAGCTCTCGCCGAACGCTCTCGAGAAATAATGCGGTGCTTCCCGAATTATTTCGGACATCAGGGTTGACAAAGTCACTGTTTTCCCCTATACTGAATATCAGATTTTACGAAAGGAGGCGCGCAGAATGTCCTATCTGTACTTTGCAGCGGGTTCTATTTTGGTTCAGGGGACCGGTCTGTCGGTTTTGCGCGCCCGGAAGCGGGGATAAAAGGCCCTGTTTTGTTCCTTGTTGTGCGCTTCTCCGGCAGGAGAGGCGTTTTTTATTTATTGCGGCAGTGCCTTTGAGAGATAAGGCCGTTACAGTCAGCATATCAACATCCCCCGGCAATCAGAAAAAAGGAGAGATCTTCTATGGAAACGCAATCGATCCCGTGGCGGGAGAAGGTGCAGCTCATCGTGCGCTTTCTGCGCGGCAGCATCCACTATTTTGTCGTGGCCCTGCTGTGCGCCTGCCTCGGGATGGTATTCAATGCCCTCACGCCGCAGGTCATCCGCCTGACGGTGGACTCCATCCTCGGCGCGGAGCAGCCGTCGCTCCCGGCGTTTCTGCAGCCGCTTCTGCCGCTGCTGCAGGCGCAGAAGCTCCACGCGCTGTGGCTCGCGGCCGCGGCCGTGCTGCTGCTGGCCCTGCTGCGCGGCTTCTGCAACTATGGCCAGCGCACGCAGCTTTCGCGCGGGTCGGAGTCGTTCGTCAAGCGCATCCGCGATGGGCTGTATGACCACATCCAGCACCTGAGCTTTTCGTGGCACACGGCCCACTCCACGGGCGAGATCATCCAGCGCTGCACCTCGGACGTCGACGTCATCCGCACGTTCGTGTGCAACCAGCTCGTGGAGGTCGTGCGCACGGTCTTCCTCATCATTTTATATCTCGTCATCATGTTCCGGATGAACGTGCGGCTGTCGTTCGTGGCGCTGGCGTTCATCCCGATCGTCGGCCTGTCGTCCGGTGTGTTCTACCGGCGCATCTCCGGCCGCTTTCAGGCGGCGGACGAGGCCGAGGGCGACCTGACGACCTGTGCGCAGGAGAACCTGACCGGCGTGCGCGTTGTGCGTGCCTTCGGCCGCGAGCGCTTCGAAACGGACCGCTTCTGCGAAAAGAACGAGAAATTTGCCAGCCTGTGGATCCGCCTCGGCCGCCTGCTCTCGGTCTACTGGGCCTCCGGCACGCTGCTGACGTGCCTGCAGGTCATGGTCATCATCGTCTGCGGCATCGTCGAAAGCGTGCACGGCAATATGACGCTCGGCGAATTTCTCGCCTTCATCAGCTATAACGAGGCCCTGTCGTGGCCGGTCCGTTCGCTCGGCCGCGTGCTTTCGGACATGAGCAAGGCGGGCGTGTCGCTCGACCGCGTGGGCTATATCCTGCGCGCGCCGGAGGAAAAGGACGCGCCCGAGGCCGCGCCGCACAGCGCGGCGGGCGACATCGTCTTTGACCATGTGACGTTCGGCTACGGCGAGACGCCCGTGCTGCAGGACGTCTCGTTCACGATTCCGCAGGGGAGCACGTTTGCCATCCTCGGCGGCACCGGCTCGGGCAAGAGCACGCTCGTGCATCTGCTCGACCGGCTGTACGACCTGCAGGAGGGCCGCATCACCATCGGCGGCGTGGACATCCGCAGCTTTACGCGCGAGAGCCTGCGCAGCCAGATCGGCCTTGTGCTGCAGGAGCCGTTCCTGTTCTCGCAGACCATCCGCGAGAACATCGCCGCCACGCGCCCCGGCGCGCCGCAGGAGGAGCTGCGCAGCGCCGCGGCCATCGCCTGCGTGGACGAGGCCATTTGCGAATTCCCGGAGGGCTATGAGACGCTCGTGGGCGAGCGCGGCGTGACGCTGTCCGGCGGGCAGAAGCAGCGCGTGGCCATTGCGCGCATGCTGATGCAGAGGGCGCCCATCATGGTGTTTGACGACTCGCTCTCGGCCGTGGACGCCGAGACGGACGCAAAGATCCGCGCCGCCCTGCATGAATCGCTCGGCAAGGCGACGGTGCTGCTCATCTCCCACCGCGTGACGACGCTCATGCAGGCCGACTGCATCCTCGTGCTCGACGGCGGCCGCGTCTCGGAGCTGGGCACACACGCCGAGCTCATCGCCAAGCCCGGCATTTACCGCGATATCTATGACATCCAGATGAGCAGCGACGACCGCCGCCTGCTCGGAAAGGAGGGAGTCTGATGCCTGCCTTTGATGAACAGGACTATACCAAGTCGTTCCAATGGGGCATCTGGAAGCGCCTGATGCCCGTCATGCGGCCATACCGCCGCGATTTTGCGGGCATGTTCGCCTTCAACCTGATCACGGCCGCCATCGACGTCGTGCTGCCGCTGTTCCAGCGCTATGCCATCTCAAATTATATCGAGGCCGGGACGCTGTCGGGCCTGCTGCCTTACACGCTGTGCTATTTCGGCGTCATCCTGCTGCAGGCTCTGTCCGTTGTGGCCTTTGCGCGCAACTCCATGAAGATCGAGATGTGCGCCGGGCGCGACATGCGCGCGAACCTCTTCACACACCTGCAGACGCTGTCGTTCTCGTTCTATAACGTCACGCCGGTGGGCTATCTGCTCAGCCGCGTCATGAGCGACACCTCGCGCATCGCCTCCATGGTCGCGTGGAACCTGACGGATATCCTCTGGGCCATGTTCTATGTGCTCGGCACGTTCGCCGCGATGCTGCTGCTCAACTGGAAGCTCGCCCTTGTCGTTATCGTCATCGTGCCGGTCATCGCCGTGCTCACGGGCTATTTTCAGAATCGCATCCTGCACTGGAACCGCCGCGTCCGCAAGCTGAACTCCCGCATCACCGGAGCGTTCAACGAGGGCATCACCGGCGCGAAGACGTCGAAGACCCTCGGCATCGAGGAGCAGAACACGGCCTCGTTCCGCGCGCTGACAAAGGAGATGCACGACTGCGGCATCCGTGCCGCGCGGCTGAACGCCGTGTATATCCCCCTCGTGCTGTTCTGCTCCACGGCGGCCGTGGCCATCGTGCTGCTGCGCGGCGGCTATATGGTGCAGGAGCAGGTGCTGCAGATCGCCACGCTCTCGGCCTTCACGACCTACGCCGTCGGCATTTTCGAGCCGATCCAGATGACGGCCGCAAACATCGCGGAATTCATCTCGCTGCAGGCCTCCATCGAGCGCGTGACGGGCCTGCTGGACGAAAAGCCGCAGATCGCCGACACACCGGAGGTCATCGCCCGCTACGGCGATGCCTTCCACCCCAAGCGCGAAAACTGGGAGCCGCTGCGCGGCGACATCGAGTTCCGCGACGTCACGTTCCGCTATCCGGACGGCGGTGAGGACGTGCTGTCGCACTTCTCGCTGAAAATCCCCGCCGGAACGACCGTCGCCATCGTCGGGGAGACCGGTGCGGGCAAGAGCACGCTCGTGAACCTCGCCTGCCGCTTTTTTGAGCCGACGTCCGGCCAGATCCTCATCGACGGCCGGGACTACCGTGAGCGCAGCCAGCTGTGGCTGCACTCGAACATCGGCTATGTGCTGCAGAATCCGCACCTGTTCTCCGGCACGATCCGCGAGAACATCCGCTACGGCCGTCTGGACGCCACGGACGCCGAGGTCGAGGCAGCGGCGCGGACCGTTTCGGCCGATCAGGTCGCGGCCAAGCTCGAAAAGGGCTGGGACAGCGACGTCGGCGAGGGCGGCGACCGCCTGTCCACGGGCGAAAAGCAGCTGATCTCCTTTGCGCGCGCCGTGCTGGCCGATCCGCGCATCTTCGTGCTCGACGAGGCGACGTCCTCCATCGACACGCAGACGGAGCAGCTTATCCAGAACGCCATCGACCATCTGCTGCGCGACCGCACGTCGTTCCTGATCGCCCACCGCCTGTCCACCATCCGCAAGGCGGACCTCATCCTCGTCGTGCGCGACGGCCGCATCGTCGAGCAGGGCAGGCACCTGGAGCTGCTGCAGAAGGGCGGCTATTACCACGACCTCTATACCCGCCAGTTTGCCGA
>ENA-UOJK01002459-UOJK01002459.1-human-gut-metagenome-genome-assembly--contig:-C116-NODE-2459-length-9944-cov-5.719082_pt1 | contig 9944 bp, 9 predicted proteins | sample MGYA00242348_ERZ723895 | MGnify/ENA metagenome assembly ERZ723895
TTACATTCTGTCGAAAGTGACCGTTGATTTGCCGAAATTTCTCCGATATAATAATGAAAAATGCCAAAAGGAGAGAGAACGGTATGCAATATGTGCTTTTTAATCCGCAGGCCGGAAACGGCAGCGGTGCGCAGCAGGCACGCGCTCTGGACGCGCGCTTCCCGGAGGAGACGTTTTCCTATACCGATATGACAACGATCAGCGACTATGCGGCCTGGCTCGGCACGCTCCCGGCGAATGCGTCCCTTATCATCGCGGGCGGTGACGGCACGCTGAACCGCTTCCTCAACGACACGGACGGCATGGCCCTCCCGGAGCAGCTCTATTATTTCGCCACCGGCAGCGGAAACGACTTCCTGCATGATCTCGGCCTCGAGAAGGGCGCGGACCCGGTCCCCGTGGCGCAGTATCTGCGCGATCTGCCCACGGTCACGGTGAACGGAAAGCACTGGCGCTTCCTCAACGGCATCGGCTACGGCATTGACGGCTACTGCTGCGAGGTCGGCGACGCTCTGCGCGGTAAGTCCGACAAGCCCGTGAATTATACGGCCATCGCCATCAAGGGCCTGCTGTTTCACTTCCATCCGGCTAACGCCGAGGTCACGGTCGATGGCAAGACGAAGCGCTATCGCCGCGTCTGGCTCGCGCCGACGATGAACGGCCGCTTTTACGGCGGCGGCATGATGGTCACGCCGGACCAGCATCGCGGCAATGCTGAGGGCAAGGTCAGCGTGTGCGTCATGCACGGCAGCGGCAAGATCAAGACGCTGGCGGTGTTCCCGTCCATTTTCAAGGGCGGCCATGTGAAGCACACGGAAATGGTCGAGATCCTGACAGGCCATGACATCGAGGTGCGCTTTGACCGTCCCTGTGCGCTGCAGATCGACGGCGAGACCATCCGGAATGTGACTTCCTACAGCGTCCACGCGGGCGTCCCTGCGCGGGTCTGACAGAAAAAACGGCCGGAGTATGGATTCCTCCAGCCGACGGTGTGTCCAAAAAGCCTCGCAGAGTTCGCCGCCCGCAGGCAGCGAATCAAATCGGATCATTTTCTCCGGCGGCGTGTACGTCGGAGAAAATACTGCGCAGTCTGCCAGTGTGCGGATCGTCCGGCAAAGGCGGACGATCGTGCGCGCAGCGGACTGTAGTCCCTTTGTTTGGAAAGCCCAAAGGGCTTTCCAAACAGTTAATTGGCCGGAGCGCTCAGCGCTCCGGCCGTTTTATGTGGGTTTTACTGCTCCGTGAAGACCATGGGGAACAGATCGCCCAGCATCTCGCTGAGAGACTGCAGGTCCATCGCGTCGCCCGTGTCGGACGTGAAGGTCAGCTTGCCGCCCTCGAGCGTGTAGGAAACATAGTCCTCTTCGGAGAAGTCGGCTTCCTGCTCCTCAAAATAGAGCTTGCCGTCAGCTGCCTTATAGACGCCGGACTCCTCGTCCTCTTCCAGAGAGCTCAGCAGGGACTCTTCGTCGAGCCGGCTGATCTGCTCGGCGACATAGTCCGAAACGCTGGAGCCGGTGCTCTGCTCGAAGGCAGCGTCGTAGTCCTCGCGGGACAGTCCGGATTCCTCGGCGGTCTTGTAGAGCACCGCCTCAATGGCGGAGCCGCAGCCCTGCAGATAGGTGTGCAGCGCGGTAACGGTGGCTTCCTTGTCGGCCTGCATGGAATAGGTGCCGTCTTCGCCCAGCGTCAGAGTGTAGGGAACGGGCAGGGTCAGGTCGGCCAGATCCTCTTCGGCAAGGCCGAGCTGGGTCATGGCGGAGTTCAGGGCAGGGGCCAGATCGAGATCGATCTTGTAGGTACCGGGCAGGTCGGACTTGCCGCCGCCGCAGCCGGCGAGCGCAAGGACAAGGGCCAGCGCCAGCAGGCACAGTGCGAGAGACTTTACATGTTTCATGATTTTCTTCCTTTCTTCTTTGCAAAGAATGCAAGTTGATTATAGCATAACGGGATGTGGGTGTCAATCCATCGGGCGGCCGTTCAGAACGGTTTCTGCCAGCCGGTCGCCCTCGTAGCGGAGCTTCAGCGAAAAAAACGGCGTATGCTCCCGCATAAGGCGCAGGAAAATGCGGTCCCCTTCCCACTGCGGCAGGGCGGCGAACTGTGCCTCCGGGATCCACGCCAGCTCGCCCTCGTCGCAGTCCCGCAGGGTTCCGCGGCAGGCCGAGGCGTGGAACAGGTGCATGTATTCGCCCTCCCAGCAGTCGCTGACGAAGGTCACGATGCCGCAGTAGCGGTACTCCGTCAGCTCCAGCCCCGTTTCCTCGCGGAATTCGCGGCGTATGCAGTCGTCCGGGCTTTCGTTTTCTTCAAATTTTCCGCCGATGCCGATCCACTTGTCGTGATTCGGATCGTTTTTCTTTTTGTTGCGGTGCAGCAGGAGCCAACTCCCGTCCTGCTCCAGATAGCAAAGCGTGGTATTCTTCATAGCGATCTCCCGAAAAAAGCCCCTGCAATCGCATGACGGTTGCAGGGGCCGGTTTTATTCTGCGGCGCTGGGATTGGTGGCGGGGTTCACGATGACTCGCACAGCATTGTGCAGGTTCTCTGCGACGCAGTGCGCCTGTCCCTTGGCCTGCTCGCCGTCAAGCGTCCAGTCCATGTCGGCGGGGGCGTCGATCTCCAGATGGCTGGCGCTCGTGAACGTCAGCATGGGCGTGTGGTAATCCTGCGTCGTCAGGGCCAGCACGCAATCGCTCAGCTCCATCAGGCTCTGCGGCTTGCGCACGAGCAGCAGCTCGAACACGCCGTCGTTCATGTCCACGATCTCCGGGGAGAGTGTCAGAATGCCCGCAACGGATGTGGAGTTGCTGATGGCGCCGAAGATATAGTCGTCCTCGAGCACGGTCTCGTGGTCGAGCAGAAAGCGCACATGGCGGCTGCGGATGGACGGCAGCTCCTTGATGCCGCCGAGCACATAGGCCAGATGGCCCAGCGCATTTTTTACGCTCTGCGACGTGGCGTAGGATGCGCGGGTGAACGCGCCGAACGAGGCGACATAGGAGAAGCAGCGGCCGTTGAAGCTGCCGAGGTCCAGTGTGTGCGGCTCGCCCTCGACGATGTCGCGCGCGGCCTGCAGCAGGTTGCGCGACAGGTGCATGCTGCTGGCAAAGTCGTTCGTGCTGCCTGCGGGGATGTAGCCGATGGGCGTGTCGCTTCCGGCCGCATAGACACCGGAGACGACCTCATTGAATGTGCCGTCGCCGCCTGCGCAGACCACGCAGTCGAATTCGCGGCAGCGGGATGCTGCGACCTGCGTTGCGTCGCCGCGGGCAGCCGTTGTATAGACCGTGACGTCGTAGCCGCCGCGGTTGAAAATGCTGACGATCTCCGCCAGCGCGCGGTTCGCACGCTTTTTTCCCGAGCAGGGGTTCAGAATGAGCAGCAGCCTCTTCATCGCACGATCCTCATGCGGAAACGCACCCAGACAAAGATGCAGCCTGCGGCGATCACAAGGCCGATGCCGAGCAGCGCCCACTGCTCCTTGGAGCGCGGCTTGCGGATATGGAACGGCATCACAAAGCTGGCGCCAGTCAGCGCCATAACAACGAGCAGCGCCCCATGCAGGATCGCGGCACGCTGGAAAATGTCGAGGAAGCAGAAGAAAAACGGGAAAATGAGCGCGGCTGAGGTGATGGGAAGGCCCGTGTAGGTCTTGCGGCACTCGTCCGTCTCCTGCTGGCGCAGCTCCTCCGTCACGTTGAAATAGGCAAGGCGAATGAGCCCGGCGAGCACATAGAGCGCCGCAATCAGCACGGCATACCAGACAGAGCCGCACACGACGATCGTGATGACGGCGGGCAGGATGCCGAAGGCAACGATGTCGCACAGAGAGTCAATCTGAATGCCGAAGCCCTTCTGCTCCGCCGTGCGGTTCTTCTTCGTGCGGGCGACGCGGCCGTCAAACATATCGCAAAGGCCGCTGAACATCAAACAGAGGATTGCCAGCAGCGGGTGGCGGGCGACGGCCAGCCCGATGCCGGTCACGGCAGACAGCAGGCTGAGGTAGGTCAGAATGACCGTGTAATCATAGAAACCAATCATAAATAACTCCTTCTGCCGCAGGACGGCACCGGAAAACGGACGTCGGATAGACGAATCATAGTCGTCTTGTTATTATCCCACATTTTCGGCGATTCGTCAAGTCCCGGTATTTTCCGACAGAATGCGGCAGAGCAGGACGGAAAAGGCGTGGTCCTGCGCGGGCTTCCGGGCAGCCGTACGGTGCAGGCGGACACCGCCGCGGCGCAGGCGGGCGGACTCGGCGCGAACGGTGAGCAGAGCGTCGATATTGTCCTTTGTGTAGGCATGGCCCGCCGGATGCAGGGCCTGCGCGCTGCGCGCAAGGCACAGGGCGGCAAGGCCGTAGTCCTGCGTGATCACAACGTCGCCGGGGCGCAGGTGCGACAGCAGCAGATAGTCCGTGCTGTCGTGCCCGCAGTCCGCAACAAAGACCTCCACGCCGGGAATGGAAAAGACATGCGCCGTGTCGCAGAACAGCAGACACGGCACATGGAAGGCGGCGCATTGCCGCACGGTCTCGCGGACGACGGGGCAGCCGTCCGCATCGATCAGAACGCGCATGGGCTTCAGTGGCGAGGCGTCAGCAGGCCGCGCTTGTCGTGGATGACATTGCGCGGGCAGGCCATGGCGCACATGCCGCAGGAGAGGCACTTATCCGCGTAGATAAAGGCGCGGTTTTCCGAAACGACGATGGCTCCGGCCGGACAGGTGCGCTCGCACAGACCGCAGCCGATGCAGCTCACGGCGCAGACATCGCGGCAGCGGGCGTCCTTGTTCGAGCAGAGGACGACAATGGGGTTGTCCTCGAGCCGCAGGTGGATGACGCGCTGCGGGCAGGCCTGATAGCACGCGCCGCAGCCGATGCAGCGGCTCTCGTCGACCTCGGCCACGCCGTAGGAGTTCAGCGAGATCGCGCCGAAGCGGCAGACCTCCATGCACGCACCGCAGCCGGTGCAGCCGTAGAGGCAAAGATCGTAGCCCTCCGGGCTCTGGTTGGCGCGGCAGCCGCCGTTGCAGTGGACGCAGGCAACCTTGGACGGGAACTTCTTTCTGACTTTCATCTCATGCAACCTCCCCGTTATTTGCGTGCATAGGGCGTGCCGGTCAGCGGCAGACTGGTGCGCGGCTCGCCGTCGAGCCGGTAATAGGCATCTGCAATGGCCGGTGCGGTGGGGATCGAGGTGATCTCACCGATGCCGATCGCGCCGCAGGCCACGTTCAGGCCCGGCTTGTCGATGACAATGGCCTTGATCTCCGGCACCTGATGGGCACGGAACAGGCCGAGCGTGCCGAAGCGCGCCGTCGGACGGCAGTTTTCGTCGATGGGATACTGCTCCGTCAGGGCATAGCCCATGGACATGACGACGCCGCCCTCGATCTGGCCCTCGCAGGAGAGCGGGTTGATGGCCTTGCCGACGTCGTGCGCGGCTATCATTTTGCGGATGAGGCCGGTCTTCTCGTCGAGGATGCAGACCTGCGTGGCGTAGCCGTAGGCGACGTGGGAGACCGGGTTCGGCACATCCGCACCGAGCGGGTCAGTCTTCGCGAGGTATTCGCCGTAGAATTCTTTCCCGATGAGGTCGCTGAGCGACTTTCCGGCCAGCGCCTCGTGGAGCTGCAGGCAGGCGCGGCGGCAGGCCTCGCCGGTCACAAGCGTCTGGCGGGAGCCGGACGTGTCGCCGGAGTCCGGGGCGATCCAGGTGTTGGAACGCTCATAGACGATGTCGTCGCGGGAGAGGTTTGTGTTTGAGCAGACCATCTGCACCAGCACGGTGCCGAGGCCCTGCCCGATGCACGAAGCGCCGGAATAGATATGGACCTTGGAATCGCCCTCGACGATGAGCTTGCAGCGGCCCCAGTCCGGCAGGCCGACGCCGAGGCCGGCATTCTTCATGGCGCAGGCGATGCCCTTGATCTTGGCGTTGTCGTATTCGTCCTTTACGGCAAGGAGCGTCTCCACAAGGCCGGTAGAGTCATCGACGATCTGCCCGTTCGGCAGCACACCGCCGGGACGGATAGCGTTGCGGTAGCGGATCTCCCACGGGGAGATGCCGACAAGGTCGGCAGCGCGGTTCAGCAGCGTCTCCACGGCGAAGCACGTCTGCGTGACGCCAAAGCCGCGGAACGCACCGGCAGGCGGATTGTTTGTATAGTAGGCATAGCCGTCGATCTCGAAGTTTTCGTAGGCATAGGGACCGGCGGCGTGCGTGCAGGCGCGCTCGAGCACCGGGCCGCCCAGCGAGGCGTAAGCACCGGTGTCAGAGACGACCTTGGCCTTCACACCCTGGATGATACCGTTTTCGTCCACGCCCATCGTGAAGTCCATCTCGAAGGGATGGCGCTTCGGGTGGATGAGCAGGGACTCGGCGCGCGTCAGCTTGCACTTGACGGCGCGTCCGGTCTTATAGGCGATGAGCGCGGCCAGCGGCTGGACGGTCATGTCCTCCTTGCCGCCGAAGCCGCCGCCGACGAGGGCATTCTGGATCTTGACCTTCTCGGGCGGCAGGCCGAGGGCCATCGTGACCTCGTGCAGCGTGGTGTGGGCGCTCTGGTCCGTCGTGTAGAGGCGGATGCCGTCTCCGTCCGGCACGGCCACGGCGCATTCCGGCTCAAGGAAGGCGTGCTCCGTGAACGGGGTGGAGAAGTGATCCTGCACGACGAATTTCGAGTGGGCAATGGCCTCCTCGGCATTGCCGCGGGAGACGTGCTTGTGCGCCAGCAGGTTGCCCTTGCGGTGGACGAGCGGCGCATAGGGCGCGGCCGCCTCCTCTGGGTTGTGCACGGCGGGCAAAATCTCATATTCCACCTTGACGAGTTTCTTGGCCTTTTCCAGAATCTCCGGCGTCTCAGCCGCGACAAGGGCCAGTGCGTCGCCGAGGAAGTGGACGACGCCGCCGACGGGGACCATGACGTCCCAGTCGTGGACGATGTGTCCGATGATGTTCTCGCCCGGCACATCCGCTGCGGTCAGCACGCAGATAACGCCGGGCAGCGCGGCCGCCTTGGACGTGTCGATGGACAGCACGCGGGCGCGCGGATATTTGCTGCGCACGTCGGAGCCGTAGCACATTTTTTCGGGGGAGTAATCGTCGGGGTATTTGCCGGTGCCGAGGACCTTCTCCTCGACGTCCAGACGCTGGACGCGGGAGCCGATCTTCCAGTCCGTCGTGGCGGGCAGGGGGATCTTCTTTTCACGCAGGATCTTCCCGGCCAGACGGATGGCCTCGACGATCTTGACATAGCCGGTGCAGCGGCAGTAGTTGTTGCGGATGGCCCAGCGGATCTGCTCCTCCGTCGGGTCCGGCGTGCGGTCGAGCAGGGCCTTGGCGCACAGCACCATACCGGGGATGCAGAAGCCGCACTGGACGGCGCCAGCCTCGCCGAAGGCGAAGGTGTAGGCAGCCTTTTCAAAGTCGGAAAGGCCCTCGACCGTCAGGATGTGCTTGCCGTCGAGCCGCTCGGTATCCGGAACGCAGGCGCGGCAGGGCTCGCCATTGATGAGCACGGTGCATGCGCCGCAGGCGCCCTCGCTGCAGCCGTCTTTTACGGAGGTGAGATGCAGCTCATCGCGCAGGTAGCGCAGCAGCTTCTGCTTTTTGGCGACGGTAACTTCGGCACCGTTTATGTAAAATGTTGCCATGGAAACAGGTCCCCTTTGTAAAATAATCCGGTCGCAGCCGGTGGACGGGCTCGTATCACTCAGATTATACTATAAATAGAGAAAGCCTGCAAGGCAGAGACTAACTTTTTTTGCGATTTTTTTCTGAATTTTGACTTATAACAATAAAAAACTACAAGGAAATCGCGATTTTTCTATCGATAAGCTAAAACTTTTTTTGTACCCGGCAAAAAATGCGGGAAAGGATTGAAAATCGGGTGTGGATTTGGTACACTATCTAAGAAATGAAAATGCGGAGTTTCGGCTTTTTTGCGCCGCATGCGCCGCATGGGTAATATAGCAGACTGTCAAAAAACCTGCCAAGCCAAAAGTTTCGGAGGGAAGAAAAGTGTGAAAGGAAACCGTCAGGGTGTCCTTTCGCGTTTGATCACCCGCCGCAGCGGCAGAATTGCAAAATCATGCTTCAAAATTTATTTTGCAATTCCAGAAGCAGCTTGGCGAAAAAGCCCCGGAGGGACTTTTTGACAAGCTGAATATAGGTAGGGGAACTGGTATGGAAACGACAAAGACATTTCAGGAGCTCGGTGTCAGCGAGGAGATCCTCCGTGCGCTGGAAAAGAAGGGCGTCGCAATGCCGACGCGCGTGCAGGAGGAGGCCATCCCGCCGCTGCTGGCGTGGCGCGACGTCATCGCCAAGGCGCCGACGGGAACGGGCAAGACGTTTGCCTTTGGCATCCCGATGATCGAGCACATCGATCCGCAGTCCGACGATCTGCAGGGCCTGATCCTGGCCCCGACGCGCGAGCTGGCCATCCAGATCGCCGACGAGCTGCGCGGCTTGCTCACATTTTATAAGGATATCCGCGTGACGGTCGTCTATGGCGGCCAGCGGCTCGAGCCGCAGATCCGCAGCCTGCAGCAGCATCCGCAGATCGTCGTGGCAACGCCCGGTCGCCTCATGGACCACTATAACCGCAAGAACCTGCGCCTCGACCGCATCAAGACCGTCATTCTCGACGAGGCGGATCGCATGCTGGACATGGGCTTCTTCGATGATGTGACGAAAATTCTCGACCGCATCAAGAACCGTACGAACCTCGGCCTGTTCTCCGCGACGATCTCGCAGGAGGTCATGACTGTCAGCTGGATGTACCAGCGCGACGAGGTGGAGATCACCGTTGCCCCGACGGAGGAGAGTAAGCCTGATATCGATCAGTATTCCATCACGGTCCCACGGCTGGAGAAGGAAGAGGCTATGCTGCGTATCCTGCGCTCCGGCGCGCTTGAGCGCGTGATCGTGTTCTGCAACACGAAGGTCATGTGCCAGCGCCTGAGTGACGACCTGCGCCGCGCGGGCATCCGCGCCGATTGCCTGCACGGCGACATCAAGCAGGCCACGCGCGAAAAGACCATGGCCGATTTCCGCCATGGCAAGCTCCCGGTCCTCATCGCAACGGACGTTGCCTCCCGCGGCATCGACGTGGACGACGTCGACGGCGTCATCAACTACGACGTCCCCGAGGAGAACGAATACTATATCCACCGCATCGGCCGCACGGGCCGCGCCCGGAAAAAGGGCATCTCCTTCACGCTGCTCGGCTCGTTCCCGGAGAAGGCCAAGCTGGACGAGATCGCAAAATTTGCGGGCTTCCGCATCGTTCCGATGATCTTTGACGAATACGGCTGTCTGGTGCCCGCACCTGCAGAGGAAAAGCACCCGACATCCCGCAGGCGCTTCTGATGCGCCCGGCGGAGGAGGGCCTGCTCCTGCTGTGCTGCGCGCTCGGCACGCAGGATGTGCCGCTGACCCCGGCGCAGTACCGCACGCTTGCCCGGCGCGTCCGGCAGACCTGTCAGGCCGGAGACGGCGAGGTGACGCCTGCCTATCTTCGGGCGCTCGGCTATCCGGAGGCGGCCGCCCTGCAGATCACGGCGCTGCTCGACCGGACGGACACGCTGCACCGCTATCTCGAGGCCGCTGCCGCGCAGGGCATCACGATCCTGACGCGCCTTTCGGACGGCTTCCCGGCGCGCCTGCGCCGCATGGGCGAGACGGAGTGCCCGCCCGCCCTGTTCTGCCGCGGCGACACGGCCCCGCTCGGCACGCGCTGCGTTGCGCTCGTCGGCTCGCGGCAGCTCCGGCCGGATAACCGCCGCTTTGCCGTGCAGGCCGGAAAGCTCGCTGCGGCCGAGGGCTTTACGCTCGTCTCCGGCGGGGCTGCCGGTGCGGACACCGCCGCGCAGGAGGCCTGCCTTGCAGCGGGCGGCCGGGTGATCTGCTTTGTGCCGGCCAGTCTGCTGG
>ENA-UOJK01002467-UOJK01002467.1-human-gut-metagenome-genome-assembly--contig:-C116-NODE-2467-length-9890-cov-6.049212_pt1 | contig 9890 bp, 9 predicted proteins | sample MGYA00242348_ERZ723895 | MGnify/ENA metagenome assembly ERZ723895
CAACCGATGAAGAGCGAAAACTACATGAATCTGGAATTTCCCAGCCGCTCGGCCAATGAGGCCTTTGCGCGCTCTGCCATTGCCTGCTTTGCCGCGCAGCTCGACCCGACGCTCGACGAGCTGGGCGACATCAAGACGGCCGTGTCCGAGGCCGTGACGAACTGCATCGTCCACGCCTACCCCGAGACGATCGGGCCGGTCATCCTGCGGGCGCGGCTGCTGCCGGACAATGTGCTGGACATTATGGTCAAGGACCGCGGCTGCGGCATCGCGGACCTTGAGCAGGCCTGCCGTCCCATGTTTACGACCGGTGGAGAGGAGCGCTCCGGCATGGGCATTACCATCATGGAGAGCTTTATGACCGAGTTCCGCATCAGCTCCGTGCCCGGCAAGGGTACGACCGTCCATATGAAGCGCCGGATTGTACGCCGGGGTGGAAAAAAATGAATCAGGAGGAGCTGCTCATCCGCGCCCGCGACGGAGACCGCGAGGCGGGAGAGGCGCTGATTCAGGCGAATTCCGGCCTCGTTTGGTCCGTCGCGCGGCGATTTTTCGGGCGCGGCGTCGACCCGGACGACCTGTATCAGCTCGGCTGCCTCGGCTTTCTCAAGGCCGTGGCCGGATTCGACCTGAGCTACGGCACGCAGTTTTCCACCTATGCCGTGCCGAAGATCGCGGGCGAGATCCGCCGCTTTCTGCGGGACGACGGCACCATCAAGGTCAGCCGCAGCCTGAAGGAACGCGCCGCCCTCATCCGCACCGCGCGTCAGCGGCTGACCGGCACGCTCGGCCGCGAGCCAACGCTGGCAGAGCTGAGCGAGGCCACGGCCCTGCAGCCGGAGGACATCGCCGTAGCCGAGACAGCCACCTGCGCGACGGAGTCCCTGCAGCGGCGCTCCGGCGAGGACGGCTTTGCGCTGGAGGACGTCCTGACCGAGGGAGAAATGGAGGAGAAAATATTGGAACGCATTGCGCTGCGCGAGGCGATCGCCCAGCTCACCGACCGCGAGCAGATGGTCATCCGCCTGCGCTATTTTCACGGCCTGACGCAGGACAAAACGGCCAAAATTCTCGGCGTTTCGCAGGTGCAGATCTCCCGCATCGAGAAAAAGGCTCTTGCGGCACTGCGTCAACACATCTAACGTTCATAAAATCTTAATCCGGGCGGCATTTCCTTTTTCGACCTTCTGTGCTATAATCAGGCGTGCATTTTGAGTTCGAAAGAGGAAGTGCCGCCTATGCTGCATCTGCTGCCCAAAATTTTTGCCGCCATCGGCGCCCTGCTCGGCGCGATGAGCTGCTATTATACCGTCTACGCCATCGTCGGTCTGTTCGCCACACGGCGCTTTGCACCTGCACGGCGGCAGCACCGCTATGCCATCGTCATTGCGGCGCGCAACGAGGAGGCCGTCATCGGCCGTCTGCTCGAGAGCATCCGCCTGCAGGACTACCCGTCGGAGCTGCTCACGGTCTTTGTCGTGGCCGACAACTGCACGGACGGGACGGCGCAGGCGGCGCGCAGCGGCGGTGCGGTCTGCTATGAGCGCTGCGACCCGGACCACCGCACAAAGGGCTACGCGCTGGAATATCTGTTCTCCTGCATCGCGCGGGACTACGGAACGGATGCCTTTGAGGGCTATTTTGTATTTGACGCAGATAACCTGCTCAACCGCGACTATGTCTCGCGCATGAATGAGGCCTTTGACGCAGGCGAGCGCATCGTAACGTCCTGCCGCGCCAGCAAAAATTTCGGCGACAACTGGATCTCCGCATCCTATGCCCTGCACTGGCTGCGAACCGTGCGCATGGAACACCGTGCCCGCTCTGTGTTCGGGCTGGCCACGCGCATTCAGGGTACCGGCTTCCTGTTTGCCTCTGAGCTGGTCAAAAACGGCTGGCACTACACCTCCCTGACGGAGGACCGCGCCTTTACGGCCGACGCCGTCGCTGCAGGCTATCCCATCTCCTACTGCGATGCAGCCGTGTTCTATGACGAGCAGCCCGTCTCCCTGCGCATCGCCCTGCGCCAGCGCATCCGCTGGGCCAAGGGCCACCTGCAGGCCTTTGCCGAGACGGGCTGGCCGCTGTGGAAGCATGTGTTCACGTCGCACGACGCCCCGACGGCCTTCATGTCCTACGACATGTTCCTGCTCGTCTGCCCCCGCGCGCTGTGGAGCATCTTCACCTACGCCGCCCGGCTGCTGTGCGCCATTGCGCTGTGGCTGTTCACAAAGGAGAGCTTCGGCGTGGTCGGCGCGGCGCTGCTGGCATGGGCCGCCGGCTTCGGAAAGCGCTGGCTGCGGAACGCGGTCATCGCACTCTATGTCTTTCTGACGGAGCGGCAGCATATGCCCGCCCTGCCATGGTACCGGAAGCTCTGGTTTGCCGTGACGTTCCCGCTGTTCGACGTCATCGGCCGCATCAGCACGGTCATCGCGCTGTTCTCCCATGTGGACTGGAAGCCGATCCCGCACGACTGCGCCGCCGGGATCGACGAGATGCAGACAGCAAAAACAGCCATCTCGTAATGAGACGGCTGTTTTGTTATTCCGATTCCTGACCGGACATTACTGCTTCTTCACGCTGCAGACGAAGTTCCAGCTGTCGCGGCACATATCGGCCACGGTCTTCTCGGCCTTCCAACCGAGGACGGTCTCCGCCTTGTGCGTGTCCGCCCACATCTGGGGCAGGTCGCCCTCACGGCGCGGGCCGATGACATAGGGCACGTTCACGCCGGTGGCCTCCATAAACGTGTTCACCAGCTCCAGCACGCTCACGGCGTGGCCGGTGCCCAGATTGAAGGCCTCCGCGCCCGTGTGCTCCATGGCATAGTCGATGGCCTTGAGATGGCCCTTGGCCAGATCGACGACATGCAGATAGTCGCGGCGGCAGGTGCCGTCCGGCGTGGGATAGTCGTCGCCGAAGATCGTCAGCTTGTCCAGCTGACCGGCCGCCACGCGGGCGATATAGGGCATGAGATTGTTCGGAATGCCGTTCGGATCGTCACCGAGCAGGCCTGAGGAATGGCCGCCGATAGGGTTGAAGTAGCGCAGCAGCACGGCCGTGAAGCCCGGCGTTGCGGTGCAGTAGTCGCGCAGGATCTGCTCGATCATGACCTTCGTCCAGCCGTAGGGGCTCGTTGCGACATAGGTGGGCATCGTCTCGACATAGGGGATGGCGTTGTCCGGGCCATAGACCGTCGCGGAGGACGAGAACACGAAGCGCGTGCAGCCCGCCTGCGCCATTTCCTCGAGCAGGGCCAGCGTGGAATCCAGATTGTTGCGGTAATAGGCCAGCGGGATATGGCAGCTCTCGCCGACCGCCTTGAAGCCCGCAAAATGCACGACGGCATCGATGCGGTGCGCCGTGAAGATCTCATGCAGGACGGCGCGGTCCTTCGCATCCGCCTGATAGAACGCGGGGCGCTTGCCCGTGATGGTCTCGATCTTGTCGATGACCGTACCGGACGCATTGGACAGGTCGTCCAGAATGACGACATCGTGGCCCGCCTCAAGCAGCTCGACGCAGGTGTGGCTGCCGATGAAGCCCGCGCCGCCGGTTACCAGAATTTTCATAACGATCCCTCCTGATCTGCAGTGCCGAGGAAGCGGCGGAATGCCGCCCGCCCGGCTTCATTTCGTTTGAAGACGCCCGCGTCTTCCAGCACCTGCGCAAACACCGCGCCGACCTCGCGACGCAGGATGTCCGCCGTGTTTTCCGGTGTGAACGTGTAACGCGTTTTCAGCTCTTCGACCCAGTCGGCATGCTTGCCGAGGGTCTCGTCCGCACGGATGTCCGCGCCGGACAGGATGGCCTGCTCCAGTGCGGCCAGCTCGCCCTTCAGGCGGGCGGGCAGAACGGCAAGGCCCATGACCTCGATGAGGCCGATGTTCTCTTTTTTGATATGGTGCAGGGCCGCATGCGGGTGGAACACGCCGAGCGGATGCTCCGGCGTTGTGATGTTATTGCGCAGGACGAGGTCCAGCTCATAGTCCGCGCCGCGGCGGCGGGCAATGGGTGTGATGGTGTTGTGCGGCTCGCCGTCCGTCTCGGCAAAGACGAAGGCACTTTCGTCCGTGTAGCCGCGCCATGCGCGCAGGATACGGTCGGCCAGCTCCACAAGGCGGTCGCTGTCCGGGCCGGTCAGGCGCAGAACGGACATTGGCCACTTGACGATGCCCGCGCGGATATCGTCAAAGCCGCGGAAGCGGACAGGCTCCTCGACAGGCGCACGTTCCATGGCGAACGTGTAGTGCCCGCCCTGGAAATGATCGTGGCTCAGGATGGAGCCGCCGACGATGGGCAGGTCGGCGTTCGAGCCGACAAAGTAGTGCGGGAACTGGCCGACGAAGTCCAGCAGCTTGCGGAAGGCCGCGCGGTCGATCTTCATCGGCGTATGCGTGCCGTTGAAGACGATGCAGTGCTCGTTATAATAGACATACGGCGAATACTGCAGATACCAGCCGCTGCCGTTGATCGTCACGGGAATGACACGGTGATTCTGGCGGGCCGGGTGGTTCATCCGTCCGGCATAGCCCTCGTTTTCGGCGCAGAGAGCGCACTTGGGATAGCCGGACTGCGGCGCGAGCTTGGCAGCCGCAATGGCGCGCGGGTCCTTCTCCGGCTTGGAGAGGTTGATCGTGATGTCCAGCGGACCGTAGGCGCTCTCGTAGACCCACTTCTGATCGCGCGCGATGCGGTCGCGGCGGATATAATTCGTGTTCTGGCTGAAGGCGTAGAACCAGTCCATCGCCTGCTCCGGCGAAACGGCATACAGGCTGCGGAATTTGGCCCGCACCTCGTGCGGCGCAGGCGTCAGCACGCCCATCAGCTTCGTGTCGAACAGGTCGCGCGCCACGGAATTATCCTGTGCAACGCCGCGGGACACGGCGTCCTCCGTCAGTTCGCGGAGCAGGTCCGCCAGCGGCAGCTCCGCCGGGGCGCAGTCAGGGTCGCAGCCGTCGAGCTGCAGGGCCTCGAGCAAACGGTTGCGCGCCCAGAGGCGGTCGTCCGCCTCGATGAGGCCGGTATCCTCCGCATAGCGGAGCAGGCCGGCGATGCAGGCGTCAATCATGGCTGCACACCTCCGCCAGAATGCCGCCCTCCGGGCGGATGGACAGCACATGGCAGCTGCCCTCGCCCAGGACGGCCTCGATGCCGCCGCGGAATTCCTCGAGCTGCTCATTCGGCACGAAGGCCTGAATGGTGCCCGCAAAACCGCCGCCGTGCACGCGGCATGCGCCGTGGCCGCCCAGCAGGTGCTTGGCCAGCGCCAGCGCGAACGCGACCTCCTGACGGGCCGTGCGGCCCTCGGGGATCACATTCTGCAGATACATCCACGACGAATCGCCGGATTCCTTGACGTACTCAAGGAAGGCGGGGAAATTGTCGTTTTCGAGTGCACGCAGCTGCAGACGAACGCGCTTGTTGTCCTCATAGACATGGATCGCGCGCAGCACGGCGCGGTCCCCTGCCGCCTGCCGCACCTCGCCGAGGCGGGCGTAGAACTCGTCCTCCGGCACATCGCGCAGGGCCTCCTTGCCGAACACGCTGCACACGGCCTTCAGCTCGTTCGTGATGGCGGCGTAGCAGTCCGTCAGGTCGCTGTGGCTCGCGCCGGAGTCGATGATGCACAGGCTGTAGCCGCAGGAGGCGAAGTCAAAGGCGACGGGCTGGATCTTCGGATGGGCCGGATCCGCAAAATCGATGCCGATGATGTTGCCGACGGCGGAGGCCGTCTGATCCATCAAGCCGCAGGGCTTGCCGAAGTAGACGTTTTCGGCATACTGGCCGACCTGCGCGATCTCCGGAGCCGTCAGTCCGCAGCTGCCGAGGTGGTTCAGGATCACGCCGATGAGGACCTCGAACGCCGCCGAGGACGACAGGCCGCTGCCCGGCAGCACCGTGGAGGTCACATAGGCGTCAAAGGCCACGGGCGCATGGCCCAGCGCGGCGAACCGCGCAGCAATGCCGCGGATGAGGGCCTTCGTCGTGCCCGCCTCGGCGGGGACGGCCTCCAGCTCCGACAGGGAGACCTCGCAGAGGGGATAGCCCTCGGACAGCACGCGGATCGCGCCGCGCTCGCTGCGGGCGACCGCCGCCACGGTGTCGAGATTCACGGCGCCCGCCAGCACGCAGCCGTGCTGATGGTCGGTGTGGTTGCCGCCGATCTCCGTGCGGCCGGGTGCGGAGAATACGAAGCCGGGCTTCGTGCCAAACTGATCTGTAAATCGCTTCTTGAGAGATTCGTACATCGGAATGACGCACCTTTCTGTGATTTCTTTTTTGTTCGCTTTTAATTACCGATATCTCTATTTTAGGGAAATATGTTGCGGATGCAATGGAATTTTCAAGCGAAGATATGGAAATTTGTTGCCTTTTGTGGTATTCTGGTACGGGAGGCGGGTATCATGGCAGTTTATTTCAAGAATTCCTATAAATCCGACGGCGCCGCTCTGCCGCTGTCGGTAAAAAATGTTGGGTTTCAGCAATGCACACCCGGCTACCGCTGGGGCGCGGGCGTGCGGGATCATTATCTCATCCACTACGTCGTTTCCGGCCGCGGGACGTTCACGGCGGCCGGCCGGGCCTTCCCCGTGCGCGCGGGTGAGGTCTTTCTCGTCTGGCCGAACGTCGTGGTGAGCTACGAGGCCGACACGGAATCGCCGTGGGAATACTACTGGCTCGGCTTCAGCGGGCCGGATGCCGCCGCCCTGCTGGCGCGCACGGACCTGCGCCCGGACGCGCCCGTGCTGCACATCGACTTCGGGCGGACGTTCCAGCGCTACATCACGGCGATCTACGAGGCGCGCGGCCAGTCCGCGTGGAGCCGGACGCAGATGCTGGGCTATGCCTACCTGCTGCTCGGCAAGCTCATCGAGGGACGGGAAGGCCCAGAGGACCGCGGAGACGTCATCGACCGCGCGGCGGCCTATATCGAGAACAACTACGCCGAGCCCATCACCGTCGACGACATCGCCGCCTTTGCCGGGGTGAGCCGCAGCTGGCTCTACCGCGGCTTCATGCAGCGCTTCGGCCGCTCCCCCACCGCCCTGCTGCGGGAGACCCGGCTGAAAACGGCGCGCACCCTGCTGCGCGGCACGACGATGCATATCTCCGAGATCGCGTGGTCCGTCGGCTACCCGGACGCGCTCTATTTCTCGCGCGTGTTTGCCGCCAGCGAGGGCTGCTCCCCGAGCGTCTACCGCGCCGGGCAGGAGCATACCTGATACAGCAAACGGGACCGCCGACGAGGCGATCCCGTTTTTTGAAACTCAAAGCACTTTTGCCAAAAATTCCTGAAGCCGCGGGTTTTTCGGCGCGCCGAAGATCTGCTCCGGCGTGCCCTCCTCGACGAGCTTGCCCTGATCGAGGAAGAGCACGCGGTTTCCGACCTCGCGGGCAAAGCCCATCTCATGCGTGACGACGACCATGGTCATGCCGGTGTGCGCCAGCTCCTTCATGACGTCGAGCACCTCGCCGACCATCTCGGGGTCGAGCGCGGAGGTCGGCTCGTCGAACAGCATGACCTCCGGCTCCATCATGAGCGCGCGCACGATGGCCACGCGCTGCTTCTGGCCGCCGGAGAGCTGGATGGGATAGGCGTCAGCACGGTCCTCGAGGCCGACGCGGCGCAGCAGCTGCAGGGCCTTTTCCGTGGCCATTTCGCGCGGCATACGGAGCACCTTTTCCGGCGCCAGCGTCATATTCTGCAGGATGGTCCGGTGCGGGAAGAGGTTGAAATGCTGGAAGACCATGCCCATCTTCTGGCGCAGCTGGTCGATGTTGACCTTTTTCTGCGTGATATCAACGCCGTGGAACAGGATAGATCCGCTCGTCGGCGTCTCCAGCAGGTTCAGGCTGCGCAGGAACGTGCTCTTGCCGGAGCCGGAGGGGCCGATGGCCGCGATGACATCGCCCTGCCGGATATCGACGGAGATGCCGTCCAGCGCGCGGATGGCGTCCTTTTTGAAATACTTGCAGAGATTCTGCACGGAGATGATGACATTATCTGCGGTCGCCACGGCTCATTCTCCTTTCGAAATACTGGATGATCTTCGACGTCGGGAACGTCAGGCAGAAATACACGCAGGCAGCGATGATCAGCGGCTCACCGATGGAGAACGTCGCGGACTTCACGGAGTTCACTGCGGACATGATCTCCTGCACGCCGATGGTATAGCAGATGGACGACTCCTTGATGATCGTCACGAACTCATTGGCGATGGCCGGGAGGATGTTCTTGATGGCCTGCGGCAGCACGATGGACTGCAGCGTCTGGCGGCGCGTCAGGCCGAGGCTGCGGGCGGCCTCCGACTGGCCGGGGTCGATGCTCTGGATACCGGCGCGGATGATCTCGCTGAGATAAGCAGCGGAGTTCAGCGCCAGTGAAATGACGCCCGGCAAGAAGCGCTCAAAGCGAATGAAGCCGAACAGCTTGAACGACGGCAGCGATACGCCGCCGAAAACGATATAATAGATGATGAACAGCTGCACGAGCATCGGCGTCGCGCGGAACACCTCCACATAGATGGAGGCGAAAATGCTCAGAGGCTTAACGCGGCTCATGCGCATCAACGCCAGCACGAGGGCCAGCAGGAAGCCGAACACGACCGTCAGGAACGACAGCGAGACGGTGCAGATCATGCCCTCCTTGAACATGGTCAGGTATCGCAGGGCGGCGCGGAAGCCATTGACAGAAAGCAACGGGGATCCCTCCTTTTTTATTTTGACAGACAGGCAGACTTCTCTCGCCGTTCCGGCGGGAGAAGTCTGCGATTTCCTTACTCTTTCAGATGCGTGCTTACCCCTGATTATCCAGCAGACCTTCGTAGGTGTTGCCCTCGGCAAGCGTGTTGGCCTCGGCGACAAACTTGTCCATGGAGCCGTCCTCCTTGGCAGCGGCAATGGCGAGATTCACGGCTGCCAGCAGTGCGCCATTGTCCTTGCTCACGCCGACGACGGAACCCTCCTGCTCATAGGGGACGTCGAACTTGACACACAGCTCCGGGTAGTTCTTGGCATAGGCCTCGGCAACGACCGTCTCGATGAACGCACCGTCCAGCTTGCCGCTCAGCAGCTCTGCAATGATATCCGTGACCTTCGAGAGCTCCACGATATCGGCGTCCGGCGTGTTCTCCTTGGCGAGGTCGGCCTGAATGGAGCCGAGCTGCGCGCCGATCTGGTACTCCGCCTTGTTGGCGTCGGCCAGCGTGGAGAAGGAATCCGCCTTGTCCTGCACGGTCACGAACGACTGGCCGCCCACATAGTAGATATCCGAGAAGTCCATCTTGTCCTCACGGGCGGGATCAGGTGAATAGCCGGAAAGTGCAAGATCGACCTTCTTCGCACTGAGCTCGCTGAGCGTGCCGTCGAAGTCCATGGGGATGATCTCGAGCTCGAGGCCGAGATAATCGGCGATGTACTGCGCAAGCGCGATGTCGAAGCCGGCCAGCGTCGGATTCTCGTTCTCATCGATGGAATAGAATTCATACGGCGCGAAGTCCGGACTGGTCGCGACGGTCAGCTTGCCGTCCGTGACCGTCTTCAGCAGGGGCTTCAGCTCCTCGATGGACATGGATGCATAATCGGTTTCATCTGCGTCTGCGCCCTTGCCGCAGCCCGCAAACAGAGACAGCGCCAGCGCAAGGGCCAGCGTCAGGACGATCCATTTTTTCATGCTTTCATTCTCCTTCATGTTCCGGCGGAGCGTGTCCGCTTTATCGCTTGAATTTATATACATTCTATATCAATTTTTATTCAAAGTCAATCTCAAAAACCGACGAAGAATCCACCATGCGGAGACACAATGCTGTGCAGCTTTCACAAGAACGGCCTAAAACCGAATTTTCCGAAAAACCAAAAATATGGCTTGACAAATTCCGCAAAAT
>ENA-UOJK01002468-UOJK01002468.1-human-gut-metagenome-genome-assembly--contig:-C116-NODE-2468-length-9889-cov-4.244458_pt1 | contig 9889 bp, 9 predicted proteins | sample MGYA00242348_ERZ723895 | MGnify/ENA metagenome assembly ERZ723895
AAGGCATCCACTTTTTCCGGTGCTGAAGGTTCCGGCATCTGCAGAACAAATCCATCATCATACAGATACAGGTCAAAATAGCGAATATAAGCTGTATTGGATGCCATATATCCATAAAAATAATCAATAGTATCCTCCAACATATAAATATTGACCCTGGAACTGCGGCGATAGTGAAAAAGATTCACTTTGTCGTACATTTTATGTTCTCTGAACATTTCAATTGCTTCCCGCTTCGGCAAAGATTTCTTGATGATCGGCATCTTTGCCTGCTGAATCTCCATCATACGCGTCTTCACCTTGTCCAACAGCCTCTCTGTCACCGCTGTATCTGACACCAATTCACAATAATACCCTCTGTCAAGTGAATACTGTACAGTCAGACGTTCAAAATTATCTCTGCCCACTACATCCTGGAATGCCTTCAGCATCATCATGCTGGCTGTTCTCCGGTAAACTTCATTGCCGACAGCTTCTCCTGTTGTGATAAATTCAATCTCTGCATCTCTGTCCATGCAGCTATTCAGCTCTGCCAGCTTACCGTCCACACGGGCAAGGATAATATCATGCGGATAATCTTCCTGAAAATCCCTGCTAATAGCCTCCAGCGTTGTTCCGGCCTCATATGTAAAGCAGCCTTTGCCTGTTTTTAAATGAATCTTTGACATACTCACATCCCCCATATATACCAAACACACTCTCTATATGACAAAAAACGGTGACTGATTGTCGTCTGTGACTGTCTGAATCTCCGGACAATTTTCTTTCAGCCATTGTTCCATATACGGCACAAAAATATGTTCAAGTCCATGATGCCCTGCATCAATCACACAAATTTCTTTCTCGACACAGTCAATACCGTAATGATGATCCACATCTCCTGTAATAAACACCTGACTGCCCGCCTTCAGGACATCGGCATCCATCCCCTTTCCGGATCCCGGGCACATGGAAATCTTTCTGACTGTCGTCTCCGGATCTCCATAACATCTTACCTGCGGCAAATCAAAGGCTTTTCTGACCAGCGCCGCCAGTTCTGCCAGCGTCAGCTCATCATCAAGTGTTCCCGAAGCCCCAATGCCCTTTAACCCGCTTTCCGTCTCCCGGACCATCGCCAGTGGCATTCGGTTCTTCAACCCTAGCCTGTCTGCAGCAATATCTGCCATCACTGCCACATCAAAATTGGTATGCATAGCGAAATAATTGATCTTGTTTTCAATCATCATCATCAGTCGGTGACCAATAAAATCTTCATCTCTGATAGATTTAATGGCTGAAAACAGAAGCGGATGATGTGTCAGAATCATATCACAGCCGCACTGTACAGCTTTTTCAACTGCTCCGCCATCAGCATCCAGCGCTATGTATACTTTATGGACTTCTCTGTCGGCATTCCCCACAAGAAGTCCGGGATTATCCCAACTCTCCGCATATTCCGGCGGTGCCAGTTTTTCCAATTTCTTAATCAGGTCTCTGCTCTGCATTTTCATCCACCATCCTTGTTATCGTCTCATTTATGATCTGAAGCTCATGCAAAAGTTCCTGCTGCCGTTCATGACTCTTCTCAGATGTCTTGTCCTTAAGCGCCAGCAGCAGTTTCTCTTTGACCGCTTTTTGTTTCTCAATGTATTCTTTCAATACCGGATGCTTTTCATTGATCAGAAATCTGCCATAGATATCTTCTGCCTCTGTATAAATCCTCTCTTCACCATGAAGCACCCGCATCACAACGTAATATTTGCCTTCATCGATCAGCATCTTTTCCTGTACGATCTGAAAACCATGCTGATGCAGAAACTGCCGGACTTTGTCCAGATCGGACTGCGGCTGCAGGATACATTCGCTGACACTCTGAAGTACCTTAAGCCCCGCTTCCAGGATACGGATCGTCAGCAATCCGCCCATTCCTGCAATAATCACTGTATCAGCCTCTCCCGGTTTCAGCATAGCTAATCCGTCCGACAAACGTGTTTCTATTCTGTCGCTGCACCCGAATCTGACAATATTCTCACCAGCCCTGGCCAATGGCCCCTTTCGCACATCCATTGCAATCGCATGATCTGCTTTATTCTGTTCAACAAGATAGATTGGCACATAGCCATGATCTGTACCAATATCCGCTATTCTTCCTCCAGGCGTCACCATATCAGCCACGGCCTGCATTCGTATTGATAACTGCATCTGTTCACCCCGCCTACTGATTCAAATAGCCCTCAAGGCCTGCAGACTTACCAGACTGACGCAGCTTGCGAAGGGCCTTCGCCTCTATCTGCCGGATACGTTCACGGGTAACATGCAGTTCCTGACCAACCTCTTCCAATGTATGTTCCTTGCCATCGTCCAGGCCAAAACGCATTCTCAGCACTTTCTGTTCACGCTCATTTAACTTGTCAAGGACACTTCTGATATCATCCTTAAGCTGTCCAAATGCGGCTTCATCCGAAGGCAGCGGCGTATGATCATCTTCGATAAAATCAGCCAGATGGCTCTCCTCTTCGCTTCCGACCGGTGTCTCCAGAGAAACCGTCTCCTGAGCCAGCTTCAAAATCTCCCGTACTCTGTTTACATCCATATGCACATTCTCGGCAATTTCTTCCACAGACGGCTCTCTGCCCAGTTCCTGTGTCAATGAACGCTGGACCTTTGTGTGCTTGTTCATTATCTCCACCATATGCACCGGAATACGGATCGTCCTTGCCTGGTCTGCAATGGACCGGGTGATTGCCTGACGAATCCACCAAGTCGCATATGTGCTGAATTTATAGCCTTTAGTATAATCATATTTCTCAATCGCTTTGATCAGGCCCACATTGCCTTCCTGAATCAGATCCAGAAACTGCATACCGCGCCCTACATACCGCTTCGCAATGCTGACGACAAGGCGAAGATTAGCTTCTGCCATCTTCTTAGCCGCCTGCTTGCTGCCTTCTTTCATCTCTTTGGCAAGTTCAACTTCCTCTTCCGGTGTCAAAAGTGGAATATTCCCAATCTCTTTGAGATACATCCGGACCGGATCATTCGTTCCGATTCCCTCCGGTACTGAAATATCATTCGGATCAATCTCCTCTTCCGCCTCATCAAGCATTCTGCGATCCGGTTCATCGTTGCTTCGATCTACAAAAATGCCGTTTGATTCAAGATAATCATAAATCTTCTCCATTTGCTCTTCTGTCAGCGGCATATGACCAAAGAAATCACTGATCATATCCGATGTCAGCTCCTGCTCCCTTTCTTTTGCAAAAGGAACCAGTTCTTTTAGTTTATCCATAAAAAGCGCCATATTTTCGTCCATTTGTTTTCCTCCGGGCAAGTTGTTAGTAGTTTTCCATTTTTAAAGAGAAATATACAGTTTCTGAAGCTGTGCTTTCTCTTTGATGATTTTCTGAAGATCTGCAATTTCTCTGACACTTCTGCTCTTCAATTCCAGACTGTTCTTCTTGATGCGCTTCACGGTTTCATTCAACGCCTTCTCTCTGACTGCAGGGTCATCATCGGTTTTAAGCCTTGTATTAAACAGTGACGCTGCTGTCTTCTGTTCCTCTACATCCTCAAATTGATTCAGAATTCTGGCCGGCATCACCTGTCCCGTTGCCCTCAGTTCTTCAAAAACAAGTGCAGCCACATGATGATATAATGGTTCCACAAAATCATCCTCATTGATATAGTCCTTTGTCTTATCATAAATCGACGGTTCTTCAATCAGCCATGTCAGGAAAAACTTCTGCGCTGTCAGCACACTATCTTCCTTCTCAACCCGCTTTTTTGCCGGCATTTCTTCCCGTTCCTGCTGCTGATAAATGGCCGCCTCCACCTGCTCCCTGCTCATGGAAGCACCAAAACTGTTCACCATGCGTTTTAATTCTTCTGAAGCAATACCATAACGGCCGGCAATCGCATCAATATAAATATTTCTCTCCAGTTCCTGCGGAAATTCAAGCAGTCGTCTGGCCATCGCCTTCATAAAGGAAGCTCTTCCTTCAGGATCTGATTGTTTATAATTTTTCTCCAATACAGAAATTTCAAACATAAAACTGCTCTCGGCCGCATCGATTCTCTCCTGAAAGGCTTCCGTACCAAGATTCTTGATGAATTCATCCGGGTCTTTGTAAGGATCCATGTGTATTACCCGGACATTGATACCTGCAGACTTCAGAATAGGAATGGCTCTGAGTGCCGCTTTCTGCCCTGCACCATCACTGTCATAGGCCAGACGTACCTCTTGTGTATATCGTTTAAGCAGTACGCTGTGCTGTGCTGTAAATGCCGTTCCCAAGGATGCCACGGCATTGGTAAAACCTGCCTGATGCATGGCGATAACATCCATATATCCCTCACAAATGATCATATAAGGCTTTCTTGATGTTCTGGCATAATTAAGTCCATAAAGATTCCTGCTTTTTTCAAAGAGCATCGTTTCCGGTGAATTCAGATACTTTGGCGTTCCGTCTCCCATAACACGACCGCCAAAACCAATGACCCGATTATTCACATCCATGATTGGAAAAATCACACGATTTCAGAATTTATCATGTGCAACTCTTTTCTCATAATAAGTAAGAAGCCCTGTCTCATTTAAAATCTGATCCTGATAGCCCTTTTTCTTTAGGTACAGATAGAGATCATTGCTGTACTTGCTGGCATACCCCAATCCAAAATGAATCTGTGTCTCCTTTGACAGTCTCCTGTTCTCAAGATATTCTCTCGCCTGCTGTCCCTGATCCCCATTCAGCTGATAATAAAAATAATTGGCGGCTGTCTTATTGATTTCCAGCAGCAGCTGACGTTTATTTCTTTCTCTTTTCTGTTCTTCCGTCAGCTCTGCCTCCGGAAGCGCAATTCCGGCCCGGTCTGCCAGTATTTTTACAGCCTCCGGAAATGTCTGATTCTCATATTCCATAATAAAAGTAAAGACGTTGCCGCCCGCTCCGCATCCGAAACAGTAATACATCTGTTTATTCGGGCTGACGGAAAAAGACGGTGACTTCTCATTATGAAACGGACATAAGCCAAAATAGGAACTGCCCTTTTTCTGAAGTCTGACATAACCGCCGATAATATCCACAATATTATTGCTGCTTCTGACTTCTTCTATCACTTCATCAGGATAATACATACCTGTCACATCCTTCTAGTATATCTTCCATGCCTTCGGAATATAAAGTTCCTCATACGTCTCAATTGTATACTGATCCGTCATTCCCGACAGATAATCACACACAGCCCGTTCCCTGGAGCATCGCCCGTCTGTAATCAATCGCCTGTATTCCTCCGGCATCTGTTCTGTATATTTCATATAATATTCATATAATTCTCTCAGCAGATTCTGAGCTTTTGTCTCCTGATTCTTAGCTTTTGGATTCGTGTACACATGGTCGAACATATATCGGCGCATGCCAAGCATCGCCTCTTCCACATGCGATGACATCAAAATATCCGGCTGATCCATACTGTTGTCGATCACATCGTGGATCAATGTATTCAGTCGTTCCTTTGAATCATGTCCCAGAACATCCGTATACCTGTCCGGCAGCTCTTCCTCTGTGATAATTCTTCCTCTGATCGCATCATCAATATCATGGTTGATATAAGCAATCTTGTCAGACAGTCTCACAATCTTGCCCTCCAGCGTTTTAGGCATTCTGGATGTAGAATGATTCATCATACCGTCTCTGACTTCTTTCGTCAGGTTCAGCCCCTGTCCGTTCTTCTCCAGAACTTCTACAACACGAACACTTTGTATGTAATGCTTAAATCCCTCCGGACATATCTCATTCAGAACCGCTTCACCGGCATGCCCAAAAGGTGCATGCCCCAGATCGTGCCCCAATGCAATCGCTTCCGTCAAATCTTCATTGAGTCTTAATGCCCTTGCTATCGTTCTTGCAGTCTGGGATACCTCCAGTGTATGCGTAAGTCTTGTTCTGTAATGGTCACCCCTTGGGGCAAGAAAAACCTGTGTCTTATGCTTCATCCGTCTGAAAGCCTTGGAATGAAGGATTCTGTCTCTATCCCTCTGATATTCAGGCCGTATATCGCACTTTTGTTCTTCCCGGTCTCTTCCACGTGTTTCACTGCTTCTGGATGCATAAGGACTCAAATACGCCCTTTCCCATGCTTCTCTCTCTTCACGAATATTCATTGCATCCCTCCTTCAGAAAATCAATCACTGCAGTACCTTCAAATAAGCTTTTAATACTTTTAAATGTGCCGTTGAAACCGGCAGCTGCTCAATTTCTTCAAGCTTGTAAAAATCTCTCATAGGCCTGGTGGCCGGATCGACAACTTCACCGCCGTATACATGCATCCGCCATTCTCTGTGTGTAAAGACATGCTTAATATCACTGATATACTGTGTCAGCCGTATCTTCACGCCATAATCATCATAAAAGGCCTTCTCAAATTCTGACGGCATATCACAGCCATACTGGGCAAAACCATACAAATGCTGCAGCAGTCCCTGCTCATTCTGTACCATGAAATACCGGTCTCCATCTCTGATGACAACTGTCATATACTCCAGAATACTTTTATTCACAACCTTAATGTTGACCGGAAGCCGCAGAACTGTCTGACATTTTCTTGACTGACATAATGAAGCCACCGGACATTCATCACAGGATGGCTTTGATGGGGTACAGATCATTGCACCAAGATCCATCATCCCCTGATTAAAGTCAGAGGGCTCCGCATAACGGATCATGGCATCCATAATCTCCCCAAAAGCATTCTTCGTCTTCTGAAGCGCTATATTGTCCTCCCGGTTAAACAATCTGGCAACAATTCTCAGTGTATTGCCGTCCACAACGCCCTTCGGAATACCAAAAGCAATACTGGCAATGGCGCTTGCTGTATACATACCGACGCCCTTTAGCTTCAGCAGTTCCTCATATGTCTCAGGAAAACGGCCATGATATTCATTCACAATCATGGATGCAGCTTCCTTCAAATGTGATGCCCGCCTGTAATAGCCTAATCCTTCCCACAATTTGAAAACATGCTGCTCATCTGCCCCGGCCAGGTCTTCCACCGTCGGCAACGTTTCAATAAAACGTTCGTAATACGGCTTGACTGTATCCACCTGCGTCTGCTGCAGCATGATCTCACTGATCCATATATGATATGGATTGCCTGTCCGACGCCATGGCAGATCACGACCATACTGCCTGTACCAGGCTGTCACATTCTGTGCCGCTTCTTTGTATACTTCTTCTGTCATAACAGCCCCCTTCGCCTCATATAACGTCTGTCTGGTTTTATCAGAACAGGACAGCTCTGATGTCCAAAACTGCCCTGTTATACACTGTGCCGATCACCTGAAAGCCTGAAACGCACTATCTGCTATCCCTGCACGGAACTTCTCATGGAAAGCAACTTCGCCTTTAAATCGCCCTCAATCTTCTGAAGTTCAACCTCAGCTGCCTGGCGTTTTGCTCTGCCGTCTTTCTGAATCTGAAGCACTTCATCCAATGTACTGATCAGATGTTCATTTGTCGTCTGTAACGTTTCTATGTCAACAATACCTCTTTCGGATTCCTTTGCAACATTGACAGATACTGTCTTCAATCGCTCCGCGTTCTTCTTCAGCATCTCATTAGTGAAATCAGACACTTCCCGCTGAACCTTAGCCGCCTGCTCAGAATGTGCAACCCCCAGTGCAATCACCATCTGACTCTTCCACAACGGAATCGTATTGACAATGGTCGACTGTATCTTATCAGACATCATTGTGTCATTGTTCTGTACAAGCCGGATCTGAGGTGCCATCTGCATGGCAATTGTTCTCGTCAATTCGAGATCATGCAGCTTCTTCTCAAAGCGGTTCGCTAACGCCGTCAGATCACTGACTGCCTGTGCATCCTCAGGAAGTCCTGAAGCCTGTGCCTTCGCCGCCAGTGCAGGAATATCCACATTCTCGACCTGATTCAGCTTCTGCTTGCCGGCAAGGATGTACATTGTCAGTTCCTTGTAATATGTCTTATTCAGCTCATACAGCTGGTCCAACGTTGCAACATCTTTCATCAATGTCACCTGATGCTGCTCAAGGGCCTCCACAATATGATTCACATTTGTCTCAGCCTTCTGGTATTTCGCCTTCATCGTTGTCAGTTTGTCCACATTCTTCTTGAAGAATCCGAAAAGGCCTTTCTCTTCTTCACCCGCATCAAAATTCTTCAATTCAGTGACAACGCCTGTGATCATCTCACCCACTTCACCAAGGTCTTTCGTCCTCACATTCTCCAGTGCCTTTTCTGAAAAACTGGCTACTTTCTGCTGTGCACCGGCACCATACTGCAGCACCTGGGCTGAATTGGCAATATCAATCTGCGCTGCAAAATTCTTCACCATCTGCTTCTCTTCATCACTCAGCATACTATCATCCAAAGCCGGCGCTGCTTCCGCCATCTGCTTCTGCGGCTCCTCAACCGGCAGCTGCGGTTCCTCCTTAAAAGGCTCAAATGTCAATGTCGGTGTCTCTTCCAATTTAATCTCACTCATGGCTATTCTCCCCCTGATTGATTCTCAAAGTGATTCTTGGTTAATCCTTCCTGTGCCAGCATCGTCTCAAGAACGGTAATGTCCGATCGGATGTCCATGGCTGCATCCTCGAAAAAGCTGTCCAGCAATTTCTCATAGGCCAGATTAATAGTGTCCAGTGTCTTCTCTATTTCTGCCTTCGACTGACGGATATTCTCCCCCTCTGTGGGCTGTGCATCCAGTTCCTGATAGGTCTGCACAAGCTTCAGCGTTGTCGGCATATAATACTGCATAAACTTGCGAAGCTTCGGCAATTGTTCCGGCTTCTGTTTCAGCACTTCAAAAATCTTCTTAATCAGTGCCTCCAGTCTGTATAGCTTCTCAGATATCTCCTCTCCCGGTATGGCATCGTTGGCTCTGCGGATTGCTTCGATATAACGGCTGCCCTCCTCCATGGCCCGGACAAGTTCAGGATTCTCTATACCATCCGATGCAAAAATACTTCTGTCCGCCTGATTTCTCTCCTGCTCTTCCAGCGACCTCTGCCTGTAAGCCTCCTGAGTCTCAAGATACTGCTTGTAAGTGGCATCATCCAGCATCAGACAGGTGTTCTGCGCATCCAGATGTCCATTCGTAAAAGCCCGATTCTCAATCAGCTTCTGAATATCCCTGACAACAAACTTCTCATTCTTCCCAACGGCCGACGCCAGTTCCTTCACCTGACAATAGGTTCTCTCACCGATCAGCTTCGTATATCTTCGGAACCGTCGAACCCTTCCGACAAGAGAGATACCCTTCGCCATCACAACCGCCGACACAATCGTCAGAGGAATAGTAACGGACAAAGTGATATGCCCTGCCATAGCAAGTCCTGCACTTGGAACAGCACTCTGAACAGCAAACATCACAATGGAGGCAAGCCCAAATATTCCTGTAAATACACCTCCCAGAGCGGTACAGACAGGTCCTGTCACCGTTCCCGGCGGATTCTTAACATATCTGGTCACTGCCCGTTCTCCCGTCTTCTCTGTGCCATAATGATACCTCACATTCGAAGCCCTGCTGCCTTTTTGTCCTGTTCCCTGTGGCATCTGTATATTCAATTCTTCAAAGACCGACTGTATGGAGCCTGTGATGTTCCTGTTCAGCTGCTCAAAATCCATGGAAGCCACCGCATCCTCAACCATTGACTGGATCCGTTCTCCCATTCCGGTATTATCCTTCTCTGGCATATCCGCTTTCCTCCGTTTTTTACTGTTTTTCATTATACCGCATTTGACAGCAAAAAGAAAGAAGTATTTAGGCCTTCAAACACATGTTTTGTTTTTGTTCACATTAAGCACATAGTAATATGTGCTTATATTTTTAGTTTGCGCGCCATGGGCGCGCTCTAACGGGTGAAAGTCCCGAACAC
>ENA-UOJK01002473-UOJK01002473.1-human-gut-metagenome-genome-assembly--contig:-C116-NODE-2473-length-9873-cov-21.117539_pt1 | contig 9873 bp, 9 predicted proteins | sample MGYA00242348_ERZ723895 | MGnify/ENA metagenome assembly ERZ723895
CGGAGGGATTTTCTTCTCTGCGGGCCTGTGTGTATTAACACAGGCATTGCTTGCCAGTATTATCCCGAATCAGAATAATTTCGGAATAACCACCGTTCTCGCTATTCCGCATGATGGAGGTAGCGGGCGTTACCGAGGAACTGAAAGCCTGTGACCCTATGCGCTGGGTGGGGCTGATGAACACGCTGAAGGCGCAGGCGGAGGAAATTGTTTTGTCAGAAATAATCTTCAACTAATTTGGAAAATTGGAAAAAGTAAAATGGCTGTGTTCGTTAAAAACGAAGAAACCATATCTTCTGCAATACATTTCTCCAACAAAAAAACTCCAGTACATCCCAAACGGTTGTATCGGAGTTTATGGATCAAGATGGTAATCGTCAAATAGCGGCGACTGGAAGAAGTCGCACAGGGTAATGCCCAGTCCCTGGCACATTTCATGGATGATCCGTAGCTTCACGGATTCATACGAACAGTTGATAACGTTCCCTATGGTTGATTTCGGAACCCCGCTTTTCATAAAAAGCTGGTACTGTGTCATGTTCCGTTCTGAAAGAAGTTCTGCCAGTCGTTTACTCACGGCTTCATTTAGCTGCATCCGCATCACCACCAATCCCTGTCACTGTACTAATTATTATATGGTGGTACGTTGGAAATTTAGTCCCTGTACCTGTACTAATTGAATGTTTTGTAGTAGAATGTTTGTGTTGTCAGGAAGATGGTGATTATAAAACTTGTGCGTCATGGGAGCGGCAAGGGGCACATCATCCATCATAAACGAGTTGGTGTTCTGAACACACAAAACAGGGAGGCGTGGTATGAACAAAAAGAAAATAATCGGATTAGCCGGTGCTGTCGTGGTCTGTATTCTGGTCTTTGTATTTATCGTGATAAGAGGCAAATCACCAAATCCAGCAGAGAACCCGGTGGAAATGTTGGGACGGATTGAAAACGCTTTAGGAGATGAGTACAAGAAGCAATCCATGACGGAATTAGTTGCTACCCTCAAATATGGAGACGAGGAGGGCAATGAGATCAACTATTACATACTCAAAACCACCTATTATGAAGCCGATCCTGCGGAAATAACGGGACTAAACACAGAGGCAATCAAACTAATCGTTAATCCTGACCGGGCCGATTCCTGCCAGAAAATGAAAATTCAGGATTGGGACGCTGCCCTTTATGAAAGAGGGGAACTATCCTACCTGTGCTGGACATATTCGCCGGAGGTGAGCTATATCCTGGAATATAGCCCCTATGCGTTTGCGGATGAAGAAATCATAAAAATGGCGGAAAGTGCAAAGCCCATAAATGAAGAATAGACAGACGCCGGACACGGCGGCCCGCTGGCCGTTGCATCCGGCGTCTTTATTATGGCTTGTTTCTATGCATTTAGAACCCCAATACGGCGGCAACGGGATAAAGAATACCGCCGCCCCAGCAACCACGCCGGAAAAGCCTTGAAATTTCAGTCGTTTTCAGACTCTAAATGCGTAGGTTGGCGGGCTGTTTGGACATAGCAAAGCCCCGGCAGCGTGGCCGGGGCCTGATGATCTTTACTTAATTCCATGAAGATTCCTGTATTCCCTGGGGCCGAGGCCATAGACTTTCTTGAACAATTTTGCAAAGTGGCCGGAATTGTGATACCCGACTTTAGCCGCAATCGTAGCAATTCCATAATCAGAATTTTTTAGCAAAATCAGCGCCTGGTTTAACCGCAATTCCTTGAGATATTCATACGGCGTTGTCCCATAATACTTCCGAAATGCCAGTTGATACCGGGCTGTACTCATACCCGCTATCTGGGCAAGTTCTTCCCCTGTCGGGTATGCGGCCAGATCATTTTTCATCACCGTTACCGTTTTTCTTAAATTGCGGATGTCCTTATAATCCAGCTTTACAGAAATATGCTTTTGTTCCTGCTCCATGCCTTTCACAACAAGAGAAAGAAGCTCCATTACTTTGCTTTCCAGATAGATTTTCAGCGTATGCCCCTCTGCCTGACAATCCCGTATCTGCTGGAACACAAAGTTGAGTTCCGGCAGACTGGGGTTTTTGAGAATGTAATCCCTTGCAGAGTTGAGAAGTTCGGCGTTGTTCCTGTCATGCAGCCGAAAATAAGTATTGAAGTATTTGGGCGATAGAATCACTTTCGTAAAACGAACAGGCTTCCCGCCCTCGCAATAGGTGTAAGTTTTCTTCTGTGTGTTTAGATAGCAATAAATCCCCTTATCCACCTGATTCTTTTTCCGTCCACCAATCTTGAAAGAACTGCTGTCCGTTTCAAACTGGCTGATCTCCATATAGTCCTCTGAAATTTCAGTGATCTTTTCAAAGGTGTCCTTGGGCGTATAGTCACCAATCAAAATCAAAAGAAGATCGTCCTCAAACTCGATCAGTTGGAACGTGCCGTTTCCGTATTCGGAAAGCATACGGTAGAAAAAAACACCGTCGCCGCAAAGCTCCTGCACCCTTGCAAAGTGCATGGCTTCGGGGAGCTGTAACAAATAGTCAATTACAGATGGAACCATTGTACCGCCGCCTCCTTTCTCTACTTGATAGTATATCATACCGGCTTTCTGCGCGCTACTTCAAAAAAAGGTGACAATCCAATATTTATCGGTCACGATTTTATAAAATATATGAAACAAAAACGCTGAAAACCCCAGAAATATCGGCACTTTCAGCGTTTTTCAAAATGCAAACAGTAAAGCGGGGTGGCTATTGAAATTTCCACTTCGTGCGGGTAAAGTAGATTGTGTCAGGTTAGCAAAATCTAACTGGCACATTTCAAAGAAAGGGGTATCGTTTCGATGGAACAAAAACGAACCGGATTATCATACGTTTTTACTCTTGCGAAAGAGGAGCGCGGCAAGTTAAGCCTTGGGATGCTGCTGGCGGTCTTTTCGTCGGCCCTGTCTTTCGTCCCGTATTTGGTAGTCTACCAAATCCTGCTTCTGATAATCAAGCAGGAGGTGACGCTTCCCGCAATGCTTGGTTGGGCCGGAATCGGCATTGCCGCAGCAGTCTTACAGGCAATCCTGACATCCTTTGCCGGTATCTGCTCTCATACGGCGGCTTTCAACACCATGCACAGAATCAAGGTCAGAGTATTGGAGCATATGTCCAAATTCAACCTTGGATTCTTTCAGGAACACGCGCCCGGACAGATCAAAACAACCTTGTTTGATGATGTGGACAGGATTGAAACCTTTCTGGCCCACAGCACTTTGGAACTGGCCCAGGCAATCGTCGTTCCTCTGATGATGTTCATTTTCATGCTGCGGCTGAACTGGATTATGGCGCTTATCATGCTGGTTCCTATGATCTTGGGGATTGCAATTCCGATGGCCCTCATGGGGCGCTACCCGGATTTGACGGACGAGTTTGCAGGCGATACGGAAAAGCTGAACGCTTCCGCAAATGAATTTATCACCGCTATGCCGGTTATCAAAATGTATCACCTTACAGCCGAAAAATTTGAGCAGTACCGAAATTCCTTGAAGATATATACAGACTGTTGGATTAAGATGTGTGAATCGTCCTGCAATCCGCTGTCTATCGCTCTTGTGGTTTTGGATTCTGCCATTCTGTTCACGCTGCCGGTGGGCGGTTGGCTGTATCTGCGTGATTCGCTGTCTGCGGCATCGTATCTTCTCTTTATTCTGCTGACTATGTGCTTTTTCACGTCTTTCCTGAACATGGTGACGATTGCTATGCAGTCTATGGAGCTGGGCAGCGGCCTTGATAATGTGAAGAAGATCATGGATATGGAAACCATGAAAAGCGGACAGCAAACCCTTTCCAAAACCGGCTGTTATGGTATTGACTTTGACAATGTGACCTTTAACTACACACAAGGCGGAAAGGATGCGTTGTCCGACGTTGATATTCATTTGGAACCGGGCAGCTTAAATGCTTTTGTCGGCCCGTCCGGTGCTGGCAAGACGACGGCGGTACAGCTCCTTGGTCGCTATTGGGACGTGAGCAGCGGGACAATCAAGATTTGCGGCGTCCCGGTTACAGAACTTCAAACCGAAAATCTTTCTGACTTAACCGCGTTTGTATTCCAGGATGTATTTCTTTTGGAGGACACGCTTCTTGAAAATATCCGTATGGGAACAGATGCTACCGAGGAACAGGTACGCCAGGCGGCAAAGGCGGCGCAGATTGACGATTTCATTATGAGCCTGCCGAAAGGATACGCAACGAGAATAGGCGACGAGGGAGTGAAATTATCCGGCGGCCAGCAGCAGCGGATTTCGATTGCGCGGGCCATTTTGAAAGACGCGCCTATCGTTGTTTTCGACGAGGCAACTTCCTATTCAGACATTGAGAACGAACACAAAATACAGCTTGCACTCCAAAACCTCCTGCGAGGAAAGACCACGATTATGATTGCCCACAGGCTTCATACCATCCGCAATGCGGATAAAATTGTTGTCTTTCAGGATGGAAAAGTTGTCGAACAGGGAACGCATGATGAACTGATCGCCAGCGGAAGTACATACAGCCATATGTGGGACACCTATACAAGAGAAACTATCGGGGAGGAGTGAAAAGATTATGTTACGCAGTATTCAGAAATTGATTGGTGACAAACGAAAGCAGTTGATATTTCCTATTTTCCTGATGTCACTGGACGCCATCGGAAGCCTTGTCATGTACCTTATGCTGTATTTTACCGTAATTCATCTCCTGAACGGTTCTCTGACAGGTGGGCTTGTACGAAACTATACCATTGTATGCCTTATCAGTGTAATTCTCCGGCTGATTATTTACCGCAGCGGCTATTTTCTCTGCTTTTCCAGAGGGGCCGAAATGTGCAGCGGCCTACGCTTGGATTTGGCAAACCATTACCGTTCTCTAAGCCTTGGCTATTTTAATCAAAACAGCAGCGGGTATCTGCTTAGTACACTGACAAAGGATTTAAGCAATTTTGAACTTGTATTGACCCATACGCTGCCCTCTATCGTCAAAACATTGGTCATGGGCTGCCTGATCTTGGTTGGAACCTTTTTTATCAACTGGAAACTGGCGTTGGCCGAGTGCGTGGTAATTCTGATCGCGCTGCCGGTTTTGAATTGGGGCAACCGGCTTGTAGAGAAGTACGGAACGATCAAGCGTGATCTGACTTCTAAAATGATCTCTATTGTTCTGGAATACATCAAGGGCATGAAAGTGTTCAAGTCTGCAAATATGACAAGTACGCACTTCACAAGAATGTCTGATACGTTGGAGGACATACGGAAAACCAGCGTACAGGCGGAAGTAAAAACCGCCGCCCCCACAAGTATGTATTCTATCATTGCAAATTTCCTTTTGCCGTTTGTCCTGCTGGTTGGAAGCTATCTGTTCCTTGGCGGTACGATTGCTTCTGAACTGCTTGTGGCGTTTATGCTTATGAGCCTTGCGCTTTCTGCGCTGCTGATTGCGTTTGAACATTCGTATAACCTGCTGAAAGAACTGAAACTTGCCACTTCTAATCTGGAACAGGCATTTGACACAAAGCCGCTATCCTACAAAGAAGAAAAGGTAAAGCTCTCGCACTTTGATATTACCTTTGAAAACGTGAACTTCTCCTATAACCAGCAGGCCGATGTTTTACACAATATCAGTTTTCATGCCCCGGAGGGAAGCACTACGGCGCTGATCGGGCCGTCCGGCTCCGGCAAATCTACGGTTGCTAATCTGATCGCCCGGTTTTGGGATGTGACAAAAGGCTGCGTCCGCATTGGTGGGCAGGACATACGGGAGCTAAATCCTGACGGACTTTTGCACTATATCAGTGAGGTATTCCAGGAAAATACTTTGCTGTCCGATACGATTTACAACAATATCAAAGCTGGCCGTGAAGATGCTACCGAACAGGAAGTGATTGCGGCGGCAAAGGCGGCCCATTGTCATGAATTTATCGAAAGACTGCCTAATGGCTATCAGACCCATCTTGCCGAAGGCGGCAACACCCTGTCTGGCGGTGAAAAACAGCGGATTGCTATTGCAAGGGCAATCTTAAAGGACGCGCCTATCCTGCTTCTGGATGAATCAACGGCTTCTCTGGACGCTGACAATGAAGCAAAGATCAATCAGGCGTTAGACCGCCTGATGAAAGGGAAAACCGTTTTCGTGATTGCCCACCGTCTGAACACTATTCAGAACGCAGATCAGATTATTGTGCTGAATCAGGGACGGATTGAAGAAATGGGAACGCATGAAGAACTGTTAAGAAAGAAAGGCCATTACTACGAAATGGTGCAGGAACAGCAGAAAGCAAGAGAATGGATTGTAAAGGGGGCATAAACAGGAGCCGGTAAAGGAGGTAATACCGATGGGGCTACTTGACCTATTACTGGTTGCTGTCGGTCTATCAATGGACGCTTTCGCGGTTTCAGTATGCAAAGGTTTGAATACCAAAATGCACCCAGTAAAAACAGGGCTTGTCGCAGGGCTATATTTTGGTGGATTCCAGGCGCTTATGCCTACGCTGGGATATATCTGCGGCGGAACAATTCGCCAGTACATTGAAGCGGTTTCCAAATATGTTGCACTGTTTCTTCTGTGCATAATCGGTATCAACATGATTCGAGAAAATCTAAAAGGTGAATGTAAAGAAACAAACGGAGCATTGGGTTTTACTGTTATGGTTCCGGCTGCGATTGCTACAAGTATTGACGCTTTTGCTGTCGGCATAACGCTGTCAGCCTTAAATGTAAAAATTATCCCCTCGGCAACACTGATAGGAACCACAACATTCTTAATTGCATTTGTCGGCGTATGGATTGGACACTTTTTTCGGAAATCGGTTAGGAAACCGGGCCGGAATATTAGGCGGTGTGATTTTAATTTTAATCGGGGTACGGATTTTTATTATGGGCTGACAGAAAAGAATTGGAGGAATTTAAGAAATGAAAAAATTAAATGAATTGAGTGATGGCTCCTGCGGAAGGGTTGTTGCAATCAACGGGGACGCGCATTTTCAAAGCCGCGTGACCTCCATCGGCCTTACGATTGGCTGCCCTTTTGAAGTGATTCAAAATCCGAAAAAGCGGCCCGTTTTGGTGTACGCAAGGGACACGATGGTTGCCATCAACAAAACGGAATCTGACAAAATCATGGTGGAGGTGACAAAACAATGAGTGAAAAAACGATTGCCCTTTTAGGCCAGCCGAACTCCGGCAAATCAAGCTTGTTTAATGGCCTGACTGGTTCCCGTCAGCACGTCGGGAACTGGCCCGGAAAAACAGTGGAGCGCAAGGATGGTTCTTTCGTTCACAAAGATACCACCTATAAAATCATTGATCTTCCGGGAACTTATAGCCTGTCTGCAAATTCGGATGAAGAAGTTGTTACACGGAATTACATAGCCAGCGGGCAGGCAGATGTTGTTTGCATATTGGCTGACGCCTCCCAGCTCAACCGCAGCCTTTTCATGCTGGCTGATTATACCGGGATTCGCGTTCCCGTGGTTCTCCTGCTGAATATGATGGATGTGGCAAAATCGCAGGGGAAGCAGATTGACACCAATGGAATCGCTAAATCCCTGGGCATCCCTGTTGTGCCGCTGGTTGCTGCCGATAAAAAACAGTATGGCACATTTTTCCGTATGTTAGAAAGCATTGATAAAAATGCTTCGACTTTAGACGAAAAGCGCCTGGCGCAGATTTATCAGAATACAATCGGGGCCGCGTTTGACGAGATCAAGGCGCTGCTTCCTGCGGACGGAATCGGCATCTATTCGTCCACATGGTTGACTGCAAAGCTGATAGAACAGGACAAATTGGCGCGTTCTCTTGTGAAAGAAACCGTTGATGCAGGCACTTATACCGCGATTGAAAAGAAGCTGTCCGATGTAAAGGACGGAAACCTTTTGACAGGTGATTGCAAATTCCAGTGGATTGACAAACTTGTAAATGAGAACGTGACCAGCAAGAAGAACAAGCTGCTGCGGAGCCGGTTTGATAAGGCGGCCACAAGCAAACGCTGGGGAAAGCCTATTGCCATTGGCATGATCGTTTTAGGTCTGATCTGCTCTATGGTGATTGGCTTCCCGTTGATGGGGCTTTTCAGCGGGCTTATCAGTGCAATTTCCGTCCCTCTGGCCAACTGGCTGCTGAATATAGGCGCAGCGCCATTCCTTGTATCGCTGCTCTGCAACGCCATTTTGACCGCTGTTTCTTTCGCTCTGCAAATGGCAAGCTATGTGTTCGGAATCAGCCTTGTCTTTGGCCTGATGGAAGATGTCGGCTATATGGCGCGAATCTCCTATGTATTCGATGATACTATGACAAAGCTGGGATTACAGGGCAAAGCAATTATGCCTTTCCTCGTCAGTTTCGGATGCAATATCGGCGGAATCACTGGAACAAGGGTCATTGATTCATGGGGACAGCGTGTTATGACGATTGCCCTGTCCTGGGTAGTCCCCTGCGCTTCTACCTGGGGCGTAGTTGGACTTGTCAGCGGTACGTTCTTCGGAAACGGGGCTGCTGTCGTAGTTCTGGCGTTGTTTGCCGTGGCGTTTTTGCACATCTTTATCACTTATAAGGTGTTTGGCCGGTCTTTGAACAAGGTAGAGGGGCGCACCGGCTTAATTATGGAATTGCCGCCTTACCATAAGCCTCATTGGAAAAGCCTGTTTGGTTCCGTTTTCAGCAAAATGGGAAATGTACTTAGCCGCGCACTCCGTATCATTATTTGCATTTCCGTGATCTTCTGGCTGCTTTCTTACTCGGCGGACGGAAATGTGGCGAACAGTATCATTTACAAGGTAGGAACCTTTATTGAACCTGTGACAAGCCTGTTTGGTTTACCGTGGCAACTGTTTATCGCTTTTGTCGCTTCCGCTATGGGCAAGGAGGCTTCTCTTGGCGTTATGGCTTCCCTGTTTAACACGGGAAGTATTTGGGCGGCTATTGAGCAGTCCGCTACCGTAGACACGGCGGCACTTAGTACAAGTATGCTGTCCGTCATATCCAGACCGGAAGCTCTTGCTTTCCTGTTCGCGTTTTTCTTCAATATGCCTTGCCTGATGGCCTTGACCGCAACAACCCAGGAAACACACTCTATGAAATGGACTGTGCGAATTGCGCTCTATTATGTCCTTACAGCCTTGATTATGGCAACGATTGCGTATCACGTCGGTCTTGTTATTTTCTAAAGGAAAGGAGTTATTGTGCTAATTCAATTATTGGAGTATTTACAAAGCGGGAAAACATACAGCGTTCAGGAGTTGGCTGAACTTCTGCATAAGGACGTAGGGAGCATCCAAGTGGAACTTGAATATTTGGAGAACCAAGGATATATCCGAAAAGTGGCTTATCAAGCCGACTGCAATCATAATTGCAACGGCTGTCATGGCTGCGATCAGCCTGCCCCGGCTGCCCCTGATGTCAATATATGGGAAGTTATTAAACGAACCGAATAGGAGAAACAAAATGAAACTGTATGAGTCGGGCGAGGATTATTTAGAAGCCGTACTAATGCTGCAAAAGAAAAATGGTATGGTACGCTCTGTTGACCTTGCCCGGCACATGGAGGTGTCAAAACCCAGTGTGTGCCATGCAGTGGCTACCTTGCGGGACGGCGGCTTTATTATGATGGACGAAGATCACTTTCTCCATCTGACCGATGTGGGCCGCGAGGTGGCTGAAAAAATCTATAAACGTCACTGCTTCTTTACTGAGCAGCTTATCGCCGCAGGCGTTGACCCCAAGACTGCGGAGGCCGACGCCTGCCGGATTGAACACATCATCAGCGATGAGAGTTTTGACCGGCTGAAAGAGGCAGCCGAACAAGAGCAAAACTAAAACCGAATAAGCCAAGCGATCCTGCCCCGCAAGACGGGGAAAGAAAAAAACCGTTGCAGGGCAGGCA
>ENA-UOJK01002477-UOJK01002477.1-human-gut-metagenome-genome-assembly--contig:-C116-NODE-2477-length-9859-cov-5.871685_pt1 | contig 9859 bp, 12 predicted proteins | sample MGYA00242348_ERZ723895 | MGnify/ENA metagenome assembly ERZ723895
TTTAATTTTTAAGACTTTGCAACGGAGCCGGGATTCTTCCGCCTCGATTGATCATCACAGCACTTGAACAGCGATTAATTTTCATGATTGGACCACTGCCAAGCAGACCGCCAAACTCCAGATCCATGCCTTCTTCGACACCGATAGCAGGAATTGCGCGGACAGCTGTTGTCTTAGAATTAACCATACCGATTGCAGCCTCATCAGCTATAATTGCCGCAATCGTTTCGGCCGGTGTATCACCTGGCACAACGATCATATCAAGACCCACAGAGCATACCGCTGTCATAGCTTCCAGTTTTTCAATGCTTAGCGCACCGCTGCGGGCTGCATTAATCATGCCGGCATCCTCAGAAACAGGAATAAAAGCACCCGATAAACCGCCGACTGAGCTTGATGCCATAACACCGCCCTTTTTCACCGCGTCATTAAGCATTGCCAGACAGGCTGTCGTACCATGGGTACCGCATGTTTCAAGACCCATTTCTTCTAAAATATAAGCCACAGAATCACCGATGGCCGGTGTCGGCGCCAATGAAAGATCAACGATACCAAAAGGCACACCTAAACGGCGGCTCGCTTCTGTTCCGACAAGCTGTCCCATACGGGTAATCTTAAAGGCTGTCTTTTTAATAATATCCGCCAGTTCATGCATCGGCAGATCCTTTGGGGCCTTAGCCAGTGCGGCTCTTACAACCCCTGGACCGGACACCCCGACATTAATCACACAGTCAGCTTCCCCGACACCATGAAAAGCACCCGCCATAAACGGATTATCTTCAGGTGCATTACAAAAAATAACCAGCTTGGCAGCACCGATACAATTACGGTCTTGAGTGAGCTTGGCAGCTTCCACAACCTTTTCACCCATAATCTTAACTGCGTCCATATTAATACCGGCTTTTGTAGAGCCGATATTTACTGAGGCACAAACATGATCCGTCTGCGCTAAAGCCTGCGGAATCGCGTTCATCACTTCTAAATCACCAGCTGAAAAGCCCTTTTGAACAAGCGCTGAAAAACCGCCGATAAAATTAACACCGACACTTTGCGCGCAGCGCTCTAAAGTTAAAGCATATTTGATAGGATCACCGCCGCTGACTGCCGCCAGCATCGCAATCGGTGTCACTGAAATACGCTTATTGATTACCGGGATACCGTATTCTTTTTCAATATCATTGCCAGTCTTAACCAAATCCTTGGCTAAGCGAGTAATCTTGTTATAGATTTTCTCACAGGATTTATCAATATCCGCGTCAGCACAATCAAGCAAAGAAATACCCATCGTTATTGTACGGATATCCAGATCCTCTTCATCAATCATCTTGATGGTTTGTAGAATATCATTAGCATTTAACATAAGCTTCACCTGTTAAATACGATGCATGGAATTGAAGATATCTTCATGCATCACATGGATTTTCAGATTGTTCTGATCACCATATGCAGACATATGATCAACAAATTCCTTAAAATCACAATTGATATGGCTGATATCAATCATCATAATCATGGCAAACATTTCCTGCATAATATTTTGGCTTACCTCCAAAACATTCGCGTTGACATCTGCGCACTCTTTTGAAACCTTAGCTAAAATCCCTACACTATCCTTACCCAAAACACTTACTACAGCTTTCATTTTCGTTCTCCTTATACGTCTTCTTATTTTATCGTTAAAGTATTAAATTGACAAGATTTTTCGCACCAACAATTCATTTTTTTGTGTTCAAATAAAATACATGGCTTACCGCATGTTTCCGCTGCAGACACAGCTGTTTTTAAGCTCCTCAATGATCCTTACGCTGTCTTCAACACAGCCCGGACAGCTGCGCAGCATCGGCTGTGATCCCATCCCCTTTAATTGAGCACATTGAGTCGATTGATTCATGGTCTCAAACATTTTCAGTCCCTGCTGAATCAGCTTGTATGTTTGGCCGCGGGTTTGCTTATCGCCCAGCTTTCCAGAGCTGTTCAGCAACGAAATCACCATGGCCATACCCAGCAGGGCACCACATGTCAGCTGACAGCCAGCCAATCCTGAACCAAAGCCTTCAGCCATGCGATAGGCATCTGCTTCACTGATATTGGCTGCATCAGCGTAAGCGCAGACAACCGCCTGCGCACAATTATAACCATTGCGCTGATTAGCGAGCGCTTTTTCTACATAGTCATTCACTAAAAACTCACCAACCATTCATTGAGTCTATTCGCAAGACGCTCATAGCCCTGCGCGTTCAAATGCAGGCCGTCGGTTGTCATTTCATGAATCAGCGAGCCCTGCGCATCTGAAAATAACGCAAACAGATCAAGCACCTCCACATGATTCAGTTCATCCTTTAAGGCCATCATTTCATTACCCAGCATTTTTAATGTACGATTGTTTCTGGCCCGTGTCTTTTGTCTTGATTCATCAATTGGCAGCGGCGTCATTATACCGATCTTAACTGCCGGCAGCTGCCTGCTGATGGAAGAAATCATATTATAAAGCGCAAACGTAATATCCAGACAGTCAAATTCATGGGCATCATCAAGATCATTTGTGCCAATCAAAAAAATGATTTTGTCCGGCTTCATACGAATCACTGAGTCAAGCACTAAATACAAGGTCTGCGAAGTAGCGCCATCAATCCCGCAGTTTATAACCTCTTTGTTTATGTCAAGCAGATGTTCATCGAAACGATTGATCAGTGAATCACCCAACAAGACGAATGAGCCCTCATGCGCTTGTTCACCCCATGCTTGAATCTGCATGATTTTATCAACCTGATATGCCTCACAGCGATCTTGTAATTCTCTTTGATTCATGCTGTCCTCCTTATGGCTCCAGCATCGTCAGCTGAACCTTCTGCTTTTCTTCATCGATTTTCTTTACCCAAACCGTAATAATATCACCGACGGATACAATTTCGCTTGGATGTGAAAACTTCTCTTTGCTCATGTTGCTGATATGTACCAATCCGTCTTCATGCAGCCCAATATCGACAAAGGCACCGAAATCCACAACATTACGAACAGTTCCTTCCAGTTTTTCATTAACCTTTAAGTCTTCCATCTCCAAAATATCACTTCTTAGAAGCGGTGCATCATAGCTGTCACGATAATCTCTCAGCGGTGCGGCAATCGCTTCTAAAATATCATTTAATGTATATTCATCAAGTCCGCATACCTTCATTAATTGTTCACGATCAGCGCCGGCAGCCTTTTCCTGAGCCTGTAAGGACCCAATCTGCTGCGGATCAACAGCCAGCTCTTTCAATACATGATAAGCGGCATCATAGCTCTCCGGATGGATGCTTGTACGGTCAAGAATTTCACTGCCGTCCTCAATGCGTAAAAATCCGGCAGCCTGCTGGAAGCTCTTGGCGCCAATCTTTGGTATTTTAATTAATTCCTTGCGGCTGCTGATACCGCCGTTGCTGTCACGATAATCAACGATGGACTTCGCACTGGCAGCACTCAAACCGGACACATTTTTAAGCAGCTCCGGACTGGCTGTATTCACATTGACACCTACCAGGTTAACAGCCTTAGACACTACGAAATCCAACCGCTGTTTCAGCTGACTGGCTGGCAGATCATGCTGATACTGACCAACGCCAATTGACTGCGGATCAATCTTAATTAACTCTGCCAGCGGATCAAGGATACGGCGGGCAATCGAAATCGCACTGCGCTGTTCCACATGCAGATCCGGAAATTCCTCACGCGCCAGCTTACTCGCACTATATACTGATGCTCCGGCTTCCGATACCATGGTAAAAGCTATATTCAATTTATTCTCACGGATAAATTCAGCAACAAACTTCTCACTTTCACGTGAGGCTGTACCATTGCCGATAGCGATGATATCAATTGGATAGCGGGTACATAAATCAAGCAGAATGCGCTTAGCTTCCTGAACTCTCGCATTGGGCTGATGCGGATAAATAACACTGACCGTCAGCATCTTCCCCGTCTTATCGATGACCGCTAATTTACAGCCAGTTCTAAACGCCGGATCAAAGCCGAGAATCGTCTTGTTCTTCATTGGCGGCTGCAGCAGCAGACGTTCAAGATTCATCGAGAATACATCAATGCTTGATTTCTGCGCACGTTCACTTAATTCAGCGCGGATCGTATTTTCAATTGATGGAATAGCCAGCCGCTTAATGCCGTCAGTTACCGCCATTTCAATCTGTTCCTTGACAATGCTCTCACGGTTTTTAGTAAACCGGCGGATTGCCCAATTGATACAGTATTGCTCATCAAATTGAATGGATACGGTAATTACCTTTTCCTTTTCCGCCCTATCCATTGCCATGATACAGTGATTCGGAATGGAAATCACCCGGCTCGTAAAATCATAATACATCTTATAAACCTTGCGCTCATCCTCATGTTTTTTCTTTTCCTTAGTTACGATTTTACCGTAATTATTCATGCTGTCCTGTAGCTTTTTACGTATTTCTAAATCATCGCTTGCCATTTCCGCAAGTATATCTCTGGCTCCCTGCATTGCTTCTTCAGCCGTTGTAACCTTTTCATTGAGATATTTTGCTGCTTCATTTTCGACATTGCCCTGCTTAGGCAGCGTCAGCATCCATTCAGCAAAGGGTTTCAGCCCCTTAGCCACAGCATCCGTTGCCCTTGTTTTACGTTTCTGCTGATAAGGACGGTAAATATCTTCAATCTGACTCAGCTTTGTGCAGGCTGCCAGCTGCGCCTTGATTTCATCGGTCAATTTACCCTGTGTCTCAATCAATCTAGCAACATCTTCCTTACGCTTTGTAAGCGCCGCCTGATATTCATATTTTTCAGAAATAACACGAATCTGTTCCTCATCAAGTCCCCCAGTCATCTCCTTGCGATAACGGGCGATAAAAGGAACTGTATTGCCTTCTTCAAGCAATGCTAATGTACTTTTAATTTGATTTACTGATATATTAAGTTCTTTCGCGATAGGTGCGATTAAATGTTCCATACTGCTACCTCTTTTCTCTCTATGATTATAATGCTTTTATTTTTTTATTCCAGTCTTGACAGCCTTAAGCTCAAGAATGGTTTCACCTGGATTCATTGTCAGAAATATCTTGCTGATACGCGGATGTTTGATTTGTTTGCGGACCAGCTGAGCCAATTTATCACCATGATTGGAGCCATGAATGACAACCAGCTCACTCACTGATGAAGGACAGCTGTCTAATGTTTTTAAAAGATATGCCTTGGCTTGTGATGTCAAACAGCCATGTAGATCAATTGTTTTTCGCATAATGCCTCCCAGCCACTATTATATCATAAATAATGGGTGTCTTTTATTCCTGATTAAGATATAATGAATAACAGGTGAACAATATGAAAACAATCCAAAAACCAAGAATCAGTGCTGACATCCAACCGGTTCAAACCATTGAGAAGGCTATGACTGAGGATGATCTGATTGAAAATGTGTTAATTGAAAATGAATTTATCAGTGAAGTGAAACCCGAGCGGATTCACATCAATGGTTCTATATTCAGAAGCTGTGACTTTATGGACTGCCGCTTTGATCATTGTGATTTCTGCGACTGCATCTTTGATAACTGTGATCTTTCAAATCTCAGCTTTGAAAAAGGGTCATTCCATCGCTGTGAGTTCCATAAATGCCGCTGTACCGGCAGTGAATTTACAAGCATGCTGATTCAGAACACAGTCTTTGATCACTGCAAATGCACATATGCCAATTTTTCCTCTTCCACTTTAAAAAATAACCTGTTTATAAATTGTGACTGCGGCCAGGCCAGTTTTGTGGCAACCCAGTTTAAAGAGGTACTGTTTAGTGACAGCAAGCTGGATGAAGCAGAATTTTTTAATTCATCCTTGGCTGGTATTGATGTCTCTACATGCAGTATTCAGGGTATTGCCGTATCAATGGATACTTTAAAGGGGTTAATTGTTTCAGAGTATCAGGCTATTGAACTGGCAAAGCTGCTGGGACTGATTATTAAGGATAATGCATAGAAAAGCATGTTCATAAAAAGTGAACATGCTTTTTTCATAATAATTTTTTAAATATTTCCGCTATTTTTTTTACTTCTGAAATACGGGTAACACCATGTTCATCCATAATTGATGTATAAACATGGGGAATTATTTTTTTAACTCCCGCATTAAGCAGCATACGCAGAATTTCTTCAAGATTATCAGTTGTGATACCGCCGGTTGGCTCAAGGATTAAATCGGCTTTAGCAGCTGCCTCCGCCACTGCCATCAATTCATCTCTGCGGGTTAAACCCTGCATCGGAAAGAATTTTAAAGAATTACCGCCCATTTCGCGGATCATCTCGATGGCTGTTGAGATTGGTATCAATGCAGGTTCTGCCTGTTGACTTAATGGACCAACGGAAACTTTCACAAGACCACATGTACCGCTAGGCGAAACAAGCGCATTAATATGTGCGTTGGGACAAAGCGCCCGAGTATAGCCAACCGCTGTAAATAATTGATTGACATGAGCCGGTTTAAGCTCTTTCGCTATGTGGGCAACCTTCTGCCATTGTGCCGGATTGCCGCCGCCCAGACCTACTGATATATGGCCATTCAAAGCATTTTGATATGTCAGCATTGCGGATACCGCCGCCGCTTCATTTTCATAAGCTGTTGAAAGTAAACCAATCAAGGCATGACCTTCCATCACTTCTAAAATTTCTTTCGCATTCTCAATACTGCCGCACAGACAATTCAGACAAAGCTGATCATGATAATATATACTCATAGACCCACCGCCAATATTTCTTTAATCCGCTGACAAACAATCGCTGTATCAGATAGCTGCATCGGCCGCGGATCAAGCAGCAGAATGCCCAGATTGGCATTGTGATTGCGAGTATAAATAATCGGGCTGCCGTTTCTCAATTGCTGATCAAGCATTAGAGCATTCATCCCGCAGACAGTCTCATCAACTTCTAATTTAGCGCGGTAAATCTCACGGCCGGCATGATCCTTAGCCACACTGACGGTTAAGCCTTTTACACTTTTCAATTCTTCTACGATTGCATCAACGATCTGCCGCTGCATTGCCGATGAATGAGAACCGTATTGTTTGATTGCTGCCAATAAGCCAAATATATTTTCTTTACCGACCTTCATTGCTCTGGCAACTCCTTTGGATTGCTTTCGGCATGCCTGAATCAATGTTTTGCGGCCGGCTATCAATCCTGAGGTTGGACCTTCTAATGCTTTAGCACCGCTGTATATCACTAAATCACAGCCCATTTCAATATATTTGGTGATATCCTCTTCAGCCGCGGCATCCAAAATCAGAGGCAGCTGATGCTTATGTGCAAGCGTGATAACATCCGCTAAAGCAACCTGATCTGTTTGAACAGCATGATGACTTTTCACATAAAGTATAGCTGCAGTATCAGCATCGATCGCTTTTTCATAATGCCATGGATAACAGCGATTAACCGTTCCAACACTTACCATTTCACCGCCCCCCAATGCAATCATCTGACGGATTGGCGCTCCAAAATCAATCTGATGAGCACAGGCGATAATGATTTTTTTGCGTTTTACTGAAACATAAGGTACTTCCTCTACCAATCGTTCATCACCGCCGGTAATAGCAGCAGCCACTGAGATGATGATACCGGCTGACGCCCCTGCACAGACACAGGCTGCCTCACTGCGGCAATAATCGGCTATGACTTCACCGGCACGATCCATTAATTCTTCCATCTGCACATAAGATGTCCCTGCCTCATCCATTGCCTTACGCACCTTGTCACTTAGGATACTAGAGCCCAGATATGTCATTTTGCCGCTGCAGTTAATGACCCGCTGAACATTAAATTCATCAAACACACACATAATCAAGCTCCGATTCCCAGTGTAGTAAACCCTAACAGGAACGCGACATAACCTACAATCATAGCCCCTAAGATTGCACCGCCGATAATCGGTGATTTTTTAGTATGACATAATACCGCACCAAGCATTGCACCCAGCCCGGTCCAAATATCAAATTTAGCTGCCATGATCAAAATAATCGGGCCAAACCATTCGCCCACAATATTGCCGGCACCAACCATGATATCCGTTCCCATTGAGCTGTAACCGCCCGGCATCAGCTTACGGATACCTAAAATGACAGCTGCCAGCACAATACCGATGATTGCTCCGGTAAGCAGTGATAAAATGAAATTCTCAACTAAAGAAGTATAACCCATTGATAACAATAAGCCCGGCAGGCCAGCGCCGACACCAGTCATAATCGCGCCGCCGATATCCAAGATACCAACTAACGGGCCTTCCAGAACACGAGCCAGTAAGAAACCGCCGGTATAACCAATTACCGCTGCGAAGCTGCCGGTAGTCAGTGCTTCAGAAAGCATAACCGTAACACTGGTTGTTGAAAAGCTGCCGGTATGATATTGAATAAAGATACTTGTACCGGCAAACACTCCGGAACAGATGAGTGCCATAAATACCGCAAAAGCACCCTCACTCATAAAAAACTTTTCTAATTTATTCGTATTTTCCATTTTCATATCCCTCTTAGAACTTTCCTCTGAAATAGGCTATCAGTAAAAACATCACCGCGACAAAACCAATCATCAAAATGCTGCGCTTACTTGTAAAGCCTTCATCCTGCACACTCTGACCTACCAAAATACCTAATACACAGCCAGGTGTCGCATTCCCCATAATCGATTGTGCCAGTACACCGAATACAGTAGCAAAAACGCCATGCCATTTACCGGCACCCAGCGCTGAAATCCAAAATGCAACAGGCAGAATCGGTGAAAGAATTAATTCCGCGGCTGGCGATACGATTTTTTCCGCTATCGTAGCCATTGTTGAAGGAATCAAGCCTGCCAATGTATTCAAGAAGGTAACGACTGCCGCACCGACAACCGCACCGCTGATCATCATTTTAAACGGATTATTGGAAGCCGTCTTATCTTTAGTGGCTGCGATTGTCAAACCCGCTGACCACTGCGGCACAATACGATGCAGTACATCTGAGCTTAATGATCCGGTTCCTACAACGGAGCCGGCACTGCTGAACAAGAATCCCAAACCATAACTGAAATGGGCGATGGGATCACCATTGCACGCATTCATTTCTCCCAAAGTTCGAAAAGCGCCCATGCCCTGTATTCCCGGCGCATGAAACATTCTAGCAGCTCCGCCAGCCGCTCCGGCCCCTGCCAAACCACCTACTATTATTGATTTAATAACTAAGTCAAGCATATTAATTGTCCCTTTCTTTTAGTATTTCTACCACTCTAACTCTGAAAACCGCTGTTGCTGTGAAACGAGTATGCTCCACAGGCAGAAAGAAAAATAAAAACTTTTTCGTAAATTTTTCGATTTCTTCATGTACCAGCCTCATTGACTCAACATGCATTTCAACAAGATATCCCTCGATATGGCTGTGAATATCATTACGCAGCTGCTTAAATAAATTCTGATAAACCTCTTCTCGGGATTTCCCTGATGACTGAATCGAAATTTCATAATCCTTTTCCTGCAGCAATTCTCTGTCTTCCATATTTATTTCCTATATTTCAGATAGGCTTCCGTCAAAGCCTTTCCTAATTCTTCCGTATCCATAAAACCAAAGCCTAAAGCCTCATAGCCATTTTTAATCGCTGAAACACCCGCTGGTACATTGCGCAGATCATAAATTGCTTTAAACTGATATTTATTCTGAGCCGCTAAAGCACCGCCGCCGCCACCGCCGCAGAAGCTGATGCCAAAATCAGCATGCTCCTCCTTCATTACATCACCAAGCTTCATATCCGCTCCCATTCCGGGAATTACGATTGCTTCACCGCCTGCCGCTTCTACACCGCGGGCCACATTCTGCCCCTTGCCCATACGATGAGCAATC
>ENA-UOJK01002489-UOJK01002489.1-human-gut-metagenome-genome-assembly--contig:-C116-NODE-2489-length-9793-cov-3.309920_pt1 | contig 9793 bp, 9 predicted proteins | sample MGYA00242348_ERZ723895 | MGnify/ENA metagenome assembly ERZ723895
GATCCGCGACCGCAAGGACCATGTGTTCATCATTTTTTGGGGCGAGCATGGGCGAAACGGCAAGGATACCCTGATCAAGCTGGTGACGCACGTCCTCGGCATGGCGCTGTCCGGCGACGTGCAGGTTGAAATGTTCCTCCAGCAGCAACAGGCGAAGAACAGTTCTTCTCCTACCCCGGACGTGCTGGCCCTGCGCGGCATGAGCATAGCGTGGATCAACGAGGCCGAGGACGGGCAGAAATTCGCCCTGGCGAAGCTCAAGAAGCTCACAGGCGGCGGTTTCATCACGGCCCGCGGCCTGATGGACAAGCAGATGACCTCGTGGCTCCAGACGCACCTCCCGATCATGACCACCAACGAACTGCCGAAGGCAAAGGCGGACGATGCCGCCTTCTGGAGCCGTGCCCACATCGTCAAATGGGGGTTGTCCTTCGTGGAGGATCCGCAACAGCCGTGGGAGCGTCAGGCGGACAAAAATCTCGACGAGAAGATTCAGGCCGAGGCCAAGGGGGTGCTCGTCCGGCTGGTGCAGGGGGCGATGGAGTACCTGCGCGACGGGGGACTGAACGTGCCGCCGGAGGTGAAGGGGTGGACGCAGGATCAGCGGTCGAGTTGGGACGATCTCGGTCAGTTCATCGAAGAGTGCTGCATCACGGAGGCGCATCAGGAGGACAAGACCAAGTACACCTTGAGGGTACACGGAAGCGATCTCCATGAGGCGTTCTGTATATGGTATGCCGAGAACAAGGACAAACGCTATTCCATTTCAGCAAAGGCATTTGCCATCATGTTGAATAAAAAGGACATTGCCATGATCCGGAGTGCGGGCACACGGAGGCTCGGAATTGATCTGACGCCCGCGTGGAAAGACAGGCTGGAAGAGAAACGCCGCGAGGAAGAGGCGCGCAAGGAAAAGAATCTGTACAAAACTGTACGAGATAAAAACTTGTAATATGCGAGAATAGAATACTTTTCTTTCATTTGAACAGATGAACAGATTACCCCACACTCTTCTATGCGTGATCCGCCTGCCTGCACATGTCACGTATATAAATCATGTATAGTATCTGTTCATCTGTTCAAAAGTATAAAAAAATAAATAAAATAAATAGATAAGCAAAGTAACATCTGAACAGATGTGAACAGATCGCTATGAGCACCATGTTGGAACTGTATCGGCACCGTTTCGGTGCTGGCGTGAAAGCCCGAGGGAATGGCTGGAATGGCCCATGCCCGATTTGTGGTGGTGAAGTCGGCAAGTCCGACCGCTTCATGATCTGGCCTGACCGGGAAAGGGACCTTGGCCATACCTGCACCGAGAACCACATCCCCGGCGTGTTCTCGTGTCGGCGCTGCGGCAGGACCGGCGACAGCATCCGGTACATGATGGACATGGAGGGTATGAGCTTCCGTGAAGCCTGTGCCGAACTGGGCATCTCGGACATGCCTGTACGCCCCCTCCGCCGTCCCGCTCCGCTGGAACCGCAAGTACGGGCGGCATGGCAGCCGTCCGTCAAGGAAGGGCCTTCGGAGAAGTGGCAAAACTACGCGGCGAAGTTGCTGGCCGAAGCCGAGGCCGAAATCTGGAATCATCCCGAGGCGCTCAACTGGCTGGCGAAGCGCGGCATCACGGAAGAGGTCATCCGGACGTACCGCCTCGGCTATCTGGCTGGCGAGAACGGCAAGCCCGGACGGTTCCGGGCGCGTTCCGTCCTCGGGCTTCCGCCGAAGCAGAGGAACGGCAAGGACCAGACATGGCTGTTCATTCCTCGCGGCATCGTGATCCCCACGTTCGAGGGTGGTGAGCTGATCAACCTGCGGATTCGCCGCCCGAATCAGGACATCAAGGAGAGAGAGGACGGAACGCGCCCGGCGAAGTATCTGGAACTGTCCGGCTCCTGTTCCAAGCCCATGCTGCTGCTTCCAGAAGGCGGAAATCCCAATCTCCGGGCGTTCGTTGTCGTGGAGGGGGAACTGGACGCCATCCTCTGCCACCATGCGGCAGGCCGCCGGATAGGGGCCGTGGCTATTCGCTCCAACCAGACCAAGCCGGACACCGTGGCCCACGGGCAACTCAGGAATGCCGTCTGCATCCTGCTGGCCCTCGACTACGAAGACTCCGGGGCCGGGATTGTCGGGCTGGAGTGGTGGCTTTCCACGTATGCCGCCTGTCTGCGCTGGCCCACGCCGGAGGGCAAAGACCCCGGCAACGCCTTTGAGATGGGCGTGGACATCCGGGAGTGGCTGGACGGAGGCTTGCCTGAGACGATTTCGCTTATGCCGCAAGGCGTACAGTTGGACACATTGTCATCTGGTTCTGTTTCTTTTGGGGGGGGAGGGGCGAAGCCCCGAAAGCCCGGCTTCTCTAAGAAAAAAGGAAGGGGGACCGGAAAGATGCACGACCAGTCCGGGACTTGCCGATACGCGTTTTCTGGCGGCGATGCCGGATTACCTGCGTCCGGAGGACGTGCCGGAAGACGTGCGGAGGGCTTGGCATCTCTGGCAGGGCGTCCCGGTGTTGTTCGTGAAGCTGGAGGAAGGCGGTTTCGAGTGGAGCTATAGCCACTCGTGGGCAAAACAGAACCGTGATCAGTTCGAGGCGTTCTGGCGGTTTCAGGACGGTTCCGACGCCCTGTGGGATTGGCTGTCGGCGCACGTCGCGGCAGAGATAGGCGCGCATAACCTTTTGAAGATATGGGGGTAACATGGATTTTTCGACTGAGAACGACACGCTTTCGCGCATCAGCAAGGCGCTGTACGGAGACGCCCTGACGCTGGCGGTCATGGACCCGAAGGACATTTCCCTGCTCAAGAAGAATGCCCGGATACTGAAAAAAGACGTGTTCCAGCAGCTCACGGCGAACATCGGGCGGGACAAGCGGCTGTCGTCCGTGCCCCTGTGCCACCGCCTGAGCGACGGCAGGGTGGAAGTCCTCTCCGGGAACCACCGCGTACAAGCCTCCGTCGAGGCGGGGATCGAGCGCATCCTCGTCATGATCATCGAAGAGGACCTGACGCGGTCGCAAGCCGTGGCCATCCAGCTTTCTCACAATGCCCTTGTGGGCGAGGATGACCCTGCGCTCCTTGCCGAGTTGTGGGCGGAGATTGAAGACATCGCGGCGAAGACCTACACGGGCCTGTCCTCGGACGTGGTGGAGAAGCTGGACAAGATCGACCTGACGTCCTTCACCACGCCGCAGGTGAGCACGCGCACCATGACCTTCGCCTTCGTCGACAGCGAGGCCGAACGCCTGAACGCCGTGCTCGATGATCTGGACGGGCTGCCGGCAAAGGAAATCTGGCTGGCGGACGTGGGGCAGTTCGACCGCTTCTTCGACCTGCTGGAAGCGACGAAAAAGACGTTCGACGTGCGGAACGCCTCCCTTGCCATGCTCAAGCTCATGGATCTTGCCGAGGAAGCCATCGCCAACCACAAGCCCGAACAGGCGACGGAGGGCGTGGCATGAGCTTCATCGGGGCCGTGGCCACATCCGTCCGTCAGGTCCTCGCGCAGTACGCGAAGGATGTACACCTGCCTTGCCTGATCGTCGGCGCCGGGAACTTCACCGTCCCGAGCGTGCTGCGCTCGGCGGGCTTCGCCGGGACGATAACGGCCTGTGACGTGACGCTCTACACCTCGGCGCTCGGAGCCTACCTGTCCGGCTGGACGCTGGAGGCGCGGGAGCGGGAAGACTGCCCGGAACACCTCAGGGGGCTGCTCCGCACGGGTTCGCCGCTGGAGCTGACGGCCTCCATCAGCCTGCTCATGGATCTGCGCGAGGTGTGGAAGGGCGACAACGCCTTCAAGATGCGCATGGTGGAGCACAGCCGGGAGGCGTGGGATATGCTCATGGAAAAGACCTGCGTGAAGCTCGAAGCCTACAAGTCGCACATCGGCCCCATCAACTATCAGGCCCGCGACGGCTTTGACCTGCTGGAAAAGAGCGCTCTCGGGCACACGGTTTTCGCGTTCCCGCCGACATACAAGGCCGGGTACGAAAAGCTGGAGGCGCTGCTCCGGGCCACGGTGGAATGGACGCCCCCGGACTACCGGGAAATGACCGACAAGAGCCTTGAGCTGTTCGAGGCCATCGCCCGGTTCGACTCGTATTACGTCGTGCTGGAGAAGGACCTCCCCGAAGTGTACGCGCTCCTCGGCCAGCCTTCGGCGGTGCTTCCCCGGGGGCGTGGCCGCACGACCTACATTGTGGCGAAACACGCCAAAAAAGTCGTGATCCGTTCCTCGGCCAAGACAGCCCCGGTCGGCCCCATCTGGCCCGCGAACCGGGCCGTGACCGGGGACGAGGTTCCCGGCTTCGCCCCGGTCAAGCGGGCGCAGTCGCTCCGGCTGAACGAACTCTACCTTGCCAAGCGCATCGACTACTTCGACGGCGGCGTGGACGTCTGCATCGTGCTCACGCTGGACGGGCAAGTGATCGGCAAGGCCGATTTCATGAAGACGAGCCACGCGCAGTGGAAGCTCCCGGAAGGCAACCCCGGCGGAGACGAATCCCTGTACATCATGTGCGATCTCGCCGTGGCCTCGGACGTTGAGAAGCGGCTGGCCAAGCTCGTGCTGCTCCTGCTCACCAGCCGCGAGGTCAAGGAATGGGTGGACGCGAAGCTGAACAAGCGGGTGGGGTGGGTCATCACCACGGCCTTCGCCAAGGGGCCTGTCTCTATGAAGTACCGGGGGTGCTTCCAGCTCTACAGCCGGAAGCAAGACAAGAAAACGGGGCAGTACGCCCTCAACTACTATGCCCCGTTCGGAGCGCGGACGCTTGCGGAATCCTTCGCGCTCTGGAAGAAAAAATATAAGTAATTCGAGTAATTAAATACAAAAAACGCTTGCATGACAGGTGTAATATGCTAAGTTCTTTTTCCGAACGGCATGGACGCAAGGCGCAAGCAGGAACTCAAGGAGCTGATGGTAACGGCCTGGAATCTGGCCCGGTTCGGAGCGAACCGTTTCGGAGGTCCGACCAGCATGTATTTCTGGATGGCTCTGCGGATTGCATGGCGGGAACGCGGCGGGAAGTCCGTCTACTACACGAAGGGCAATGTGGCCCAGATGTGGATGGGGATCGTGCCGAGGCAGGAGAAGGTGAAGCGGGGGCAGATAATGCTCCCCGGCCTTGCATAAAAGAGTGGGGCGGTAATGCCACTTACCGCCCCGATACGAAAAGGAGCCAAGTCCTTCATGTACGGATTGAGTTTGGCTCCTGCCCGCCAAAAAGTCAATGAGCAGAGCCATGACAGAGAGAGAAGCCCGCAAGCTGGCGAAGGAAGTCGTCAGCGACGAGTACGCGGTGATTGACGAAATCTGGAACCGCCGCAGGGTCAATTACCACAGCGTCGCCGCCGATTACGACAGGGACACGATCAAGGACATCAACCGCAAGCTGCCGAACCTGCTGGTGAAGAACGGCGGCGTCGCGCTGGACGAGCTGGCGGATGAATACGGGTTCGAATCCACCTGCGACCTGATCGACATGTTCCTTGCCTACACGCCGAAGCGCATCCGGCTTGAGCAGCTTGTAGCCCAATTTTTGGAAGAAAACCCTCAACCCTCCGGCGATTATGACGGAGACGTGCCTTTTTAGGAGGCCAGAATGTCCATTGAAACCTCGTTCTTTTCGAGCAAGGCCCCGAAAGAACGGAAAGTTTGCATCGCCAAGTGGCATCGGAACTGGAGCGGGCCGCGCGCCGAGCGGTTCGCCCCGTCCGACCCGAAGGCCGTGGACTGGAAGGCGGCGTACAGGAAGGACTTGGAATCCCGGTTTCCCACGCCGTCCTCCTTGCGGCTCTACCTTCAGGAGATCGAGAAGCGGACACCGAACCCGATCCTGTGTTGCTTCGAGCTGAACCCGGAAGAGTGCCATCGCAGGGTGCTCGCCGCATTCATCAAGGAAAACATCAACCTCGACGTTCCCGAGTGGAACGGACGGCGGCATGACGGGCAATTCAGCCTGTTGCCGTAAACCGTAAAAAAGGCGGGGACGCCCGGTGCGACCAACACCGAGCGCCCCCTAGGAAGCGGAGGGGACATCCTCACGCCCCACAAGCCGAAGGATATTCCCTCCTGACTATACAAGTCAACGGAGGGCGAAATGAGACATTCTACATGCGCCCACCGCAGAACGCGGCGCGAGGACAGTATGGAAGATTTACAGAAGGACAAGGATCAAGGCGAAAAACTGCGTTCCCTTGTTGAAGTGAGCAGGAAGAACGACATTCCCGCGTTGCTCAATGCGAAGAACAGAGCGCAGCAGGACGTTTATTCCGATCCCTCGAAAGAAAATCTTGCCGTTTTGGAACGCGCCACAGCCATGCTGGAGAAAGCGATGGACGCAGGACAGAACTGCAAGAATTGGAAAGAGGCGCTCACCTATCTGCAAGAGGATTGCGGCAGGAAAATCGGACAGACCAAGCTGTTTGCCGACATCAAGGCCGGGCGCCTGAGAAAGCAGCCGGACGGCACCTTCAAGCGGCGTGACCTTGACCGCTACGCGGCGTCGCTCCCCACGGCGGGGACGCCGGACAAGCTGGCCACCGACGCCGCCAGACGGCAGCGGGAAAAGGAAGAACAGGAAATCCGCAGGATACGGGTCGCGGCGGACAAGGAAGAGTTCATCCTCAAGGTCAAGCAGGGCCAGTACATCTCGCGGGATGACGTCTATCAGGAGCTTGCCGCCCGTGCCGTGGCCCTGTCCGCCAGCCTGAAAACGGAATTTGAGGCGCGGTCGCTCGACGTGATCGCGCTGGTCGAGGGAAACCCCAAGAAATCCGGGCCGTTCGTCGAGCATATCGAGCAGGTCATCGACGAGGCCATGAACGAGTACGCGAAGCCCATCGAGATCGAGGTCACGTTTACCGCCGAACCGGAAGCGGACGCCGAATCGGACGACGAATAACGCAGGGCAGGGGCGCGGCTGCCGGATCAACGCGCGTGTGGAGATGATGATGACCATTGTTGAAATTATGAAAGAATGCGTTCCGTATGTGCTGTGCATCCTCACCATGATCGGAATATGGTATGGCGGGATGCTCGTTGGAGAATATCGGGGACGTGAACGAACATTGAAAGAGCAGCGCATCGTCTTTGTTGTTATGCACGAAAACGGAAAGGTTTCCGCAGTGACACAGGAAGGCAAGCACCTTTCTTTTGTAACCGATTGTGGAACAAAGAATATGAGCGATGAGTAATTAATATGAAATCATATACAATTCGTGTTCCCTTTCATTCCGTTCATGAATTCGTTGTGTTTGGTGAAGACAAACAGGATGCCGTCAGAGTTGCACAGAAGGGATGGCCAAAACTTTCCCAATACTGCGAATGGGAAAAGGCCGCAGTCTGTTTGACGTCAGACGTTTTAGAGAAAAAGGACGGTTGCCATGAACACAACCCCCATGCGTGAGTTCAACCACTTCCCCATCATAGAGGGAAAAGTCGGCAACGGCGTGAAGTTCGAGCGCATCCGGCGCATCACGGGCTACCTCGTCGGTACGGTGGATAGGTTCAACAACGCCAAACGCGCCGAAGTCCGCGACCGCGTGGCGCATCTGAAAGTTTCTCCGGAGGCGCACAATGAAGCTCCGTCACGGCATGACGGTGATGACGGCCCGCTACGCCGTGGTGCTGCGGGGCCGGAACCAGTGCTTCCCTGACCAGTGGTGGGGGAACCCGATCATCGAAGGGAAGATCATGAAACGGCACACCATCGTGCTGAAAGCCGAGGACGTGGTGGCCCTCCCCGTGCCGGAGGGGTTCCAACGCGTGTTTCCGGGATTGTTGAAGGGATAGCATGACGCAGCTTGCCTTGTACGAAATGCCGAAAAAGGAGTGCCGGCGCGTGGCCATTTCGGTGCCAATACCGAAATGGCTTCCGCCGTCTCTGGCCTTGTGGCTCCGCCGGCGCATGGCGGAGCGGCCGGAGGGGAAACTGACCGTGGCCACCCGGTTCTCAAAAGGGGAGCGGGCCGCGATGAAGCGCCGCAGGCCCGTGCCGATCAGCGCATGGGCGGAGAAGCACCGCGTCCTCGAAATGTCGGCCATCCGGGGCCGCTGGCGGAACGTGTTCACGCCGTACCTCACCGGGATCATGGACGTGTCCGGGCTTCCCGGCGTCGAGACGGTCATCATCTGCAAGAGCCCCCAGACGGGCGGCTCGGAGTGTGGCCACAACATCGTCGGGTACTGCATCGACCGTCTCCCCGGCCCGGTGATGTACGTCTTCCCCGACGAGCTGACCGCCCGCGAGAACGCCAAGGACCGCATCATCCCGATGATCGAGGCCTCCCCGCGCCTCCGGCAGTACATGACGGGCTACGGGGACGACGCCTCCAGCCTGCGCATCAACCTGCTGCACATGCCGATTTACCTCGGCTGGTCCGGCTCCGTCTCGCGGCTCGGGAACAAGCCCATCCGCATCCTCATCCTCGACGAGCTGGACAAGTACAAGAACCCGAAAAACGAGGCCTCGTCCGAATCGCTGGCGGAGAAGCGCACGACGACATGGCGGACCCGGCGCAAGGTCGTGAAAATCTCGACCCCGACCACGGAGGACGGCCCGATCTGGAAGGCGCTCATCGAGGAAGCGGGGGCCCGCTTCGATTTCTGGGTGCGCTGCCCGCACTGCGGCTTTTTCCAGCACATGGATTTCGAGCGCATCGCGTGGCCCGGAAAGGATGAGGAGAAGTCCCCGGATGCCGAAACCGTGCTGGCGAAGAGGCTGGCCACTTACGCCTGTGAATACTGCGGCACGGTGTGGGATGACGGCGACCGTGACCGGGCGGTCAGGGGAGGGGAGTGGCGCGAGCGCACGTCCGGCCTTGAGCTGATGGCGCACGCCACCGTGCACCGCCCCGTGAAGGTGGGCTTCCACATCCCCGCGTGGCTTTCATATTTTGTGAGCCTGTCCGAAGTGGCCCACGCATGGCTCAAATATAAGGAGAGCGGAAAATTGGACGACCTCAAGAATTTCAGGAACCAGTACGCCGCCGAGCCGTGGGTGGAGTCGCACGCGGCCCGCTCGGAAGACGCCATCCTCGCCCTGTGCGACGACCGCCCACGCGGGAAGGTTCCCGGCCCGGTGGACGGAAAAGAGCGGGTATCCGTCCTTCTGGCCACGGTGGACACGCAGCAGCACTATTTCCGGTACGTCATCCGGGCCTACGGCTATGGCGAAACCGAGGAGAGCTGGCTCGTGGCGTCCGGCTCGGCGGACAACCTCGCGGCGCTGGAGGAAATCCTGTTCGGGAGCGTCTACGCCGACCCGGACGGCAGGGAATACGCGGTCAAGGCAGCCATGATCGACGCGATGGGCGGGCGCACCGCCGAGGTCTACCGATGGGCCGTCCGCCATCGGGGCCGCGTCTTCCCGTGGCAGGGCGTCCGCTCGATGGCGCAGCCCTACACCCCCTCGCATCAGGAGTATTTCCCCGACGCCAAGGGCAACAAGGTCAAGATCCCCGGCGGGCTGATGCTCTACCGCTGCGACGTGACGTTCTTCAAGTCCGATCTGGCGTTCAAGCTCGGCATCCACCCGGATGATCCCGGCGCGTTCCACCTCCACGCCAATGACGGCGGGCAGCTTGAACAGTACGCCAAGGAACTGTGCGCCGAGGTCTGGGACGACGAGAAGCAGGGATGGGAAAACCCGGCGAACAAGCCGAACCATTTCTGGGACTGCGAGGTCATGCAGCGTGCGTTCGCGTTCATCCTGAACGTCCGGCATCGCCGCAGACCGGACGAGGAAACGAAAAAGCCCGCCCGTCCCCCGCGTCCGGTAGA
>ENA-UOJK01002494-UOJK01002494.1-human-gut-metagenome-genome-assembly--contig:-C116-NODE-2494-length-9777-cov-4.939827_pt1 | contig 9777 bp, 7 predicted proteins | sample MGYA00242348_ERZ723895 | MGnify/ENA metagenome assembly ERZ723895
ATACTTTTATAATCACGTTTTTAACAATCAATCGCTTTTATAATTTAGGTTTATATTTGACATGGTTTTTCTCAAAGACCATATCAATAACAGAACTGTAATCCTTATCACCATATCCCGCCTCAAGTGCCCGGTCGTAGACTTCCCTGATGCCTTCCAGACTTTCTGCCTGAACTCCTTCCGTCTTTGCCAGCCGACGACAGATATCAATATCCTTGGACATATTCCGCACCGAAAATGTCGTCGCATAATCTTTGTTCCTGATGGCCATCTGACGTTCATCAAAATAAGCATTCTGACCACCGCCAAAAGACAGGGCCGCTGTAAAACGATCCACATCAATGCCTTGTTTCACAGCCATAGCCAGGGCTTCATTGACACCATTCTGAATCTGTGCCAGCAGCGTGGTCTGACAGATCTTCATACCGATGCCCTTGCCGCTGGATCCCATATACAGTACATTTGATCCCATATACTGCAGGATTGGCTTCACCTGGAAATAAATTTCTTTCTCGCCGCCTACATAAATGCCGATATTGCCCAACACCGCGGCCGCCTTCGACTTAACAACCGGCGCATCCAGGAAATGTCCACCATGAGCCTGGATCATAACACTGATTTTCAATGAAACGGAAGGATCAATGGTGCTCATGTCAATACAGATTTTCGTTGCATTGACGGCCGGGAGTATTTCTTTATATACTGACAGGGAATCTTCTGATCTCGGCAGCATCGTAATGATCACATCCGAATGTTTTGCTGCATCAACGGCACTGTCACAGGCGATACCGCCTTTTTCCGCCAACCGCTGTACCGGTTCTGTTTTTACGTCATAAATATAGACGTCACCGTCATGTTTTCTGATAATATTATAGCACATGGCCTCGCCCATAATACCGAGCCCTATAAAACCAATCCTCAACTTTATCGCCTCCGTTTATCTCCTGTTATTATCTATATCAAATATCTCATCTGCCTGAAAATATTTTTCTCTTATCTGATCCTATGCTTTATCTGTCCAGAAATTCTCCACCTGCTGCACGATTGTATTCAGACTGGTCTTACTGCAATTGTGCCATTCTCTCGGGAACATTTTTCTGTACTGACTGTAATTAAATCGCTCATCCAATAACGCGATCACGCCTCTGTCCTTCTCCGTTCGGATCACGCGTCCTGCTGCCTGCAAAACCTTGTTCATCCCCGGATAAAGGTAGGCGTATTCAAACCCTCTGCCGGATTTCTCATTGAAATACCGACTTAAAAGCTCTCTCTCTTCTCCAACTTGCGGCAGTCCTGTCCCGATAATGATGACACCGATCAGCCGGTCTTCTTTCAGATCAATGCCCTCCGAAAAAATACCGCCCATCACACAGAAACCAATAACCGCATCTGCAGCATCCGCCTGAAAAGCATCCAGAAACTTCTGTCTTGCATCTTCACTCATCTCGGATTCCTGCACAACCAGCTGCAGACCATGGCCTGCCTTCATTAATTCCATTTCCGTAAAAACTTCAAAAACATCCTTCATAAGCTGATATGACGGGAAAAAGACCATATAATTGCCATGCTTGCCGCGAATAATATCCCGGATATATGCAGCCATCCGTTCATACTCTTTTCTACCCCGCCTTGTATAGCGGCTGCTTACATCTGTTGCCGCTACAAGCAGACGGTTTTCCTCCGCAAAAGGTGAATCCACATAAAGATCGTAATCCGATGCTGCTGTATCACTGAGCATTTCCTTGTAGTACTGCACCGGGAGAAGCGTTGCAGAGAAAAATACGGCTCCGCATCCCTTTGCCAGACGTTCTCCCAGATCTTTGGAAGGATCCACACAGAAAATCTTGATCTCAAAGCTGTCCTCACTTCGAAGCGCATAGATCAAATAGCGGTCATCCGACCGGTCAAAGGCACATATAAAACGTCGAATGTCAAAGTAAAATTCCATCAGAACTTCCCTGAGTGGCGCAATAACGCCCTCCTTCAGTGTTTCCTCCAGCTGCTCACTGAGCTTCGTCAGGTAAACGATCAGACTGCCGATATTCCCCATCAGCTGGCAGGACTCGTCTGAAGACTCCCGAAGCGCAGACATGGCCAATATCGAACGATCCATATAAGTGACCAGTCGCCGGTCCACAGCTTTATCTTCCACTGCGTGACGGGCATGGGTCAATTCAGTCATTGACATCACGGCACTGTACATTTCCCTGGCACGATCCACCAGATTGTGTGCCTCATCGATCAGAAAAAGATAGTCCCCGCTTCTGTCACTGAAAAAACGTTTGAGCGCCACATTCGGGTCAAACACATAATTATAATCACCAATGACAGCATCCGCGAATAAAGCCGCATCCAACTGAAACTCAAAGGGACAAACCTGATGTTTGTCGGCATAAGCCAGGATGCACTCCCTGGTCATCCGGTCTTCATGGGTGACCAGATCATAAAGGGCTTCATTAATTCTGTCATAATGCCCCTTTGCCCTTGGACAGTACTCCGGACTGCACTGAACTTTATCCAGCACGCAGATTTTCTCCTTTGCCGTCAGGGTGATCACCTTCATGGCAAGTCCCGTATCCTGAAGAAGTCCGAATGTATCTTCCGCAACAGTCCTGGCAATAGTCCTCGCCGTCAAATAGAAAATTGTCTCTGACAACCCATTTCCCATCGCCTGAACAGCCGGATAATTGGCGGAAATCGTCTTGCCAGTACCTGTCGGTGCTTCTACAAAAAGCCGCCGATGTCTCAGAATCGTCTGATAAACGCCTGAGACGAGCTTTTTCTGACTCTCTCTGTACTCAAAAGGGAAACTGCCGGCACCAATAGAAAGATTTCTTTTTTTAATCCAGGCTATCTGATGACGCACCCAGACCGCAAATCTGTCTATCAGTTCAGTATACCATACTTCCAGCTCATTTCGTGTCATTTTTTCCCTGAATCGCTGAACTTTTCCCGTCTTCAAATGCACATACGTCATCTGGACCTGTATTTCCTCTAAATCCTCTTTTTCTGCATAAAAAAAGGCATAGCACTTTGCCTGTGCCAGATGGACGGGCACAGGCTCTGTGATATACCTTAAATTTCTATAAGTACCTTTAATCTCATCAATTGTCACAACTTCTTTCAGTCCCAGCTCGCCGCTTTCATCCGCTGCCATCTCAGTTTCTGTTATGACACCATCGGCACGTCCCTCAACAGTAATCGCCAGCGTCTCATCCATTTCTGTCGTATGCTTCAGAGACACCTCTGCCCTGTAAGAAGGCCCGGCCTCTTTTTGAAGTTTTCGATGCATCAGGCCACCCTGCTGCATTGCATCCATTTCTCCAAACGCGCCGGAAACGGTATCAATGTCTCCCGATCTGAGAATAAACTCCACAAGCCGGCGAACGGAAACGGTGACTGTTTTTTGTGACATTTTGTTTCTCCTTTTTAGACGCTACATTTAATTTATCGATTCATATATTCCTTTAGGAACGCAAATAATGCTTCCATCTGTTCATCAGTTCCAATGGTGACTCGCAGGTAATTGTTGATGCGCGGTTTATCGAAGTAGCGGACATAGATATCTTTTTCGCGAAGGGCTGCAAAGAGTTCTTTGGCCGGATAGTCCGGATGAGTGACGAAAATGAAGTTGGCACCCGGTTCCGGATAAGTAAATCCAAGGTCTGTAAATGCCTGTTTGGCTTTTCCCCTGGTTGCTCTGATCTTCGCAGTGCATGCTTTGAAGTAAACATCATCTCTGACAGCTTCTACACCGAGAGCCAGTGCAGTTTGACTCATTGTATAGGAATTGAAGGAGTACTTCACATCATTCATGGCCTTGATCAGCTCAGGATGACCGATGGCATAACCGATTCTCATTCCCGCCATGGAACGTGACTTTGAAAATGTCTGCACGATCAGCAGATTTTCGTAGTCATCCAACAGACTCAGGGCACTTTCGCCGGCAAAATCTATGTATGCTTCATCAACAATGACAATCACATCCTGATTGTGGTCCAGAATCTCTCGGATCACAGATAAGTCCTCATAGTGGGAGGTCGGTGCATTCGGATTCGGGAAAATCACACCGCCGTTGGCCGGATAATAATCCTGCGGACAAATGGAAAAATCCTCTTTCAGTGGCTTTGTCTCATACGGCACTTTAAAAAGATCCGCCCATACCGGATAAAAAGAATAAGTAATATCCGGGAAAAAGATCGGCTTATCTGAATTAAAAAATGTCATAAAAGCAATGGCCAGCACATCATCAGAGCCCACACCGGTAAATACCTGGTCTTTTCCTACATGATAATAATCTGCCAGTGCGCCCACCAGAGTTCCTGCTGTCGGATCTGGGTAAAGTCTCAATCTGTCTTCATCAAAATGATCCAATACATCCCGCACACCCGGTGCCGGAGGGTATGGATTCTCATTCGTGTTCAGTTTGATCATATTCGGTCTGTTCGGCTGTTCTCCCGGTGTATAGGGTACAACTGAACGAATTTTATCCTGCCATGCTTTCATCTCGGTCACCTCTTCCTCTATCTCATTGCCTTGCATGCTTCTGCCAGTCTCTCAAAGGCTGGGAAAGAACGCTTGATCATCTCAGGGGATACACAATAAGCCAGACGCACATAGCCCGGGCATCCAAAACTTGAGGCATCCACCATCAGAATATGCTGTTTCTTGCCTTCTTCTACAAAAGCGGCATAATCTTCAATCGGTGATTTCACAAAAAGATAAAAGGCCCCCTGTGGCTTCAGACATTCAAAGCCAAGCGCTGTCAGATGCTCATAGAGCATCTTTCTGTTCTGATCGTAAACTTCAATCTGAGGGCGCTCATTCAGGCACTCTTTGATGACAAGCTGCATCAGGGATGGGGCATTCACGCTGCCGATTCTGTTCGTTGTGATCAGTCCGGCTTTTACTTCTTCATAATAATCCATCTTCGGTGAAACAGCGATATAGCCAATACGCTCTCCCGGAAGAGAAAGTGATTTGCTGAAAGAGTAAACAATCAGACAGTTTTTGACATGGGCCGGCATAAACGGCAGCTCGTTATCATCATAAACAAGCTCTCTGTATGGTTCATCTGAAATCACATACAGCGGATGCCCGATGCGCGCTTCGGCCTGCTCCAGTGCCTTCTGCAGCTGATCCAGAGTGTCTCCTGAATAGATGACGCCGGTTGGATTATTCGGATTATTGACAATGATCAGCTTCGTCTTCTCCGTGATCACTGCATCCAATCCGTCAATATTAATCTGGAAGGTCTCTGTGTCTGCCGGCACTGCCTTTAAAACACCGCCTGCGGTGATGACATAGTTCCTGTATTCGCCAAAGAAAGGTGCAAAGGCGACCACTTCATCACCGCTGTCCAGAAAAAGATTCAGAATATCATTGATACCGGAAGCAGCGCCGACTGTCATAATGATATCTTCCATTTTATATTGCCACTGGAAACGCTCATTCAGATTGTCCGCCACAGCCTGTCTGACTTCCTCGTAGCCGGAATTGCTCATATAGCCATGCACAAAAAGCGGATCCTCTGTATCCAGGATTTTGATAATCGACGATTTGACAGCGTCCGGTGCCGGAACACTTGGATTGCCCAGGCTGTAATCATAGACATTCTCAGCGCCCACCTTTTTAGCCATTTCCTTGCCTTCTTCGAATAATTTACGGATAATAGAGCTTCCTGTAACAAGCGGCTCCATTCTTTTTGCAATAACCATGATAATTTCCTCCATCCAGTCTTGTTGCCGCCACCACTTTAATTCGGCGCACAACTAAATTAAATCGTCTTTTATCATATCAAATAATATGCATAAGTACAAGTCTATCTCTTTTGAAAATCCGGTTTCAACGCAGCCATCAATGCATAAACAGTCGGATTAGGAAATCAAAGACTTTGTTATACGGCTGATAGCGCATCGGAAGATCCATCCATGTCTTCTTGTCGACAATGCTCTTATAATGACTGAACGTATCGAAACCGGTCTTGCCATGGTAAGCCCCCATGCCGCTCTCCCCAAAACCGCCGAAGCCCATCTCACTTGTCGCCAGGTGGATCACCGTATCATTGATACAGCCACCGCCAAAGCCGCAATTTGTCATCACACGATCGGCATTGGCCTTGCTCTCCGTAAACATATACAAGGCGAGCGGATGCTCTCTGCGATTGATCTGGCTGATCACCGCATCCAGTGAATGGAACGTCATCACCGGCAGAATCGGTCCGAATATTTCTTCCTGCATCACGGCATCTTCAAATGTCACTTGATCCATGATCGTCGGTGCAATCTGAAGGAGTGTGCTGTCACACTCGCCGCCTGCGACAACCTTCGTCGGATCGATCAGTCCAATCAGACGTCTGAAATGCTTCTCATTGACAATGCGGCCGTAATCGGCATTCGCCAGCGGATCGTCTCCAAACTGCTTCCTGATCTGTTTCTTCATCTCGTCAACAAGTGCATCCTTAACCGAAGCCGCGCAGTACACATAATCCGGTGCCACACAGGTCTGACCGCAGTTCAGATATTTGCCAAAGACAATACGTCTGGCCGCCAGCTTTATATTGGCTGTCTCGTCAACGATACACGGGCTTTTGCCTCCGAGCTCCAATGTCACCGGTGTCAGATGCTTCGCCGCATGTGCCATCACTTCTTTACCTACTGCCTGACTGCCCGTAAAAAAGATATAATCAAACTTTTCCTTTAACAGCCACTGATTCTCTTTACGTCCACCGTTCACAACCACAACGTATTTTTGAGGCAGACATTCTGATATGATCTTCGCCATGATCTCACTCGTAAAAGGCGAGTAGGCACTCGGTTTGACAATCGCTGTATTGCCTGCTGCCAGCGCGTCCACAAGCGGCTCCATCGTCAGAAGAAACGGATAATTCCACGGACTCATGATCAGTGTCACCCCATATGGCGACGGCTTTCTGAAGCTTCTGGACGCGAACTGGGCCAGCGGTGTCCGCACAGTCTGATCCTTGCCAAACTGCCGCATATGCTTGAGCATATAGCTGATCTCTGCCAGCACCATGCCGGTTTCACACATATACGCTTCCGATGCGCTTTTACCGAGATCCAGTCTGAGTGCCCGATTGATCTCATCCTCATGGGCCATAATGCTGATCTGCAGCCGTCTAAGAGCCATCTCACGAAATGCCATATGCTGCGTTTTTCCTGTATAAAAAAACCTGCGTTGTCTATTGACCAATTTTCTGATTTCTCTCTGCTCCATCCCAAATTCCCCCTTACGCACCTCTGTTTCTGTAAAAACACGCTCAGCGCATGTATGTTTTATTCTTTTTTACTGAATCTGACGGATTGCATCCTCTGTCAAATCCTGAAACGGAATGTTTTCTTCCTTACCGACATTCTCACTGACCCATTGATCAAAAGCATCCCTATCGAGCGGCTCACCGGTTTCACTGCCATCTGGTGCATCCAGGTAATACACAATGCCATCACCGTCTTTATCCGCATCATCCGGGAAGGCTTCCCCGTTATAATTGACATCGGATAAAGATTTATACCAGGCATCGACAAAGTATTCGGCCCGATAGCTATCATTGGCTGCATCATAAGTATAAAACGTATACGGCCAGAACTCACCGGCATAGCCCTGATTATGTGAAATACCGGCTCCGATCGTTGCATTGTCATAAAATGTCAGCATCGGGAACTGCGAAAGTTCCTCATACAATTCACCGCTTGCTTCATCGTAATCATAAATCTTCGCTGTCATTGACGCCATGCTTGTTGCCGTATAGCAGAAAACAAGCTCTTCTCTGCCGTCATGATCAACATCGTAAACAGCAAATTTGTTGCCTGACATCTCACCACTGATGTCATCTCTCAATTCTGATCCGTCCGGCAAAATATGATTCTGATAAATATTTTCCAATGCTGCCTGATAGGCTTTGATTCTTGATGCACGGTCTGCCTGCACCGTCGTCTCTGTCTCGGTCACTTCAGCTGTCTCCACCTGAGAGGCCGCAACTGTTTCTGTCATTGTTGCCGGTGCCGTACTTTCCACGGTCTCCTTCTGACCTGCACCACAGCCTGCCAGACTTACTATCACCAATGCTGTCATCATCCCTGTGATTACTCTCTTTTTCATTTTTCTATTTCCTCCCCGGGTTATTGATAATCAAACCTGCCGTCATTTTTTTCTTCAAGTGCCTTGATGATATCCAGTGCCAATGCATTGTATGGCGTCGGAATTCCCAACTGCTTTCCAAGTCGGACGAGCACTCCCGAAAACATATCCACTTCTGTATGCCGCTTTGCATCCAGATCCTGAAGTGTTGAGAAGCGGGCCTGCGGCGAAACCGTCCTGCTGTCAAAGCTCGCCGCCTTTTCCTCCCGGATATCGATGCCGACGGCCAGGGCCACTGCCACTACCTCGTCCTTTAATTTTGTACTGATATCCATCACATACGCACTGTCTCTGTAACCGCCCAGACCGCATCCAATGATGGCCTGCGGCAGATTCATACTGATATTCAGGGCATATTTCGCCCATATTTTTTTGAGGATATCTTCTGAAATATGGAATCGCACACCGGAATCATTGAAAAGATTCTCAATCGCCGCAACACGCCACGACAGGCTGCCGTCCGCCTCCCCAAAATAAACCCCCTCCGTCACTTCCGGATTAAAACGGACGCAATGGCCGGTGCGCTCGGATGCGATTTTGATCATCGAATACATCATATGCTGCATGCCGATCCGGTGGCCAATGATCTCTTCACTGTCAACACCGTTCATCACACTCATCACGATCGTCTCATCATCAACGATCTGTTCAATGGCATCCAGACTTCCTTCAAGACTGCCGTATTTGACAGCTACAATCAGAAGATCGGCACCTTTAGCCTCCTGAGGTGTTTTTACGCAAAGTGACAGCTGACAATCGTTGATTGTCAGACCTTCCTTTTTCAGCCGCTCTTTTCTGCTGCCTTCTGCGATAATCCAGAGGTTTTCACCAAGCTTTGGCGCAAGGCCCGCAATTAAATAGCAGCCCACTGCACCGGCGCCAAGAACAGCCACTGTCTGAATCCTTTTATTTAAATGCTCCATCTCATTGTCCTGTTGATTTGAAATAATCATATTTGTCTTTACCCTCCTGTCACTTCATATGGATGTCGTCTCTTCGATATTATGTTACTTTCTGGCTTTCCGAACCAGCTTTCGGATCAGAACGATCACAAGCACAATGATGACAACAACAATCAGACAGATCATGATAATGATCGCAGAGAACTTGTTCGGATGCTTCACAAGATCTATGATATTTTTACTGTCATCCACCACCTTACGCCCGTGTATCGTCGCATAATACTCAGGTACATTGGCAATGCCATCCCCATCCGTATCATCAAAAGACTGCATATATCTGGCAATCGCGTCCCAAGCCTTTAACTCTCTGTCACCTTCCATAATTGCGTAATCTTCCAGATTTTCAATCGGATGACCATCCTTGTCCTTTGGCTGAAGCGACAATAACCCGTACGACAGATCCATGACGGATCCAAGCATTTGTCCGGTATATAAATCTGTCACAACATGATACAGCTGATCATCCTGGATTTCGATTCTTTCCCCGTCTTTGCGCGTCAGATAACAGTCCGTCACTTTATTTAAAATCATTCGATTCGGATTGTAAGTAAAATTCAAACCACTGCAATATAACCGCGCTGTTGTCATAAAATCAGAAACGGAAGCATCCACTTCTGCTACCAGTTTCAGCTCTTTTCCCGTCAGATAAGCGTCAATC
>ENA-UOJK01002497-UOJK01002497.1-human-gut-metagenome-genome-assembly--contig:-C116-NODE-2497-length-9767-cov-4.891577_pt1 | contig 9767 bp, 5 predicted proteins | sample MGYA00242348_ERZ723895 | MGnify/ENA metagenome assembly ERZ723895
CATGACCCCAGCCAGGTTTTCACGTTGGAAGCAGGCATTATCGTTCTTGTCTGCAGCAGTGTCCTTGTGCGTGCTCCTAATGCTCTTGCCGAGGGCAAACGCCATTAAGAGCCAAATCGGCGGCACATTCGCCTATGTGCTCGGATGGCTGCCCGGTGCCATCAGTCTCGCGCTTCTCACCGTGCTCGCCGTCACTATCAGCGTTACGGCATAACGAACCCCCGGCAAGATAAATCACAGAAAGAGGAAAAGCCAATGTTAGAGTTAGTCTTAAATGCGAATCGCGACGTCCGCCGCAAGGCCATGATGGACACCATCCGCGAGATGCAGGCTCAGGGCATCAGCAAGATTTACGTCCTGACACCGGAGCAGTCCACCTATGTCATGGACAAGGAGTGCTGCAGCGAGCTCGGCAACAGCTTTTCCAACCAGTACATTCAGGTCGTCGGCTTTAAGCGCCTCACACGTCTCGTCTATGCGCAGTGCGGCGGCTATGAAGAGCTCATGGATGACGGTGCGCGCCTGCTGGCAATGACTGCCGCCGTAGATAAGGTCATCAAGGACCTTGCGTTCTACAAGGCCAGCGCCCGCCGCCCGGACTTCCTTGAAATGCTCCTGAGCACCTACACGACGATGAAGATGCACGGCGTAACGCTCTCCATGCTCGCCGAAGCAGCCAAGAAGATGCTTGAAAAGGAGCCGGGCCTTGGCGGCAAGCTCAGCGACCTCTCCAAAATCTACACGGAGTATGAAAAACTCTGTGCAGACGGCACGAAAGACGCGACCGAGGAACTCACACACCTGAATAACATCCTCGATGAGAGGGATTTCCTCACCGGCACCGCCTGGTTCGTCGACGGATTCACCGATTTCCCCATGCAGCAGTTCGAATTGCTCTCCACCATCATCAAGAAGTCCGCCTACGTCATGCTGACACTCCCGGCAGACGGCATGGATGACGCAAGCCCTGCGCATCAAATCCCGGTGCAGACGGCAGAAATGCTCCGCAAGAAGTTCGATGCAGAAATTGCAGACTCCCAGGAAGAGACGAAGGTGCATCCCGCACTCGCCGCGCTGCAGAAGACGCTCTGCTCGGGCAAGGTCGTCAAGAACCTCACTATCCCCGGTGCAGAGAAGCACGTCAAGCTCTTCTGCGACCCCAGCCCGTATCAGGAGTGCCAGCACATCGCCGGCACGATTATGAAAGCTATCCGCAACGGCTATCGCTACCGCGATATCTCCATCGTCCTGTGCGAGTTTGATAAGTACGCGCCCATCCTCTCGACGGTCTGCCGCCGGTACGGCATCCCCATCTACCTCGACAGCCAGAAAGACGAAATCGCGAAGAAACCCATCATGCTCGCTGTGTTCGCGGCGCTCGACAGCGCGACGCGCGGCATGCAGACGGAGCATGTGCTGCAGTACATCAAGAGCGGCATGTGCAATCTCACGACCGAGGAATGCGACACACTGGAAACTTACGTCCGCGCATGGCTCATTCACGGAAACGGCTGGGAGCCGGATGAATCGACCGGCTGGACCGGTCATCCGGACGGCTACGGCCATGAATTCCGCGGCGACGATGCCGACCGTCTCAAGGCCATCAACGAATATCGCGTGCGCGGCCTCGGCCCCCTCATCCAACTCAAGGACGCACTCAAAAAGGACGCGACGGTCGCCGACTACATCATGGCGCTCTATAACTTCCTTGAAGAAATCCACCTGACCGAACACCTGCAGGAAATCGTCGATGAACTGATGGATACCGACCGCGACCAGCTCGCAATGGAGTATTCGCAGGTCAGCAGCGTGCTCAATACGGCCATGGAGCAGATGTACGGCTCCATCGGGCACCTTGAAAAGAGCCAGGGCGACTTCGTGAAGCTCTTTAAGCTCCTTTGCAAGGCCTACAAAATCGCCACTGTCCCCGTGAGCGTCGACCAAATCGAAGTGTTCTCTATCGGCGACGCCCGTTATACGGACTCGAAGCTCCGTTATATCGCCGGTGCGGAAGAGGGTTCGTTCCCCGCGTACATTCAGGCGAGCTCGCTCCTGTCTCCAGACGAAATCCTCGCTCTGCGCGCGTTTCAAATCTCGCTCCCCGGCACGTCGGACGACCTGGTGTACCGCAGTCTCTGCGACATTGACAACGTCATCCACGGCGCGCAGAAGATGCTCGTGCTCAGTTATGCGAGTGACCCTGCCGCCCCGACAACGCCGTCGCATCTTTTACTCCGCATCAAGAATATGTTCGCGTCTCCCAATAACGTCGACTTTGAGCGCGGATGCGGCGAGAACGGCATCTATGATGCAGACCTCCTCAGCACGGAAATGGCCGGTCGTCTGCTTGGCCGTATTTCCAGCCAGCACAAGTACGAGGACATCGCGCTGTCTCTTTCCACCGTCGACGCGCTGCAGAACACGGCGATGCGCGTGATGGATAAGGCCGACTGGACGCTCAATGACCTCAGCAAGCAGTCCATCAAGGGCCTTTACGGCAATGTCATCAACCTTTCCGCGACGCGCACGGACACGTATTCGTCCTGCCGCTATCACTACTTCCTCAAGTACGGCCTCGCGCTCCGCGAGCCGCCGCGCGGCAAGCTCAGCAGCCCTCTTTTCGGCAAGTTCACGCACTTCGTTCTCGAAGGCACCGCGCGCGAAGTTGAAAATGAGCACAGCGGCTTCCAGAACGTGAGCAGGGAAGAGGTCAGCGCCATCGCGCAGAAGTACATCGAAGAGTACAAGAACACGCAGATGAAGGGCCTCGACTCTCAGCCGGAGCGCTTCCAGGCAATGTTCAAGCGCAACTGCCGCGAGGTCATGAGCATCCTCACGAGCCTGCATGATGAAATGTGCGCCTCCGACTTCCACGGCACCGACTTTGAGCTCCGCATCGGCGGCGAGAATGCACAGCTCCCGAGCATCAAAATCAAGGGCGATGAGCTCGATGGCACCTACACCGGCATCATCGACCGCGTCGATGTCTGTGAGGTCAATGGCAAGGCTTACTTCCGCGTTATGGACTACAAGACGGGCCGTTCCAAGACGTTCGATATGGGCGACTTCCTCTGTGGCCTCTCCATGCAGCTCCCGCTGTATCAGAGCGCGCTCCAGAAGCTCGGCTATGATAACAGAAGCGAGAGCGCCGGCATGCTCTACGTGCCCGCCAAGGACCCCATCGTCGCTTCTGACACGAAGATGGATGACGACGAAGTCTCCGCCGAGCACAAGAAGATGCAGCAGCGCCGCGGCATCCTGCTCAACGACAAGGCCGTTCTCAACGCGATGGAGCACGTCAACGAAGACGGCAAGGGCCGTTATATCCCCGTCAAGTACAACAAGGACGGCAATCCGACCGGTGACCTCGCCACCGCAGAGCAGCTCGACACGCTCAGCGAGTACACGGGCCTTGTGATGAAGGAAATCGTCGACGGCATCGCCTCCGGCAACGTGCAGGGCAACCCAATCAGCCGCGGCCTCGACCGCAATGCCTGCACTTACTGCCCGATGAAAGCCGCCTGCCACAAGGATATCTGCAACTTCCATATGCGCTACCGCAAGGCGCTCAAGACCGATGAGCTTTGGGCCGCACTTGAAAAGAAAGTCCACGGCGACAGCGAGGACGGTGAAACGGCGTGAGCATCACAAGGTTCGGCTTTGGACAGTATCAGCTCACCTGTGATATCTGCGAGTACATGGCGGAAGCGGGCTTCCTCTCCTTTGAGGAGGCCCGTGCCTGGGGACGCGCCCATGGCTGGAAAGTCCGTAAAGAAGACGGGGAGTGGCTCAACTACTGCCTCGACTGCGCAGCAGAGGCGGGTTTAACGCCGCCGCTGCGTGGAAATCGCGTTGATTCTGCTGCAAAGGTCAATTCGTCAGTTATACGGAATGGCGCTGCGCCGAGCTCTGTTGATTCGTCAGTATTACGCGGTGCGCCTACCGGAACGTCGGTCCGTAAAGCAGGAGAGGCTCGGGCAATAGACAGGGGGCAGAGCCGCGAAGTTCCGACGGTGTCGATACCGGAGCAAGAGCGGGACGAAGACGACAGCTTCGAGGCTGCACTCGCTCGCATCCAGGCCGCCGAGCAGGAGTTCCTGCGTTCCCAAAATGGGGCACGATAGAATTACTACAAGCAGGGGAATGCCAAAAAGCGCAACCAAATAGAAACTCCACAAAGCAAAAACAAAAGAGGACGGATATCCGTCCTCTTTTGTTTTTGTGACATTATTCCATTATCGACATAACTCAAAAGTTCCTATTGTTCCTCTAACGGTACAATATTATAATAAAATTACAAGTTTTGCAAACAAATCAACTCAATAAATGTTGAAAAATAATCGAAAAGCGGTGTTGTATTATTGAAGTTTTTGTTGTATAGTTACAACGAGGAGTTAAGTGTATGCTCCCAATTCAACCTACTGGCGGCGAGTGCAAAGTCCGCGTTGGATGGACACTCGGACCGAACGCCCGCCGTACCAGAGGAATCTAAAGTAAAGGAGAATGTGCGATGGGTAAAACCAAAAACGCATGGTGGAAGCATCGTCTGATTGCTACCTTACTGGTAGTGATGACAGTATTCGCAACGTGTATCACCCCTGCACTGGCTGCCTACAATAAGAACGTGGACTACGGACAGAAGATGGCTCAGCTTGCACAGGCAGGCAAAGCCAACTCGCCCGAGTACAAGGCAGCCCAAGCCGCACGTAACGAGAAAATCAAAGACATGTACGGCGGTAAGGAGCCTCCTCTGAATGGCTCCACAAACGGTACGCGCCTCAGTGATGTTCTCAACAACAGCAACTACGGCGGCGGTTCCTACGGTAACGCAGGTTCCTCGGCAGGTAACCGCTACAATAATGGCAATGGCTCTGACATCTCGAACGGTCAGGCAAACCTCATTATCGCAGCTATCGCAGCGAGTGGTAGCGGTAAGATTTCTTCTGACCAGTGCCGCGACGTCATCAACGCAGTGACGAACGCAGCGAGTGGTAAGGGAAAAGTCTCTTCCGATGACCCTCTAACAAGCATTGTCGCTAAGGTCCTTGATAACGACGCGAACAAGCTGAACAGAGACCTTGCCGCTGACATCATCAACCATGACTACAGCAAAAACCTCGGCTCTCGTACCAATGAGTTTGGCGAAGTTTCCTACTGGGAGGGCGGCAAGCTCTACTGGGTCGACAAGTCCGGAGACACGTGGAAGGTCCGTGCAGACACATCCACTCTGCCTCAGGAAGGCGCTAAGGACCTGACTCAGGACCAAATCAACGAAATTTTCAAGATTCGTCAGCAGTTCGAAGAGCTGCCCAACGACTGCTCCGCCGCGGAGCGCAACAGAATCCACGACGCAGCCGAAGACTTCCGCAAGAACAACGGCTACACCGGCGGCCTGAACGGCTCCATGTTCACCGGCAAGAACGACGGTTCGAACCACAGCGGCGGTAGCGGTATCCCCGGCGGCACGGATTACACGCCGACGCCCACGCCGACGCCGACGCCGCCCACGCCGCCGACCCCGTCTAACCCGACGCCTGAGGCCAAGCAGGAAGAGTATTACGTCTTCGCTCAGGTCAGCGGCGGCCACGGTTCCGTGTCTCCCGCGACTTCCACGGTGAAGCCCGGCGGCAGCGTGACTGTGAGGATGACGCCTGATGAGGGTTACCATGTCAAGAGCGTCGTCATCGTCCCGTTCGATATGGATAAGGGTTACATGTCCGAGTACGCCTCTTCCGTGAAGCCAAGCAACAACTCTTACACGCTCAAGAACATCAAGAATAACTGGGCAGTTGTTGTCTCCTTCGAAATCAAGGCCACCATTGATGGCGTTGACGGCGAAGTGAACGGCACCAACATGAGTGTCGGCGCGAACGGCAAGGCTCCCTCTACGAAGAGCGGCTACGGTGTTGCTCCCAAGGTCACCAACATCCAGACGACCAACGCAGTCGTCGATAAGGTCACCGCGAAGAACACCGCCACCGGCAAGACCTACACGCTGCAGACTTCCGGCAGCGGCTGGGTGATGCCCGTGAACAAGGATTCCGTCACCGGCGCGAGAGTTGATTATCTCCCGCCCAAGACTGCAGATGGCGACTACAAGTGGGTCGTCACGGTCTATGCGCACAACGAGAAAGACCCCGCTGACATCCTTGACCCCTATGTTGTGGAATTCAAGTACACCATCAAGGGTAGCATGTATGAGGACGACTTCACCGGCGACAAGAACTAAACCTTGAGCGCACCTTTTGCAGGGAGCTGCAAATTTGCAGCTCCCTGCATTCTCAAAATTACGAAATTTTGCAAAAAAGTGCGTTCACCGTTTGCACTCGCATTACGCCGGGTGGTATAATGTACTCATCCAAAAGATACCCCAACACTTTAAGGAGGAATACCCAATGAAAAGAAATCGCATTCTTGCAACCATCCTCCTCGCTGCGATGGTTTGCACGATGTCCTTCGGGGCGGCCCTCGCCGGTCCGAAGACCGCCTCTTCCGCGACCGACGTCCGTGTCAACGGATACCTCGTCGAGTTCCCGGACGAAAAGCCCTTTGTCAACTCCGACAACCGTACGATGATTCCCGTTCGTTTCGTCACCGAGGCTCTCGGTGCGAAGGTCTCCTGGAGCAACAAGCAGAACGCCGCTGTCATCGAGAAGGACGGTGTCAAAATCGTTCTCCCCGTCGGAAGAAACGAGATGACCGTCACCCGTGACGGCAAGGAGAGCGCCAAGGAGCTCGATACGAGCACCGTTCTGCAGAATGGTCGAACCTTCGTCCCCATCCGCGCTGTTGCGGAGGAACTCGGCGCGTGGGTTAGCTTCTCTTCGGCCTATAACACCGTTGAGATTTACAACGATGTCCTGAGCCCGTCTGAAATCGACCAGCTCCACAGCCTTTCCGTCCATAGCTACTGGCAGAAGAACGTCATGGACTCCAAGAAGGCTATGCTGACCAGCAGCAGCAAGTACGAGGACCTCAGCGAGTACGTTCTACGCAATAATCGTGCGGTTCTTGACTACGAGCTCAAGACCCCCAACGGCCTGTACTACAACACCAAGACTGGCACCCAGGAAGATAAGCTGAACTTCATGGCCAAGGCCATTTGCGAGTCTATGTCTCGCTCCTACTCCATGGAGAAGTATTATGGCATCACCGCTTCTTTCCGTACGGATACGTCTTGCATCTTCACCAATCCTGCTGGTGATTCAAAGTACCTTAACTACGGCTACTTGACCATCAATGTACCCAAGGATGCTAATGTTGCCGGCTATGCCAGCATGCTCAAGACTTCCGGATGCGACCTTTCCAGCCTGCAGCCCGGTAAGAGCTATACCTTCCTGGTTGAGACCAACTGGGAAATTCTCGTGGGCAAGGAGTACGGCCTCACCTGCCTGAGCGTTGTCAACCGCACCAACGGCCTTGAGCAGCGCTGGGCCTAATCACAAGGTTCCGACCCCAGAGATTTGAACAAGAGAAAGATGGAGAGAGCGATATGCTCTCTCCATCTTTTTGCTTTTTGCAAACGAAGCTTAATATGGTCCGTATTCTTTTTTGTATTGCATTTTGTGTTTCGTTCGCATATACTATAAGGGGACGGGAGATGATACAAATGCTCTTTGAATGGGATGATGATAAAGAAAAAATCAATATTGCCAAACACGGAATTGATTTCAGCACTGCAGCACACGTTTTCCAAGACGAAAACCGAATAGAATTTTTCGATGAAGCACACTCTGAATACGAAGACAGATACATTACCATCGGGCAAATCAGCGGTATAGCAATCATTGTAATGGTCGTCTACACAGAGCGCGAAAATGCTATTAGACTTATATCGGCACGAAAAGCCACCAATCAGGAAAGGAGAATGTACTATGATTGTCCGTAAAGAAATTGAACTTACACAGCCTTTGTCTCCCTCTCAATTAGAAATGCTTCACAATCTGGAATCAAGACCTGTTTCCCCGGACGAGGATTGTCCAGAACTCACTGCGAATCAACTGGCCCAATTCCGAAGAATCTCTGCTGCAAACAGAGAAGAACGCTGCAAGCAGCCAATCACGCTGCGGCTTTCTCCTCAAACGATTAGACGTGCAAAATCTCTTGGCAAAGGATACACTTCCGTTCTTAGCCGCATACTTGAAAACGCCCTTGAAAACCCGGATATTGTAAAACGTTATCTTTGATGAATAAAAGGCGCACACCTCTTTCCATCTACCGCCGGGGCAGTCACGCCCAGAATCTCACCGAACCCCGCGCTGATTTGAAAAAGTAACTTCCTGTTTGTAAGACTAATTTCCATGCCAAGTCGATAAAACAGGAAGTTACTCTTACAAACGAAGCTTAATATACCCCCACTTAAGTCTTGAGGTTGATTTTTTATTATACATATAGTACAACAAATTATACAAGATATAGAACATACTATGAAGAAGGAGGTATTTCTCTTGATTGCAGTAAACTTCTCAACAGCAAGAGGCCGACTGAAAGAGTTTTGCGATAAGGTCACTGATTTGGGGGAGACCATTGTTGTAACAAGAAAGGCTGAGAAAAATGTAGTAATCATCAGTCAGGAACGCTACAACGAACTCGAAAAGGCAGAACGAAATGCCGCCTATCTGAACAAGTTAGAGCGAGGACTGGAACAGGTTCAGGCAGGATATGGTATAAGCAAAACCTTAGACGAGTTGGAGGCACTGGCTGATAATGCCCAATAATATTACGTTTTCGCCTGATGCGTGGGCAGACTATCTATACTGGCAATCAGAGGATAGGAAAACGCTCCGACGCATTAACAGCCTGCTGCAAGAATTGCAGCGTGAAGGTGCTATCCAAGGTATAAGAAAGGCCGAGAGGCTGCGAAACATTAAGGCTATGAGCAAACGTATAGACAAAACAAACCGCTTGGTCTATGTAGCGCAGGACGAAGCCGTCATTGTCCTTTCGTGCCGTGGACATTACGAAGATTAAAAGCAGAGCCCCATACAGGGGACTCTGCTTTTCCCGTTGGCAAAAACGCCTGCCTTCAGTCCACTCCGTGGAGCGCAAATACGGCAAGACTGTTTCGTTTGTGGTCACGCCGCCAACCGGAAGTTACTCTTACAAATTTCGGAAAAAGCCCTTTACAATGGCGTTGAAAATCAGTCGGCGCATTCTCGTGACTTCAGTCGTGAGTTAGCCGGCTGATTTTCAAAAGGCCTCACAGGCAGGGGAGACCGACAAGAACAACATCCATATCTCACCGCGAGCATCTGCAAGATGGGCTCCCAAGCACAGGATACCACAATAGCACACTTTTGGCAAAATTCATTTGACTTTTGGAACCACACCGCCTATAATAAAAAGCACAGGAGATGCCTGTTGGAACCAGACACCCCCTGTGGTGGAAACCCAACGGTCGCCACAAACAGAAAAGAACTTGAGCCGTCGAAGGATGAACCTTCAAACGATAAGCCGTCTGTCAGCAGCAGACGGCTTACTTCTTATCCTTATCGTACAAATAGAGCACGAGAGAAACGATGCTCGCCAAAGAGCCAATGGCTCCAAGAGCGACCTAAATCGTAGAAGCTATATGTACCACCTCCCGAGATTTAATCCCCGCGAGTGATACCCGCCTCCTTCCGCTACTCGCGGGAGGTCAGGCGACCGTCTTTCACCGTATCCTGCCTTTAGTTGAAAGCTGGAAGGCATTAGGTTTTCACAGTCCATATTATCGAAAGCGCCGTAAAACCCCTATCTTTAGATATGGGGATATAAGGCGTCTCCGT
>ENA-UOJK01002506-UOJK01002506.1-human-gut-metagenome-genome-assembly--contig:-C116-NODE-2506-length-9747-cov-5.711824_pt1 | contig 9747 bp, 6 predicted proteins | sample MGYA00242348_ERZ723895 | MGnify/ENA metagenome assembly ERZ723895
CTGGGCGGGGGTTCTCTGATTTCTGCCGCCGAAGGGCATCAACACGCTGCCACAGCCGATGGTGGAATCGAACCGCTCCGCCAGCCCTCTGCGGGAGGCGGACGCCAGACTGGAGGCTATGGAGCGGAGGGAGGAGTTTTCGGCATCCTGGGAGACCGGGGACGCGGGAATGGGGGCAGGAACCGCCGCCCGGGCGTGCTTCACGGCGCCGTTGGTGTTCAGGAAGTCCCGGCTCAGGTCCACGATGGTCCTGCCCCGCCAGCGCATCACCATCCGGGGGGACGCCGTCACCACCGCCACGGGGTACGCTTCCAGATTCTCCGCCTCCGCGGCGGCGATGAATCGGTCTGCGTTTGACCGGGCCACCACCACTGCCATTCGCTCCTGGGACTCGGAGATGGCCAGCTCTGTGCCGTCCAGGCCGTCGTACTTCTTCCGCACTGCGTCCAGATCGATATCCAGGCCGTCCGCCAGCTCACCCGCGGCCACGGATACGCCGCCTGCGCCGAAGTCGTTGCACCGCTTGATGAGCCGGGTGACATTCCCATCCCGGAACAGCCGCTGGATCTTCCGCTCCTCCGGGGCGTTGCCCTTCTGGACCTCGCTGGCCATGGTGGTGAGAGACTGCCTGTTGTGGCTCTTGGAGGAGCCGGTGGCGCCGCCGATGCCGTCCCGGCCGGTGCGCCCCCCCAGCAGGATCACCACGTCCCCGGGCTGGGGCCGTTCGCGGACCACATTCTCCGCCGGGGCGGCGGCCACCACCACGCCGCACTCCAAATGCTTGGCGATGTAGCCGGGGTGATATACCTCGCTGACCAGCCCTGTGGCCAGGCCGATCTGGTTGCCGTAGGAGGAGTAGCCCGCCGCGGCGGTCTGGGCGAGCTTGCGCTGGGGCAGCTTGCCGGACAGGGTCTCCGCCACCGGCGTCCGGGGGTCGCCGCAGCCGGTGAGCCGCATGGCCTGGTGGACGTAGGCCCGGCCGGACAGGGGATCCCGGATGCAGCCGCCGATGCAGGTGGCCGCGCCGCCGAAGGGCTCGATCTCCGTGGGGTGGTTGTGGGTTTCGTTCTTGAACATCAGCAGCCAGTCCTGGGGCTTGCCGTTCACCTGGGCGGCGACATGGATGGAGCAGGCGTTGATCTCCTCACTCTCGTCAATTTCCGGCAGAAGCCCCCGTCGCTTCAGCACCTTGGCGCCGATGGTGGCGATATCCATGAGGGTCTGTGGCCGCTGGGCAGCTTTCTCCGGCCCATAGACCTCCTCCCGGGCGGCCAGATACCGGTTATAGGCGGCCTGGACCGCCGGATCGTTGATCTCCACGTGGTCCAGATGGGTGGAGAACGTGGTGTGGCGGCAGTGGTCGGACCAGTAGGTGTCCACCACCCGGATCTCCGTCAGGGTGGGGTCCCGGCGCTCCGTGTCCCGGAAGTATGCCTGGAGGAACGACAGGTCCTCCAGGTCCATGGCGAGACCCAGCCGCGCCAGCAGGGTATCCAGGCCCGCCCGGTCCAGGGCAGTGAAGCCCGTGACCGTTTCCACGTCTGCCGGGACGGCGGTCTCTGCCGCCAGCCGCTCCGGCAGGTCCAAAGACGCCTCCCGGCACTCCACGGGGTTGAGGACATACCGCTTCACCGCGTCCACATCCGCCGCCGTCAGGGGACCGAAGAGCAGATAGATCCTGGCGGTGCGGACCGTGGGCCGCTCCTCCTGAGTCATCAGCTGAATACACTGGGCGGCGGAGTCCGCCCGCTGGTCGAACTGTCCCGGCAGGGGCTCCACGCCGAAGGCGATGCAGTCCCCGGCGGGCAGGGCTGCGGCAGTATCGTCCACCTGAGGCTCAGAGAACACTGTCCCCACCGCCCGGCGGAAGGCGGCCTCGTCCAGGCCCTCCACGTCATAGCGGTTCAGCAGGCGCAGGTCCTCCAAGGCGGAGACGCCCACCACGGTCTGCAGCTCGTGCAGCAGGCCCCGGGCCTCCTGCCGGAGCCCCGGCTTCTTTTCCACATAGATCCGTCTTACCATCGTATGACCTCCCGGCGCCGGTTGGGCGCTCATCAAAATATGCGTTTCAGTCCGCCAGAGCCGCCAGAGCCCGCTGGCCGATGTCATGGCGCAGGTATTTGCCGTCAAAGTCCACCGCCCTGGCGGCGGCGTAGGCGTCGTGCAAAGCCTGCCGCAAAGTGGGACCGGTGGCGGTGACGCCCAGTACCCGGCCGCCGCTGGTGACCAGCTGCCCATTCTCGTCCAGTCTGTCCCCGGCGTGGTAGATGGTCACGTTTCCCGGTGCCGACGCGGGCAGAGAGATGGGCTTACCCTTTTCGTAGTGCCCTGGATACCCGCCGGAGGCCAAGATCACACAGGCGGCGGAGGCGTGCCGCCATTCCACGGTGAGCGATCCCAGGGTCTCGCTTTCCACCGCCTGCATGACCGTCAGCAGGTCTGTTTTCAGCAGGGGCAGCACAACCTGGGTCTCCGGGTCCCCGAAGCGGCAGTTGTACTCGATGACCTTTTGCCCGTCCGGGGTCAGCATCAAACCGAAGTACAGGCAGCCCTTGAAGGGGCAGCTTTCCGCCCGCATGGCGGCCAGAGTGGGCAGGAAGATGGTGTCCATGCACACTCGGGCGATGTCCTCGGTGTAGCAGGGGTTGGGAGCCACGGTGCCCATGCCGCCGGTGTTGGGGCCAGTATCTCCGTCCCCCACCCGCTTGTGGTCCATGGAGGACACCATGGGGGCGATGGCGGTGCCGTCGGTGAAAGCCAGGACGCTGACCTCCGGGCCAGTCAAAAACTCCTCGATCACCACCCGGCTGCCGGAGTCCCCGAAGGCCCGGTCCTCCATCATGGTCCTGACGGCATCCTCTGCCTCTTCATAGGACCGGGAGATCAGCACGCCCTTGCCCAGGGCCAGACCGTCCGCCTTGATGACGATGGGGAAGGAGGCGGTTTTCAAATAGGCGAGCGCCGCAGCGGGCGTATCGAACACCTCATATCGGGCGGTGGGGATGTGATATTTTTTCATCAGGTCCTTGGCAAAGACCTTGCTGGACTCGATCCGGGCGGCTCTGGCGTCCGGCCCGAAGCAGGGGATGCCCGCGGCGTGGAGGGCGTCCACACACCCCAGAGCCAGAGGATCGTCCGGCGCCACCACCGCGAACCCCACGGCGTGGGAGACGGCGAAGTCCACAATAGCGCCGATGTCTGTGGCGCTGATCTGCGGCACACAAACGGCGTCAGCGGCGATGCCGCCGTTGCCCGGCAGGGCGTAAATCGTCTCCACCACCGGATTTTCTTTCAGTTTTTTGATGATGGCGTGCTCCCGGCCGCCGCCGCCTACTACGAGAAGATCCATCGAATCGTCCTCCTTGCTTCGTGTATAAAACAGTGTGAAGAGAGACCGGGGAAAACCGGACAGGCTTTCCCGGTTGATTTGCCATCGCAAATCAGAAAAGGAAACTTCATTGCCCCTATCCGGGCCCAGACTCGGCAGACCCGGCGGCAGGATGCCGGACAGGCCCGCTTCTCTTCAAAGACGCTCAGTGGTGGAACAGCCGCATCCCTGTAAACGCCATCACCATGCCGTATTTGTTGGCTGTTTCAATGACATGGTCATCCCGGATGGAACCGCCGGGCTCAACAATGTACTGGACGCCGGATTTTCTCGCCCGCTCCACATTATCGCCAAAGGGGAAGAAGGCGTCGGAGCCGCATGTGACGCCGGTGAGGGCTGTGATCCAGGTTTTTTTCTCCTCCGCCGTCAGAGGATCGGGGCGCACGGCGAAGGTCTTCTGCCAGATGCCCTCCGCCAGCACGTCCTCATACTCGTCGGAGAGATATACATCGATGGCGTTATCCCGGTCCGGGCGGCGAATGTTCTCCACGAATTGCAGGCCCAGCACCTTGGGATGGTGGCGGAGCCACCAGGTGTCCGCCTTGGTGCCCGCCAGGCGGGTGCAGTGGATGCGGCTCTGCTGGCCCGCTCCCACGCCGATGGCCTGTCCGTCCTTCACGTAGCAGACGGAGTTGGACTGGGTGTATTTCAGGGTGATGAGGGCCACGATCATGTCCCGCTTGGCCGCTTCCGGCAGGTCCTTGTTCTCCGTGACAAGGTTGGTGAGGAGCGCCTCATTGATCTCAAAGTTGTTCCGCCCCTGTTGGAAGGTGACGCCGAACGCGTCCTTGTACTCCTGGGGGGCGGGGACGTAGTCCGGGTCGATCTGCACGACGTTGTAATTGCCCTTCTTCTTGGTTTTCAATATCTCCAGGGCTTCGTCGGTGTAGCCGGGGGCGATGATGCCGTCGGACACCTCATATTTCAGATACCGGGCGGTGGCGGCGTCGCACACGTCGGAGAGGGCCGCCCAGTCCCCGTAGGAGCACAGCCGGTCCGCACCCCGGGCCCGGATGTAGGCACAGGCGATGGGGGAAAGGTCTGCGCCCTCCTCCACAAAGTACATCTGCCGCTCCACATCCCTGAGGGGGTTGCCCACGGCGGCCCCGGCGGGGGACACGTGCTTGAAGGACGCGGCGGCGGGCAGGCCGGTGGCTTCTTTCAGTTCCCGCACCAGCTGCCAGGCGTTCAGCGCGTCCAGAAAGTTGATGTATCCCGGCTTGCCGTTCAGCACCGTGAGGGGCAGGTCGGACCCGTCCCGCATGAAGATGCGGGCGGGCTTCTGGTTGGGATTACAGCCGTATTTCAGTTCCAGTTCGTTCATGCCTGGGTCTCCTTTCCGGAATACTTGTTGACGATGCGCTGCTGGAAGTCCCGGGTCTCCAGGTCTGTGAAGCGGACGAAGAGGGAGATCCTGTTGGCCTCGTCCAGAGCGTCCCAAACGGCGCTGGCGAGGCTGTCAATGTCCCCTTCCACGGCCACCTGCTCCGGCTCTCCGGCAAAGGAGGGCAGGGGATCGCCGTCTCCGGCGTAGGTGTGGAGGAAGTGGCCGGTCCCCGGCTGGCCGGGATACTCGAAGGTCTGCCGCAGGCAGCGTCTGCCGGTCCCGTCGGCGGCTTTCAGGATGGACAGCTTGTAACTGCCGTTGGGCCCCAGCAGCCCGGAAATCCGCGGGGTCCAGTTGGGACCGTCCGGCTCGAATTCCCGCGTGCGGAGGGCCTGCTCCATGGGAAGGCCCTGCTTTAAAAACTCCAGGATGGTGTCCGTCTGGTCCCCGTTGGTGACGATGAGTCCCCGGCCCATCTGCCGTACCGGGTGGTAGATGATGAGGCTGGGGTCCTCCATCCTGGCGGGGTCCGCCGCCTGGGTACGGATGCCGTCCGGCTCCTCCGCGAAGACGCGGTTGCGGCTGTTGGCGCTGCGGCCCATGATGAAATAGACGGCCACGGACGACTTGCCGTCCGGCGTCATGCCCAGCACGATCCCACGGCCGGGATAGGGATTGCCCCGCAGCAGGGCACATAAATCCTGTTTCACAGATGCTCCTCCTTTTCCGTGGCGATGTGGGCGGCCAGCTGTTCTGCGGCCTGGGGCAGCAGCACCCACTCCGCCTGTTCCATGACCCGGCGCTGCAAGGTTTCCGGCGTGTCGCCGGGCAGAATGTCCACCGCTTTCTGCAGCAGGATGCGCCCCCCGTCCGGGATCTCGTTCACCAGATGGACGGTAGCGCCGGTGACCCTGACGCCACGGCGGAGGGCTGCCTCATGGACCTTCAGCCCGTAATACCCCTTCCCACAGAAGGCGGGGATCAGGGAGGGATGGACGTTGACGATCCGGTCCGGCCAGCGACGGACGAAGTCCGAGGACAGGATGGACAGGAACCCGGCCAGCACGACCAGATCCACCCGGTACTGCGTCAGCGCCTCCATCAGCGCCGCCTCAAACGGCTCCTGCCCCAGCTGCTTCCGGGACAGGGGAATGGCAGGCACGCCGCGGCGTTTTGCCCGCTCCAGAGCGTAGGCTTCGGGATTGCTGGAGAGGACCAGCACGATCTCCACGTGGGGCAGGGCGCCTGCTTCCTGAGCGTTCAGCAGCGCCTCCAGGTTGGTGCCGCCGCCGGAGACCAGCACAGCGATACGGGCCTTGTTCAGCATAGGATCACCCGTTCCTCTCCGGAGATCACCTCACCTATCACATAGCCGGGGCAGCCGTGCTGGGCCAGGGCGGAGAGGGCCTGGTCCGCCGTGTCCCGGGAGACGATCACCGCCATGCCGACCCCCATGTTGAAGGTGTTGAACATGTCCCGCTCCGGGATGTGGCCGGTCTCCCGGAGCATTTTGAAGATGGGTGGCGTCCGGACGGCAGCCTTCTCAATTTTCACCGTCATCCCATCCGGCAGGCACCGGGGGATGTTCTCATAAAAGCCCCCGCCGGTGATGTGGCTGATGCCGTGGACCTCTGCCGCGTCGATGGCGGCCAGCACCGGCTTCACATAGATGCGGGTGGGGGTCAGCAGGGCCTCGCCCAGGCTCTCCCCCAGATCTTCACAGTAGACCGTCAGATTGGCATGCTCCACGTGAAAGACCTTCCGCACCAGGGAGAATCCGTTGGAGTGGAGGCCGGAGGAGGGCAGGGCCAGCACCACGTCCCCGGAGCGGACCCGGTCCGGGTCGATGATATCGCCCTTGTCCACGATGCCCACGGAAAAGCCCGCCAGGTCGTATTCCTCCGGCGCCATGATGCCGGGGTGCTCGGCAGTCTCGCCGCCGATGAGGGCGCAGCCCGCCTGGACGCAGCCCTCTGCCACGCCGGAGACAATGGCGGCCACCTTCTCCGGCACATTCTTGCCGATGGCGATGTAGTCCAGAAAGAACAGGGGCTTTGCCCCGCAGCAGATGATGTCGTTGACGCACATGGCCACGCAGTCCACGCCCACGGTGTCGTGCCGGTCCAGCAGCTGGGCGATGCGGATTTTGGTGCCCACCCCATCGGTGCCGGACACCAGCACCGGCTCACGTATGCCGGTCAGGTCCGGGGCGAACAACCCGCCAAAGCCTCCAATGCCGGACACTACCCCGGGGATCCTGGTCCGGGCCACGTGGGGGGCCATCAGCTTCACACCGGCGTAGCCTGCGGTGATGTCCACGCCGGACTTCCGGTAGCTCTCCGAATAACTCTCCATATCAGGTCCTCTCCCTCTCACTGATCTTGCACTCGAATCGGTCTTTGCCGCCGTCCTGGGGCACGGCGGTGGGGTAGCCCCCGCCGAAGCAGGCGGTGCAGAAGCCGCACTGGGTATTGTCCGCCAGCTTCACCACGTCCTGCAGGCTCAGATACCCCAGGGAATCCACACCGATGATCTTTGCGATCTCCTCCACCGAGTGGTTGTTGGCGATGAGCTTGCTGGGGTCATCGATGTCCGTACCGTAGTAGCAGGCGGCCACAAAGGGCGGCGCGCTGACCCGCATGTGGATCTCCTTCGCCCCGGCTTTCCGCAGCAGGTCGATGGTCCGGCGGCAGGTGGTGCCCCGGACGATGGAGTCGTCGATCAGCACCACCCGCTTGCCCTCCACCACGGAGCGGATGGGGTTCAGCTTGATATTGACCTCGTTTTCCCGCATGGCCTGAGTGGGGGAGATGAAGGTGCGGCCGATGTACTTGTTCTTGATGAACCCCATGCCGTAGGGGATACCGCTCTGCCGGGCGTAGCCCAGGGCGGCGTCCAGGCCGGAGTCCGGCACGCCGATGACGATGTCCGCCTGGACCGGGTGCTCCAGGGCCAGGAAGGCCCCGGCCCGCTGCCGTGCCACGTGGACGCTGGACCCGTCGATGACGGAGTCCGGCCGGGCGAAGTAGATGAACTCGAACACGCAGAGCCGCTTGGGGGCCTTGCCGCAGTGGCGGGTGTCGGACTTGACGCCGGACTTGTCCGCCACCACGATCTCCCCGGGCAGGATGTCCCGCTCGAACCGGGCGCCGATGGCGTCCAGGGCGCAGGACTCGGAGGCGAACACCACGCCCCCGTCCCGAAGTCGGCCCATGCACAGCGGCCGGAAGCCGTGGGGGTCCCGGACGGCGATGAGCTTGGTGGGGGAGGAGATCACCAGGGAGTAGGCCCCCTCGATCCGGTCCATGGCGGCGGAGACCGCCTCCTCGATGGAGGGGGCGCGCAAACGCTCCTGGACGATGATGTAGGCGATGACCTCGGAGTCCGTGGTGGTCTGGAAGATGGAGCCCTGGCTCTCCAGCTCCTGGCGCAATGCGTGGGAGTTGGTGAGGTTGCCGTTGTGGGCCAGGGCCATGCGGCCCTTGTAGTGGTTCACCAGGATGGGCTGGACGTTCCGCTTGTTGTCGGACCCGGTGGTGCCGTAGCGCACGTGGCCTACGGCGATGGTGCCCGTGCCCAGGGAGCGGAGCCGCTCCGCCGGAAACACCTCGTTCACCAGCCCCACATCCCGGTACGCGGTGAACACGCCATCATCGTTCACCGCGATGCCGGCGCTCTCTTGGCCCCGGTGCTGGAGGGCGTACAGGGCGTAATAGGCCAGGGGGGCCACATCCGTCGTCTCCGGCGCGTACACGCCGAACACGCCGCACTCCTCTTGGATGTGGCGGGCCGGGAGCACGGCGCTCAGCTCAGTCGGCATCATGGGCAAGCAGTCTCTGCATGACCTCGGCATAGGCGCCCTCCACGCCGCCCAGGTCCCGGCGGAAGCGGTCCTTGTCCAGCTTCTCATGGGTCTTTTCGTCCCAGAGGCGGCAGGTGTCGGGGCTGATCTCGTCCGCCAGAACGATCGTGCCGCCGGTCAGTCTGCCGAACTCCAGCTTGAAGTCCACCAGCGTGACGCCGCACTCTGCCCAGAAGGCCTTGAGAATGTCGTTGACGGCAAAGGCGTACTTCTTGATGGTCTCGATCTCCTCCGCTGTGGCCAGCTTCAGCGCCAGGGCGTGATAGCTGTTCAGCAGGGGATCTCCCAGTTCGTCGTTCTTGTAGGAGAACTCGATGGTGGGAGCGTCGAATACGATGCCCTCCTCCACACCGTACCGCTTGGCGAAGGACCCGGCAGAGAGGTTGCGGATGATAACCTCCAGCGGCACGATGGAGCCCTTCTTCACCAGGGTCTCCCGCTCACTCAGCTCCTGAAAGAAGTGGGTGGGAATGCCGGCCTTTTCGATCCGCCGCATCAGATGGTTGGTCATCTGGTTGTTGATGACGCCCTTGCCCGCAATGGTGCCCTTCTTCAGGCCGTTGAAGGCGGTGGCGTCGTCCTTGTAGTCCACGATGTAAAGTTCCGGGTCGTCGGTGCGGAAGACCTTCTTGGCCTTTCCCTCATAGAGCTGTTCCAGCTTCTGCATGGTGCGTTCGTCCTTTCTTTCTGTTGAGAGATTAGATATTTGAATAGGCAATTGATAAACCATTAGAAAAACAGAAGGGAAAGAGAAAATAGAAATGAGAAATCAGAAATCCGGCCGCGGGATGGCGCGGATACGGAACTTTGAGCCGTCCGGTCAGGACGGACTCAAGACTTTCCGATTCCTCATTTCCGATTTCTCACGATTTCAGGAGTTCCTCCTGGAGCTTGGCGTCCTTCTCGGCGATCTGCTCCGCCATCTTCCGCCGCTCCGCTTCCAGGCGCCGGGTCAGGGCCTCGTCCTCCACCGCCAGGATCTGGGCGGCCAGCACAGCAGCATTTTTCGCGCCGTTCAGTGCTACCGTAGCCACCGGGATGCCGCCGGGCATCTGGACTGTGGCCAGCAGGGCATCCAGTCCATCCAGGACGCCCCCCTTCATGGGAATGCGGATGACAGGCAGGGTGGGGTTGGCGGCAAAGGCCCCCGCCAGATGGGCAGCCAAGCCG
>ENA-UOJK01002512-UOJK01002512.1-human-gut-metagenome-genome-assembly--contig:-C116-NODE-2512-length-9724-cov-10.410797_pt1 | contig 9724 bp, 7 predicted proteins | sample MGYA00242348_ERZ723895 | MGnify/ENA metagenome assembly ERZ723895
AAGTTTTACGGCACGGCAGGCGCTTTCTTCTTATACTGTGTGCTTTCCGGGGGCAAGGGTAAACTTACGCCCGTCGGGCAGGGTGACATCGGCGGTCAGGTTGGCGGGGATCTCAAACTCATAGGTCACCGCATCGCCGTCATACCGCCAGCCGCTTACGATGCGGCCTGCCGGGGAATCGTAGGCAGCTTTTGCCCAGTCCAGCGATTTGTCGGGCGTCGGAGCAATCGTCAGTGCGCCGTCCGTGTACCGGATGCCGCACACACCACCGAACAGCCAGCCGCAGATGGCGCCGTAGCTGTAATGGTTCAGGGATTCGTGGGGCTTGCCGTTTTCGTCAATGCCCGTCCAGGTTTCCCAAACGGTAGTCGCACCCTTGCCGACCTCATACAGCCAGCCGGGGGCGTCGGGCTGCAAAAGCAGCTTGTAGGCAGTGTCCGTATAGCCGTATTTTGCCAGCACATCGCACAAAAACGGCGTAGACAAAAAGCCCGTGTTCAGGTGGCAGCCGTTCTCGATGACCATTTGGTTCAGCGTTGCGGCAGCCGCTTTGCTTTCGTCCTCACCCAGCAGGGCAAAGGCAATGGCACGGACATACTCGCACTGGCGGTCAGACTTGATAACGCCGTTCTCGGTAAACGCCGTGCGGTAGGCTTTTACCGCGTTGGCGGCGGTGCCGCGGTAGTTGGCGGCATCGTCCGCCTTGCCCAGTGCATCCGCTACTTCCGCCAGCAAGCGCCCGGAGTAGGCCAGATACGCCGTGCCAACGCTCTTGCGCGGGTTCATCATCGCCTGCATGGGGGTGATGCCCGGCTCGCACCATTCGCCGTAGTCCATGCCGTTTAAAACGGTGAACTTGGCGTAATCGCCGCCCTGCTGCTCATCGGTTGTCTGCTGTGCGCGCCCCAGCAAAAAGCCGTACCAGCGCTGCATCATCTCGTAGTTGTCCACCAGAATTTTGCGGTCACCCGTGCGTTTGTACAGGGCATACGGCACCAGAATCGCCGCATCACCCCACCCTGCCGACATGCAGAGCATAGTGGTCATATAGCCGGGGCGGGCGTTCGGCGGGGCAATGTTCGCCATGCGCCCGTCCGGGTACTGGTTCAGGCGGCACTCCGCCAGCCATTTTTCTGCCACGGGGTAGCAGTCCATCAGGGTCAGGCCGGTTTCAATAAACACGCCCATATCCCCTGTCCAGCCTGCGCGTTCGCGGGTCGGGCAGTCGGTGGGGATATCGCAGAAGTTGCCCTTCTGGCTCCAAATGCTGTTCCTGACAAGCTGATTCACCGCGTCATTTCCGCAGGTAAATTTGCCTGTCACCGCCATATCGGAGTAGACGGCGTGGGCAGTAAACACAGCATCGGTCAAGTCGGCGTCGGTTTCGACCTTGGCGTAGCGGAAGCCCATGATGGTGAAGTGGGGCTTGAAGTGGTTTTTCCCCTCTTTGCAGACAAGCTCCAGCATCTGGGCGGTGCCGCCCTCCTTGTGGCGGGCACGGTCCTGGAAGTTTTCCTGGGTAAAGTTGCCGTTTTCGTCCAACGCTTCGCCGCAGGTCAGCTTGACCTTTTGCCCGGCGCGGGCGGTCAGCGCCATCTCCACATAGCCGGCGATATTCTGCCCAAAGTCCAGCACGGTCTCGCCGTTGGGCGTTTGCAGCAGCCTGCCGGGGAAGGCTTCGTGTTCCAGAATCGGCACGGTATTCATGCCGGTGATGGGCAGATCATCACGGTAGGTGCGCACGCCGTGCCAGCCGGTCAGGTTGCCTTCGAACCGTGCGTCATAGACCTCGCCCTGCTGCATATCGTTCTGGCGGATCGGCCCGCACTGCGTTGCCTGCATCGTGCCGTCAGAAACGCAGATCGGCTTGCCGTTCACCTCCAGCTGAAACAGCACGCCCAGCGTATCACCGAACAAGTCGCGGTCACCGTCCACGCCGCCTGTGCTGCGGTGCCAGCCGTCACCAAGGGCAACCAGCAGCTCGTTTTCACCGTCGCGCAAATATTGCGTTACATCGTATGTTTGCGCTGCAAGGTGCTTGTTGCCGGTAAAGCTGCCGGGGGCTAAAACCATATCCCCGACACGCACACCGTTCAGCCATACCGCATACAGGCCCTTGGCGGTAATGTACAGCCGCGCCTCGCCCTTGGGCACGGTGAAAGTCTTGCGCAGGTACGATGCCGGGCGATGGGGCTTGTACGGCTCGGCTGCGCCCTTGCCTGCGGCTTCTTTTTCCGCCTGCTTGCGCTCCCAGTTGGGGCGGGCAAAGGCGTTGATGGCATCATCCCCGGGGATGTCGATTTCTTCCGTTTCGGGGTCTACCCATTCACCCTGCCAGTCGCTTTGCGCCAAGCCCGTTTCAAAGTGCGCCCCACTCCACGCGCCGGGGGTGTCGTTTTCGTCCCACAGGCGAACGCACCAGCACCCACGCACACGGGAGCCGCCCACAGTCGGGGCATCGGCGTGCACGGCGGCGCTCTGCACCTTGCCGCTATGCCAAACAGTCTCGCCGTTCGCGGTCAGTTCAATTTCATAGGCAGTCTGGCGCACGCCGTCAACGCACTGCCAAGACAAGAACAGCGGCCCGGCATCCATGCCAAGGGGCGCGGTAAGATGATTCGTTTTCAGGTTTATTGCTCGCATCGCTGGGTACTCCTTTTCAATTTACTGCCTATATTATAATGGAAATTTCCCAGCGGGCGAACTCAGAAATTACGGATAAGGGATAAAAATTTCAAAAGCATCGAATAATACATAAATTTTTATTCCATTTCCGGATTTGATGCCCCCCACCGTGCACCACGGCGGGGATTTTTTATTGACATTTTTGGTCTATCGTAGTAGACTATAGGCAGAGATAGGTCTATTGCAATAAACCAAAAGGAGCTTACCCTATGCTGAACCATGAACCGCTTCGCCTTGCTGACGGCGAATACCGCTTTGCCTGCCTTGTGTGGGACAACGAGCCGCTGCCCAGCGGGCAGTTGGTCGCGCTGGCCGCCGAGGGGCTGGGCTGGAAAAAAAGCACGACCTACACCGTTTTAAAAAAGCTCTGTGAGCGCGGCGTGCTGCAAAACGCCGATGGCCGCGTGACGAGCCTTATTAAAAAGGAGGACGTCCAGCAGGCCGAGAGCGCCGCAGTGGTGGACAAGACCTTCGACGGCAGTCTGCCGCGGTTCGTGGCCGCGTTTTTGAACTCAAAGCCCATCAGCGACGCCGAGGCCGCCGAGATCCGCGCACTGCTCGACGCCGCCCGCTATAAGGAGGAATAGCCATGCGCAGTACCGTTCTTGCCTTTTTGCTGTTGAGCGCCCGCGGCGGTGTGGCCGCACTGGCGGCGTGGCTGGTCTGCAGGGCCCTGCGCCGCGCCCATGCGCCCAGTCGGTTCCTGTGCTGGCTGTGGCTGGCCGTAGGGCTGCGGTTCGTGCTGCCGTGGGGCATCCCGCTGAAGCTGCCCCGCCCGGAGAGCGCCCCGCTGGCCGCTGCCGCCGACACCGTGCAGGAGCTGGGCGAGCTGCCGCTGCTGCCCCCTGCCCCCGCCGCAGCCGCAGCTGCGGCCCCGCTGCCTTGGTACGCCCGGCTGACGCCGTGGCACGCGCTGGCGGCGGTCTGGCTGGTCGGTGTGCTGGTGCTGGCCGTGCGCGGAGCCGTCGGCTACCTGAAATTAAAGCGCTGTGTGGCGCTGGCCTGCAAAACGCCCGACGGCTGCTACGGCGGGGCGTGCGTGCCCACGCCGTTCACACTGGGCTTTGTGCGCCCGCGCGTCTACCTGCCGGACAGCCTGCAAGGCCCGGCGCGGCAGGCTGTGCTGCTGCATGAGCGGACCCACATCCGCCGCCGCGACCCACTGGTGAAGCCGCTGTTTTATGCCGTCGTCTGCCTGCACTGGTTCAATCCGCTGGCGTGGCTGGCCTTGCGCGCCTTTGAGCATGACATGGAGGCCGCCTGCGACGAGGCAGCCGTGCAGGGCTGCACGCTGGCCGAGCGCAGCACCTACTGTGAGAGCCTGCTGCATTTTGCCATGCAGGGACGCCCCATCCGAACACCCGGAAGTCTTGCCTTCGGGCAGGGCAGCGTGAAGGAGCGCATTGTGCACCTGCTGCACTACCGCCGTCTGGGTGCGGGGGCGCTGGCGCTCTGCGCCGTGGCCGTGGGCGTCAGCGTGACAGCCTGTATGGTGCGCCCGCAGGTGGAAGCGTCCCACGCCGCGCCGGAGCCGCCCGCCGCCACTGCCGAGACTGCAGAGCCTACACCCGCCCCCACCGAGGCACCCGCCATCATGCCCGCCGCCGCACTGCCGACATTGAACGACGCCGCCAACAGTCCGCGGTTTGCCTGCCCGGTGCAGTACAAATACATTTCCCGCTTCATGAGCGAGGACAGCGGCCACCGGGGCGACGACCTGCATGCCGCCGAGGGCACCGAGATTTACGCCGCCGCGGACGGTGTTGTGCTGACGGCGCAGGAGCATTACAGCTGGGGCAATTTTGTGGAGATCGACCACGGTACCGACGCCGACGGCCTGCGCTGGGTCACGCTGTACGCCCACATGAAGTCCTGCGCCGTGCAGGTCGGGCAGACCGTGACCGCCGGTCAGGTCATCGGGTACGTGGGGCATACCGGCTACACAACCGGCAACGCCTGCCATTTTGAGATGCATGTCAACGGCACGCTGGTGGAGCCGCGCTATTTTACCGCCTACGACGGCAGCGATGCCGCCGAACTGACGCAGGAAAAGGCAGATGAAATCCTGGCCGAAGCTGCGCGCAATGCGAGTTCCGACCAGGTGACTGCCGCCGATGGAGCCGCAGCCCTTTCCGGCGTGGAGCTCTTTACCCTGCCGGTCGCGCCCCCGCCGCAGGTCAGCGGCTATGACCCCGAAAACGGCCACCCCGGCATTGACTTTGCCGCTGAGGAGGGCGCGGAGGTTTACGCCGTTGCCGATGGCATCGTGACCGCCGCCGACTACGATGCTGAAAAGGGCAACTATGTCGTGCTTGACCACGGCGGCGGGCTGGAAACGGAGTATCAGCACTTGAAGTCGTCGCTCGTCTCTGTCGGGCAGTCCGTGGTTCAATGCCAGGTCTTGGGATATGTGGGCAGCACCGGCAATTCCACCGGGCCGCACCTGCACTTTGAGGCACGGCAGGACGGCGCGCCCGCAGACCTGACCGGGACTGCCCTATTAGCGGAGTAACAAGATGAAATACAGGCACTTCCCCGCCGCTGTATTGGCGGCGGGGCTGCTTTTTTGTACCCTTTTTTCGGGCCTGACCGCTTACGCGGATGATAAAAAGGGCGAATTAACGCAAAAGCAGACCGAGACGCTGCAGGAGTACGAAGCCGCACAGTCGGCTTTGGAAGAATTGCAAAACGAACAGACGCAGACCGAGAGCGAGGTTGCCGCCCTGACCGGGCAGGCCGCCGAGCTGGCCGGGCAAATTACCGCCGTGACCGCCGCCGTGCAAAATGCGCAGACCGTTTTGGACGAGCGGCAGGCCGCGGCGGACGCCGCCCGCGCCGCACTGGACGCCAAGCAGGCCGAGTACGACGCGCGGCTGGCCGTCTGCCGTGAGCAGCTGCGCGCGATGCAGCGGCTGGACGGCGGCGGAGCCGTCTGGCTGCTGGCACAGGCCAAAAGCCTGTACCAGCTGCTGACGTTCGACGCGGTTTTGCAGCAGATGAGTGCGCGGAACAGCACAGTTCTGGCCGAGCTGGACGCCGAGGCCGCTGCACTGGAGCAGGCCCGCGCCGCAGCGGACGAGGCCGCCCAGCAGGCCGCCGATGCCAAGGCGGCACTTGAGCAGCAGCAGGCAGCGCTGGCCGACACACAGACCGCGCTGGAGGCCGCACTGCTCGACGCGAACAGCACACTGACCGCCCAGCAGGCCGCGGCCCAGGCACAGGCCGCCGTGACCGACGCCGCGAAAAAGGCCTATGAGGACGCCACCGCCGCACTGGACGCCTATGTGCGGGAGCAGAGCCGACGCTATACAACGGCGGACCTGCACCTGACGAGCCTTGACTTCCGCTGCCCGCTGGACAGCTACGGGCGCATCACGACGCAGTTTGCCGAGCCGGACCCCTGGGGCATCCCCCACCGCGGCACCGATTTTGCCGCGCCGGGCGGCACGCCCATCTATGCGATTGCGGACGGTGTCGTCAGCGCCGCGCGGACGATGAACAGCTACGGAAACTGCGTGCAGGTCAGCCATGGCACCGCGGACGACGGCCACCGGTACGACAGCCTGTACGCCCACATGAGCAGCATCGCCGTGGCGCAGGGGGCCGCCGTGCAGAAGGGCGACCTGCTCGGGTATGTGGGCAACACCGGCAATGTCTACGGCGCGGGCGGCGGGTATCATCTGCACCTGGAGCTGCGCGTGGACGGCAGCAGAGTGGACCCGCTGGGGTTTGTGCCGAGCCGGTAAGGGGCGCATTGTAGGGGCCGCACATGTGCGGCCCGCAAGTTTCCGGCAGACGAGCGCTTGCGGGAAGGCCGCGGGCCGGGCATGCCCGGCCCCTACAGGCAGTTGAAACAGGAAAGTGTGATACATTGACCTTCGGAGATTTATTATACTTCATCGGCTTCCAAGTCGAATACACCCTTGTGCGCATCGGGCGCGGTGTGCGGGCGGCGGCGTTGTGCGCGGCGCGGGCGTTGCTTACGCTGCTGGCTGTGGTGCTGCGGCCCGCAGTGCGGGCGGCGGACAGCTTTAAAGCCGCGCTCACCCATCCGCGGCAGCTGGCGGGGTACGCCGTGCCGCTGCTGGCCGCCGGGGTGCTGGCATGGTTCGTGCGCACCGCGCTGGCGCGGCCCTTTGTGCTGCGGGTCGAGGTCGGCGGGCAGGTCGTGGGCTATGTCACAGACGAGCAGGCGTTCGACGCAGCCCGCGCCGACGTACAGGCCCGCCTGACCGGCGTGGCCGACTGGAACGTCCAGCCCGCGTACACCCTTGTCATGGCCGACGCCGACACCCGCCCCATGACCGAGCGCGAGACCGCCGATGCCATCCTGCGCGCCGCAGGCGGCGAGATCACCGAGGGCACCGCCGTCTATCTGGACGGCGCACTGCGGTTCGTCACCGACGAGGGCGACCACCTGCGGCAGTTTTTGTACGCTGTGCGTGCGCCGTGGCAGACCGACGGTGTGCAGACCGACTTTGTCCACGCCCTGCGGCTGGTGGACGGCATCTACCCTGCCGCGGCCATCACACCGTACCGCGACCTGACCGCCGCACTGCGGGCGGACGACCTTTTGCAGGTCAAGGCCGTGCGGTATGAGACCGTGACCCGGGAGCTGCCATTTGAGACCCAGACCATCGAGGACGCGGGGCTGGATTTTGGCAAAACCGAGACCGTACAGGCCGGGCAGAACGGCAGCGAGCTTGTCACCAGCGAGATCACAACCGTGGCGGGCGAGGTTGTCAGCACCCGCGTAGTGGATGTGCAGCTTGTGCAGGCCGCCGTGCCGGAGGTCATCCACCGCGGCACGCGGCTGAAAAGCGGCATGATCGGCAGGCTGGGCACAGGCAGCTTTCTCTGGCCGGTGCCGGGATATTCGGGCATCAGCCGGTGGGCCAGTCTGCCCTATGGACACCGCGGCGTGGACATCACGGCCCCCTACGGCACGCCGATCTATGCCGCTGACGCGGGCACGGTCATTGCCGCCCAGTGGCACAACCACCCCACCATGAGCTGGGGCTACTATGTGGAGATTGACCACGGCAACGGGTACAAAACGCTGTACGCCCACATGTCGTCCTTTGTCGTGCAGGCCGGGCAGACCGTGGAAAATGGGCAGCTGATCGGCTATGTGGGGGCCACCGGCGCTGCCACGGGTCCCCACTGCCATTTTGAGATGTACTATAACAATGCACTTATCAGTGCGCGGAATGTGTTCCCGGATATGTGAGGCACAAGGCAGACGGGCCCCTGCCGGGTTGTCGACTTAATTTATTTTGCAAATCGCTTTACTTTTTGCTTTCCGTATGGTAAAATTCTTTGCATAGTAAAGCTGACTAAGCTCTCGTTCAGGTGCAATGGCGCACACGAACGGGAGCTTTTTGCCTAAAACGAGGTGTTACCATGGATCACATTGACCGTAAAATCATCGACCTTCTGCAAAACAACGCCCGCGCACCGTTAAAGGAAATTGCCGACCATGTGTTTTTGTCCAGCCCCGCCGTGTCGGCCCGCATGGCCCGGCTGGAAAGCTCCGGCACCATCACCGGCTACCAGGCACAGGTCGACGCGCCGAAGCTGGGCTACATGGTCAAGGCGTTCATCAATCTGGACATGGACCCCCAGCGCAAGCCGGAGTTTTACCCCTATATCCAGAGCTGCCCCCATGTGGTGGAATGCAACTGCGTCACCGGCGATTACAGTATGCTGATAGAGGTGCTGTTCGGTACGACGCAGGAGCTGGATCAGTTCATCAACCACCTGCAGCAGTTTGGCCGCACCCGGACGCAGATCGTCTTTTCGACGCCCGTGGAGCACCGCGGCGTGCCCGTAGCCGAGCCGGAGGAGAAGCAATAAAAAACAAAAATCCTTCCCCATCGGGGGAAGGTGGCCGAGCGAAGCGAGGTCGGATGAGGGCGAAGTTTGCGCTGTTTCCCGTAATCGGGATATTGCCGGCAACGCGGCCCGCATCAGTCCGCTTTGCGGGCAGCTTTCCCCGATGGGGAAGCCTTTTTCCGTTATAAGTATCCCCCGCTCCGCAGAACAAAGATCCAGCCTGTCAGCGTCAGGGCGGAGAGAAGGGTCGTCAGGGCAATGCAGCTCGAGGTCAGCACGCCCTCATGGCCCATGTTCCTGCTCATGACATAAGCGCTCGGCGTCGTGGGACTGCCCAGCATGATGAGCAGTGCGACGAGTTCCTCATTCCGAAAGCCCAGCGCTACCGCGCAGGGCAGGAACACCGCCGCAAGGCCCACGGTCTTGATGAACGCCGCCGCCAGCGTGGGGCCGAGCTTTTTGATGGCCTTTGTCCCCTCAAACGACGCACCGATGGACAGCAGCGACAGCGGCGTGGTCAGCGACGCAATGCTGCTGATGGTTTTGGTCGCGATCTGCGGCAGCGTGAACGGCAGCAGCGCATAGACCGTGCCGAACACAATGCCCAGCAGGATCGGGTTTGTGGCCACGCCGCGCAAGAGCTGCTTCGGGTCAGGCACGCCGCGCTGCTCGGGCGATTCCAGCATTAAGATCAGCACCGCAAAGATGTTGAAAAGCGGCACACTGCCCAAAATCATGAGCGGGGCCATGCCCGCGCTGCCGTAAATGTTCTGGATGAACGCCACGCCCAGCACGGCGGCGCTGCTGCGGTAGCCCGCCTGCACGAACTCGCCCACCAGCGCCTTGTCCTTCAAAAAACGTTTAGCCCCCGCCCAGACGGTCAGGATGCCGACGAGGGTGGCGGCAAAGCAGAACAGCACAAACCTGGGCCGGAAGTCGTGCAGGATGTCCACGCTGCCCATGTCCAGAAACAGCATGAGCGGCAAAGTCACCTTAAAGGTCAGCCTGTCCGACGCCTTGCAGAACGCGGGCGGCAGAAAGCCGAGCTGCCCCAGCGCGTACCCCACCACCATGACAAGGAACACCGGCAGGGTCGCGTTCAGGCTGAAAATTAAATTTTGCATGGCAGTTCTCCCCTTTTTTTGCTGCCTTTATTCTACCATTCCCAACAAGTCTTTACATGGCAGGGCTTGTGCACAATCTT
>ENA-UOJK01002513-UOJK01002513.1-human-gut-metagenome-genome-assembly--contig:-C116-NODE-2513-length-9721-cov-10.535796_pt1 | contig 9721 bp, 10 predicted proteins | sample MGYA00242348_ERZ723895 | MGnify/ENA metagenome assembly ERZ723895
GTAGCTGCGCGGGGGCTCTCGGAATCCGCCCGGCCGGCTCTTCCCCTCGGGCTCTTCTCGGCACCTCCCGCGCATAGGTGTTTTTTTTGGCCCCCTCTGCGAGGGGGCTCCGCCCGCAGGCGGTGGGGGGGGGAGAACCTTCCGCAGCCACAATGTAAAAAGGGAAAGCCACTATGCTCTACTATGACAAAAAGAATGTCCCATTGGCGCGGCAGCTCCGCAAGAACATGACACCGTGGGAAAATAAGCTGTGGTATCAGTTTCTCCGCACCTTCACCCCGCGCTTCCAACGCCAAAAGCCCATCGGCGGCTATATCGCTGATTTCTACTGCGCAAAAGCAAGGCTTGTCATCGAGCTGGACGGGGCACAGCATTACACGCCCGAGCAACAGCAGACCGACAGTCTGCGCACAGAGTTTTTCGCACAGAACCATATCAGGGTTCTGCGGTTCACCAATTTGGACATAGACCGCCGCTTTGACGGCGTATGCCAAACGATAGAGGCGGCTGTTCAGGCCGCCGTGTAAGCGAGGTACACACATGAAAACAATCGCTGTGATCCCGGCGCGCTACGCCAGTACCCGGATGCCGGGCAAGCCGCTGGCCGATGTGCTGGGCAAACCGATGATCTACTGGGTCTACAAGGCCGCCAGGGCCTGCCCGAAGCTGGACGATGTGCTCATCGCCACCGACGACGAGCGCATTGCCGACGCCTGCAAAACCTACGATATGCGGTATATTATGACCAGCCCCGACCACGACACCCCCACCGGGCGCATCTGGGAGGTCAGCACCGTCGAGGACGCCGACCTCTACCTGCAGCTTATGGGCGACGAGCCGCTGGTCAACCCCGCGGCGTTCGACCTGATCCTGCCTGACACGCTGCCCGATGACCCCTATTACGTCGCGGTGCTGACGAACGTTATGGAGCACCCCGCCGATGTCATCGACTTCTCGAACCAAAAGGTCGTGACGAACGCCGCACGGGAGATCCTGCTGATCTCCCGCAGCCCCATCCCCTACCCGAAGGGCACGCTGGATTTCGAGTACGAGAAGGTCACCGGCATTCAGCTGTACAGCAAGCAGGCACTGAAATTCTACCATGATACGCCGAAATCCATCCTTGAAAAGGCCGAGGAAAACGACATGATGCGCTTTATCGAGAATGGCCACAAGGTACACGCCATCGTCAGCCCGTACAAGACGGTCAGCGTGGACACGCCGAAGGATCTGGCGCTGGTCAATGAAATTTTGAAGGAGAAGCAGCATGGCTGATATTAAACTGCTGGACTGCACCCTGCGCGACGGCGGCTATGTGAACAACTGGCAGTGGGGCTTCGGCTCGGCGCGCCGCATCATCCAGACGCTGACCCGCGCGGGCGTGGACATCGTCGAGGTCGGCTTTCTGCGCAATGTGGACGGCTACGACCCCGATGTGACGGTCTGCAACACGATTGAGGAGCTGAACCGCCTGCTGCCCGACGAGGGTCAGCGCGGCCACACGATGTACTCCGGCATGGCGATGCGCTCCAACTACGACATTGCCAAGCTGTCCCCCTACGACGGCCACGGCATTGAAATCATCCGTATCACTGCCCATGATTACGACATTAAGGACGGCATGGACTTTGCCCGCCGCATCAAAGAATTGGGCTACAAGGTCTCCATCAACCCCATCAACATCATGGGCTACAGCGACAAGGACCTGCTCTGGATCTTTGAGCAGGTCAACGAAATTCATCCGTGGCAGTTCTCCATTGTGGATACCTTCGGCAGCATGCGCCGCCGCGATCTGGAGCGCATTGTCAGCATGGCTGACCATAATTTAGCCCCGGACATCCGCCTGGCGCTGCACCTGCATGAGAACATGGCGCTGAGCTTCTGCCTGGCGCAGGAATTTCTCGACAAGCATCTGCGCCGCGACCTGGCTGTGGACGGCAGCCTGATGGGCATGGGCCGCATCCCCGGCAACCTGCCGATTGAGCTGATCGCCGACTATATGAACGAGTACTTCGGCGGCCACTACAACATTGACGACCTCATGGATGCCATTCAGGACCACATTGCGCCCATCAAGGGCAACTGCGCGTGGGGCTACACCCCGGCGTACTTCCTGTCGGCCAGGTTCAATCTGCACCGCAACTATGCCGAGCATTACCTTGGCAAGGGCGATCTGACGAACCGCGACATCAACCATATTCTGGCGGCCATCGCGCCGAACAAAAAGACTGTGTTTGATGCCGCCTACGCCGACACGCTCTATACCGAGTACAAGAACCGCCGCATCGACGACGCAGGCGCACTGGCCGCCCTGCAGAGGGCCTTTGCGGGCAAGATCGTGCTGGTGCTGGCCCCCGGCGGCAGCCTGGCTGCCGAGGCTGGCCGTGCCGCTGTAGCAGCCGCGCAGGCCGACGTGACAGTCTCGGCCAACTTTGTGCCGGATTTTGTGACGCCCGACTATGCGTTTTTCACGAACGCAAAACGCTTTGACGTGGATGCCGCCTACCCCTGCCCGCTGATCCTGACCAGCAACCTGCGCGCCGACAAGGACGCGGCGGTGGTCAACTATGACCGGCTGTCCGCCACCGACGCGCAGGGCGGCAACAGCGTGCTGATGCTGCTGCGTCTGCTGCGCCAGTGCGGCGCGGCGCGGGTGCTGCTGGCCGGTGCCGACGGCTACAGGCCGGGCACTGCCGCCTACGCGGACGAGGGCCTGCACACCCACACCGGGCGCGGTGCGGCCTACAATGCCCAGATGGCGGGGGCCATCCGCGCGGCGGGCCTGCCCGTGGAATTCATCACCCCCAGCGAGTACGAGAGGGCCTGACGATGATACGATTGCTGGTGCTGGATGTGGACGGCACGATGACCGACGGCGGTGTCTACTACGACGCCACCGGCAATGAGCTGAAGAAATTTGCCATCAAGGACGGCGCCGGGCTGGTGCTGGCGCGCACGGCGGGCATCCGCGTGATGATCTGCACCGGGCGCGAGTGCGAGGCCGTGCGCCGCCGCGCCGCAGATTTGAAAATCACCGACATCTACCAGAACGTTGGCAAAAAAGCCGCGTTTCTGCGGGATTTCATGGCTGAAAACGGTTACGCGCGGGACGATGTCGCCTACTGCGGCGACGACCTGAACGATCTGGCGGCCATGGCGCTGTGCGGCTTTGTGGCCTGCCCGGCGGATGCCGCGCCGGAGGTGCGGGCGCGCGCCGACTATATCTGCCCCCAGCGCGGCGGCGAGGGTGCCGTCCGCGGAGCGGTGGAGAAGATCCTGCGCGGGGACGGACGCTGGAACGACGCTGTGAAAAAGGCGTTTCAGGTGGAATTGTAACGCTAAACTTGCGGGCGGCTGTAGGGGTCGATGCTTGCATCGACCCGCGGGCGGATGCGAGCATCCGCCCCTACGGCCTAACGGAAGGAGATTTCATGAAAAACAAAAAACATACCCCCCTGCTGGCGGCACTGGCAACGCTTGTTGTGCTGCTGGCGGGCGTGGTGCTGATCTGGTTGGCGAAGGTCCGGCCCGATGTGGGCAAGGGCCGCAGTGAGATCGTCACCGACTTCCTGCGGGCCGAGCTTTTGCAGGATGGCCAGACCGCAACGCAGGTCTTTACCTACGACAAGGATATTTTGACGATAGGTCTTGAATTTTACCTGCCGGGTGACCAGCCCTGCGGTGCGCTGGACGTTGTGCTCTACGACGCCGACACCGGCGAGGAGCTGTCCCGCTCCGTCGGCACGATGGACTACATCGTGCCCGACCAGTACACGACCCTGGGGATGGACCCCGCCGTGACCGGGCAGGAGGGCCGCCGCTACAAGCTGGCCGTCACGCCGCACTACGCGACGGACGCGATTTTGGCCATCGGCCACAGCGACGGTGTCGCGCTCTGGAAGGAGCAGATGGCCGTGGATGACCGTGTGATCGACGGCACGATGGCGATGCAGATCACCTACCAGCGCATCGGCGGCTACCTGACGCGGTTCTTCCTGCTTGTGGGCGGGCTGGCCGCGGTGCTGGCCGCGCTGGCCGTGTGGGCGGTGCTTAGCAAAAAACTGGCGCTGCACCGTCTTGTTTTTGTGCTGGTGCTCGGCTTTGGACTGCTGTACAGCTTTGTGCTGCCGCCTTATGCCGCGCCCGACGAAAAATACCACATCAACCAGAGCTTTACGCTGGCCTGCCGCTGGGCCAACGACCTGTCCCACGCCGAGTGGCGGATGGGTAAGGTGCCCACGACGACGAGCTTCCGCCGCGTCGGTGACGAGGACGCCGACCTGCAAAACGAGAACACGACGGTCTTTACGTGGGAGGCGTTCACCTCCCAGCTGTTCACCACCACAGACCAGCCCTTTGACAGCCATCAGGAATATAATGAATTGCAGACCGACCAGAACCCGCTTCTGTACGTCGTCAGTGCGGCGGCAGTATTTCTGGCCTATGTGCTGCATTTTGGCTTTGCACCCGCGCTGTTTTTGGGGCGGCTTGCAAATCTGCTGCTCTTTGCGGCGCTGGCGGCGCTGGCGGTCAAGACCGCGCCGTTCGGCAAGCGGGCCTTTACCGTGGCCGCGCTGTTGCCCATGACGCTGCACCTGGCGGCCAGCTTCAGCCGGGACGCGCCGCTGCTGGGGCTGTGCTTTGTGTTCACGGCGCTGCTGATGGACGCGGCGTTCGGCCCGAATCAGAAAAAGGCGCTCTCCCCCGCCCGGCTGACGGCGCTGCTGTTCTGCGGCGTGCTGCTGGCCCCGGGCAAGCTCGTCTATCTGCCGCTGGCGGCACTGCTGCTGCTGCTGGTGCCCGCCGCGCGGCTGGGGCACCACGCCAGGGCGAAGAAGTGCGCCTATCTGGCCGCCTGTCTGGCGCTGGCGCTGCTGCTGAATACGGGCCTTCTGACCGATACGCTGCGCAGCGGGCAGACCGCAGTGCAGACCACGGCGGCAGAGGACGCAGACCGCACGGTCAAGAGCCGCCCCGCAGAGCCGGACGAAGCCTACGAGGCCGAGATCTGCGGCGAGAGTACGCTGGAAAACTACGTCAAGCGGCTGTATTATTACGTGGACGACAACCGCAGCCCCGCGGCCCGCGAGGTCGCATTCTGGGTGCAGGCCATGCAGGAGGGCGACGTCAGCCCGGCGGTGCTGGGGCAGAGTTTCCTCTTTTCGCCCGACAGGGCCAACAGCTACACCGACGGCCAGGTATTTTACACGATGGCCTCCTATGCGCTGCTGGGCACCGACGTGACCGACGGCAACACGGACGCCTACCTGCCCTATTTTGCCGAGGGCGGCGCGGTACAGGCCTACAAGCAGCTGTTCAACCTGACCAGCTGTGTCGAGAGCTTCGCTGCGCTGGGTGTGGACGTCGGCACGATGGATGACCGCATCCCGCTGGACCGCACGGTGCTGGCGCAGGAGGTCGAGGCCGCCCGCGCGACCCGCAGCACCCAGAGCACGGCGGACGAGGCCGACAAAGCCACCTACACGCCGGGCTACATCCTGCGCCATCCCGTGGACACGGTGCTGCTGTTTGTGCGCAGCGCCGTGGAAAACGGCGACCATTACATCCGCACGCTGGTGGGTGGCAGCCTGAGCTACTACACCGTTGATCTGGCTTGGGGCTGGGTCGCGGTGCTGTACCTGCTGCTGGCCTACGCGGCGCTGCCCGTGCAGGGCGCGGTGATGAAGCCCGCCGGTAAGGCGCGCGGCTGGTGCTGCGCGGCGGCGGCGCTCTGCTGCCTGCTGGCCGTGGCCGGGTGCCTTTTGTGGACACCCACCCATTACGACACGCTGTACGGCCTGCAGGGGCGGTACTTCCTGCCCGTGCTGCCGCTGCTTCTGCTGACCTGCCTGCCCCGCCGTCTGGCCGCCGTGCCTGACGAGGACACCGCCCAGACCCGCCTTGTGGCCGCGCTTGCACAGGTACAGGCGGGGATGGTCGTGAATATTATGCTGGCGATTATTGCAAGATAAAAATAAGATATTAGATAAAAGATAATAGATACTAAAAAAGGCTGTACTATGGTTATCTGTTTCTTCTCAACGCAATACCTCCCCACCCCCGGCGGGGTCGAGCGGTATACCTGGAATCTGGCGCGGCGGTGTGTGGCGGCAGGGCATCGCGCCCTTGTCGTCACGGCGTCGCTGCCGGGCCTGCCCGCGCGGGAGCGTGATGCCGACGGCATCGAAATCTACCGTCTGCCGTCCTGGCCTGTCATGGGCGGGCGGTTCCCCGTGTTAAAGCCCCTTGCCGATGCAGACGACCTCTGGGCACAGGGCATCGACTTTGCGGTCATCCAGACCCGGATGTACACGCAAAGCGTCTGGGCCGCACGGCAGTGTAAGCGGCGCGGCATCCCGGCGCTGGTCATCGACCACTCCACCGGCTATATGCTGCACGGCGGGCTGGCCGGGGCGCTGGGCAAGGCGTATGAGCACGCGGCCTGCGGCAGCATCCGCCGCTGCGGGTTCCCGTTCTACGGTGTCTCCGGGGATGTCTGCCGCTGGCTGAAAACGTTCGGCATCCAGGCGGCGGGTCGACTGCCCAACGCCGTGGACCCTGCCGAGCTGGAACGGCTGGCCCACGCGGACAACGCGGTTGACTGGCGCAGGAGGCTGAACGTGCCCGCGGACGGCAGGCTCGTCGCCTTTGTCGGGCGGCTCATCCCGGAGAAGGGCGCGCTGCGGCTGGCTCAGGCCGTGCAGGGCATTCCGGGCTGTACGCTGGCCGTGGCGGGCACCGGCCCCGAGGAGGCCGCTCTGGCCGCGCTGGGCGGCGGTATCCATGCGCTGGGGGCGCTGCCGCATGAGCAGATCGTCCAGCTGCTGACACAGGCGGACGCCTACTGTCTGCCCACCGAGTACGCCGAGGGCTTCCCCACGACGCTGCTCGAGGCGGCGGCCTGCCGCTGCCCCATCGTGACGACCCGCACGGCGGGCACCGACGAGCTGCTGCCCGGGGACGACTACGCGGTGTTTTTGGCAAACGCCGCGCCCGAGACCATCCGCGCAGGGCTGGAAACGCTGGTGGCGGACCCCGCTGCGGCCCGCACCCGCACCGAAAACGCCCGCCAAAACCTTTGCAGCCACTTTACATGGCAGGCTGTCTTTGCTACAATGATGGAAGCCGTAACGTCTGCCAAAAGGAGCTAAGATGTCAAAATTACTCATCGTCATCCCCGCGCACAACGAGGAAGCCAACATCGTGCAGGTCGTCGAGGAGCTGACCCGCGGTTATCCACAGTATGATTACGTGGTCGTCAACGACGGCAGCCGCGACAAAACCGCGGCGCTTTGCCGTGCCCACGGCTATCGGCTCATTGACCTGCCGGTCAACCTGGGGCTGGCGGGCGCGTTCCAGACCGGGCTGCGCTTTGCCGCGGAGAACGGCTACGACTGCGCCATGCAGATGGACGCCGACGGTCAGCACAAGCCGGAGTATATCGCCCCGATGCTGGCCGCGCTGGAGGAGGGCAACGACATTGTCATCGGCAGCCGCTTCCTGACCGTAAAGAAGCCCAAGACGCTGCGGATGCTGGGCAGCTACATCATCAGCTGGTCCATCCGCCTGACGACGGGCCGCGCCATCTGCGACCCGACCAGCGGCATGCGGATGTTCAACCGCGCCATGGTCGAGGAGTTTGCCCAGAACCTGAACTACGGCCCCGAGCCCGACACGATCAGCTACCTGATCAAAAACGGCGCGACGGTCAAGGAGGTGCAGGTCGAAATGGGCGAACGTCTGGCGGGCCAGAGCTACTTGACCTTCTGGCGCAGTGTGCAGTATATGGTCAAAATGTCCATTTCGATTCTGTTGATCCAGTGGTTCCGCAAGCGCGACACCGAGACGCCCTACCCCGAAAGGAGCCTGTGAAATGTTCGATCAAACGCTGATTCGTGTCTGCCTGATCCTGGGCAGCTTCATCACGGCGGGGTACATCCTGCGGCGCGTGCGGCACGCAAAGGTCCAGATCGAGGATACGATCTTCTGGCTGATGTTCAGTGCGGCGCTGCTGATCCTGGCCATCTTCCCCGGCATCGCCTATTGGGCCGCAAACCTGCTGGGCTTCATGAGTCCCATCAACTTTGTCTATGTTGTCATCATCTTTTTGCTGCTGGCCAAGCAGTTCTTTATGTCCATCAAATTGAGCCAGCTCGACAGCAAGGTCCGTATCCTGACCGAGCAGGTCGCCCTGAACGAGGAAAAGGCGGAGCGGGATAAGCTGGACCTGTGAAAAAGGCTTCCCCCTTGGGGGAAGGCTTTGGGGGTGCGCAAAATTAAAATTTGTATTCCCTCCAAAACTATGCTATAATAAAGTATTGACTAAAGAGAAAGAAGGTTTCAGATATGGCTTATACCCCGAAACTGACCTATAAGGGCCGCCCGCTGGTGCGCTGCGGCAACGATATTTACTACGGCTCGATGAAGGACCCGTTCGTTGTCTACCTGCAGGTGCTCTCGACCAAGAAGGAAAACGGCGTCGACGTGGCCGACAAGGTCCACATCGTGCTGCTTTCCACCGACGAGAGCAAGTCCCTGCCAGAGCGCATTGCCCGCCAGGCCAACAAAGTCGGCCTGTACAACGCGCTGTCCTTCGGCGACATCATGCTGCAGGGCGCGCTGCGGAAGAAGTAAGCGTCTCCCCTGCCCCGCACAAAACACAAAGCCCCGCAGCCAAACGGCTGCGGGGCTTTTGCACTTGATGTCAAAACGGGGCGGGCGGATGACGGGCATCCGCCCCTACAGAACGGAGATGTACTGCTTAGTGGTCCTGCTTGTCGGTCTCCTCGGCAGAGTCGTCCTCGGTGCCCTCAAGCTCGATGTCGAAGGTCGCGCCGCAGTGCGGGCAGACCAGATCGCCCTCGGGGTCCATCAGGGTCTCCTCGTCCAGCGTGGAGATCTGGCCGCAGTTCGGGCAAGTCACCTCATACATGGTACTGTCGTCCTCGGCGTCCTCCTCGTCATCCTCGTCCTCATCGGCGTAGATGTCGCTGACGACGTCGTCCAGATCCTGGTCGAGGGTCTCCAGCTCGTCGTACACCTGATCCAGGGCGTTGTCGTGCTCGGTGACCTGGGCGGCCATCTCCTCCAGCAGATCCATCATGGCGGCAATGACCTTGCCGTTCTTGGAGTCTGCGTCAAAATCCATGCCAGTCATCAGGCCGCGGATGTAGGCGGCCTTTGCATTCAGATCCATAGCCATAGTCAAAATCCTCCCTAATGTTAAAAAATGCCGGGCGCGGCGGTACGGCCATGCCCGGCAAAGAGAACCTAATCAGTTCACGCGCTCCATATACTCGCCGGTGCGGGTATCGATGCGGATCTTGTCGCCCTCGTTGATGAACAGGGGGACGCGGATCTCGGCACCGGTCTCAACGGTGGCGGGCTTCAGGGTGTTGGTGGCGGTGTTGCCCTTGACACCCGGCTCGGTAGCGGTGACCTCCAGCTCAACGAAGTTGGGGATCTCAACGCTGAAAACCTTGCCCTTGTAGCTCAGCAGCTTGCAGGTGTCGTTCTCCTTGCAGAACTTGAAGTTATCGGGCACGTCAGCCGCGCCGACAGGAATGTCGTCGTAGGTCTCAACATCCATGAAGTGGTACAGATCGCCATCCTCGTAGGAGTAGGTGACCTCACGGCGCTCGATGAAAGCCTGCGGGAACTTGGCGGTCGGGTTGTAGCTGGTCTCAACCACAGAGCCGGTGATGACGTTCTTGGTCTTGGT
>ENA-UOJK01002517-UOJK01002517.1-human-gut-metagenome-genome-assembly--contig:-C116-NODE-2517-length-9694-cov-4.395995_pt1 | contig 9694 bp, 6 predicted proteins | sample MGYA00242348_ERZ723895 | MGnify/ENA metagenome assembly ERZ723895
CGACGCGCTCGCCAAAGACGCGGCCCGCTACGTCGGTATCCTCGACGTGCATATGCGCAATGAGGCCGACCACATGGCCGAGGCATTGGAAGAGGTCATCCACATCGGGCGCGAAACCGGCATCCGTATTCTGGTGACCCATTTCAAGCTGCGGGGGCGCAGGAACTGGGGGAACGCCCGCAGGCATCTCGACACCATCGACCGGGCCCGCGGGGAAGGCATCGACATCGGCATCGCCCAGTATCCGTATACGGCCAACAGCACGTTCATGCACGTCGTCGTTCCGCCGTGGTACCACAGCCGGGGGACGGACGGCCTGCTCAAAGCCTTGGCGGAGGAACGCGAACAGGTCAAAAAGGACATGCTCACCACCGAAGGCTGGGAAAATTTCTCGCAGGTCATGGGCTGGGAGAACATCTACGTCTCCTCGGTCGCCAGCGAAAAGAACCTCTGGTGCGAAGGCAAAAGCGCCGTGGCCCTTGGCGAGGCCCTCGGCAAGTCGCCCGAGGACGCGGTGCTGGATCTGCTGATCGAGGAAAACCTTGCCGTGGGCCTGCTTGGGCACGGCATGTATGAAGAGGATGTAATGGAAGGCATGAAGCACCCGACCATGTGTCTGATCACCGACGGCCTGCTGAGCGGCGGCAAGCCGCATCCGCGTACCTATGCGGCCTTCCCCCGGTTCATCGCCCGTTACGTGCGGGAAAAGCGCCTGCTCACCCTTGAGGAGGCCGTGCGCAAGATGACCTCCAGCACGGCGCTCAAACTCCGCATGAAGCGCAAGGGCTTCATCATGCCCGGCATGGATGCGGACATGGTGGTGTTCGGCGAAAACCGCATCCGCGATGTGAATACGTTTGAAAATCCGCGTGTCTACCCGGAAGGCATCGATTACGTGCTCGTCAACGGCGAGATCGCCGTCGATCACGGCGTCCATACGGGCGCGCGTCCCGGCAAGACCATACGCGACTGACCATGCCACCGACGGTGCGGCCGTTTCCCATCGCGGGGGACGGGCCGCGCCGTTTTTTCGTTCTTCAAGGAGGAAACGTCCATGTCGTACAGCCCCACGCTCGGCTCCGTGTTCAACCGCACGAAAATGCGCGATCCGTCCCATGTCTGTTCTTTTTCCGGCATGTGCGCCATGTGCACCGCCGACTGCATCGGCAGCTGCGAGATCGGCCTGTCCGCCGTCCGGGGCATGGAGACCGTATATCCCACCACCACGGGGGAAAACCAGATCGCCTCGGAAAAGGTCTATCCCGTCGATTATTCCCATTTCAACATCAACGGCAGATCCTTCGGGGCAATGGGGGCTCCGCTGGACGCCGATCGCGCCACCATCTACCATGTGGGGCTCGAACGGGAGATCGGCACCCTCAACCCCGTAAAGCTGGCGCTGCCGATCATCCTGCCCGCGCTCATCAAGCTCAACTGGCCCGACTACTTCGGCGGCGCGGCCATGGCGGGCGTCAACGCGGTCATCGGCGAAGGGGCCGTGAGCAAGGACCCGACGCTCGCCTACGAAAACGGCAAGGTCGTCCACGCCCCGAAGCTCCGGGAAATGCTGGACGCCTTCAACAAGTATGACCGGGGATACGGGCAGATCATCCTTCAGGCCAACTATGACGACGACGCGCAGGGCGTGCCGGAGTACGCCATCCGGGAATGCGGGGCCAAGGCCATCGAATTCAAGTTCGGGCAGTCCGCCAAGGGCACCCAGCCCGCGAACCTCGTCCCCACGCTCGAAGAGGCGCTGAAGAAGTGCGAACAGGGTTTCCTTGTCCTGCCCGATCCGCGGGATCCCGGCGTACAGGAAGCCTATGGCCGCAAGGCGTGCCCCGCCTTCCACGTCTACGGCCGTCTGCCGATCTGGAGCGACGACTATCTGATCGGCCGCATCGCGCAACTCCGCGACATGGGGAGGGCCAACGGGTATGTGAAGATGGCGGGGTTAGCTGCAGAGGGTCTGGAGGCTGGCGCAAGTGGATCTGGTCACCTTCGACGGCGCGGGCGGCGGCTCCGGCTACAGCCCCTGCAAGATGATGAACGAATGGTGCCTCCCCACGGTCGTCATGGAAAGCATCCTTTACGGCATTCTCGACAAGCTGGCCGCGGAAGGCATGGAACTCCCGCATGTGGCGATCACGGGGGGCTTTGCGACCGAGGATCAGGTGTACAAGGCGCTGGCCCTCGGCGCGCCCTACATCTCCGCCGTGGGCCTGTGCCGGTCCAGCATGGCGGCGGCCATGAGCGCCAAAAAGATCGGGGATCTCATTGAGGCGGGCAAAGTCCCCCCGGAACTCGCCCGTTTCGGCACGACGAAGGAAGAGCTGTTCAGCGATCTTCCCGAGCTGCGGGGGCTCTACGGCAGCGCGGCGGACGGGTTCTCCACCGGGGCCGTCGGGGTATATTCCTACCTGAACCGCATCGCCTACGGGCTGCGCCACTTCGCCGCCCTGAACAGGAAATTCGACGTGAAGCACATCGGGCGGCGCGACGTCTTCCCGCTCACCCGCGATGCCAAGGAACTGCTTGACGGGACGTGGCTGCGGTAACCTCCCCTTCCGTCCCCTTTTCCGCGCAGGCGGCACCGACACGTCCCTCGGTGTTGCCTGCCATTTTTTTGATGCCATCCGTATGAAGCGAAGAAAGAGGCCTCCGTGCGCCTTGCCATCCAACGCGGATAACGATTCGACGATACCGAACAAAGGATACTTCTCCGCAAGATGTGCAAAAATATTGCCGAAGCGTCCGAGTTCCGGCACATTTTACCTGACGCCGTTTCGGGCGGCGGGGAGGGGTCCATGAATCACGAGCAGGCCATGTTGATGAAGTCTTCGCGCGTAAGCGATTTGAATACGCCGTGGGAACAGGTGCTGCACCTCGCCTCCCGGCGCGTCTTCCCCAAGCGGCACACCATCGACGTTTCAAATACGGAATCGCCCTATTTCTACTATATCCTTTCGGGGACCGTGCGGCTGGCCTATGTCGGAGCCAACGGCGAGGAACGGACGATCCTGTACGCCGGGGCGGGCACGCTCATGAACGTGCCGACCATCATCGCCGGGGACATCAAGAACACTGTGGTGACCTGCACGGAACGGGTGGAAGCCGCGATTTTCGACGCCGGGCTGCTGACGGATCGCGCGTTCGCCGCCGCCCATCCGGATTTGCTGCTCAACCTCATCCACTCGCTTTGCATACACATGGTCATCCATTCGCAGCACCTCGGCGACGCCTCGCTTGTCGGCACGATGGGCCATGTATGCAGGGTGTTTCAGGAAATGTCCCAGAAGTATGGCGGCAGGCCGCGTTTCAGCCCCGACATGACGCAGCAGGAGCTCGCGGCCCTGCTCGGCATCCACCGCACCACACTGACCCGTATCCTCTGCCGCCTTAAGGCGTTGAACATCATCGAGAAATACACCAAAAACGATCTGCATATCCTCGATATGGAAGCGCTCGACAGGCTCGCTCGCGGCGACAAAAGATAAAAAAGAAACAAATGGTCGACAAAAAGGCCTTTCCCAAGGCCTTTTTGTCGTTTTCTGGCTTTCCGGAAACCGCAACGTGTTTGTCACGACATTTTTATTCTTTTTATTTCAATATAATATATCAATATTCATTCAAATCATGCAAAATGGTGCAAACGCACTATTTTGCACAAGTAAAACCTCCGATAAGGGACGCACGGTTCAACGTTCCTTCAGGGAGGTTTTGGAATGGCGACTCCTTTGGACTCATTAGGCATCGTGCACGAAACGGACGTCCTGATCCTTGGGGCGGGAGCCTCCGGGTGCGGCGCGGCCCTTTCCGCCAGCCGCCACGGCCTCCGCGTGCTTCTGGCCGATAAGGGCAAACTGGAAAGCTGCGGCTCCCTCGGCGGCGGCAACGACCATTTCATGGCGGTGCTGAATACGGACGCCCCCGGCGACACGACGGAAACCATCGTCGACTTCTACTGTACGCCGACCAGCGGCTATTCCCCCAGCCAGGTCCGGCAGTGGGTCGAGGCCATGCCCCAGATGATCGAGGTACTGAAGAGCCTCGGCATCGAATTCCTGCACAACGCGGACGGCTCCTTCTACCGCACCACCGGATTCGGACAGCCCGGAAGCTGGTGGACGCACATCAACAACGGCAAATACATCAAGCGCCGACTCGCAGGGCTTATCCGTTCGCAGGGCGTCGACGTGCTGGAATATGTCCAGTGCACCAAGATCCTCGTGCAGGACGGAAAGGCCATCGGCGCGGCGGGTTTCCACGTCCTTGACGGCACGTTCCACATCATCAGGGCGAAAATCGTCATTTCGGCCCTCGGCCGCCTGAACGGGCGGGTTTCCGTCAACTCGTCCCTCAATCCCTTCAACAGCGCCTTCTCCCCCTTCATTACGGGAAGCCAGATCGCACTGCCCTATGAGGCCGGGGCCCAGATCATCACGCTGGATACCGAACAGGAAGCCACCCTCCTTCCCAAGGGATGGGGCTGCCCCGGCATGAACGGCATCACCAGCAGCGGCGCGAAGGGCATCAACGCCCTCGGCCAGCGCTATATGGGCAAGTACCACCCCATGATGGAAATCGGCCCGCGCTACCTGCTCATACAGGGGACGCACCGGGAACTCACCGAGGGGAACGGGCCGCCCTTCGTGCTGGATCTCACCCACATCGACAGGGACATCCTGCACCACCTCCAATACGACAGTATGCCCGGCGACAAGGAAACGTGGAACGACTACTGCGCGCAGGCCGGGATCGATTTCAGCGCGAAGCCTATGGAAGTGGAACTGTCCGAGCTGTACATCAACGGGATCCTCTACCTGAAGGACAACTTCGAAACCCGTACCGTCAAGGGGCTGTTCGGCGGAAGCGTGTTCAACGATTTCTCGGGCTCCATCTGCAGCGGCTACATCGCCGGGGATCATGCGGCGCGGGCCGCCGGTTCGACGTATACGGAACTTCCCGAACCCGACGCGGACGAACTCGGACGCGAGAAACGGCGCGTCTTCAAGCCTCTGGGTGTCTCGGACGGCATCCGCCAAGACAAGTTCGAAGCCGCCATCAGGCAGGTCATGGACTACTATATGGGCTACGTCCGCAACGAGAAGGGGATGTCCACCGCCCTTGAAAAGTTCGCGCTCATCGAGTCCGTGGAAGACACGATCATGGCAAAAAACCTGCACGAGCTTTTGCGCGCGCACGAGGCCATGCACCTTCTGCGGACGTGCCGGCTCACCACGCTGGCCACGCGGGAACGCCGGGAGACCGGGCGTTCCGTCTACCGGCGCACGGATTATCCCGACATGGATCCCTCGCTCAACAAATTGCTTGTTCTGGAAAAGGATGCCTACGGCCCCAAGGCTTTCTGGGCCGGGGCCCCGCAAGCCTGACGGGCAACCCGCCCGGAAGCGCCCCCGCGCCGGGTGCGGCCCGTTTCCCGCCGCAACGGGGCCACCAAAGGCTCCAGCGGCGACAGAACCCTTCTTTTGAAACAAGGAGTCTGGAATGCCTCCAGTCTTTAGCAGAGAAACACCCCGCGTTTCCGTACAGGACGCCAGCCACGCCGGACAGGGCCGGACGTCCCCCTGTGAATGCCGCTGCCCGGCGGGGAACCCCATTCAGAAAATGGAACGAGCCATTGCGGACGGCAACGAGGCCCTCGCGCTGGAATACCTGCGCGCCCGCAATCCGTTTCCCGGCGTGACGGGCCGCGTATGCCCCCATCCCTGCGAAACAGGCTGCAACCGAAATTCGTACGATGAAGGCGTGGCAATCCGCGCGCTGGAACGGCATGCCGCGGATTACGGTTCCGCCTTCCGGCGCATGAAGCGCCTTCCCTCGACCGGCAAGCGGATCGCCGTCATCGGCTCCGGCCCCGCAGGGCTGACCTGCGCCTACTTTTCCGCCCTACTCGGGCACACGGTGGACGTCTTCGAGGCTTCCCCCGTCGCCGGGGGCGTGCCGCGTCAGGCCATCCCGGACTTCCGGCTGCCCAAGGCCGCAGTCGACCGCGAGGTAGGGCTCGTCCTCGGCCTCGGGGTCAACATCCTGACGAACACAGCCGTCGGGCGGGACATTTCCCTTGCCTCGCTGCTGGAACACTATGACGCCTGCCTAATCGCGGCGGGCAACGGAAAGGAGCGCCGTCTGGACATCCCCGGCATCGAACACGCGCTCCCGGCCGTCCGGTTCCTGCGGGAATCGAACCTCAACCGCACCCGGCTCGACGGCAAACGCGTCGCCATCCTCGGCGGGGGCGGCGTGGCCTTTGACTGCGCCTTCACGGTCAAGCGGCTGGGAGCCGCTGAAACCCATCTCGTCTTCCTTGAAGACATGGGTCATGTGCGCGTTCCCGCCGAAGAAGTCCGGCAGGCCGAAGACGAAGGCATCCGCCTTCACCCTTCCCATCTGGCGGGCGCTGTGCGCTGCGGAGGCGGAACGGTTTCCGGCGTGACGGCCGATGCCGTCTCAGGCTTCCGGTTCGACGAGCGGGGCAACCTCAGCGTGGACCGCATCCCCGGCAGCGTGCTGGAACTGGAAGCGGACATCGTCATCTGCGCCAGCGGTCTCACGGCGGATCTCGATTTTCTGGACGCCGTGCCGGGCGTGGAGCGCACCCCGCGCGGTTTCATCGCCGCCGCTCCGGAAACGGGCATGACCTCGAAGCCGGGCCTGTACGCCGCCGGGGAATGCGCCTCCGGGCCTTCCCTAGTCTGCGCCGCCATCGGGGAAGGACGCCGGACAGCCCTTGCCATGCACGCATTCCTGACCGGAACGGACGCCGCGCCCCTGGAGGCGTGGTTCAACGACGAAGGGCTGCTTGCCCTGCTCCCCTCGGGGGGCGGAACCGAACAGCATGTGGTGGCCTTCGAGGAAATCGTCAACATCAGCTATCACGAGAAAGCCCCGCGCAACCCGACGGAGCGGCTCACCGCGCGGGAAACGTGGCTCGCCTTCGAGGAGCTGGACAAGGGGCTCACCCTTGAGGCCGCCCGCGCCGAAGCCGCACGCTGCCTGCACTGCGGACACTGCCAGTCCTGCTGGCAATGCGTGGCGAGCTGTCCCGGCCTTATCCTCAAAGAAGGCGAGCACGGCCCCGAAGTGGCCTACCCCGACGAGTGCTGGCACTGCGGCTGCTGCCGCCTAGCCTGTCCCGGCGCGTGCATCTCGTTCCGCTTCCCCCTGCATACGTTCCTGTAAGGAGAGGCCCCGGCTTTCCCCTCCGGAAAGCCGGAACCCCGGATTCAACCTTGCACCATCACGGGAGTTCCTATGAAGAGGTTTTTGGTTCTGATCATGGCTTCGGTGTTTTTCGCCTCCGGGATGCCGCCCGCCGAAAGCCGCGCGGCTGAAGAGTACGTCCTGAGCCTCAACCTGCCCATCCCGCCTATCCATAACCGCTGGCACTTCGCCCTCAAGCAGTGGACCGAAGAGCTGAACAAGCGCAGCAGCGGGCGTATCCGCGTCGAACCCTATTTCGCGGAAGCCCTCAGCAAGGAAGCCGACGCTTTCGAATCCGTCAAGGACGGCATCTCGGACATGGCCGAATTCAGCTATGACGTGGCCGTGGGGCAGTTCCCCTTCCACGAGCGGATCTTCACCCTGATCCGTCCGAGCATGTCCCTTGAAGATCCCACGCCGTGGGTACTGGAAATGCAGAACGCCTTCCCCGAAGTCCAAAAGGAGCTGGATGGGGTCAAGGTCCTGTTCTCCCACGCCCTGACCGTCGGTATGCTCATCGGCAGCAAGGAGCCCATCACCAGCCTCGCCGATTTCAAGGGCAAGAAGATCAATGTGCTCGGGGACTATCAGGTCGCCAACAAGCTGCGCGCCTTCGGGGCCTCGGTCGTGAACATCCCCATGGCCGACGTGTTCATGAGTATGCAGCAAGGCATCATCGACGCGACCTCCTGCGACTACGATCTGCTGGTTTCCCGCCGTCTGGGCGACGTGGTCAAGCACGTCACCCTCGTCAACACCACGGGGCTGGTCTTCGCCGTCGTCATGAACAAGGACGTCTACGACGGGATGCCGGACGATCTCAAACAGATCGTCGACAGCGTGTCCGGGGAATACGGACGTACCCTCTTCAAGGCGTTCTGGGAAAAGAAGCAGTACGAAAGCCTGAACACGTGGGTCTCCGACATGGGCGGCACGCTGCATGTCCTCTCGGATGCCGACTACGCCGAAGCCGACAGGCTGACCGAGCCCGTCATGCGGGAGTGGATCGACATCGTGACCAAGACCGGGCTCCCCGGCAAGGCCATCGAAGCGAAGTTCCGCGAACTGGAAACGCGCTACGCCAAGCCGTGGAACCAGTCCCACTCCATCGACATCGCCGGCAAGAAGTAACCCGGCCTCGGGCGGACGGGGCGTTCCTCCGGGAGCGCCCCGCGAGCTTCCCGCCACGGTGGATGTTCCTCAGACGCGACTCCTCTCCAACAAGGAAACGAAGTATGGAAAGCACGCATACCCACGGTACAGGGTTTCGCGGCAGGGCCACGGCCGCGCTGCTCCCGGCGGAAAGCCTCTCCAAATGGCTCAGCGCGGCGGGCATGAGCGTCTTCATGCTCATGGTGTTCCTGACGTTCGTCGACGTGTTCCTGCGGTACTGGTTCGGCAAGTCGATCAACGGCACCGTGGAAATCACGGAACTCATGATGGTCATCGTTGTCTTTTCCTCCACCGCCTACACGCAATGGCAGAAAAGCCACGTCACCATGGATATCCTGACCTCCAAGCTGACCGAACCCCGCCGGGCGCTGCTCGCCGTCGCCACGACGCTGTGGTCGCTGGCGACCATCGGTTTCTGTTCCTATACGACCGCCCGGTATGCGGCTTCGACCTCGTCGGTCACGCTGGTGCTGCGGATTCCGCTTACCCCATTCATCGGGCTCGCGTCGTTCGGCTTCGCCCTGCTCGCCGTCACCCTGCTCCACGATCTGCTGAAAGCGCTTTCGGAAGCCTGCCGCCGCGCCGGGAACCGGCAGGCCGTCCTCGCCCTCTGCCTCGGGTGCCTGCCCATGCTCGGCGCATGGTGGGTCGCCACACACAAGCTGCCCGGTATGGGCAGCGTCGCCGTGGGCGTGCTTGGGCTCGTCTTCCTGTTCGCCCTGTTCTTCCTCGGTATGCCCGTCGCCTTCGCGCTCATGGCCACCGGCCTCGTCTTCATCGCCAACCTGCGCGGCGTTTCGGCGGGCTTCACGACCCTCGGCAAGTCCATGTACGCGACGGCCAGCAGTTACGCATGGTCTCCCCTCATGTTTTTCATGCTCATGGGCTATCTGTGCTTCCACGCCCGGTTCGGGGAGGACATCTACGGCTGCGCGCGCAAATGGCTCGGGCACCTGCGCGGCGGGCTCGCCGTCGGAAGCGTGGCCGCCTGCGCGCTGTTCGGGGCCGTCGTCGGGGACGTGCTGGCGGGCAGCATCGCCATGGCCGCCATCGCCCTTCCGGAAATGCGCAAACACGGCTACAACGACGAGCTCGCCGTGGGCACACTGGCCTGTTCGGGGACCATCGGCTGCCTCATCCCGCCGAGCACCACCTTCATCATTTACGGCGTGCTGGCGCAGCAATCCATCGGCGACCTGTTCGTCGCGGGGATCATCCCCGGCCTCCTCTGCGCGCTGTGCTTCATGGCCGCGGTGTGGCTCATGGTCTTCCTCAAGCCGGGCCTCGCCCCGAGACT
>ENA-UOJK01002518-UOJK01002518.1-human-gut-metagenome-genome-assembly--contig:-C116-NODE-2518-length-9693-cov-4.410562_pt1 | contig 9693 bp, 3 predicted proteins | sample MGYA00242348_ERZ723895 | MGnify/ENA metagenome assembly ERZ723895
AACTGCTCTTCGGAGATGCGCCACGAGGCGCCCACCGACCAGAAATGGCCCCAGCGGTCGCTGGGATGGAAGCGCGACGAACCGTCCGTTCGCCAGCTGGCGTCGATGTAGTAACGGCTCTTGAAGCCGTAGTTGATGCGCGCGAGGTAGGACTCCACGCCGTAGTTGTGCGAATAGCTGTTGTTGTCGGTGGTCGTCACGGCGGGCCCCAACTCGTCGATCCCGCCGACGATGCCGGTTTTTTCGCCGAGGGCGTAGTTGTACTTGTAGCGGTAGTACTCATGGCCGGCCAGCAGGTTGAGGGAGTGGTCGCCGAACGTGCGGTCGTAGGTCAGCAGCTGGTTGAACGTGTAGCTCAGCGTGCGGGTGTTGGTCTTGCTGAGGCGTCCGCCCTGCTGGGCCGCGTTGCCGTGCTCCTTGTCGTAGACCAGCGTGCGCTGGTAGTCGGTGTAGTCCGTACCGAAGTTCATCGTGAGTTTCAGTCCGTAGAGCCGGGCCTCCTCCCTGACCGTCCCGAAGGTGATGTAGCTGCGCGCCGAAAGCGAGTTGCGGGTGTAGTAGGCCTTGTTGTTGTAAAGTTCGGCCTTCGAGTTGAAGCCCTGGGCCGAGGGGCGGTTGGCGTAGCCGTTGTCATCCTCCGATCCGTATTCGTATTGCAGCCGCCCGTCGGCGTCGCGCACGTTGTTGCCGGCCATGTCCTTCAGGTAGACGGGATAGACCGGGGCCATGAACTGCGCCGTGTACCAGACGTTCGACGTGCTTGCGTCCTCGAAACTCTGGTAGCTCGATTCGCTGTGGGCGAAGTTGGCGTTCATGCCGATCTTGAGCCAGCTCTTGGCCTGCGAATCGGCGCCCACGCGGCCCGTGTAGCGGGAGAAGTCGGTGTTCTGGAGAATGCCGTCTTCCATGTAGTATCCCAGCGATGCGACGTAGTTGGCGCGTTCCGAACCGCCGTTCACCGAGACGATGTGTTCGGTGCGTATGGCCGAATTGTCGCTGATTTCGTCCAGCCAGTTCTCGTTCCATGCAGCTTTGGCATCCGAACGGATCTTGCCCGTCGACTGGTCGATCAGCGTCTCCCACGTGTAGTTCTTGTACGGGTTGTAGTATTCGGGATTCTTCAGTCCTCCGATCTGCTGGCCGAGGTTGGCGGCGGCGTAGCGGCTCGCGCCCTCGAAATCCATGCCCGTGCCGTATTGGGCGCTGTTGCGCAGCGCTTCGTAGCTCATCTCGACGTAATCTTTCATGTCGACCAGGTCGTAGCGGGGGATGGCGCGCGAGGCGATTCCGACGTTGCCCTTGTACGAAATGCGGATTTTGTCCTTCTTGCCCTTCTTGGTCGTGATGACGATGACGCCGTTGGCTCCGCGGGCGCCGTAGAGCGCACCTGCCGATGCGTCCTTGAGCACGGTCATCGTCTCGATGTCCGCGGGGTTGATCGCGCTGAGCGACCCGTCGAAGGGGATGCCGTCGACCACGTATAGCGGTGTCGCCGAGGCGTTCACCGACCCGATGCCGCGGATGATGACCGATGCCGCCTCGCCCGGCTGGCCGCCGCCGGAGGCGACCTGCACGCCGGCTACGGTTCCTTCGAACGATTTGGTGACGTTGCCCACGACGCGCTTCTGGAGTTCGCCGCCCTTGACGACGGCGGCCGAACCGGTGAACGACTCCTTCTTGGCCGTACCGTAGGCCACGACCATCACGCCTTCGATCTCGGCGGTGTCCTCCCGGAGCGTGACGTCGATGCGGGTCTTGTTGCCGACAGGGATTTTCTCGGTCTTGTAGCCCAGGTAGGAGACGACGAGCGTGGCGTTGGCCGGGACGTTCGTCAGGGTGTAGTCTCCGTCGACGTTCGTCGTGATGCACTGCGTAGTGCCCTCCACGAGAACGGTCGCGCCGATGATGGATTCGCCGTTGGCTCCGGTGACTTTGCCGCTGACGGCGACGTTCTGCGCCCAGGAGGCCGTCGTCCATGCCAGCGACAGGATGCACCAGAGAATTGCTGCTATCTTGTTCATAGATGTACTCTTATTTGATGTTGTGCGTGTTGTGAATGATGGTCCAGAGGTCGCCTTCGGGTTTCGCTCCGGCGGGCAGCTGGACGCTCTCCATCGGGTAGATGAACTTCTCGGGGTTGGCGATGGGTTTCCCGGCGGGCGACCGGAGCGGTTCGTCCGTTCGGGTTGCGGCCTGCGCCTTCGCCCGGGCGGCGTCCGGAGCCGCGCTGGTGGTCGCCGAACCCCATTTGGTGACTTTGTCGCCGACCGTGTTGGTCGCCGTCGCCATGAAGACGTACGTGGTTTCGGGCGTTACGCCGCTCTCCCCGGTGAAGAGGATGGCAAAGCCGTTTCCGTTGATGTAGGGGAGGTACTCCTCCTTGAGGTCGTGTCCGAACTCTTCGATCACGGCCGGATAGTTGTCCGTGCTGACGTTCGCCAGGGCGCTCTGTTTGAAAATCGCGTAACGCACCGTTGCGATGTCGATGCCCTTCATGACGCCGGCCACGGTGTTGTGCGTCGGGCCGTAGTTGGCGTTGGTCGAGGCTGCGGCTGCGAACCACGCGGCTGCGGCCGTGCTGGTCTTCGTGGTGACGGAGTTGACGCAGACCGTTTCGGCGCCGCTCGACGAGGTGGCCAGCGTGAGCAGCGTGTAGGACGTGCCGGCGCTGACTCCTTCCGTAAGTCCGTTGTAACCGTCGGCGCTGTTTACCGTCGCCGAGAGCAGCGCGGGGTTGAACTGGACTCCGTAATTGGGGTCTTTCAGGAATGCGGCGATGGCCTGTCGGTCGTAGGGATCGGAGAAGACCTGATTGAAGAGCTTGGTCGTCAGCGTACGGTAGCGGACGTCCGTCACGTCGTCTCCCTTCCAGTGGGTCCACACGGAGTTGGTCCAGCCGTAACCCGTCAGGGCGAGGTAGGCGTTGGTGATGTAGAACCGCTGCGTGAACCAGTCGCTGCCGCCGTAGTTCGGACCGGCGGAGTAGCCGTCGGCCGTGGTCTTGAACTGCGTGGAGGAGAGGTTCGAGGTGATGTTGCCCCGCAGGTCCATGCCGAAGGCGAAGATCACGTAGCTCAACTCGGGGGTGAGTCCCGTCATCTGGAGGCTCTGGGTTCCCGACTTGAGCATCGAGGCCATGGCCAGCTGGAGGCTGATGCCCTGCTTTTTGGCGTATTCGACGATATAGGTCTGGAAGGCGGTCATCAGCTCTTCGGGCGAATACTTGGCGAAGGTCGTGGCCGGGAGAATTTCATAATAGTAGGTTTCGTCGCTGGAGGCGTAGATGTCGAACGCCACGGCGTCGGAGATGATCGTCGTCGGGGCGATGACCAGCGGCGGAACGTCGGCGTCCGAGGTGACGAACGAGAGCTGTGCGGCTTCCGAGTTGGTGAAGCGCGTGGCGTCGGACGTCATGGCGCGCACCGAGAAGGAGTAGGTGCGGCCCTTGTCGAGTTTCGACAGGATGACCGTACGGTTTCGGGTGGTCGACACCTCCCCGCCGTCGACCGAGAACTCATAGAGTTCCGCTTCGGGCACTTCGGTCCAGGAGATGACGGTTTTCGACGCATAGGCGCTGCCGAGCGTGATCTTCGGCTGGGGAAGCTGCTCCAGATCGTCGGTCAGCACGTGGATGTAGGTGAAGGGGGATTCGGTGTATTCGGCCGGGTCCCGGGGGCAGGCCTTGACCGCCACGACATACTCTTTCTGCCGTTCCAGACTGTTGAATTCCAGCCGGCAGCCGGTCGTCGATGTCTCGCTCCCGCCGTCGAACGTGTAGACGTAGGACCCTGCGTCGTCGACGGCTTCCCAGCGGAGGGTGAATCCGGTGGTCGTCAGGTCGCTGACGATGATCTGCGGCTGTGCGACGGGTTGCAGGCCGGAGCCGGTCTCCGCCGCGTCGTCGTCCGACGAGCAGGCGCACAGTCCCGCGAGAGCCGCCGCCGCGAATGCCGCGTATTTATAAAAGGTTTTCATAGGTTTGATTCTCTTTTGCGTTAGTGAATGTGTCATTCGACGGTTACCTCGATCGGTTTGCGAATGGCCGCGCCGTCCGAGACGATGATCGTCGTCCGGCCTTTCTTGAGGCCGGTGAGCTTCATCACTCCGCCCCGAAGTTCGATCTTCACGAGGTCGGGAACGGAAACGGTGTACCCCAGGACATTGGTGGCGGTGAAGTGGTTGCTCAGGTCGATGCTGACGGTGTCGCCCACGCCGACCCGCTGCGCCGGGATGCCGTCGATCTTGGCGATGTTCCGCAGCAGCTTGTAGGTGTCGAGGCTGCCGATGCCCATGTTGCCCAGATACTGCTGGTATTTGCCGGTGCAGTAGCGGTCGACGGACTGGGTGCTGCTCAACAGCGCCTGCCGGAGCATTTCGCCCGTAAGGCCCTTGCGTTTTTCAGCACCGTAGTAATAGCTGACGGCCAGCGCGCAGGCTCCCGACACGTGGGGGCAGGCCATCGAGGTCCCCTGGCTGCCTTCGTAGCCCGAAGAGCCGTCGGCGGCCACGCTCGTGCTGTAAACGCCGCCGTAGGCGTTGCTCAGCATCTGGTCGCCGCCCGGGGCCGAGATCTGGACCCATGTGCCGTAGTTGGTGTAGTAGGCCGGGGCGCCCGTGAACGCGGTTGCGCCCACGCTGATCGCGTTGGCGTCGGCGGCGGGATAGCAGACCTCGCTCGAAGCGTCGTTGCCCGCGGCGAAGAGGACGATGCCGCCGGCCATCGGGCCTGTCTGGTTGCCGTTTTCGTCGAGTCCCGCATATTTGTTTAAGTACTCCATGGCACGCGATAGCGCCGAGTAGGAACCGCGTGTCCAGTCGGTCACGGAGATGGTTCCGGCGGTGTATCCCCAGCTGTTCTGGCAGATCACGGCGCCGTTGTCGGCGGCGTACTTGATGGCGCGGATCTGTCCGGCCAGTCCGGCGCCCGACGATCCGGACTCCGACTTGCCGAGAATCTCGCACGACATGATCTTCACGCCGTCGCCCCTGCCCGAGCCGCCTGCGATGCCGCAGACGCCCACGCCGTTGTTGTTCACGGCGGCGATCGTGCCGGCGACGTGCGTGCCGTGCATCAGTTCGGCCGAGAAATCCAGTTCGCCGGTCTCTTTGGTGAAGTTGTAGCCGTAAATGTCATCCACATAGCCGTTGCCGTCGTCGTCGACGCCCGGCGTGCCGTTCAGTTCGGCCTCGTTGACCCACATGTTGGCGGCCAGGTCTTCGTGGTCGTACTTGACGCCCTGGTCCACGACGGCGACGATCACGTCGGGATTGCCCGTCGAGAGCTGCCAGGCGGCGTATACGTTGGCGTCGGCGCCCAGCTGGCTCGTCTGCGCGAAGATGTTTCCCGTGTTGTTGTAGTGCCATTGCATCTGCTGCGAGCGTTCGCTCTCGTTGAACGGGAAGGGGACGTTGCGCACCTCGTCTGCGATGGCGCGGGTGACGCTCTGCGCCCCGGCGGCGGGAGATGCCGCGCGGCGGTGGTCCGAAGTTTCGGCGGCCAGCGAGTATTCGATGATTTCGATGTCCTTGCACGAAGAGAGCAGGCTGGCCATCTCGCTCGTCGGGACCGACGGGTCGTATTTGGCGTAATACCAGAGGTGCAGGCCTTCCCTGCGGGTGCGTTCTTCGAAACGCCCGCCGTCCGGGAAGAGCCGTTCGAAACGTACGGTGTTCACCGTGTTGAGGATGCGGTCGATCTCGTCGATGCCGCTGCCTTTCGAAACGCCCTGCGCGCGGCTCTTTTCCACGATGCCGGAGGCCTCGGTCTTCAGTTTGAGGATGATCTCGCCGCCGATGGCCGCCGGGGAGGCGTTGACGATGACGGGACCCGCGGTCTCTTCGCCGCCGCTCTGCGGGTCGTCCTTGGCGCACGATGACGCCGCGAGGAAGGTTGCCGCCAGGAGAAGCGATTTGAATGGATATTTCATAGACGATCAGTTTTTAGTGTTATTCCCGGATGCAGCGTATCTGTGCGGAACAGTCGTGCTCGCCGAGCCTGTAATTGCACCAGTTGGGGTTGAAGTTCACGAAGTAGGCCGATGACTTCGTCGCATCGGGAGTCGCCTGGGCGGTCCAGTAGAATGCCATGCCGCCCGTGTAGTTGCAGATGCTCACCGAGATGTAGTCCGTGTAGTAGATGTTGCCGGCCATCGGGTAGTAGTCGCCGGTGTTTTTCCAGCGGCGCCCGCAGTCTTCGTAGGCGTTCCAGTCCCATTTGGCGCTGACGCCGGTTTCGTCGTAATCCGCCGCGGCGCCGCCGTTGGTGATCGAGTTGTTTCCGGCGGGAATGCCCCAGAGATCGGGTCCCGGGACCTTGTAGCCCGGAGGGCAGGGGTCGAAAATGGTCTTCTCGGGACCCCACAGCCCCGGATGCGTGGCCTTCGGGTCTGTTCCCGTGCAGTACCTGTCGGCGTGGCCGTTGTACGGCGATTGCAGGTAGGTCATCGGGTTCAGGATCGAATTGGGAATGTTGGCCGGCGGCGTGGCGAGCACGGCGGCCTGCGCGTTGTAGACCCATGTTCCCGTTCCGTCGCCGATCGCGGTGTTCGGCTCGTTGTAGGCTGGGACGTTGTTGCCGTCGGTATTCGCGTGGTAGGGCGATCGCGAAGGCGTGAAGGGGTCCTTGCGGCCCCACTCGTAGAACATGCCTCGGTTGCCCACGTCCATCGGGGTGTTGTTCAGCGCTCCGAGGTTGCGGTCCATGATCACGGCGGCGACTTTGCCTTCCGAGTCGATGTGGTCGTGCGCCGTGATTTCGTCGTTGCAGACCCAGATGTGCCAGCTCCAGACGATGTTGCCCTTGATGTCCTTCACGGCGATCACGGCGTTGCCCTCCGAACGCCCCGTCGAGAAGGTCACGTAGCCGCCCCGGTAGATCGGCGCGCCGTCGATGATTTCGCGCGACATGGTCTTGTCGCCGTCGTGGCGCGATTCCCAGAGCAGTTCGGCGAAGGCGCCGTCCTTGATGGCGAGTCCGTAGTTGGCGATGTAGTCGCTGACTCCGTCGCCGCCGCCGTTGCCCTTGACCGATGCGTCGAATTTGTAGACGCCGCCGGTCCGGGCGATGTAGCAGTTGGCCGTGCCTTCGGCGCTCAGGTTGACGCTCCGTTCGGCGCGCTGTACGAGTGCGACCTCCTGCGAAACGGTCTCCCCGTTCTTCTCGGCGCTGACCGTGAGTTTGCCCGTCAGGGTTTCGGCTCCGGCGTTGATCAGGGTCTCGACCAGCAGGGCGTTGCCGTCCTGCCGGGCGACGGTGAACCAGTCGCCTTCGGCGGCGTAGTCCCAGCCGTCGGCGTTCGTCGCCACGGTGATCACGGCGTTGCCTCCGTCGGCGTCGAAGATCACTTTTTGGCTCGACACCTCCACGTAGGCCTTGCTTTCGCCCTCCTCCGGCCAGATCCGGGTGGTTTCGGTGCAGGCTGCCAGCAGTGCGGACGACAGCACTGCGATGCTGCAGAGTATCGTATGATTCATGTTCGCGCGAGTTTTGTGTTCGTCTATTCCTTCCACGTGGTGGGGATCTTGTCGTAGTCCGAGAGTTTCGTACATCCCGCGAAACTGCTCTTGGCGGCGGTGATCGCGGTGAGTCCCGAGGCGGCGGCATTCTCCGCCGTGCGGTCGTACAGGTGGTATTTCACACCGTCGACGACCGTGTAGGGCGATTCGCCTTCGAGCGACGCGCAGCCCTGGAAGGTCGAAGTCAGCGTCTTGAGCTTCACGGCTTCGTCGAACAGGCTCACCGGAACGCTCCTGAGCATCCCGCAATCGCGGAAGAGATTCGCGACGCTGGTCAGTTTGACGGGGCTGACCAGCATGTTCTTGCCGACCTCTTCGAGCGACGTACAACCGTCGAAGACCGAATTGAACATGGTGGCCGAAGCGCAGTTGAACACCTCCGACCCGACGCGGACCAGTCCCGTGCAGTCGGCGAACAGGCTGGTGTAGGTTGAAATCTGCGTGGTTTTCAGCAGCCCGTCGGGGATCTCCCGGAGTGAGGTACAGTTGAGGAATGCCTTCTGGAAATTGAGCGACGTGCCGTTCAGTCCCGTGAAGGCGTCCGGCGCGATGCTTTCGATTCCCGAGCAGCCGGAGAACATCTCCGTCAGGGTCTTCGTCTTGGTGTTGGCTTCGAACAGGCGCGAGGGAACCGTCGTGAGGCGGGTGCAGTTCAGGAAGCACTGGGCCACGGTGGTCGCGTTGACGTTCTTGGCGAAGAGCCCTGCCGGAAGCGTCTCCAGGGCGGAGCATTCGGAGAACGTGTTGTTGAAGGCCGTCGCCCCGGTCAGTCCGTCGAAGATTCCGGCGGGCACGCTCTTCAGTGCCGTGGCCCCTGCGAAGAGGCGGTCGCATTTGGCCGAGGCCGTGCTCTTCCCGAAGAGGAGGCCGACCGATTCGAGGGCCGTGCAGTTCTCCAGGGCGTTGGAATAGGTCGTCACTTTCGGGTTGCCGGCGAACAGTCCGTCGGGCAGCGTCGTCAGTGCGGCGCAGTTCTGGAACACCTTGCCGAAGGTCGTGACGGAGGGATTGCGGCTGAACAGACCGGCGGGAGCTGTTTTCAGTCCCGACGCCGCGAATACGCTGGTGGCAGTCGTCAGATTCGGCATCCCGGCGAAAATATCCTCCGGAACGCTTTCGAGCAGCGTGCAGTTTTCGAACAGGCTGCCGATGCTGGTGATCGCGGGTGCGCCGGCGAAAGCCTCCGCGGAAACGGTTTTCAGGTTGTCGCAGTCCTTGAACATCGAGGAGATATTCTTGCAGGCGGCGCAGCCGGAGATGATGTTGGCGCCGATCTCTTCAAGCCCCGTACAGCCAGCGAACAGGCCCGAGAACGAGGTGACTTTGGAAAGTCCGCCGAGGACGCCTTCGGGGATGCTTTTGAGCGAGGTGCAGCCTTTGAAGACATTGGTGAACGAGGTGACCGCCGTATTGGTGGCGAACAGCCCTGCGGGGAGCGTCGTGAGCGACGCGCAGCCGTTGAAGGCGTCGTTGAAGGCGGTGACCAGGGTAAAGCCGTCGAACAGCCCTGCGGGCACTTCGGTCAGCGAGACGCAGTCCTTGAAGATGTTGTTGAAGGCGGTCTTCGTCACGGTCGTGAAGGCTCCGCTGCTTTTGAACAGCTCGGCCGGGACGCTTTGCAGTTCGCTGCATCCGGTGAAACAGCTCATAAAGGTCGTCACCTTGTCGCAGCCTGCGAACAGGTCGGCGGGAACGCTCTGGATGGCCGTTTTGCTGAATGCGCTCTGGAAATTGGTGACCTTGTGGTTGTTGGCGAACAGGCCGGCCGGGACGGATTTCAGGCTTGTTCCCGAGAAGAGCATGCGGAACGAGTCGACCTCGGGGTTGTTGGCGAACAGGCCGGCCGGGACGAATTCGAACGACTCGGTGTTGGCGAACAGCGAGTTGAAGGTCGTCACCTTCTTGTTGTTGGCGAAGAGTTTTTCGGGAACCGTCTTCAGTTTGCCGTTCGAGAAGATGATCGAACAGTCGGTCAGCTCCGTGTTGCGAGAGAAGAAATCCTCGTCGATCTGGGTGATCGCCGTGCCGGAGAAGAGCGAACCTACCGAGGTGATCTTCGTGCAGTTGTAAAGCAGGTCGGCGGGCACTTCGGTGACCATGTTGCAGTTCTGGAAGCAGTAGGCGAAGGTTTCCGCCTCGGTTGCATGGTCGAACAGCCCGTCGGGAACGGCTTCGAGG
>ENA-UOJK01002523-UOJK01002523.1-human-gut-metagenome-genome-assembly--contig:-C116-NODE-2523-length-9685-cov-4.818588_pt1 | contig 9685 bp, 7 predicted proteins | sample MGYA00242348_ERZ723895 | MGnify/ENA metagenome assembly ERZ723895
TCAAATGCAGAAGGACAGGCATCCGGAATCTCCGGATGCCTGTCTTTTTGGAAAGAGGGGAGCACACTGCGGCGTGCCGGGCTCTTTGCACACATGCCGTCCTGCCTGGAACGGTTTTCCACTTTCCGGATACGGAGCCGCCTGATCCCACAGGCCGGATTCGGAGAGGAGGACAATTGTTTCCATCAAAACGAAAATATTACTGTGCTTTAATTGGTGAAAAGTAAAATTACATTACAGGAAATTCGCCCTTCTCCCATGCGGCGCGGACGGAGGCGGCCTGTTCAGTGCTGCCGCTGGCCCTCGGGCCGAACCGCCAGCAGGACCACGCCGCTCGCCAGCAGGACGAACTGGACGAAAAGAACGGCCGCCGGCAGCGTAAACGCCGGGTCCAGTGTCCCCAGGGTCAGGGGATACTGGGCGAAGAGGCGCCCGTTCCACAGCCCCAGCGATTCCGGCAGGGGGAGCGCCAGACAGACGGGAGAAACCAGCATCCAGACATAGAGCAGCCAGGGCCGGAGCATTCCCAACAGCCAGCCGCTGCCCAGTGCGAACACCAGCGGAGGGACCAGTGTGACCAGCGTGGGAAATACCAGGCCGCTCCAGCCATACCAGCCGAAATAGATCCCATAGAAGCAGGCGGCTTCTGAGATGCAGGCCAGCGCCAGCAGGGCGGTGCCGGTCAGAGCGGCGGCGCACCGGGCCAGGGCGTACCGGCGGGGCGGATGGTGAGCCGGGTCTGTGAGCACTGCTGCCCGTGGGGCTTTTTCCGAGGTGAAGAAGGTCAGGAAAAACAGCGCCCCGATCCAGAGCAGCGGGAGCATCCGGCTCAGAAAGTCCCCGAAGCTCCAGGGGGAAAAGGGGGCGGTGTGGGACACCCCGAGGATGGTCACGCGCCGCAGCACCTGCCAGCCGTAGAACAGGAGCACCAGCACAAGCCCGGCGAAAAATTTGTTCCACAGCAGGCGCTTGCACTCATAGAGAAAAATTTTACGCAAGGTTCAGGTCCTCCTCCGTCAGCCCGCAGGCGTTTAAAAAGTCTTGGTAGGTCAGATAGGGATACATGGGATCCAGCTCCCGGTTGAACAGGCCGCGGAGGATCCGGTCCATGGCCTCCTCGCCGCCGGCCAGCTGCTCCGCTTTCAAAATCTTCAGGGGCATTTCGCAGTACTGCCGCACATAGCGGAGGCTGTTGGAGATCTCCAGCCGCTCCTCTTCGGGCAGCGCCTCCAAATAGTCCGGATTGCGGACATAGAAGTTCAGGTAATAGTTGTCCACCGCCTGCTGCCACTGGTCTACATAGTGCTCCTGTGCGTAGGACGGGCCGTATCGCTCCTTGACAATACGGTAGGTGGTGTAGACCGTCAGGCCCTCTGCCGACCAGGGGCTGCTTTCATCCGACGCATCAAACATGTTTCCAAGGCCCCACCACTGATGGACCAGTTCGTGGATCATGACTTCTCCGGCTCCGCCGCCCTTGCCGGTATCGCTCAGATTGTCGGCGGTGAAGTCTGCCTCGTCCAGCAGACTGGCGCCGTTTGCGGCGTAGCCGCCGCCGGTCACCCGGCTCTGAATGAGCTTCAGGGTATCGCCGGTGCCGAAGGACAACATGCCGTAGTGCGCTGTACAGTAGTCCACCACCGACTTCACGGCCTCCGCCGCCCCGGCGGCCTCCATGACGGCCTGATGCTTGCGGCCGTAGTAGAATTCGATGTCCATGCCGCCGGCCTGGATATCCTGGCGGATGTAGTCCCCGGCATAGAGAATGCCGCCGGCGCTGTTGGAGTCATAGCGCCAGGTTTTTGTGCCGTCTGTCTGTTCTGCGACGACCTCCGCCTTGCTGGCCTCGAAGGGGATGACCGACATGGATGCGGGAAGCGTGATCTCGATAGTGGTGGGATAACCGTTTTCCCCCGGCAGCACGTTTATCAGGCGGGGAGACAATCCGGCATTTTCCAGGCATAGGTATTCAGAGCTGATCTCCGTGCCGCCCTGCATGATGGACACATTCCGGTTTTCCCGGGGAAAGCCACCGTAGTCCATAGTCAGTTCGATCTCCCGGTCCGACGGGAGGGCCACCTCCAGCATGGCCTCGTTGTACTCCTGATAGTCGCTCACAGAGAAGGGCACTTCGGCGCCGTTGACCCGCACGTTGGAGATGGTATAGCCCGGATTGACGCCGAAGGCCGCTGTCCACGCCTGCCCGGAGGTGTTCCGGAACCGGTAGGCCGCCGTGCCGGAGACCGTCCCAGCGGTGGTGTCCGGGAATACCTGGGCGCTGCGGCTGGTACAGACCACATTCTCCGCATAGGGAACCTGGTAGAAGTCCATAACCGTCTGGTCGGGGTTGCTGTGGTCCACCAGGGGCTGGGCGGCATAGGCAAAGCCGGAACAGGCCAGAAGCGACAGGGCGATGATAGGTCGGTGGGCCCGCCGCACGCTCCGGGCCAGGGAGCCGGGCAGCCCCTTCCCGTACTGCCGGATGCAGAGATACGACACCGTCCAGATCCCCGCTAGGGCCGCCAGCCAGGTGAGCCGCATCCAGGCTACGGACCGAAAGATACGGAAATTGGAGAAATCGTCCGACAGCGCCCACACGCAGGGGTTCAGCCAGCAGAGCTGCCAGTTGTCCGCCCAGACAGTCAGGCTCAACGCCGCAAAGGCGGCAAAGAGCACCAGGGACAGGTCCGCCCGCCGAGTATATTGATAGGCGGCAGAGGCAGCCAGAATAGACAGCGGGAGCGCCAGTCCCATGAACAGCAGGTACGCCAGGACATAGTCGCCCCCGTCAAAGATGGAGCCGATCAGCCCACAGCTGATGGGAAGCCACACCAGCATGGTGAGGACCAGCGCCAGTCCGGCTGCCGCCAGCAGGGCCGGCAGGCGTACCAGCGCCGCAGCTAGAGGAGAAACAACCGCATTGGTAAGCACCTCCACACGGCTGCGGCCGGCCCGGTCCAGCTCATATACTGTGAGCAGGCCGAAGAGAATACCGCCCGCCGCCCCTCCGGCCAGGGCCGGATTGGCCAGGTACATGGAGAGCATGGTGCTGGCAATGGCCGGCTTGTAGAGGACGAGTCCTACTGCGGGGGAGATGACGGTCAGAAGAACGATGAGCCAGGTCATGCGGCTGTGCAGAAGCCGTCCCAGCTCCAGGGGGAACAGACGCAGGAGCTTCATTGTACCGCCTCCCGTGAGATGAGATAGAGGTAGGCGTCCTCCAGAGACGGTTCCGACCGCTGGACATAGGCGGGCAGCGCGTCCGCCACTGCGCGGCATCGGACGCCCTGGCTGGTGTTGACCCGGGCGGTGATGTGCAGGCCCTGCTCCTGACCGGCTTCCCGTTCCCAGAACACGCCCACATGGCCCTCTGCCGCCTGAATCAACTGCTCCGGCGTGCCGGTGAACAGGATTTGCCCGTGGTCGATGACCACCAGCCGGTCACACACCGACTGCACGTCCTCGATAATGTGGGTGGACAGCAGTACCAGCCGGTCCTGGGCCGTGCGGGAGAACAGGTTGCGGAAGTGGATGCGCTCCTCCGGGTCCAGCCCCACCGTCGGCTCATCGAGGATCAGGAGGGGAGGGGCGCCCAGCAGGGCCTGGGCGATGCCCACCCGCTGGCGCTGTCCGCCGGACAGGCTGCGGATGCGGGCGCGGGCCTGCCCCTCCAGATTGACCGTCCGGATCACCTCGCGGACGGCTGTTCCGGAGTCCCGCAGCCCCTTCAGGGCGGCCATATAGTCCAGGAACTGGGCCACGGTGAGCTCGTTGAACAACCCGAAGTCCTGGGGAAGATAGCCCAGCTGGGCCTTCAGCTGCCGCTCCGTCTTGAGAAGGGGCTGTCCGTCCACCAGAATGGAGCCGGATGTGGGGAGCAGGGCGGCCACCAGCAGCTTCATCAGAGTGGACTTGCCCGCGCCGTTTGGCCCCAGCAGGCCGATGAGGCTGGGAGACCGGAGCTCCAGACTCAGGTTCTGCAGGGCCTGTTTTCCGCTGGGGTAGGTCATGCTGACGTTTTGAATGTTGATTTCCATGTGATCGGGATCCTTTCTGCTTGGGATACGGAAAGGATACCATGGCTGTGTGGAGGGGAGTTGGAGATTATGTGTGGTTTGTGTGGAGAAGCGGACACCGGGAAATATCTTGCAAAAAGTCCGCCGCAGAACACTTCTGTTTTGCGGCGGACTCGTTTTCTTCCATATAGATTGGCGGAGCAGTCAGGGATGCAGGGAATAGAATTTGTTCAGACGCTCGGCCAGCGCCTTTGGGTTTTCTTCATTCACAACATGGCCGGTATGTTCGATAAGCTGTAATTCCGCGCCAGGGATGTTCTGCGACAGGTATTGGGCGGAGCGGATATTCGAACGGTCCTTTTCCCCGCAGATGATGAGGACGGGACACCGCATACCGCGCACTCTGCCGCTGAAATCCAGCTTCTTCATGGAATTGCCCAAGACAAACGTGCTCTCTTTATCAAAGGCCATGGTGTCAAAAACGGATCTGGGCAGAAAGCGGAAAATCAGGTTTTGGATACCGAACGCCGCCTTGGGAATTTTATGAGGCGTCCCGATCAGGACCAGCGTTTTTACCTTTTCGGGGAAGTCCAGCGCATAGTTCAGCGCCAGGATACCGCCCAGTGAAAGACCGCACAGATGGACCGCTCTGCCGACGTGATCACAGTATTCTGCAAACGCCCCATAGAGGCTCGGATAGCTTGCTGTTTTCCCGGCAAGCAGGGCACACAGGTCCGGACACAGCAGCTCCTCTTTGCCATCCATGCAGGAGACCGTTTCCTTCCAGCTTGCCGCCTTGTGTCCAGAACCATGAACCAGGATTTTTTTCGCCATACGCAACCTCCTTGGCCTGATCTATGCAGCTTCTCCGCTTGTACGATGTCTCAGCGTATACTTGAAACGGTCACATCTGCGGAAGAAAGTCCGGAATGGGCAGAAAACTAAAACCTTACAGTCGCTTTTACCCCTTCCTCCGTATTCTCAATGGTACACACCGCGCCGTGCCGGTCCAGGATCATCTTCACCAGATAGAGCCCCAGTCCGCTGCCGCCAGTGCTCCGGTTCCGGGAACTCTCCTCCCGGTAAAAGGCTTCAAACAGGTGGGGCAGGGCATCTCCGCTGATCCGCGCTCCAGTGTTCTCCACACTCAGGGCGGGGCGGCCCTCCAACCGGCCGCACCAAACCCGGATTTCCGCCCCCTCCGGCGAGTAGCGGGAGGCGTTGGAGAGCAGGTTGCCCACGGCCTTCCCCAGCAGGGAGGCGTCTGCGGGCACGGTAATCCCCGGGGTCAGTGCGGACACCAGCTGCTGGCCCCGCTGCTCCAGCAGCTCCCGGTCCAGAGCCAGTTGCTGCGCCATCAGGGCGGACAGGTCCACGGGCTCCTGCCGGACGGCGGCAGATCCGGACTCCATGCGGGAGATGGACAGCATCTCGCCGATCAGGCGCTCCATCCGGCCGGTTGTCTGGAGAGAGCGGAGCAGGTACTTGTCCCGGTCCTGATATACGCCGACGCCCTCCAGCATCCCGGCCAGCTGTCCCTTCAAAATGGTGACGGGCGTCTTCAGCTCGTGGGAGGCGGCGGAGAAAAAGGCCATCCGCTGTCGGTCCAGCTCCCGCTCCCGGGCCACCTCCCGCTCCCGGGCCACCTCCCCCCGCAGGGCCTGGTTGGCGGTCTCCAGGTCGGTGAGGGCGGCAGACAGCCGCCGGGCCATTTTGTCCAGACTGCGGCCCAACTGGCCGATCTCGTCCCGGCGCCGCTCCCCGCACACCCACTGGAGGTCCAGCTCCGCCATCCTGCCAGCGATGCCGTTCAGCCGCACGATGGGCCGGGTGATATACCGGGAGTACCCGAACGCACACAGCAGGGAGAAGGCCAGCAGCGCCAGAGCCAGCCAGGGGGCCACCCGCCCCAGGGCCTCCACCGCCTGGTTGGCCAAGCGGAGCTGAGGGGAGACCAGCAGCTGGTAGGTCCCCTCCTGGTCGGCAAAGGTGATCTGGGTGGTGAGGATCCCCGTCTGAGTGGCGGTCACCACACCGTCGGCCCGGTCAATCTGCACCTGATAGGTGTCGGCCTCATAGGTCTGGACCGAGTTGTCCGCCCCGGACATGGTGACGGCCACCTGCCAGTCCTCCTCCGGCAGGACCAACAGGGAGCCGGTGTCCGCCTCCGCCCCGCCGGGGGCCGTCAGGGCTACCTCCGCCCCGCTCTCCCGGACAAAGGCGTCCAGGATGGGCCCCGCGTCGGCCAGATTGGTCTGCGCCAGCTGCTGGGTGAGGTCGGCTACCTGGGCCTGGAGCCGGTCGCTGATCACAGCGGTGTAGGTGATGGGGGTGGCCCAGGCAATCAGGGCGAAGGTGAGTCCCCCTGCCCCCAGCAGCAGGAAGGTAAGCAGAAAAATACGCACCGTCAGGCTTTCAGCGAGTTTCCTTCGCAGCACGGTAGCCCACCCCTCTCACGGTTTCAATATAGTCCCGCCCCAGCTTGTGGCGGAGGTTTTTGATGTGGCTGTCCACCACCCGTTCCTCCCCCAAGAAGTCGTAGCCCCACAGCCTGGAGCGCAGCATCTCCCGGGGGAAGACCCGCCCCGGCGCGGCCAGAAAGGTGCGCAGCAGCTCGAATTCCCGGGCCGTCAGATCCAGGGGACGGCCGTCCAGTGCAGCCTCCCTGGTGTCCAGGTCCACCACCAGATCCCGGTAATGCAGGCGGCTTTCCGCCGCTTCGCCGCTCCGGCGAAGGATCACCCGGATTTTCTCCAGCAGGACCGGCATGGAGAAGGGCTTGGTCACGTAGTCGTCGATATTCAGGCCGAAGCCCCGGAGCTGCTGCGTCTCTCCGTCCAGAGCCGTGAGCATCAGAATGGGCACCTGGGACTGGCGTCGGATCTGCGCGCAGACCCCGAAACCGTCGATTTTCGGCAGCATGATGTCCAGCAGGACCAGGTCAAAAGACTGGGCGCGGAACAGGTCCAGGGCCGCCGCGCCGTCTCCGGCCACAGCGGCCGCATAGCCCGCGTCCTGCAGATAGGCGCACAGCAGCTCCTGCAGCTCCGGCTCATCCTCCACGATCAGAATTCGTTTCATCAACAATCACCGGGAAAAAGTATAGCACAGGATTGTGAATTTATCATGGAGAATTTCATTTCCCCCTGTGTGGGGAACAGACCTCCGTTTCCAGCAGCGGCCGCCTGCTGCGTGACCGGTCCCATTGACCAGTGGGCACCGGAGCTGTGACAGGACGATTCCCAGATCCGGTTCGTGGGCTTTGACTTCTTCTGCATCCAGGTGTTCAACCCGCGTGAAAACTCCAAGGACATGATGACCATTGACAACCGACAGAAATGTGAACTCCCGGCTGAAGGCCCTCCCCGTGGACTGGAACTACACCATCCCCTTCGGCCCGCTCCACGCCCACGGGTCCGCAGTTACTGTCAAACGGTTCCTGAGCGCGGCGAGGGCGGTATTTTCCCTTTGATCCCGCTTCACGGGCTGTAACGGAAAGGTATATGCCCATAGCTTTTGAGGCTTCTCCGGAAATCTCAATTTTTTATAATAGCCCCAGAACGGCCGCTATGCGGGAAGAGAACGATACATAATTTGATTTTTGAAAATGGGACGCGGTTCATTTCCGGGGCCAGGTGTCTGAAGAAATATCTGGCCAGCTTTTTGAGAAAAACGGATCGAATATGCTGCTGGTCGCAGACAGCAGCGGTGGGGAGCGGGACGCGGAGCACGGGACGAAGTGCCCGCCAGGTCCACCTGCCCTGCCCCAGCAGCGAGGCGGCAGGCGGCCCGCCTGTGCCGAAAGCCCGCCTCGGGGGAGTCCACCGGCTGACCCGAAAGAAAAAAAGAGCGGCATATCCCTATGGATATGCCGCTCTCCTCTGCGCGAAGGCGCACCGGGGGAGACCGTTTCCGCCCGGTGCGCGTTTCTTATGGGATTTCCTCCGGTGCACGGAGCTATCCGGCTGCTCGGGGCGTCAGTTCTCCAGGTCCTCCTGCAGGGATTCCACCAGGGCGTCCGCCAGCTGATCCAGCTCTGCGGCCTTGTCCGCCGGCAGGGAGGGGGCCAGGGACAGCCGCTCGTTGAGCACCGTCATGTTCTTGAGTTCCTCGTCGATGAAGGCCTGCATCAGGTCTCCGGACTTGCAGGCCCAGGAGCCGTTCTCGATGATGGCGAAGGTGCGGTTCTGGAGGTTCAGGGCCTTCATGTCCTCCAGATAGCTCTTCATCACCGGGTAGATGCCCAGATTGTAGGTAACGGAGGCCAGGACGATGTGGCTGTACTTGAAGCTTTCGGCAATCAGGTAGGACACATGGGTGTTGGACACGTCGTACAGGGCCACGTCGGTGATGCCCCGTTCGCAAAGCTTGGCGGCCAGCGCCTGGGCGGCTGCCTCGGTGTTGCCGTACATGGAGGCGTAGACAATCAGCACGCCCTTGACTTCCGGCTCATAGCGGCTCCATTTGTCGTACTTGTCGATGAAGTAGCCCAGATCCTTCCGCCACACGGGACCATGAAGGGGGCAGATATACCGGATCTGGTCCAGGATGCCGCCGGCCTTGCCCAGCAGCAGCTGGATGTGGGGGCCATACTTGCCCACGATGTTGGTGAGGTACCGGCGGGCCTCGTCGATCCAGTCCCGGTCGAAGTTCACCTCGTCGGCAAACAGCTTGCCGTCCAGGGCGATGAAGGACCCAAAGGCGTCGGCGGAGAAGAGGACGCCGTTGGTGGTATCAAAGGTCACCATGGCCTCGGGCCAGTGGACCATGGGAGCTCCCACAAAGGTGACGGTGTGGTCGCCGAAGGAATAGGTGTCGCCCTCCTTGACCTGGATGCACTCGTGACCGTCCACATGGAAGCCGAACTGGCGCATCAGCATGAAGGCCTTCTCCGTGGAGATGATCCGGACCTTGGGATAGCGCAGCAGGATCTCCTCGATGGAGGCGCCGTGGTCCGGCTCCATGTGGTTGATGACCAGATAGTCCAGAGGCGTTCCGTTCAGCAGGTATTCGAGGTTCTCCAGCAGCTGGCGGCAGGCGGACCAGTCCACCGTGTCAAACAGGACGCTCTTTTCGTCCAGCAGCAGATAGGCGTTGTAGCTGACCCCCTTGGGGATGGGGTGGATGTTCTCAAACAGAGCCAGACGGTGGTCATTGGCGCCGACCCAATAGAGATTTTCGGTAACAGTTCTCACACAATGCATGAAGAAATCCTCCTTTACTCACAGATGACAGGCCGTTACGCCTCAATGAACTGGTCCTTGGGCTCCGCGCACTCCGGGCAGACCCAGTCCTCCGGCAGCTTTTCAAACAACGTGCCGGGGGCGATGTCACCGTCCGGGTCGCCCAGCTCGGGGATGTACTCATAGCCGCAGCCGCCGCAGACGTATCGCTTGCCGATGGGCTCCGGCTTGGGGAGACGGGGCCGCTTCATCTTCACCATGGGCGGCGCGGGCTGCTTTTCGCCGGTGTCCAGAGCAGCGGTCAGCAGGGGCAGAATCTCGTTCACATCCCCAACGATGCCATAGTCGCAGTTTTTGAAGATGGGGGCGCCGGCGTTGGTGTTGATGGCCACGATGGTAGAGGCGTCCTTGATACCCTTCAGGTGCTGCACCGCGCCGGAGATGCCGCAGGCGATGTACAGATTGCCGGTGAACTTCTGACCGGAC
>ENA-UOJK01002531-UOJK01002531.1-human-gut-metagenome-genome-assembly--contig:-C116-NODE-2531-length-9638-cov-12.137848_pt1 | contig 9638 bp, 9 predicted proteins | sample MGYA00242348_ERZ723895 | MGnify/ENA metagenome assembly ERZ723895
GATGAGCGGGTACTTGAGCGGCTTATCGTGTCCCTCCGGCACGGAGAGGATCATCGCGTTTTTGACCGCGCCCGTGTCGAACTCCGCGGGGCAGACGAGGTTGCCGACGTTTTCGAGCACGACGAGGTCCAAGTCCTTCGTGCCGATCTCCTTGAGGCCCTGCTCCGTCATGCTTGCATCGAGGTGGCACATGCCGCCCGTGTGGAGCTGGATGGACTTGACGCCCGCGTCCGCGATAGTCTTCGCGTCCACGTCGGAGTCGATGTCTGCCTCCATCACGCCGATGCGCAGCTCATCCTTGAGCGCTTCAAGCGTGCGCAGCAGCGTCATCGTCTTGCCGCTGCCCGGCGAGGACATCAGGTTCAGCAGAAACGTTCTGTCCTGCTTGAGCTGCACGCGCAGGCGCGCGGCCTCGCGGTCGTTGTCGGCGAAGACGCTCTCCTTCACCTCGATGATCTTATAGGGTTCTGTCATATCGCCTCAATCTCCTTTAAGTTGATCTCGATACCCTGCTTGAGCCACGTTTTTTCGCTGCCGCAGTGCGGGCAGGTGCGGCCAAACTGCACCGTGGGATAGTCGCGCCCGCAGCCCTCGCAGTACGTAACGGCGGGGATGGTCTCGATCTTGAGCGCGGCCTCCGGTAAAAGCTCGGTCTTCTTGACTGCCCAGTTCCAGCAGCTTTCGAGTTCGTGCGGGATCGCACCGGACACCTCGCCGAGCTCGAGCGTCACGGACGCGACGTTCGTCAGGCCGTTTTCCTCTCCGATCTTTTCCACGCTCTTGATGACATGGAAGACAATGCCCAGCTCGTGCATTACTTGCTCTTTCTCGCCGCACGCTTGATCTTGAACTCACGCTTGATCATGTACGGCAGGATGGCCTTCATCTTGTCCTCACAGGCGTACATCTTGCTGCACTCCGGTCTCTCGCGGTGCAGGTGGATGGCGTCGAACGCGCACTTCGTCGTGCAGACGCCGCAGCCGATGCACTTGTTCGGGTCGACGATGCTCGCGCCGCAGCTAAGGCAGCGCGCGGTCTCCTTTTTGATCTGCTCTTCGGTGAACGCGACGCGCTCGTCGCTAAACGTCCTGCGCAGCGCCTCGTTATAGCCGATGCGCTGGCGCGGCGTTGTGTCGTAATTGACGGGGATCAGAGCGTTCTCCTTGTCGAGCTCAATGAACTGGCGGCGGTTGCGGCCGACCGTCAACGTCGCGTGCTGGACAAAACGGTGCAGCGAGATCGCGCCCTCCTTGCCCGCGGCGATGGCGTCGATGGCAAATTTCTGACCCGTATAAGCGTCGCCGCCGACGAAGATATCCTTTTCCGCCGTCTGATACGTGACGGGGTCTGCCTTGACCGTGCCGTTGGGGTTGAATTCGACGGCGGTGCCGGTGAGCAGCTCACACCAATCGACCTTCTGGCCGATGCAGTAGAGAACCGTCGTGCACTTGGCCTGCTCGCTCACACTGTCGTCAAACTCAGGTGCGAAGCGGCCCTCGTCGTTCTTGACGCGCGTGCACTTGCGGAACCTGATGCCCGCGCACTTGCCGTCCTCCACCACGATCTCGGTCTGGCCCCAGCCGGCGTGGACGTTGATGCCGTCGCGCTCGCACTCGCTGCGGTCTTCCTCGCCCATCGGCATATCGTCGTAAGCCTCTAAGCAGTAGAGGTCAACGCTCTCCGCGCCGCAGCGCACCGCCGTACGCGCAACGTCCGCGCCGATGTTGCCGCCGCCGATGACGACGACCTTACCGGAAAGCGTCTTCTTTTCATGCAGGTTGACCTGCCGCATAAAGTCGATACCCGCCATGACGCCGTCCGCGTCGCCGCCGGGGATGTTCAGCTTGCCGCCGGACTGGAGGCCGACGGCCACATAGAAGCCCTGATAGCCCTGCTCGCGCAGCTGCGCGATGGTCACGTCTTTTCCGACCTCCACGCCGCAGCGGAACTCGACACCGAGTTCACGCAAGATGTCGATCTCGGCATCCACCACGTCTTTTTCGAGGCGGAAGCTCGGAATGCCGTTCATCAGCATGCCGCCGGGACGTGCTTCCCTTTCAAACACCGTCGGGCGGTAGCCCTTTTCAGCGAGGTAGTATGCGCACGACAGGCCCGCGGGGCCGCCGCCGATGACGGCGATCTTCTCGGAAAATTCGCCGTCGACCTTCGGAATGACCTTTTCGGGCACAAAGCGCGTTTCCGCGTTCAGGTCCTGCTGGGCGATGAAGCGCTTGACCTCGTCGATGGCGACGGCCTGATCGACCGTACCGCGCGTGCAGGCATCCTCGCAGCGGCGGTTGCAGATGCGGCCGCAGACCGCGGGGAACGGATTTTCGCGCTTGATGAGCTGCAAGGCTTCGCGGTACTTGCCCTGCGCGGCAAGCTTCAGATAGCCCTCACCGCGATGTGCGCTGGGCAAGCCGTCTTGCACGGCGAGGTGCCGGTATCGTAGCAGTTGATGCGGTTCCTGTCGCGGTAGTCGATGCTCCACTTTTCCGGCCCCCACTTGACATCGTCGGGTAATTCCTGACGGGGATATTCGATGTAGCCGTCCTTCGTGCAGAGCTTCTGTCCCAGCTTGACCGCGCCCGCGGGGCAGTTTTCGACGCAGCGGCCGCAGGCGACACAGCTCTCGCTCTCGACGCTCGCAACATACGCGCTGCGCGACAGGTTCGGCGTGTTGAACAGCTGCGATGTGCGCAGCGCGTTGCAGACATTGACGTTGCAGTTGCAGATGCCGAAAATTTTCTGCTCACCGTCGATATTCGTGATCTGGTGGACAAAGCCGTTGTCCTCGGCCTTTTTGAAAATTTCGAGCGCTTCGTCCTTCGTGATGTATTCGCCGCGCTGTGTTTCGACGATGTAGTCGGCCATGTCGTCCACACCGATGCACCAGCTTTCGGCGTCGTCGCCGCAGCCCTCGCCGAGCTTGGCGCGGCTAGCGCGGCAGGAGCACATGCTCTTGGCGTACTTGCCCTCGTACTTGCTGAGCCAGTAGGAGATGTGCTCTAAGTCAACGGACTCGTTCTCTGTCTCGATGGCCTTTTCCACAGGGATGACGTGCATGCCGATGCCTGCGCCTCCCGGCGGCACCATGGGCGTGATCTTTTCGAGCGGGAGCATCGTCATGCGCTCAAAGAACGCCGCGACCTCGGGATGCTCGTCGATCTGGCTTTTGCGCATGTTCAGAAATTCCGCGCTGCCGGGGACGAACAGCGGCAGCACCCAGCGCTTTTCATGCTTGGGGTTCTTGCCGTCCAGGTTCTCCCAGTTGTACTCGATGATGCCTGTCCACGCCATCTCCGTGAGGAGCTTTTCGAGCGGCTCGCGCTCCATTTTGGTGAGCTTCATCAACTGTTCAGTCGTCTTGGGCTTGCGCACGCCCATTTTGAGCGCGACGTCGACCATCTCGTCGGTCATCACGCCGGCAAGGCCCCAGTACTCGGGGTCGTCTGCCGTGGCCTTGAGGCCGATGCGGTTCGTGATCATACTGCCGAGCTTGAGGACGTTTTCGCGCGGGGCGTCCGTGCGGGGTATTTTGAAATCCAGTTTACTCTTGTCGAGAGGGAAATTCGTGGGCTTGCTGCCGTTGATATCGCTCATGTTCCTGCTCTCCCTTTTCGCGGCGTACCACGTGCTTGCCGCCGCGCAGCAAAAATATCGCGCGGCGATCATCACCTATCTTATCCAAGCTCTATTTTACAGAAAAATGTTGGATTTTTCCATTGACTGATTCCATAAACCGCAGTCATATCGCTCAATTCCCCGCATTTTTGCGCAGATCGGCAGAATTGTCCAAATTTACAGATCAAGGAACCGCCGCGCAAGCGCGGGCACATTGGTGTTTTTGAGGCACACGACGTTCAGCTCATGCACGCCCGTGAGCGGCGGGCAGGAAAAATGCCCGAACTGCGCATCATTCTTGACGACGGCCTCGTAGAGGAAGCTCACGCCGCAGCCCTCGCTCACCAGATGCCGGATGAGCTTGAAGCTGCTGATGCAGACATTCGCGCGAAACGCCTCGACCGTGTAGCCGCACTGCATGAGCTCTCGCTCTAAAATCTTTCGCGTACCGGAGCCAGGCTCGCGCAGGATGAGCCGCTCGGAAAAGAGCTCATCCATCGGCACCTCGCGGCCCGAAAACGGGTGATCTTTCGCGCAGATGCCAATGTAGGGCTCGTTGCGCAGCAGAAAGCTCTCGTACCGGCTCTTGTCGAAAATGCCCTCGAGCACGACGAAGTCAAGCTCACCGCCCTCGAGCTGGGCGAGCAGGTGTGCCGTATTGTCGACGGTAAAAAAGAGCTCGTTGTCCGGTTCTTTCAAAAAGCGGATGATCTGCGGCAGCAGGATATAGTCGCCGATGGACTTCGTCGCGCCGATGCGCAGGCTCGTCTTCTCCTGCCGTTTGAGCGCACGGCGCAGCTCCTCGTCCTGATAGCGCTGGCTGATGGCGTAGATCTCAAGCGTTTCGCCCTGCGCCGTTTTTCTGAGCTTTCGGCTGTCATACGTGAAAAGGCGCACGCCGTACAGCGCTTCAAGCGCCTGAATTTGTTTCGTCACGGCGGGCTGCGTCAAATGCAGCTGCTCCGCCGCCTTGCGGTAGTTCATCGTGGCGCACACGGTCAAAAAGGTCTCAAGCCGCTGGTCCATGTTCTCTCTCCTTTGTCGATAACAAACAGGAATCGACATATTCTTATTTATAATTTTATTATATCATAAGTCGGTGATATAATATACCCGCAACACGCATTAGAGGAGAGAAAAAGCACATGAAATTTATCGAATCCGTAAAGAAAATGCTGCCCGGCTGCGCCATCGCGCTCGTCATCGCCGCGGTGGCCAAGTTTTTAGAGCAGCTGGAGGAATCCGTGGGGCTGCACCTGATCGGCGCGTCGGTCATCGCGATGTTCATCGGCATGATCGTGAACCGCTTTTACGCGCCGAATGACATGACGAAGCCCGGCATCAAATTCACCTCGAAGAAAATTCTGAAATTCGCCATCATCCTGCTCGGTGCCAGCCTGAACATCACGACCGTGCTGACGGTCGGTAAGTTCTCGCTCACCGTCATGCTCTTCACACTGGCGACGTGCTTCGGCCTCGGCTATGTGATCGGCAAGGCGCTGGGGCTTGACTGGAAGACGAGCAGCCTCATCAACGCGGGCACTGGCATCTGCGGCGGCAGCGCCATCGCCGCCATCGCGCCGGTCATCGAGGCAACGGACATGGACATCGCCTACGGCATGTCGGCAACGTTCCTCTTTGACACGATCATGGTCGTCGTGTTCCCGCTGCTCGGCCGCGCGATGAGCCTTTCCGACGCGGCGTTCGGCCTGTGGGCCGGCACGGCGGTCAACGACACCTCGAGCGTCGTCGCCACGGGCTACGCCTTCAGCGAGGCCGCGGGCGACTTTGCCACGATGGTCAAGCTGACGCGCACACTCGCCATCATCCCGACGGTGCTGGTCTTCGCCGCCATCAGCGTGCACCTCAAGAAAAAGGCCGCCGCGCAAAGCGGCGACCATGGCGTCAAGGTCAATATGAAGTCGGTGTTCCCGTGGTTCATCCTCGGTTTCCTTGCAATGTCCATTCTGTGCAGCGTCGGCGTCATTCCCGCGGGCCTCGCTACGACGCTCAAGAGTATCAGCAAGTTCCTGATGGTCGCGGCGCTCGCCGCCATCGGCCTCAATACGAACTTCGCGGCGCTGTGCAAGTCTGGCGCAAAGCCGATGCTTCACGGCTTCATCATTTCGCTGCTGGTCGTTCTTGTGGCCATCGCAGTCGAGTACGTGCTCGGCATCGCGCCGAGCGGCACGCTCATTTAATCGTCCGCCGAAAGGATGAGATCGCAGCGGTTCCGCACATCGAGCGCGTCGAAATAGCGCTGCTCGAAAGGGATCCAGCGGTCGAAAAACTGCTTTGCATGCGCGGGCGCATTCCGTTTGAGGATGCGCTCGCGCTGTTTTTCTGCCGAAATCGGCAGAAAAACAGATAAATCGTAGTACGGCGCGAGGTCGGGGTGCATGGAATACGCGCCCTCGACGATGTTGAGCGTTCCCGCCTCAATCCTCTGCGGCGGGGCGATGGTAAACGTCGCGCAGTCGAAGCGGCGGTAGTCGACGGGTCTTCCCTCGCGCAGAGGGATCAGCACCTCTTCCAAAAAGCGCTCGCGGTCGACGTTGCCGCCGGGCTGCGTGAAGCGCGCCTCCGTGCGCTGCTCGGGCCGGAGGAAAAAGTCGTCCATGTGGAAGACAGGGCAGCCGTAAACATTTTGCAGCAGCTCGCCGAGCGTCGTCTTGCCGCTGGCGCTGCCGCCCTCGATGGCGACGAGCACGCGGCTTCTTTCCGCCGTCAGGCGGTCGATGCGCGCAAACAGCGGCAGCGCGCGGGCGAAGTCGCGCCGCAGGACGCGGTACGCGGGCGCGTAATTCTGCCGAAATATCTCGGAGTGGTGCAGCGGCGGAAAGCCGTCCCTGCGCCACCTCTCAACAGCTTCCGCCGTCTCCTGCGCAGAAAACGGCAGCTCGCCCGCGTCGGCCATTGTCTGCAAGGCGGTGAGCATCGCTTCGAGCTTTTCGCGCCCGCACTCCTCGTGCCGCGCAGAGAGGGCGAAGAGCCGCGCAAACGTCTCCGCGCTCAAGCCGTCCTGCAAAATGCCGAGGTGCACACGGCAGTAGTCGCCGCCGAGCAGCTCGACGAGCTCGGAGATACGGTCACCGCTTCGCGCCGCTTCGGCGCGGATGTAGTCTGCGGCGGCGGACGGGTCGGCGATCAGATGCTCGCAGCCAAAGGCGCTCTGATAGAGCGCCTTGAAGACGTCCTGAAGCGCCAACTCTGGATAGCGCGCGCAGTGGGCGCGCAGAAAGTCGCGAATATCGGTAAAATTCGTCATAGCGGCGGGGTTCCTTTACCAAAAAGTTTCGTTTATCATAGCGCTTTTTCGCCCCTTTCGCAAGGGGCAAGGGATTGACAGCCCTGCGCTTTTTTGATAAAATTCCCGCGTCGGCACAAGCCGGCAGCGTTGGCACAAGCTGACTTTTCTTCCGCGCGTTCCCTGAAAGCAAACGAGGTATCACCAAGGTATCAATCTCCCTGCAAGGGGAATATTGATGCCTTTTCTTTGTCTTTTCAAGGGTTTTCGCGCAGAAAGCAAGACGCAAGAGAGGATGAGAACACCGTGACGATCCTTGTCATCGACGGCCAGGGCGGAAAGCTCGGCAAAACTTTGGTCGAGAACATCAAAAAGTCCTTCCCGCACCTCGAGATCATGGCGGTCGGTACGAACAGCGCCGCTTCCGACGTGATGCGCCGCGCGGGCGCTGACCGCGTGGCCACGGGCGAAAACCCCGTCATCGTGGCCTGCCGCAGCGCGCAGATCATCGTCGGCCCCATCGGCATCGCGATCGCCGATGCGCTGATGGGCGAGATCTCCCCCGCCATGGCAAACGCCGTCGCGTCAAGCAATGCCTACCGTGTGCTCATCCCGATGAATCTATGCAGCACGTATGTCGCGGGCGTGGACAAAAAGTCCTCCGCCATTCTGGACGACGCCATGGCGCACATCCGTTTGCTGCTCGAAGGAATGGAGAACAAACCATGAACAACGCTGCCACTGCAACTGCCCGTACCGCTTCCCCTGTGAGAAAGCTCACCTATTCCGCGCTCTTCCTCGCCCTTGCGATAGTCCTGCCGTTTTTGACCGGCCAGATCCCCGAGATCGGCTCCATGCTCTGCCCCATGCACCTGCCCGCGCTGCTGTGCGGCTTCATGTGCGGCTGGCCGTGGGGACTCGCAGTCGGCTTTATCTCCCCGCTGTTGCGCTCGATGTTCGGTATGCCTCCAATCTGGGTCGCCATCGCCATGGCGTTTGAAATGGCGACCTACGGCGCCATCGCCGGTCTTCTGTACCGCAAGCTGCCGAAAACAGGCTGGCGCATCTATGCCTCGCTCATCTCCGCGATGGTCGCGGGCCGCCTTGTGTGGGGGCTTGTGAAGTTCCTGCTCACGGGCCTTCAGGGCACGGAGTTCAGCCTCGCCCTCTTCCTCTCCGGCGCGGTGACGACGGCCATCCCCGGCATCATCTTGCAGCTCATCCTCATTCCCATCCTTGTGGTGGTAATGGAGCGCACAAATATGGCGCTCGACGTGTGAGCACTTGATAAAAACAGAAAAGGACTTGGACGAAAGCGTCCAAGTCCTTTTCTTTATTCCTCCGCTTTACTCAGCAGCTTCGACGCGCTCGTATCCATCAAAAACGCCCCGAGCGGCGCGGTGATGACGATGCCGAGTACCGCGACCGACAGCACGATGCTGCCGCAGGGCAGCCCCGCCGCAAGCGGCACCGAGCCGATGGCCGCCTGCACCGTCGCCTTGGGAAGATAGGCAAACACGCAGTAAAGCCTCTCTTTCGCCGTGAGCGGCGTTCTAACAAGGCAAAGGCACACACCCACGGCGCGGAAAATGAGCGCCGAGAAGATCATGCCGACCGCCGCAAGGCCCACGCCCGCCATATAGCGGATATCGACCGCCGCTCCGACAAGGACGAACAAAATGACCTCCGCCGCCAGCCAGAGCTTGCCGAATTTTTCAGAGAGCCGCTTGGCAACGAACGGCGTGCACTTCATCTTAAGTAAGCACGCCATGCTGACGACCGCGAGCAGGCCCGACACCGGCACGATGCCCTCGAGCCAGCCCTCCGCCGCGACGAGCAGCAGCGAGACCCCCAGCACGATGATGACCTTCATGCTGTTGCGGATGCAGTGCGCTCGGGCATAGGCAGTCTCGAAAAAGCGGCTGAGCAACCACCCGACAAGCGCACCCAGCGCAACGCCGAGCACGATCGACGCAGGGATGCTCAAAAAGTCCGCGGCGTTGGCGCTGCCGCCCTGCGCCGTGTGCAGAAACGTTGTAAACAGCACAATGACGAAGATATCGTCGCACGATGCGCCGGCCAGGATCATCTGCGGGATGCTCTTGTCCGTTCCGCGGCCGCTTTCCATCAGCTGCACCATGCGCGGCACGACGACCGCGGGCGACACCGCCGCGAGCACCGAGCCCATGACAGCCGCCTCCGCGTGCGTGACGCCGAGGAAGTACGGCGCGAGCAGCACATAGCCGATGATCTCGCACGTTGCGGGCAGGCACGACATCAGGATCGCCGGACGGCCGACCTTTTTGAGGTCGCCCAAATCGAGCGACAGTCCCGCCTTGAGCAGGATAATAACGAGCGCGAGCTTGCGCAGGTCGGCTGAGATCGACAAAATCGAGCCGTCCAGCACGTTGAGCACGCACGGCCCCAGCAGGATGCCCGTCGCCAGCATGCCGATGATGCGCGGCAGCTTCAGCTTCTGACACAGCGCGGCCAGCGCAAGGCCAACCAAAAAGATGAGTGCGAGTGAAGTTAACATAAATTTCCTCCTCCGGACACAAAAAAGCTGATGCCCCCTGTGACCGTTCAAAATCACAGAAGTCATCAGCTCAAAAAAGCGGTTTCGGCAGTGCCGTGGGAGAACCTCATTCCCGATTGCGCAGTATAGCAAAGCGCGGGCAAAAATGCAAGCCCTTTTTCAAAAATCAGCGCTCGAACGTCACCTGATAGGCCCCCAACACCTGCATGCAGGGGATGACGGCGGCATTTT